>Ga0208038_1000165_pt1 | contig 67305 bp, 60 predicted proteins | sample June2015DPH_16_1_FD_184714 | JGI IMG/M metagenome (GOLD analysis project Ga0208038, IMG submission 184714) | Peatland microbial communities from SPRUCE experiment site at the Marcell Experimental Forest, Minnesota, USA - June2015DPH_16_100... | ecosystem: Environmental > Terrestrial > Soil >...
CCTGCCCTGCCGCACCGTCGCCGCAGCAGGGGCAGTTCACCGTCTCCGGGGAAATGTTATGCCGCATCATGATGGTGGGGTACATGGAGGCGAAATCGACTTCGGCCACCTTGAAATGGAGGCCCGGCGGGGGCATGAAGCTAAGGCCGCCCTTGTCGATGGTGAGTAGTTGCCCCGCGGTTTTGAAACCTTCGGGTTCGCCCTTGCGCCAGGGGATGAGGATGCCGTCGGCGGTGGCCCGGGACAGTTGCATGGAGGTGATCAGGGTCCCGGGGGAGGCCCGGGCCGCCCGCTGCAAGGGCATCTGGCCGATGCGGCTGATTTGCATGAGTCCCGCAAGGCCGGACTCCCGATAGTAGAAGGAATTGCGCCGGTCCAGGTGCCAGCGGCCGTAAAAAGGGGCGGCGGCGCCCTGGTAGACGATGCGGCCATAGGAGAAATAGCTGCGGGGCGCCCCGAACTTGCGGTCCACGGGGCCGCGCTCCCGGTCCAGGGGCAGGGGCGCCCCGGTTTCCCGGCTCCAGCGGCTGAGGGTGGGAATGATCTCCTCGTCGCCCCCATCGCTCAACACCAGGTCCGGGTCGAGCCGCTTAAGCAGGCGGGCCAGATCGCCCAGCAGCCCGGGGCGGTCAGTGGCTGCCAGTTCCAGGGTCCGGCCTTCCCAGCCCAAGGCCAGGCCGTTGCCCGCGGCCAGGGGGATGAGGGGGTCCCGGGTGAGACTCAGGGTCAGGGTGGTGAGGAGGGGGGGCGGGGAGAACTCCAGGGCAAATGCCTCCTCCAGGGGGTCGAGCCGCCGGAGCCTACTTCCCCCCTTCCCGGCCTCCAGATGATACCAGGCGCAGGGATAAAGGCGGCGGGCGTAAAGGTAGTAGCTGGCCACGTCCAGGTCGCAGTTGTAGCAGGCCACCCCGGCGGAGCATGATCCCAGCCAATGCCGGAGCGGCGGCAGCAGGCCGTAAGCCCGGACCTCCAGGGCCAATACCGGGATCTCCTCGCCGGTCCACAGGTCCCGGCCCCGAGCCGGATAGACGCGGGAGAGCCAGCCTCGCTTCTCCAGGCTGCGGGCGATGGCCGCCAGCCGCTCCCGGGGCCCGCCCAGATAGAGACAGTAAGGGAACTCATCCTCCAGGCGCAGCCGCGCCCCCGCCTCCGTGATGAACCACAACACCAGACGGTCGCCCAGGGGATAGAGATCGAACAGCCAGCCGTTGGTTTCCATATTGAGGTGAGATAAGTTGGAGGAGGGACTAAGGGCCGATGGCCCTTACCCTTACAAAAAACTCCCCCAAACCTCCACCGCCAATCCCTAAAGATTTTTTAGCCGGGTAAGGCGGAGCCTGCGGCCCCTCCTTCCCCGGCCTTATAAAGAGTGGCACAGGCCTCCGGCTTGTGGTCTAGACGCAGGGCGACCCGGCGGATCACCCTTATCTTATTCTGAAATAGCCCTCGCTTCCAAAATCCTCAAGTGCTCCTCCAAGGCGCTGAGGGCCTTCTGATGCTCCAACAGCATGGACAGCAGCATGGACTCCAGGGGCCAGGGATTGGCGGCGTAGACCCCGGCCTGGAGGTGCAGCCGGGCCAGCTCAAAGAGGCGGTCGAACTGCTCCTGATCCTGCCGGCGCAGGGCGCGGCGGAACTTCTGCCAGCGGCCCCTCTCCTCCTCCCAGACGTGGCTGTATGGTAAAACCGTGCGTCCCATGGGGGCTTCCTAGACTGACTCACCCGGGCCAGGTAGGGAGGTAACCGCGACCCTAATCCGGCCGGCTTTCTGCAGGTTAAGGCACAGGCGGGAAGCCGGTGCCACCAAAACTTGCAGGGGGTTGGGAGGGGAGTTGAGGGGAGGGCGGGGGACCATTGATCTCCCGGTCCTCCCTCAACTCACTCCTGCCAATTCACCCCAACAGCAGCAGAAGCACGCCGGTGGCCAGGATCAGCGCCCCGCTGGCCAGGAATTTCAAGATTTCCAGGAGATAGGTCCCGGCGTCCTCCGGGAGGTCCAGGACTTGCCGCCATTGTCCGTTGCGGGCGGTAAATTTCAGCCTGGGCTGCAGGTATCGGCATTCAGGTAGCAATACGTCCATTTACAAGTCTCCTCTTTGGAGTCCGCGGGGGGAGGTAAAAGGGGGGACCCGGCGGCTCTCCCCCCGGCCCGCCACCGAACTTCCCATTTCCACGAAGTAGTCGAGCAGCGGCGCCAGCAGCCTCCCGAAGTGGCGGTTGTTGGCCTCCTTGGGCAGCAGGGGTTGCAGCAGCAGGAGGGCGGCCTGGGATTTGATCCGGCCCAGGAGCTGCGTCAGTTCTTGAAAGAGGCGGCGCCGTTCCGGCAGCGGCACCTGTTCGTCGTAGAACAGGCTCACCGGTCCCAGGAGCAGGACCAGGCAGCCGGGCGAAAGGAAGGACGGCAGAATCTCCCGCAGCAGGCGTACCAGTTGGTGGCAGGTAAAGGCGCGGGTTACCCGGACCCGGGCCAGGGCCTCCCGGGGCGCCAGGCCTATGGTCCGGGCCTCCCGCACCAGGGCGTAGGGGTCGGCAAGGTTGGCCGCGTCCACCAGCAGTACCGGTGCGCCACGGGCCGCGCCCCAGGCGGCCGCAGCCGCGGCCAGGGGGCGCAGTTGCCCGCCCCAGAGCAGAATCCCCCGTCCCGGCTTCAGAGGCGCCAGGTAACGGCTCAGGGCGGTCTGCCGGCCAGGCGGTCCCGAGGGTGCCGGGCGCTGCTCAAAATTTCCTGTTTGCCTTTCCATAATTCCTGAACCTGTGTTTCACCCGCAACGAAAATTTCCGGGTAGGGGCGGGTTTAAAACCCGCCCCTACAGCACCGGCAAGATGCCGGTGCCACCAACTCTCAGCCGTGTAGGGCGCACTGCACAACACTCCCCAGGCGCAGGCAAGACGCCCAAGCTACCTTAGCCTCGCCGGCCCTCCAGGTTGCGATATACTCCCACCACCTTGCCCAGAATCCTGACTTCGGCGGTCTCCGCCGGGGTGAGGCGCAGGGGGGTGTACTCGGGGTTGTCGCCCCTAAGGACCAGGCCGCCGGCCTCCTCGTAGACCCGCTTCAGGGTGGCTTCGTCGTCGATGCGCACCACCGCGATCTCGCCCCGGGCCACCCGGGACTGGACCCGTACCATCACCAGATCGCCGGGCAGGAGCAAAGGAGCCATGGATTCGCCGGCCACCTTCAGGAGAAAGACCTCCTCGTCCCGGACCCAGGAGCGAGGCAAAGGCAGGGTGTCCTCCACGTTTTCGGCGGCCAACAGGGGTTGGCCGGCGGCGATCCTCCCCAGCAGCGGCGCCTCCACCACCCGCGGGCGGGGGCGGGCCGCCAGGACCAGCCCTCGGGAGCGCCCCGGCTCCCGGCGGAGCTGGCCCTTGCGCCTCAGGGCCGCCAGGTGGTCCACCGCCGCCCGCGGCTGGATACCGAAGGCGGCCGCCACCTCCCGCACCGTGGGGGGATAGCCCTGGCGGGCGCAAAACTCCTCGATAAACTCCAACACCGCCTGCTGTTTTTCGGTCAAGAGCTTCATAAGCTTGAGATACTATACAAATGTATACTTGTCAAGAGAATAGTGTTTGTCATTCCTCATAATCTAGAAAAAAGAGCCAGGGGAGTTGGCAGCCAAAGAGGATGGGGGCCTGGAAGTTGGAGCCGAAGGCTCCGCCACCCAGGGCCACCATAATGGGAGATGAGAGGGGAGGGCGCGGGATCGGGCGAGACGCCGGTGGCCTGGCCCCCCACCTCTCCCCGCGCGGTCACAACTTCTTCAGCCGCTGCTGCCGGCGGCGCTGGTCCTTGGGCAGGCGCCGGGCCGGGCCTTTTTTGAGGCGGTGGTCCCGGGATTCCTCCGGCTCCTCTCCGGCCTCCGGCTCCCGGTCCAGCAGGTACCGCCTCTCGAACTGGGTGGCGCTGATCCAGGCGGCCCCCGCCCCTCGGGCCCAGGTCTGGATCTCCCGGTCGGAGGTGACCACCACGGCCCGCGGCCCCTCCAGGGCCAGCAGGCGTTTGATGACTTGGTCGGCCTTCTCCCCCCGGCGGGAGAAGATGATCAGCAGCCCCCGCTGTCGGTCCCGGGTCTCTTTGAGGTCGCCACTTAGCCAGCCGTCGAAGACCACGGTGATCTTCTGGGGACCGCGCTCCCGGTAGGCCGCCAGCCGCGCCAATAGCGCTGCCCTCCCGGCCTCCAGTTCCCGGGCGTCCAGCTCTTGCAACTCCGGGGACTGGCGGATCAAGTTGTAGCCATCGATAATGAGATGCAAGGCCATATAAGATAAGATTATGGAGCTCACATTAAAGATAGGGGTTCATTAAAACTTTGCTTGCCAAAATGCATTATCCCTGCTATAGTAGCAGCCGATTATGATATTACATAATCGGGGAGGGGGGACCACAAAATGCGTAACTGGCGATATGGTTTGCTCATTTTGCCGCTGCTGGCGGTGTTGGCGGGCTGCGCCGGGGCCCCGGAGAAGCCCGCCACCGCCCTGGCCCCGGCGCTGCCGATGTATGCGCCGCCGGCCAACCTGACCGCGGAGCAAGGTTATATTAAAAACCTGTTGGTTAAAAACGGTTATAGTGGCGATGGTCCCAAACCCACGGTGATCGTGGTCCACAAGCTTAGCCGCAAGCTCATTTTTTACCAGGGGATTACCCCTCTTAAAAGCTATCCCGTTGTCTTAGGTAACGATCCCTACAACGATAAGTTGTGCCAGGGTGATACTTGCACTCCTGAAGGAGTGTATCGGGTGCGTGCCAAGTATCCCCACAGTATATGGGACGCCTTCATCTGGCTGGACTATCCCAACACCCAAAACTGGCTGAAGTTCGCCCGGGCCAAGGAAGCCGGGCGTCTGCCCCCGGATGCCGAGATCGGCGGCGAGGTTGGCATCCACGGCACTGAGGACCCGCTGCGAAACCTGAGCGGCGAAAACTGGACCAAGGGCTGCATCTCCCTGCAGAACCAAGACCTGGAAGAAATCTACCCCCTGGTGACCGAGCAGACCCTGGTGGTCATCAAGAAGCAATAGCTCCCGGGGCGCCGGGAGCCTGATTTTGCAAGCATTACCCAACTTGAGGGTTCAGCCGCGGAAAAGGCAGTTTCGGCTTCCAGTCGGGTTCCTTCAGGGGCCTCAGGGAACGGCCCGTGGCCGCCGTCATTTATGGCGCCACAGGCGTCTCGTCGGTGCAGGTTCATGTAGGGTAGGCACTGCCCACCATTTTCCTTCTCCCGCTCCCCGGTCCAAACTCCTCTCTCAGGGGAGAGGGAGAAAAGCCCGCGCAATTTCTGGTGTTATAAACCTGCCATCCATGCCACTTCCCTCCCACCCTGGCAGCACCTCCTTTGAGGGGCGAGGAACCCCGCCGCGCTCAGAGCCCAGGGGCCGCAGGCGTCATACACCGCCTGCGGCCCCTGGTTCTTTATCCGAAAAGCATATTATTTCGGCACTTCCAGCGTCAGGTACTGGGTACGACCCTGACGCTTGATAAGGAGACGGGCGAAGTTCTCCTTCTTCAGCCGGTCCACCGCGGTCTGAAAGTCCTTGACCGTGTTGATGGCCTGGTTGTCGATCTCCATCACGATGTCTCCCGGCTGGATGCCGGCGTCGGCCGCGGCGCTGTCCGGTTCCACCCCTTCCACCAGGACACCCTTGGTGTCCCGGAGGTGGAAGCGCCTGGCCAGCTCCGGGTTGATATTCTTCACCAGCAGGCCCAGAGGGTTTTTCTCGCCGCCCCCTTCTTCTTTAGCCTCGCTGGCCTGGCGTTCTTCCGTGAGTTCGGAGACGGTCAGGCTGAAGGTCTTCTCCTTGCCGTCCCTGAGCACCTTGACGCTGGCCTTGGTGCCTGGGGCGGTGTCGGCCACCAGACGGGGCAGATCATTCATTTCACTGATGGGGTGGCCGTTGAATTCTATGATGATGTCCCCCTGCTTAATGCCTGCCTTTTCCGCGGGAGATCCGGCATTGACTTCCGCCACCAGGGCCCCCTTGGCTTCGGCCATCCCGAAGGACTTGGCCAGCTCCGGGGTCACACTCTGCACCTCGACCCCGAGCATGCCACGGGTCACCTTGCCCTTGGCCTTCAGTTGCGGGATTACCCATGTGGCCATATTGCTGGGGGTGGCAAAGCCGATGCCCTGGCCGCTGGCCAGAATGGCGGTATTGATGCCCACCACTTCACCCTGGAGGTTGAGGAGGGGACCGCCGCTGTTGCCGGGGTTGATGGAGGCATCGGTTTGCAGGAAGTTGTCATAGGGGCCGGCGCCGATAACCCGGCCCTTGGCGCTGATAATCCCCTGGGTGACGGTGTTGCTCAGGCCGAAGGGGTTGCCCACCGCCATTACCCAATCTCCCACCCGCACCGCGTCGGAATCACCCAGCTTCAGGAAGGGCAGGTCCGGAGGCGGGTTGGTGATCTGAATCAAGGCCAGATCGGTCTTGGAATCCCGGCCCTTGATGGTGGCCTTGAATTCCTTGCCGCCGAAGAGCTTGACGGTAATCTTGTCGGCGCCCTCCACCACGTGGTTGTTGGTAAGGATGACTCCCGACGGCTCGATGATGAAACCGGAGCCCAGGCTGCGGGTCTTGAAGGTTTTGGGCATTTCCCCGAAGAATTTTTTAAAAAATTCCTGGAAGGGGTCCCCCGGCGCGAAGGGGCCCGGCCCAGAGGGCATCTGGTTGAAAAATTCCGTGGCCTGGTTTTTCACCTTTCTTTCGGTGCTGATGTTGACCACGGCGGCACCGGTTTTCTTGGCCAGTTCGGCAAAGGTGTCAGTGGTTATGGCTTGCTGGGCCTGGGCCGGACTGGGGGAGAACCCCAAGGCAACCAGGAACAGCAAGCCTGGGATAAACATCAACAAACTAAGGGATAGACTTCTTTTCTTCATTCCGCTTCTCCTCTGTTTTCAAATCGGTCTTCCCGGTCAAAGACGGCATGGCCGATTTTTTGCCCACCACCACCAACAGATATTTATCGGGTTGCAGGTATTTTTGCGCCACCCTCTGAATATCCTCGGGGGCCAGGTCCTGGATCATCTTCGGATACTTCCAGGGATAATTCAACCCCAGCCCGTAGATTTCCATATAGCCCATGAGCTGAGCCCGCTTGCTCATGGAATCCATTTTCCGGGGGAAACTGCCGATTAAATGAGATTTGGCATCCTCAAGTTCCTTGGGCTTCACCGGCTGGCTCATGATGAGTTTGAGCTGCATCCGCACCTGGGAGATGGCCTCGGCGGCGCTGGGGTTTTTAGTCTCCAGGGAGACGGTGAAGGGACCCGGCCCCAGCCCCGGGGAAAAAGAGCTACTGACGCTGTAGGCCAGGCCGCGGTTCTCCCGGATCTCGTCCATCAGGCGGGAGGAAAAGCCGCCGCCCCCCAGGATGTAATTCATTACCTGGCAGGCGTAAAAGTCCGGGTTCTGCCGGTTAATGCCCAGGTTCCCCAGAATGATGTTGGCCTGGCTGATGTCCCTATCAATGAGCACCACCTTGCGTTCCGTCAGAGGCGGGATGGCTGCCGGTTTCGGGGAAGGTAGAGGGGCTGTGGCCCAGGCTCCGAAGATCTTGGTCACCCACTGGCGGGCCTCATCCTGGGTCAACCCCCCCACCACGGACAAGACCGCGTTGTTGGGGCGATAGTAGGTGCGGTGAAACTGCGCCAGGTCCTGGGGGGTGATGGCGGCCAGACCCTGGGGGGTGCCCATCACCGGATGGCCATAAGGAAAGTCTCCGTAGAGGTCCTGGGCGAAGGTGCGGCGGGCCACCACCATGGGGTCGTCTTCCTCGCTTTTCAGGGCGGCCTCGAATTGCGCCACTTTTCGCTGCACTTCGGCGGGGGCGAAGGCGGGGTTCAACAGGACGTCCTGGAGGAGCCCCAGGCCGGCGCCCAGGTCCTTTTTCAAAATGACCAGGCTGATGGTGGCAAAATCATCGCCCCCCCCGGCCCCGAGGCGAGCCCCGATGAAATCGACATCCTGGGCGATCTGGGGAGCGCTGCGCCCCTTGGCGCCACTCAAGAGCAGAGAAGCCGTAAGGTTAGCCAGACCCTCCTTCCCTTTGGGTTCTTGCAGGGTGCCGGCCTTGATGAACAGCTGTAGGGAGACCATGGGCAACCCGGACTGTTGGGAAAAGAGCCAAACCAGGCCGTTGGGTAGTTGTTCCCGTACCCCCAAGACCTGCTCAGAGGCTTCGGCTGGTCCGTGCCCAAGCAGCCCGCTCAGCAAGCAGGCCAGGACCAGCATGACTAACCGGCCCTTGGCCATGAACCGCCAATTCTTCGATTTAAGACCCATAAAGTGATCCTGGAGTAATAAACACTTAAGGCGGGCTACTTCGTCAACAGAAAACCGTTCTTTCCTCTATCTGATTACCCCGCCTGGATGGAAATGCTCCGCCTTGGGCTTGCCGGTCTTGACCGGCGCCAGGAGGCCCACGGTGCGGTTCATGGGCACCAGGTATTTTTGGGCCACCCGCCGGACGTCGGCGGCGGTCACCTGCTGGAGCTTGGGAATGTACTCCTTTAACAAGGTCCAGCGGGCCACGCTCTCGGTTTCGCCCAGCAACATGCCCCGGTAGAAGATGGAGTCCAGGTCCAGGTAAAATCCCGCGGTGGCCTGATTCTTGGCCTTAATAAGCTCCCGGTCGCTCACCAGTTCCGTCTGCAGCCGCTTGATCTCGGCGTCCAGGCCCGCCTCCAATTGAGCCACGGTTTTGCCCGGCATGGGCTGGCCGTAGAGCATAAAGAGAAAGGGATCGCGGGTATCCAGGTCGTAGTTCGCCCCCACCTCCAGGGCCAGCTTCTGCTGATAAACTAGGTTGTGATAAAGAAGGGAGCTTTGTCCCGCGGAGAGGATGCGGGAGAGCAGCGCCAGGGGATAGGCGTCCTCCGGTGTCTGCCAGTTAGGGACGTGATAGCTCATCAAGATATAGGGGAATTGCGCCTCCCGGTGCACCCAGACGCGGCGCTCCCCGTATTGCTGCGGCTCTTGGGCGGTGACTTTTGGGGGTTCCGGCCCGGCCGGCAAATCCCCGAAGGCGTCCTCGACCTCTTTCAAGGCCTCCTGGGGCTCGATATCCCCCACCACCACCAGGGTGCAGTTATTGGGTTGATAGTAGCGGTGATAATACTGTTGAAAGTTCTCCAGGCTGATGCTCTCGATGTCGTGCTGCCAGCCTATCACCGGCCACTGGTAGGGGTGGGCCTGGAAGGTGGCGGCCAGAGCGGCTTCCTCCATGAAGCTTTGCGGCTCGTCTTCGGTGCGCAGGCGCCGCTCTTCCAAGACCACCTTTTTCTCCGTCTGGAAGCCCTCCTCATTGACGTTGATGCCCTTCATGCGGTCGGCTTCCATCTCCAGCCAGTTTTTGAGCTGATCCTTGGGGCCGGTTTCAAAAAAGGCGGTATAGTCCCGGGAGGTAAAGGCGTTATCCGAGCCCCCCACCCGCCCCACTTCCCGGGAGAAGTATTTGGGGCCATACCTGGCAGTCCCTTTGAACATCATGTGTTCGTTGAGATGGGAGATGCCGGTCTTGCCCAGGCATTCGTTACGGGACCCCACCCGATACCAGAGCTGCACGCTGATGATGGGCGCCCGGCTCTCTTTGAGGAGGAGCACCTTCAGCCCATTATTCAACTTGTGCTCCACCACCTGGTCAAAGAGGTTGGGGCCATCCTGGGCCCGGAGGTCCGCAGGCGCTCCCAGGCCGAGGCCAAGGGCCACCAGGACGGCCGCCAGCAGGACTCGTCCGGAGGCCGCGGCGGCTCCGGGGCGGCCGCCGCCGCCATTAAAGATGCGGGAGAATAAGGTCATGAGTTCTAGGTCTGCGTCCCTTTGGGGTTTGGCCGCACCCAAGCGGCCGGAAATCAACCGCCCTCGCTCCGGGGACAGGGGAAAAGGCGAAAACTCCGTTCCTTTAACAAGTTAACATATATTCTTCCCGGAAATAATTCAAGGGAAGAGCCCCAATATTATGCCTCCGTCACGGATTCGGCTTCTGACCCGGGGGTCCGGAAAATCGTCAGGATCAGGGCGGCGCCGGAGGACCCCGCCAGATCCAGGCCCACATCTCCGAGGCAGCCGGTGCGGGATGCGAGCAGGGTTTGGTGGCCTTCATCCAGGAGGGCCGTGGCCAGGCAGAGCCCCAGGGACCAAAGAAAGGCGCGGCCGCCCCGGTAACCCAGGTCGGCCCGGAAGGCCCGGAACCATAGAAAATAGAGGAAGCCGTAGTCACCGACATGCCCCACGGCCTTGCGCAGATAGAAATGGATCAGCTTGAAGTGGGCGGGGCTCAGGGTCGGCAGCAACCATTGCAAGAGTTTTTGGGTATTGTGGGCGGACCCCAGGTCTCCGGAGAGGGCTAACATCACCCCGCACCAAACCAGGGGCGGCAGCCAGTACCCCAGAAATTTCCTGCCTTTCGGAAGCGAGATCTTCAGGCCCAGTGTCCTTTCTTTTAGTTGGACTTTTGCGGGACGTTCTTCAACTATCAGCAGAACAAAAACTGCTAGTGTTAATGATTCTGGATATCAATGGATAATGGCAAATTAGATAGAGATCAATCTCTAGGGAAAAGGCGGAACCCCGGCGACCTCAGCCCAGGATGGCCTCCACAAAGGCCTGGGCCTCGAAAGGCCGCAGGTCCGCCATGGCCTCGCCCACCCCCAGGTAACGCAAGGGGATGCCGGTTTCATGGACCACTCCCAGGGCCACCCCCCCCTTGGCGGTGCCGTCCATTTTGGTGAGTACCAGGCCGGTAAGCCCCACCGCCTCGTGGAACAGGCGGGCCTGGCTCAGGGCATTCTGGCCGGTGGTGGCGTCCAGGACCAGGAAGACCTCGTGGGGCGCGCCAGGAAGCTTCTTGGCCGCGGTGCGCTGCATCTTTTTCAGCTCCTCCATCAGATTCACCTTGGTATGGAGGCGGCCGGCGGTATCGATATAGACCGTGTCCACCCCACGGGCCTGGGCCGCGGCCAGTCCGTCAAAGACCACCGCCGCGGGGTCGGCCCCGGTTTTTTGCTTAACCACGGGCGTCCCCAGGCGCTGGCCCCAGGTCTCCAGTTGCTCCACCGCCGCGGCCCGGAAGGTGTCGGCGGCCACCAGCAGCGGGGTGAGGCCCTGGGACAGGTCCCGGTGGGCCAGCTTGGCGATGGTGGTGGTCTTGCCCACGCCGTTGACCCCCACCAGCAGCACTACCCAGGGCCGGGCCCTGATCTGCGGCGGCGGCGCCGTTGCCAGCAGGGCCACCATCTCCGCCTTCAGGGCGGCCTTCAGTCGGGCCGCCTCCAAAAGCTCCCGGCGCCGCAACTTCTCCTGCAGGGAGCGGATGAGAAACAGGGTGGTCTCCACCCCGAGATCGGCGGAGATCAGTAATTCCTCCAGGTCCTCCAGGAGCTGGGCGTCCACCTGCCGCCGCCCCTGGAGGAGGCGGTCCAGGCCTCCAGCCAGGGCCTCGCGGGTGCGGCCCAGGCGCTCCCGCAGGCGGCGGAACCTGCCCCGGCGGGACTCGGCGGCCTCGATTGGCGTTGTCGCGGCGGGTTTAAAACCCGCCACTACTTCTTCTGCGGCTTCCGGCAGAAGTTCGGGCTCCGGAGGGGGGGACCCCGCCCCTACGGGTTCGGAGGCCGGGACCTCTTCCGGCGGCGGGGCCTCGCTTTCCTCCAGGCCCTTTTTCCGGTCCTTGTCTTTACGACGAAACCAGCGGCCCATGGTTATTGGGTGGTGATCCGGGAGAAGTCGGCCATCTGCAAAAAGGTGGCGCTGATGCGGGCCAGCAGGCTCAAGCGGTTGTGGCGCAGACGCTCGTCTTCGGCCATCACCAGGACTTTATCGAAATAAGCGTCCACCGGCCCCTTGAGATTTGCCAGGGCCTTGCAGACCGCGGGGTAATCCCGTTTCTCCAGGGCCTCGGCTACTTCGCCCTCCATTACCAGGGTGGCTTCCAGGAGCAGCCTTTCTTCCGGGTATTCCAACAACAATTCGTCGACTTCGCCGGCCTCGAACCCCTGGGAGATGTTGATTACCCGCTTGAAGGCCAACGCCAGGGCGGGGAAATCCGGGCTCCGGCGAAATTCTTGCAGCGCCTTGGCCTTGGCGACCGCTTCTTCCACATCATGTAATTCCGTGGCAAGAACCGCGGCCACAGTTTCGTATTCGAGGCCCTCCCCTACCAGCCGATTGTGTAAGCGAGTCTTGAAGAACTCCAGAACCTCCGCAAGGACTTCCTGGGGTTCACGATTTAATTTATCTTTAAGTAGTTCCAGGCTCTCGCAAATGGCGTCCCGAAGGTCGATACGGAAGCCTTTCGCATCGATGATATTAATGATGGCTAAGGCATGCCGCCTCAAACCATACTGATCCGCCGTACCGGTAGGTTTGAGACCCACCCCGAAGAAGCCGCATATAGTATCGAGTCGGTCAGCTATTCCGATTAATGAACCAATCAGGTCTGGAGGAAGGATATCATCGGCGTGGCGGGGCAGGTAGTGGCTAAACAGGGCGGCGGCCACCCTGGGGTCCTCGCCGTCCAGCAAGGAGTATTTTTCGCCTATCACCCCCTGGAGGCTGGGGAATTCCCCCACCATCTCCGTGGTGATGTCCGCCTTGGCCAGGGTGGCGGTCCGGCGCACCTGGTCCGCCAGGGCCGGGGCCAGCTCCCGGGCCAACCAGACCGCCAGCTCCCGGAAGCGCTCCATCTTCTCATAAGAGGTGCCCAGCAGGGAGTGGAATACCACCCCTTTCAGGGCCTCCACCCGCTTCTCCAGGGGAATCTTGCAGTCCTCCTGGAAGAAGAACATGGCGTCGCTGAGACGGGCCCGCAGCACCCGCTCGTGGCCCCGGCGCACCAGGTTGGGGTCCCGGGCCAGGGTGTTGTTTACCGCGATGAAGTGGGGCAGCAGCTTGCCGTCTTGGCCCCGTAGGGAGAAATAGCGCTGGTGCTCCCGCATGGAGGTGATGAGGACCTCGTCGGGGAGCTTCAGAAATTTTTCCTCAAAGTTGCCCACCACCACCGAGGGGAATTCCACCAGGAAGGTATTCTCCTCCAGCAACCCCGGGTTGGGCGCCACCTCGCCGCCCACCCCGGCCGCGGCCTGGGCCAACTCCTTCTCCAGGTGCGCCCGGCGAGCCGCCGGGTCCACCAGGACGTGGGCTTTTTGTAAGCCGGCCACATACGTTGCCGCGTCCTGGACCCCAATGGCCTGGGGCGCCAGGAAGCGGTGGCCATAAGTTACCGGGCCGCTAGCCACCTCCGCCAGGGAGAAGGGCACCACCTGTCCCTGGAAAAGGGCCAAAATCCAGTGGATGGGCCGGGCAAAGGTGAGTTGCAGGTCCCCCCAACGCATGGACTTGGGGAAGCTCAAGGCTATGATGAAGTCCGGCAGGATCTCTTGCAGGCAATCCAGGGTGGGCCGGCCGGTGACGCTCTTGCTCACTGCCAGATAGATCCCCCGGGGGGTATCCAGTTCCACCAGCTCGGTCACCGCCACCCCCTGGCCCTTGGCGAAGCCCAGGGCCGCGGCGGTGGGCTTGCCGTAGGCGTCCAGGGCCACCGCCTTGGGAGGCCCGATGATCTCCTGCACCGTCACCGCCTGGCTGGCTGCCAGCTCCCGGGCCACCAGGGCGAGGCGCCGGGGGGTGCCCCAGGCGGAAATCTCGCCGACCCCGATGCGGGCCTGCTCCAACCTTTTGCGCAGGCCCTGCGCCATTTCGCTGAGCACCGGCGGCAGAAAACGGGCCGGGATCTCCTCCGTGCCGATCTCCAATAATAATTCGCCTTTCGCTGCGGGCTGAGACGGGCCGAGAATAATCGGATGTTGGATCTCGAATGGATCTTGTTGCATTGTCATATTCTTTTCACCCATCCGTTTTTTAAGCTGACGGCTGAAAGCTGACAGCTATTTTTTCAAGAGTGGGAAGCCCATCTCTCCCCGCTGTTTCAGGTAGCCTTCGGCGCACAGGCGGGCCAGGTTCCGTACCCGGCCGATGAGGCTGTTGCGTTCCGCCACGCTGATGGCCCCCCGGGCGTTCAGGAGGTTGAAGGTATGGGAGCACTTCAGGCAGTAGTCGTAAGCGGGCAGGACCAGCCCCAGGGCGGCGATGCGGCTTGACTCCGCCTCGTACATGGAAAAGAGGCGGAAGAGCATGTCAACGTCGGCCTGCTCAAAATTATAGATGGAGTGTTCCACCTCGCCCCGGTGGTGCACGTCGCCGTAAGTGACCCCTTTGGTCCATTGCAGGTCGTAGACGTTTTCCACCCCCTGGAGGTACATGGCGATGCGCTCCGGGCCGTAGGTAAGCTCCACGCTCACCGGATGGAGGTCGATGCCCCCGGCCTGCTGAAAGTAGGTGAACTGGGTGATCTCCATGCCGTCCAGCCACACTTCCCAACCCAGGCCCCAGGCCCCCAGAGTGGGAGATTCCCAGTCGTCCTCCACGAAGCGGATATCGTGGTCCAGGGGGTCGAGGCCCAGGGCCTTGAGGCTTCCCAGGTAGAGTTCCTGGATATTCTTGGGGGAGGGCTTCATGATTACCTGGTACTGGTAATAATGCTGCAGGCGGTTGGGATTTTCGCCGTAGCGCCCGTCGGTGGGCCGCCGGCTGGGCTCCACGTAGGCCGCGTTCCAGGGCTCGGGCCCCAGGGCCCGGAGCAGGGTGGCCGGGTTGAAGGTGCCGGCCCCCACTTCGATGTCGTAGGGCTGCCCGATGAGGCAACCCTGGTCGGCCCAGAAACGCTGCAGGGTGATGAGCAGTTCCTGAAAAGTCATGCAGGCCCCCTCCCGGAGTGCAAATATCAAGCTAATCTACCAATTGAGCCCCAGGTTGTCAAGAATGGGACAGGGATGATGATTTGAGTGACTGGGATAGGAATAAGCTGACTCCTGTTTAAGAATCTGTTAGAATCCTTTCAGCACGGAGGTATCAAGGGTCGAAGACCATAAACAGGCCGTGGAGCGGCTGCACCATTGCCAGGCGTCTTTCCGAGAAGACATGGCCATGGTTGAGATGTTTGGGGAGGAAACTGTCTGGGGCGGAGTGGTATCTGTTTTCCTCATCAAAGGGCATCCACAGACCGATAAGTGTTATGCCTGGTCATCGCCCATTGAAGGGAGCACAAAACGAAGATATTATGCCGTCCTTCATATCCCCCCCATTGACTCCCCGGAAAAGGCAGTTAGAGCTTCCATTGTCCACGCTCATAAAAAAGGAAAAGGGAATGAAGCCCTTAGAGGATAAGGCCATGGGTCAGGAGGGTAAGCGGGGGCTTTCCCCAATTTACCTGGACAGCCCCGCCGTGCGTGAAAACGTTATCGTTCTAAGACGCCCAGCACGCCGCCGCCGCATTGTTTTCGGCTGGTATGGCGGTAAGTTCAGCCACTTAGATTGGCTTCTTCCTCTATTACCCCGCACTCATTGCTATTGCGAGCCTTTCTCTGGATCGGCTGCTGTTTTGCTAAACCGTGAGCCTTCTCCCGTGGAAACTTATAACGATATTGATGGGGATGTGGTTAATTTCTTCCGTATGCTGCGCGACCGTTCCGATGATCTCATCCGCTCCATTGGCCTTACTCCATTTTCCCGAGAGGAATTTCATTTAGCTATAAATGGCAATATGAAGGGCATTAGCGACCTGGGAAGGGCACGTCATTTCTATATTCGGGCCCGGCAAGCTCGTACAGGGTTAGCTCAGACAGCCACCCTTGGCCGTTGGGCTAATTGCAAGAATACCAGCCGGGCCGGAATGTCCGGGGTTGTATCGCGCTGGCTTGGTGGAGTTGAAGCCTTGCAAGAAATTGCTGAAAGATTGTTGCGCGTACAGATTGAGAATCGCCCCGCCCTGGAAGTTATCCGCCTTTATGACAGCGCCGACACGCTCTTTTACTGTGATCCCCCATACCTTCACGAAACCCGGGGCGACAGCAAAGCCTATGGCTTTGAGATGGAAATAGACCAGCATTTTGAGTTAGCTCAAGCCCTAGGGATGTGCAAGGGCAAGGTTGCCCTTTCTGGCTATCGGTGTGATACCATGGATTCTTGGTATAAGGGGTGGCATCGCTTTGATGCACCTGTGAAGCAGTGTCATTCGATTAAGCAGTTGCGCCAAGAATGTCTTTGGATGAACTATTAACATGCCCACGGTTGATTACGAAAAAGCAACTAAGCTCCTCATAAAGCTGTTTACAGAGGCGGAAGCCGCCTTTCAGAGGAATACCACCCCCGCCGTAGATACAGCAATACAGAACGCTGCCGATCACCTTTTTGCTTCCAGTACTCAGTCATACCGCGAGGCATTGATAGGGTGTGGGTTGGCGCGAATATTGGATCGGTCAATCAACATTCGTTATCCCTATGTGAGTCAAGGACCAGATGCTTTCAATGGTCGCACACTTGATGAGAATGTAGTCAATCCATTCCTGCAAGACAGGATGATTCCCTGTTCTAAAGGGCCTTATCTTGCCGCCTTCCGCCGTAGCGTTAGATTCATCCCTGAGACAGCAGAGGGTTTGAGAGACAAGAGGGGGTACACCGCCTTTCTGCAATACATAACCGCCCTTGAATCAGCCAACGAGGCCGAAGCCCAGGCCCTCATTTTCTATCTGCTTTATCGCTTTGTTGTGCTGCGCGACGCAGCCAATATCCCACTTTCCCGCATTAGCCGATTAAGTTTAGAACAATATCAGGCTCTCGTGAACAGGCTTTTACAGGTACAAAGTGGCGGACTTATTCCGGTGCTTCTATCCGTTGCCATGCTTCGCACCATCGCCGCATGTTACCGGCTCCAATGGAAAATTGAGTGGCAGGGCATCAATGTTGCCGACAGAGCATCAGGAGTGGGGGGAGATATAACCGTTACCCAAGAAGGTGATGCGATCCTTGCTATCGAAGTCACCGAGCGTCCGATTGAGAAAGCCCGCGTCGTTTCTACTTTCAATACTAAAATCGTAAAGGCGGGAATAGAGGACTACTTATTTATCTATTCGAGTGCCCTTCCTGCCGACGACGCACGCCAAGCCGCCCGCACCTATTTCACCCAAGGTCATGAAATCAATTTTTTGCAGGTAGCAGAGTGGATAGTAAATAACCTTGGCACCATTGGTGCGAAGTGCCGCATGATATTTACTCAGGAAATCATCACCCTTTTCGATACCCGCGATGTACCTTCCTCAGTCAAGGTCTCTTGGAACGATATAGTTAGAGACCTGGTTGGCGTCTGATTCAAATTAGGACACTACCCCCAGGCCGCGGCTTTTTGCCCAGTTTCCCACCCTTGGTCTTTTTTGTCTTTTTATCAAGGAACTTTTCGCCGTCCGCCTCAAAGGTTAGGCGCCAGGCCGGGGCCGGCGGCCAATAATCCTCTTGAATCCCCTTGACGGCGCCCCGGCCAAGGGTTATATGAAAATCATAGGCACGTAGCTCAGGGGGAGAGCACTACCTTGACGCGGTAGGGGTCCGGGGTTCAAATCCCCGCGTGCCTACCATAAATTTCCAGGGGTTACGGTGAGAGGCCGTAACCCCTTTTTCGGTTTGGTGAGCCGGCCGCGGTCGCTGGGCCCAAACGAGCTAGTCCACAAACAGCAGCGGCAGGCGGTCGGCCACCACCAGCCCCCGGGGAGTGGCCGCCACCCGGCCGTTGGTTAAGCGCAGCAGCCCCGCGGCCTGCAACCGGGACAGGACCGGGCCCCAGCCGGACTGGCTCTCAATGACTTCCAGGTCAACCCCTTCCCGGGTGCGGAAGCCCAGATAGAGGGTTTCCAGGCGGACCTGTTCCGGGGTGAGGGCTTCCCGGCCGGCCAGCGGCGCCCGCCCCGCCGCCAGGGCGGCGGCATAACCCGCCAGGCCGCGGTGATTCCACCAACGGCGGCCACCCTGAAAGGAGTGGGCCGCGGGCCCCAGCCCCAGGTAAGGCAGGCGCTGCCAGTACTTCAAGTTGTGCCGGCAGAAATACTCTTCCCCCCGGGCAAAATTGGCCACCTCATACTGGAGGTAGCCACGGTCTTCCAGAAACTTGCAGGTGAGCAGGAACAAGGTCCGTTGGGCTTCTTCGTCCGGGAGGGCGACCTGGCCCCGGGCCGCCCGCCGGGACAACGGGGTCCCCGGGGCCATGGTCAACTGGTAGCAGGAGAGATGCTCCGGGGCGCAGGCCAGGGCCTGCTCCAGGGTCCGCAGCCAGGCGTCCGGCGTCTGCCCCGGCAGGCCGTAGATCAGGTCCAACCCCAGGTTCTCAAAACCCGCGGCCCGGATCAGCGAAAGGGCCGCCAGGGTCTGGGCGGCCGTGTGCCGCCGCTTCAGGAAGGTAAGCTCCGCCTCATTAAAGGACTGCGCTCCCAGGCTCAGGCGGTTGGCGCCCAGGTCCCGCCAGAGGCGTAGTTTCTCCCGGTTGATATCGTCCGGGTTGGCTTCGAGGGTGAACTCGGTTTCGGCGGCAAAAGAGAAATGGCGGCGCACTCTTTTGGCAAGGCCGGCAATCTGCGCCCCGGTTAGTAAGGATGGGGTGCCGCCGCCCAGGTAGATGGTATCAAAAGCGGAAAACTGACCGCGGTAAAGCCGGGCCTCCTGTTCCAGGGCCTTCAGGTAAGCGGAGATCAGATCGGGAGAAGTGACGGAGTAGAAATCGCAGTAGGGGCATTTGGTTTGGCAGAAGGGGACGTGCACGTAAAGGCCGGGGAGAGGGGCCAGGGGCCTGGGATCAGGGGTCAGGCAGTCAGGGCTTTGGCGCATAGAAGAAGACAACATCGCGAGCTATTTAGATTAAATTCCCCCTCACCCTAACCCTCTCCCCCATCGGGGGAGAGGGGATAAATAAGGGACCCCATTAGGCTCCCATTAATAACTCTGGATTATGCCACCCAAAAAGATGCAACAAAGGATATTACTGGAAACTGAAATCGATTAATTTTTCATCCTTACCCTCAAGGGATAGGGAATTTACGTACGACCAGGGCTAATCATTTTTCGCTCTAAGTAATAAGATTTTCGTCTTTTACCGAAACCGAAACCGTCTTTTATTCACTCTCTGTCTTCAGCACCGCCACGAAGGCGCTCTGGGGGATCTCCACCGCGCCCACCATCTTCATGCGTTTCTTGCCGGCCTTCTGTTTCTCCAGGAGTTTCCGTTTCCGGGTGATGTCGCCGCCGTAGCACTTGGCGGTGACGTCCTTGCGAAAGGCCGAGATGGTGGAGCGGGAGATGATCTGGCCGCCGATGGCCCCCTGGATGGCGATCTTGAACTGCTGCCGGGGGATCTCCGCCGCCAGCCGGTTGCAGACCCGCACGCCCCAATCCCGGGCCCGCTCCTGGTGTACGATCATGGAGAGGGCGTCCACCTTCTCGTGGTTCACCAGGATATCCAGTTTCACCAGGTGGCTGTCCCGGTAATCCAGGAGTTCGTAGTCGAAGGAGCCGTAGCCCTGGGTGATGGTCTTGAGGCGGTCGTAAAAATCGATGATCACCTCCGACAGCGGCATCTCGAAGGTGATCTCCACCCGGCCGGGGGAGGGGTAAAGGAAGCGGGAGTTGACCCCGCGGCGCTCCAGGCAGAGCTTCATCACCGCGCCCACAAAGCGCTCCGGGATGAGGATATGGGCCCGGATGAAGGGCTCCCTGGAGCCCTTGATGCTGCTGGGCTCGGGGTAGTGCATGGGGTTGTCCACCGTGACTTCGCGGTCGTCCGCCAGGATGAACTCATAGCGGACCCCGGGAACGGTCATGATGATGCTCTGGTCAAACTCCCGTTCCAGCCGTTCCTGGACGATCTCCAGGTGCAGCAGTCCCAGGAAGCCGCAGCGGAAGCCCAGGCCCAGGGCGGCGGAGGCGTCCTTCTGGTACACCAGGGCGGCGTCGTTCAACTTATACTTCTCCAGGGCCTCGGTCAGACCCTGGTAATCGTCCGCCGACAGGGGATAGAGGGAGGCGAAGACCACCGGCTTCACTTCCTTAAAGCCGGGCAGCGGCCGGGCCGCGGGCTGGTTGTCCAGGGTGATGGTGTCTCCGATCCTGGTGTCGCTCACCGTTTTGATGGCGGCGATCAGATAGCCCACCATGCCGGCGGTCAGTTCTTGGCGCGGCTCCCGTTGCAGCCGGAAGATGCCCACCTCCTCCACCTTGTGGACCGCCTGGTTGGACATGAGGCGGATCAAGTCGCCGGGCTGGACCCGGCCTTCGAAGACGCGGCAGGAGACGATGGTGCCCCGGTAGGAGTCGTAGTTGGCGTCGAAGATCAGGGCCGACAGGGGACTTGACTGGCTGCCCCGGGGGGGCGGAATTTGGGCCACGATGGCCTCCAGGACCTCCTCGATGCCGATCCCCTCCTTGGCGGAGCAGAGGATGGCCAGCTCCGGGTCCAGGCCCAATTCCCGATCCATCTGCTCCTTGACCCCTTCGATGTCGGCGGCGGGCAGATCGATCTTGTTGATCACCGGGATGATGGTGAGGTCGTGCTCCATGGCCAGGTAGAGATTGGCCACGGTCTGGGCCTCCACCCCCTGGGAGGCGTCCACCAGGAGCAGCACCCCCTCGCAGGAGGCCAGGGCCCGGGAGACCTCGTAAGAGAAATCGACGTGGCCCGGGGTGTCGATGAGGTTGAGTTCGTATTCCCGGCCGTCCCGGGCGGTGTAGGGCAGGCTGATGGTGTTGCTCTTGATGGTGATGCCCCGCTCCCGTTCCAGGTCCATGGTGTCCAGGATCTGGTCGCGAAACTGGCGCTCCTCAACCATGCCGGTCCACTGGATGAGACGGTCCGCCAGGGTGGACTTGCCGTGGTCGATATGGGCGATGATGCTGAAGTTGCGAAGGTTTGGCATTCTTAAGTTTTTTGTAAGGGGGTCCGAAAGATAATTTAATCAATTAGTTATTTTACATGTTCTAAGGATAGCCGTCTACTGGCAGGCCTGATAAACCGAAGGAGACTCTGCAAAATTCAATTTGGTTTCCACTGGTGTCGGGCAAGGTTATGGCATCGTCATCTCTGGTTCCCAAGCTCCCGCTGGGGAACGGAATTTTGACCCAAGCTCCTGTACTGAAAAGTTCCTGAGGTTCCCGCGCCGCCGGGGGCGGCGGCGCTACATCTTCATGATTTACGGGTGAGCCAAAGGCTCATGAATTACTGCTTGGGCAACTGTCAGAAGGAATTTATGGCAATGACTTCTTATAAACGGTATAATTTATAAAGGCTTCCGGGGCGCTGAAATTTTCGGCCCGGGGCCATGGGGGAGGCGGCGGGAGTTCGAGAGCGGCGTCTCCAGAGGTAATATTAACTTTAACAGAGGGTTATCCCATGGACGAATACGGCAATGATTTTGACTGGACCCCCGAGCCCCCGAAGCTGGTCACCGCGGTGCTGCCCCACCCCGGCCACGGCCGCCTGGTGGAGAAAGTCATGTTGATGATCAACAACACCATCTGCTTTCAGGGGAGCTTCTACACCCTGAGCTGGCGGGATGGCGACGTCGCTTTTTATCGGCCGGCCTTTGCCCGGGCCTGTTGCCTTCGCTAAAGATAGTGATCAGTAATCAGTTATCAGTGATCAGCGCACCTTGGCCAACTGATAACTGATAACTGATTACTGATCACTCATTTCTTGATCCGCTCTTCCTTTCCGGCCGCCGCCTCCCCCTCCAGGTTCTCCATAATTGCGGTGACAAACTTGTCGGCGTAGGCCACAAAATCCCCTTCCACCACATAGCCGTAACGGATGTAGCTCTCCGGCAGATTCACCCGGGCATGGCGAATGACCAGGTAGGTATTGGGGTTGAGAGGCCCCGGGCCCCGGTAGCCATAATAGAGGTTGGGCACCCGGCGGGCGATGATGATGAGGCCGCTTTGATCCAGGATGGGGAGGCGCTCGTAAATGGGCCGGCGGGTGTCCACCTGGTCGAGGAGGGCGCCCTTGGCGATCAGGCCGAGGCCTTCCCGGTTGAGCCTTTGCAGGGTGGCGGAAAGGAGGGCCAGGACCTTCTCTTTTTCGGCCAGGGGGACCTGCTGGAAGCGGTAGAAATAGCCGTTGGGGAATTGCTTGGCGCTGACCGCGGCGCCCGCCGCCGCGGCCGGTCCAAGGCGGATGGCGGAGGTTAACAGGGCTAAGGCCAGGGCCAGGCCGGTCTTGGCAGTCATCTTATTAATGGGAGCGGAAAAGAGATTAATTCCCCCTCACCCTAACCCTCTCCCTCCCCATCGGGGGAGAGGGGAATAATGGTGGCCATCAGGCCCGCCCTGTTCGTTATCTTTTTTCCATTTTCCATATCTTCTAAGGGGCCTTTGCCCTTGCCTTTCACGGAAAACGGAAAACGGAAAACCGCGGGCCGCAGGGCTATGATTTGGTGGGCAGTGCCCACCCTACACGGGCGACCCAATCACAGGCTGGAAGCCTGTGCCACCGTCGCCCCTACAGGGCGCGGCTTGCTGCGTCCGGGTTATGGGGCGGGCAAGCCCCGCCCCTGCGGGCGCCCCCAGGGTAGCCCCTAAGTCTGCCCCATCTCCACCTTGAGGGAGAGGAAGGCCAGCAAGTCTTTTAAGGTCAGGATGCCCACCAACCGGTCGTCTTCCGCCACCAGCAGGCGGCTCAGGCCCGTCTGGTTCATGATGGCCAGGGCCTTGACCGCGTCGGTCTGCGGCCCGATGATGGCCTCCGGGGGACAGCGAACAGCTATTTGGCCCACGGTCTCCCGGCCCCACTCCTCTTTGGGGATCTCCTTGATGTCCCTGGAGGTGACGCAGCCCACCAGCCGTCCGTCATCCAGCACCGGAAACATCTTGAAATGGTACTTGAGGACGTAATCTTCCACCAGTTTGGCCACGGTGATGGCGGGGGGCACGGTAATGGGATCGCGGGTCATGAAGCGGCTGATGCGCTCCCCTTCCAGGGCCCGGCGCACCAGAAGTTGCTGGTAGGACATCCGAGCCGCATTCCGCAAAAACAGGCCGACGAGAAAGATCCAAAGACCGCCGATGAGGTTGTTCTGCCAAACCACCTGGAGGATGCCCCAACAAATCAGGATAACCCCGAAACCGGACCCGATCCCGGAGGAGACGCGGGTGGCCCATTGCAGATTCTGCCTGGCGCCCCACAAAATCGACCGCAGGATGCGGCCGCCGTCCAGGGGGAAGGCCGGCAGAAGATTAAACAGGGCCAGCAGGACGTTGATCCAGGCCAGGTACCTCAGCACCCCGTTGAGGGGCAGCGGCCAGCCGCCGCGTTGGCCGGTCAGATAAAGCCAGTAGAAGACCACGCCGATAAGGATGCTGGACAGCGGTCCGGCAGCCGCCATGAAGAATTCCGCCCGGGCGGTGGGGGGCTCTTCTCCCATCTCCGCCACGCCGCCGAAGATGAACAGGGTGATGCCTTTCATATGCATGCCGAACCTGCGAGCCACCAGGGAATGACAGAACTCATGGAAGATGATGGAGGCGAAGAGCCCCAGGGCTCCAGCCACCCCCATCTCCCAATAAATTTTCGACTGCAATTGGGGGTAGATTTTGGGGAAGAGCCCTATGGCCAGGGACCAGGTCACCAGCACGGCGATAATGATCCAGCTCAAGTCGAGGCTCACCTCGAACCCCATGAGTTTGAACAGCTTGATCCTTCGCCCAAACATCTCTCACCTCCTAACTTGAATAAGCCGCCCAGGGGTCGGCGCCGGCGCCACCGGAGTCTTTATCCTGGGCGGAATTGATGGCCCTTGGGTCAGGCCAGCCGGCCCAGGTAAACCCGCGCACCTACTCCTCCGGGCCCTTGGTCCACAGCAGGTAACGCACCCAGAGCAGAAAGATCACCACCCCCAGGGCTAGCAAGAGATAGGTGCGGAGTTGGGGGACCAGCCAGGAGTGCTTCTCGCCCAGGAAGTAACCCACGGCGATGAAGGAGGCCACCCAGAACAGGCCGCCGCTGTAAGCAAAGGGGGCAAAGCCCCAATAGTGGAGGCGGGAGGCGCCGGCGGTAAAGGGCGTCAGGTGGCGCAGATAGGGAATGAAATAACCCGCAAACAGGGCAAATTTGCCGTATTTCTCAAACCACTGGTGGGCCCGGGCGATCTTTTCGTCACTGAGACGCAGGGAATGGCCGTATCGATGCAGCAAAGGAAAGCCGATGAAGCGCCCCGCCAGATAGTCCATAGTAATGCCACAGATACTGCCCAGATAGGCGGCCAGCAGTGCGGGCGGTAGCTGCAGGTAATCCTTGGATATGAGATAGCCGGTGGCGGTGAGGACGGATTCATCGGGCAGCGGCACTCCGAACATACCCAGCATCAGGGAGGCGAACACCCCCAGGTAGCCGTAGCTTTTGATTAAGTGGATGAGATGATCCATGCGCCTCGTTTCTTCCGGTAGTGCCGCAGGCCCAATCGTAAACGGAGGGTGCCTTAATCCCGCTCACCACCGTGCCGGCCGCTGCGGCCCCTGGAATTTTTCGAAGCCCCGCGTTTAATGCCCTTTGTTGTTTTGCAAGAGCGCTTCCAGCTTCCGGGCCTCCTGCTCCTGGCCCCGGACCCGGTAGATCTCCAGAAGGAGCTTGCCCTGGATGGCCGCCTCCTCCCGGTCGCCCTGGGCCAGGGCCAGCCGGGTCAGATCCTTGAGGGTGTCGGCGATGCCGTCGGTGTTCTCCAGGCGGCGGAACTCCCGCAGGGCGCCGTGCAAGTAGGTTCCGGCCTGGGGATAATCCTTAAGGTCCACAAAGGTGCCCCCCAGGCGCTGCCAGCAAACCGCCCGGCCCGGCATATCCTTCCGGGCTTCATCCCCCGCCAGGGCCTGCCGGTAGAAGTCCAGGGCCTGGTCATAATCCCGCCTGGTCCGGGCCGCATCCCCTAAGTGAGTCAGGGATAGAGCCAGCAGGGGCCCCGGAGGCAGTGTTTGGGCGTATTCCAGGGCTTCCTGATAGGCTTTGCGGGCCTCCTCCACTTTCCCCTGGGAGAGATAAGCCGACCCCAGGTTGTTCAGGGTTTCGGAGAGGCCCGTCGGGTCTTCCAGGTCCCGGTTGAGGTCCAGGGCCTCCCGAAAGTAAGCCATGGCCTGCTCCGGCGCGCCCTGCTCCTGGGCGATGACCCCCAGGTTATTGAGGTTGGTGGCGATGCCCTTTCGGCGGTCAATGAGGCGGTTGAGCTTCAGGGCCTGGGAGAACTTGCCTTCGGCCGCATTAAAATGGCCCTGGCGGTAATACTGGTAGCCTTCGTCATTCAAGGATAGCGCCCGGCTCTGCAGGTCCTCCCCGGTTTTAACGGGTCCGGCGCAGCCCAACCCCAGCAGACAGAGGAGCAACAGCCAACGGCCGTATCCAGCCATGCCTAGTCCTTCCCCCCCTGGGCGTCCAGGCGGATGGTATGTTCTTGGGGCTGCGGCACGTGACTCCGGAGCAGCCAGGATTTCTGGGCCGCCTTGGCGGTCCGGTCCACGTCGTTTACCATGGTGCCGCCGGAGGTCATCAGCTCCGGCAGGCCCTTCCCGGCCTGGTTCAGCTTGCTCATGAGCTCATCTAATTTTTTGGAAATTTCCGGCAGCGGGGCCAGGCCATCCTTAATGCTCCCCATGGACTGCTCCATCTGGGCCTTGAACTTCGGATCATAAATCAGGGTGCCCAGGGCCCCTTTGCTCTGCCCCATGTCGGCGAACACCTTCCGGGCGGAGGACATGGTTGCGGTGGTCTCATGGTAGAGCTTCGGGTCATTGAGGATCATCCCCAGGCTACCCTGGCCCTGGTTGATCTTGCCGAGGATTTCCTTGAGTTGGTCGAAGGCATTTAGCATACTGCCCTCCTTGCCCACCAGCGAGTCGCTAATCTTGGCCAGGTTGTCCAGGATTTTTTGCAGGTTCTCCAGGCTGGGGCCGGCCCTGGCTAATAATTGGGTCATGTCCAGGGGTTCAATGGTGGCCACCGGTCCATTCGGGGGAATGGCAGCTTTGCCGGAGGAGCCCGCCGAAAGGTCCAGGCTCTTATCCCCCAGCAGGCCCATAAAGCCGATGGAGGCTTGGGAATCCTCCCGGATTTGGTCGCTGTATCTCCTGATGACATTAAAGGTTACCTTGGTATTGCCGGCGGGCTCGATAATAATCTCTTTGACGTTGCCCACCGTCACCCCGGCCAGGTGGACCTCGGAGCCGGGTTTGAGCCCGGAGACGTTTTTGAAGATCGCCTGGTACTCCATATAACTCTGAAAGAGTCCTTCCTGGCGGGCGATGATCAGCACCATGATGAACAGGGCTGTCAGGGAAACCATCACAAAGAAGCCCACGATGGTTTCATATCTATATTTTCGGGAGATCATCTTGCCGTATCCTCCTGGGGCGCCTGCTTATGGAGAAACCGCCGGACCTCCGGATGGGAGGACCGGAGAAATTCCTCAAAGTTACCCTGAAAGGCCCATTCCCCCTCAAACAACAGGACCAGGCGGTCGGCCACCCGCTCCAGCAGGCGCAGGTCGTGGGTAACCACCACGGAGGTGACCTTGAGAGCCTGCTGCAGGTCCCGCATCAATTGGGTGATTTCGTCCCCGGTGATGGGATCCAGGCCCGCGGAGGGTTCATCGTAGATGATAATCTCCGGGTCCAGGGCCAGGCTGCGGGCCAGGGCGGCCCGGCGCTGCATGCCCCCGGAAAGTTCGCCGGGGTCCATGGCCTCAGTGCCGGCCAGGCCCACCTGCTCCAGCTTTTCCGCCACCCGCCGGGCAATCTCAGCCTCGAGCCAATGGGTGTGCTGCACCATGGGGAAGGCCACGTTCTCCCCCACGGTCATGGAATCGTACAGGGCCGAGCCCTGGAAGAGATAGCCGGTCCTGAGGCGCAGTTCTCGCCAGTCGGAGTCGGCTTTGAAACTGCTGAGTTTCACCCCGGCCACCTCGATGTCACCCCGATCGGGAGTGGCGAGGCCCACCAGCATGCTGGTCAGCACGGTCTTGCCGGAGCCGCTGCGGCCCAGGATGACCATGGTCTCCCCGGGGAAGACCTGCAGGTCCACCCCGCGGAGCACCTGGTTATCCCCATAGGCCTTATGGACGCCGCTATAGGATATCAACGGGGCGCCGGGCGCCGCCGTCAGGACGGGTGCCTCCACGCCATTAGGAGGGGAAGAGGATGATGGTGAGTTTGGTGAGGAAGACATCGGAAATCAGGATCAGGATGATGGCCGCCACCACCGAGGTCTTGGTGGACTGGCCAACCCCAAAGGTGCCGTGTTGGGTGGTATAGCCGTGGAAACAGGCCACCGTGCCGATGATCATGCCGAAGATGGAGGTCATGAAGACCCCCGGCAGCACGTCCCGCAACATCAAGAACTTGATGGTCAGGGTGTAGTAGAAGGTGGGGGTCATGCCCACCTGGAAGACACCGATGAACATTCCTCCCAGGATGCCGATGAGATTGGCAAAGATGGTCAACAGCGGCATCACCAGCATGCAGGCGACGATGCGGGTGACCACCAGGTACTTCATGGGGTTGATTGCCGAGACGGTAAGGGCGTCGATCTGGTTGGTGACCCGCATGGAGCCGATCTCGGCGCCGATGCCGGCGCCCCCCCTGGAGGCCAGCATCACTCCGGCCAGCACGGGGCCCATGCCGCGAAAAAAGGTGTAGGCCACCGTGGTGGCGACGTAGTTGGCCGCCCCGAAATAGGTGAGGACGACGATCCCTTGCATGGCCAGCACCAGCCCCACCGCGAAGGAAGCCACCGCTACCAGGGGGAAGGACCTGACTCCCAGTTGGAACATCTGGGCGATGATCTCCCGGAAAAACCAGGGGGGATGGGGCAGGGTGCGGCAGGCCTCCAGGAAAAACAGGGTCAGGTCCCCCAGGTAATCCACGAACTCCACAACCTTATGGCCGGTCTGGTAAAAAAACCGGTAGCGCATGGGAGGCCCGCCATCCGACAAGTTAATTAAAATAATTAAATTAAACATATATCCGGGTGGTGTCAAGGAGGAAGCCCCGGCCTTCCGCCCCGCGGCCGGCGCCACGCACCGGGGGAGGGCGCCCGGCAGGGATGGCGGCTTTAGCCTGGAGGGCCTCTTCCCGCCGCCCAAGGGCCATCCCTTATAAATACTCCCAGGGGATGGCCAATTTATGATAACAATTTCGTAATAATTTTGCTTGCCTTTTCACTTAAAATTCACGAAAATGAAAGAATAATTATTCTTTAAATCTCATTCTTCAGGCAAGCGCTATGGACGAAGTAACCCTGCTTTACGAAATTACCGATACCCTGAGCACCCCGGGGCCCCTGCCCCGGAGCCTGCAGCGGATTTTGCAGATTCTGGCCCAACGCATGGGCATGCGCCGCGGCACCATCTCCATCCTCAACCCAGAAACCTTGCAGCTGCAGATCGAGGTGGCCCACGGCCTCACTGCCGAGGCCCGCAAGCGCGGCCGCTACAAGCTGGGGGAAGGCATCACCGGCCGGGTGGTGGAGACCGGGGAACCCGCGGTGGTTCCGGTGGTGAGCCAGGAGCCCCTCTTCCTGAACCGGACCCGCTCCCGGGGCGCCCGGGAGAAGGATGAGATCTCCTTTCTGTGCGTGCCGGTGAAAATCAACCATCAGACCATCGGGGCCCTGTCGGTGGACCGCCTGCACCGGGACCTGGACCTGAACCACGACCTGCGGTTGCTCACCGTAATCGCCTCCATCATCGCCCAGACGGTGAACAACCTGCTGCTCATCGACCGGGAAAAGGAGCGCCTCCAGAATGAAAACCTGAAGCTGAAGGGCCAGCTCCAGCAACGCTACCGGGTGGGCAATATCATTGGCACCTCGGGACGCATGCGCCAGGTCTTCGAGATGATCGACCGGGTAGCCAAGAGCAGCGCCACTATCCTCATCCGGGGCGAGTCCGGGACCGGCAAGGAGCTGGTGGCTTCGGCCATCCATTACAATAGCCAGCGGGCCGACAAGCCCTTTGTCAAGGTGAACCTGGCCGCCCTCCCGGAAACCCTGGTGGAGAGCGAACTCTTCGGCCATGAACGGGGCGCCTTCACCGGGGCCATGCAGCGCAAGCAGGGTCGCTTCGAACTGGCTCAGGGCGGCACCATCTTCCTGGACGAAATCGGCGACCTGAGCCCCAACGTCCAGCTCAAACTGCTGCGGGTCATCCAGGAGCGGGAGTTCACCCGCCTGGGGGGCACCTCCACCCTGAAGGCCGACATCAGGTTGCTGGCCGCCACCCACCGGGACCTGGAACAGGCGGTGGCCACGGGCGCCTTCCGGGAGGACTTCTATTACCGCCTCAACGTCTTCCCCATCTATCTGCCGCCCCTTAGGGAGCGCATGGCCGACATCCCTTTGCTGGCCGACCATTTCCTCAATAAGTACGCCAAGGAGCATCAGAAACCGGTGAAGCGCCTGTCAGCCCCGGCCCTGGATCTGCTGATGCAGTACCCCTGGCCCGGCAATGTCCGGGAGCTGGAAAACATCATCGAGCGGGCCGTGCTGGTCTGCGACGAGGACACCATCCTTAGCGTCCATTGGCCCCCCTCCCTGCAAAGCCAGGAGCCCGGCGCCTCCGCCTCCAGCGGCCTGGCCTCCCGGGTGGAGAAACTGGAGAAGGAGCTGATCAGCGAGGCCCTGCGCCAGACCCGGGGCAACCAGAGCAAGGCCGCCCACCTGCTGGACACCAGCCTCAGGATCCTGGGCTACAAGATCAAGCAATACCACATCGAGACCCGGAGCTTCCGGGCCGCCTGAGCCTGCCCCAGAAGCTATTGCAAAACCCCGGTCTGCCCAAAAATGTCATTCTGCGCGAAGCGAAGAATCTCATATTTTTAATGACTTGAGATCCTTCACTTCGTTAAGGATGACAGTGAAATTAGGTTTTGCCATAGCTTCTAGCAAATGCCTTCCCAACAGAGGCGGGGGAGCCGATGCGCTCGCCCGCCTTTTGTTCGCCGCGCCCGCCGCGGGTAATTACCTCATAACTTGTGGATCAGTTTTCGGGGGACAGGTCACACATCGGGGATAAAGTAAGCGTCATGATGGTGGGAATCAGGAGGAATCAAGTTCGCCTTGGAAATAAGGCTCGGCCCGGCCACTCAGTTATGCGAAGGGCCTATATGATATTAATTAGTAAAATCAAAACTCTTTTCCTTGAAAAGAGTTAAGCAGGCATTTACAACTTTCTGATCGTAAAGTATACCATTGTTCTGTGAGATTTCATCCAGGGCTTTATCTAAACTCAAGGCTGGCCGATAAGGTCTGTGAGAGGCAATTGCCTCCGTTACATCAGCCACTGATAGAATCCTTGCCTCCATAATAATATCTTGACCTGAAAGGCCTACAGGATATCCTGACCCGTCGAGCCTTTCATGATGCTGGAGTATAGCCTGTGCCACTGGCCACGGAAATTCTATCTCCTTTAATATATCATAAGCTATTTGGGGATGGGCTTTAATGATATTAACTTCAGATTCGCTTAATTTGCCGGGCTTACATAATATTTCTGCAGGAATAGCCATTTTGCCTATGTCATGGAGAAAACTAATCACCCGCAACCCCTCTATTCTACTTTGAGAGAACTCCACCTCCTGGGCAATAGCACAAGCAAGTTGTACAACTCGCCGCTGATGGCCAGCAGTATAAGGGTCTCTCGTCTCTATTATAGAGGATAAGGCCATTACGGTTCCATTCAAAGTCTTTTGCAGCTTCTTTAAAGTATCTTCTATTTCATCCTCGACCTGCAAGCGGTAAGTTTTGTCACGAATATAGTTAATCACTCCTTGCACTTTCCCGCTAAGACTATTTCGCCAAGGGAAGGAATAGACTTCCAGCCACCCCAAAATTTTACGATTGATCCCTTTTCGAGCTATTGTCTCGAAGTGGGGTTTCCCTGTGAGAATAACACGGTGCGCTGGACAAGGCCGGCAGGGATAGTTTTGTCCATGATAAGCTTGATAGCATTTTTTCCCTACCAGCGGCATCGCATGCGGATACCATTTTTCCATGGAAGGGTTAACCTGGAGAATACTCAAGTTTAAGTCCATGATGCTCATGCCATCCTGAATGCTTGCAAAGATGCTAGAGAGAAAGCCCTCATCCTCCCACGAGATGCTATCCAGATATTTGGCCCGGGCGGTGCTTTCTAATGATATAAGCTTACCCTTTTGGGGGCGTATTACTGTGCCGTTCATTGCATTCGTCTCATTTCCACAATTTGATTGTAAAGCGAGGCCACGATCTGCGTTGCCACCATAAGTATAGGCATACTTTTCATTCTTACGGAGGTTATAAAGTTATAAATTGATATATTATTATGGGTTTTTGATCTCATTCCACTTTACTTGTCTACTTCACTAAGCAATTTATTAATGACTATATTCAGATCCGTTGGGCGGATAGGAATACCTTATCAGAATAATCAATCGGAAGATTTTTCATCGCTTGTGCTTTGACATCTCGGAGCGATCTTCCCTCAGCCTAAGAAGCAGCTACCCCCCAGACTTCCGTAGCTCTTTCCGCCTCCTCCCGAACCACGGGCGCCACCACCACCCGGTCCCGGCCCTCCTCCTTGGCCTGGAAGAGGGCTTTATCGGCCGTCTGGATCAGGGCCTTGGGGGTGACCCCATGTTCCGGATAGGTGGCCACCCCCAAAGAGATGGTGGTCCGGCCCAGGATCTGTCCCTGGTGTACGATGGTGTGGTGTCTGAACTGTTCCCGCAATTGCTCGGCTTTTTTGGCCACCGCCGCCATGGTTCCCGGCAGGATCACGATGAATTCTTCCCCGCCGTAGCGGCAGGCAATGTCGCTTTGGCGAGCCTTGGCCATGAGAAAGTTGCCCAGCTCCCGCAGTAGCTCATCGCCGGCATCGTGGCCGAATCGGTCGTTGAACTGCTTAAAATGATCCACGTCCAGCATAATTAGCCCCAGGGAGCTTTGATTGCGGGCGGCCCGGTAGATCTCCTCCTCCATGGCTTCTTCCAGGTAGCGGCGGTTGTACAAACCGGTGAGGGGATCCCGGATGGACTGGTGGTGCAGGGTCTCCCGCAGCAGCAGATTGGCCAGGGCCAGGTTGGTGTGCTCCGCCACGTTCACGGCCAACTGCCTCTTGGATTCATCCATGCAAGGGTTGCTAACCAGGCATTGAAGGCGCAACACTCCAAGGGCGTTGCCCTGGGCCACCATCGGCAGGCAGAGAAATTCGACCCCCCGGGGGGCATCGGGGTGGCGGCAAAGACCGGTGTGGCGTTCGCTGGTTCCCAAAATCCTCCCGGTGCGCAGCGCCCAGCACTCCTCTTTGGGAAAGACCTCCTGGGTGATGGGGATGCCCCCCCAGACAACCACGACCTTCAATAATTTGCTGCCCGCATCGATTACCAAGAAGGCCCCGGCATCTTCAGGGAAGATTTGCTGGAGGAAATTGCCGATGACCCCGTGGGCCTCCGTGGTGCTGACGCAGCTCTGCAGCATGTCGCCCATTTCGCTGAGCAGGGTGAGTTCGTAATTGCGCTTCTCCAGCGCCTGGACCGTGGAGGTCAATTCCTCCCTGGAACTTCGCAGGGCATTATCGGTCTGCCGGCGATCGGTGATATCGAAGAGGACCCCGCTGATGTAATCGATTTTCCCCTGCTGGTTCAAGACTATCTGGCTGCGATCCTGGATCCAGATCAGCCGGTCATCCCGATGTCTGATCCGATACTCCCGCACGTAAACCCCCTTGGTTCTGAGGGCATGGCGCAAGATCGCCTTGGCCGGTTCCAGGTCTTCCTGACAAATGAGGTCGGTCCATTTGAGGCGGCCGGTGTTGAAGTCTTCCTTCTCATAGCCCACCAGCTCCGCCACTTTATCATCGAAGAACTCCACCGCGCCGTCGCTGTATCCCCGAAAAACCACCGCCGGGACGGTGGCGGCCAGTAAACGATATTTCTGTTCATTATCCCGCAACGCCTCCTGGGCCTGGTTACGCTCGCTGATTTCGGCCATCAAGGCGGAATTAGAGGCTGTTAGCTCAGCGGTGCGCTCTTGAACGCGCTCCTCCATCTCGGCATAAGCTTTGTTCAGTGCCTCTTCCGCTCTCTCACGTTCAATATTCCTGGCTTCGAGCAGCGAGGCCATATCATCGAAGGATTGGGCCAATCGCCCCAGTTCATCGGGGCTGTGGGGCAGACCCGTACGTGTGTCCATCTTGCCCCTGGCGAATCGCTGGGTGGCAGCCACCAGGCGATTAATGGGCTCAATGAGAACCAAATTCCCGAAGACCCACGCCAGAGACATGGCAAGTAGGGCGGCAATCCCAAGGATCGATAGATTGCCCAGCATATTTAGGTTTGCTTTATGGAGAATTGGGTCTTTGGGCAGGCCGACAATTATATAGAAATAAGGGGGCAAATCTTCCCTGAGACGCACCTGCTTGAAGGCACTGATTCGCTTTATGCCATCAATGCCCGTCCATTCAAACAACCCTTCTTCAGCTTTGCCCGATATGGGGTCAAAGAAACGCTGGGAGACGGGCTTGCCGATGGGGGCGGACTCATTCTCAGGGGAACGGTACAAGCGCAACCCCTTGTGGTCCACAAAGACCACGGCGGAGCCTTCAGGCAAATTGGCCTTGGAGATGAACTGGCCAAATTTATGCAGGTTTAAGCCGGCGGTTAGGACGGCAACAAGCTTTTTGTTCGCATTCAGGACCGGGACGCTGTAGTTGAACGAGCCCGTTTTGCTGACCCTGCCAATGATGTATTCCCCGGCAGAAAAATCGAGCGAGCTGATGGCATCCCGGAAGTATTTCCGGTCCGACTGATTTACCTTGCCCGGCTCTAAAGGCGTGTGGGCAGCAAAGACGTAGCCATCCGGGGTAATTGCCAATATGGACGCGTAGAAAGGGTACAGCCGATGTAATTCAGCGAAAATTCGATTACAGGCCGGGGCATCCAAGTTCTGCACCTCAGGCAACTGGGCCAGGGTGCTCAGCATCGCCTTGGTGGCGATGGCGATCTGTTCCTGTTGGGCCACAAGGCTCCGGACCAGCAGCAGGGCATCGTCCTGGGCCTTGACTATGGCATGTTGACGCTGGCTAACCCCGGTGGCGACGATAATCCCGAGGGCAGGCAGTAAGATTATCAGCAAAAAGAGCAACAATTTGCTGCGAAAAGGCCAATGGCTGAAGATTCTTTTTATGTCCACGTATAGTCTTCTCCTGGTGTTAGGTTTCATGTTAAATTGATAATGTAAAAAGGTAAATCAGGATTTGCCTGATTCTGCCTTTCGTAATACCTTAATTTAAGGGTAGGGGAAGTCTATACAGAGAGTTGAGAATTTACCGCATTCATTTTTCTGGACACAAGTTTTTCTTAAGCCGCGGGCTATTGTTCACATTCTTCCTGGATAGGTGGGTTCGACATTGAAGGTTACTGCTATTTATTTTGCCCCCGCATAAAAATAAACAGCTATCAATAAGGGGATCATAGCTGCACCTTCACCCGGCAATTTTCCGGAGGCGGATGGAAGCCGGCGTTACTTCCACCAATTCATCCTGGTTGATAAACTCCATGGCTTGTTCCAGGCCAAACTGTCTGGCGGGGACGAGCCGCAAAGCCTCATCGGAGCCTGCGGCCCGCATATTGGTGAGTTTTTTCTCCTTGGTGATGTTCACCGCAATATCTTCGGACCGGGTATTCTCCCCGATAATCATGCCCTTATATACCGGGTCTCCGGGCTTCACGAAAATAGTCCCCCGGGGCTGCAGGTGAAAGATAGCATAGGCCACCGCCTTCCCGGGCCGGTCGGCAACCAGGACCCCGTTAGGCCGGCCGTTGATCTCGCCCATAACCGGGGTAAAGCCTTCCAGGATGGTGTTCAAAAGCCCGGTCCCCCGGGTATCGTTTAAAAACTGGCCGCGAAAGCCGATCAGACCCCGGGAAGGGATTGCAAACTCCAGGCGCACCCGGCCGTACCCGTGATTGACCATCTTGACCAGCCGCCCCTGGCGGGTACTCATCTGTTCGGTCACAATCCCGATGAATTCCTCGGGGATGTCCACTACGGCAAGTTCTACCGGTTCTGACAGCACTCCATCCCGCTCGCGGGTAATGACCCTGGGTTTGGACAGAGACAGCTCAAACCCCTCCCGGCGCATCATCTCTATGAGCACTGCCAACTGGAGCTCCCCCCGGGCACTCACCTTAAAGGCGTCCTGGCTTTCCGCCGACTCCACCTTGATGCTCACGTTGTAAAGGATTTCCTTATCCAGGCGCTCCTTGAGGTGGCGGGAAGTCAGCAGCTTTCCTTCCCGGCCAGCCAAAGGAGAGGTATTCACGGAGAGGACCATGGAAATAGTGGGCTCTTCCACCTTGATGGGGGGCAGCGGCCGCGGGTTCTCGGGATCGCCCAGGGTGTCGCCGATGAAGGCCTGAGGCACCCCGGCCACCGCGGCGATGTCCCCAGCCTCAATCGCCTCCGGCTCGAGGCGGTCCAGGCCCTCAAAACTGTAAAGTAGGCTGAGACGGGCTTTCCCGGCGAGGCGCCCCTGTTTCAAAAGAGCCACCTCCTGGCCGCGGCGCAGCGTGCCGCTCACCAGTTTGCCCACGGCGATCAGACCCACATAATCACTGTAATCCAGGCTGGTGACCAGAAACTGCAACGGAGATGACGGATCAAAGGAAGGGGCTGGGATGGCGGAGAGAATGGCGTCAAACAACGGCGCCAGATCCCGGCCCTCCCCGGCGGGGTCGTTCAGGGCAATGCCGGCCTTGGCGTTGGTATAGAGCACGGGGAAATCTAGTTGCTCTTCGGTGGCGTCGAGGTCAATGAACAGATCGTAGATCTCGTCCAGAACCTCCTTGACCCGCCGGTCAGGGCGATCGATCTTGTTGATGACCACGATGGCAGGGAGGGCCTTCTCCAGGGCCTTTCCCAGGACAAACCTGGTTTGGGGCAGCGGGCCCTCGGTGGCGTCCACCAGGAGCATGACCCCTTCCACCATATTCAGGGTGCGTTCCACCTCACCTCCGAAATCGGCGTGGCCCGGGGTGTCCACGATATTGATCTTTACTCCTTTATAGGTGATGGCCATGTTTTTGGCCATGATAGTGATACCCTTTTCCCGCTCCAGGTCCAGGCTGTCCAGGACCCGCTCGGCTACCTGCTCGTTTTCTCGAAAGATGCCGCTTTGCCAGAGCATGGCATCGGCCAGGGTGGTTTTACCATGGTCGACGTGGGCGATAATGGCCAGATTTCGCAAATCTTCACGAATACGCATAAGCATCTCCGGGAAAGGCCTCACTGTCGCGGCCTGACTGGGTTTCTCTCACATGGTCCTTAAAGTTCAAGGTTCAAGGTTCAAAGTTCAAAGTTAAGATAAATCCGGAAACGGAACGGATTTTTGGTTATTTTTTGTTACAAGATCACCCGGGAGCTTAAAGAGGCCTTCCTCTCATCTCATCAAGGCGACTGGATACTTAATATTACCGGAAAATTGAGAAAAATGCTGTAACGAGCTGTCCGGTAACCATGGCTTTACTCCTGGTAAATTGGCCTCGTTGACCTTCCCCCTCAAGGTGCTTATTGAAAAAGATAATTTCCAAAGGTAAAAGTCAAGAAGCACAGACGCGGTTTTGACCTAAAGAATAAGGAGGAAGCTCATGGAACTATATGTCCCTAAATTTCAACAAAAGGAAATTTTAGAGATGTTGGCCGGAGAAGGGGTCACCTTTGAGGCCACCGGCAAAACTTTCTTCCAGGTGGTGGAAGGGAAAGAACGGTTGGAAGTCGCCGAAGTAAAGGCGAACCTGCTGGAAACCGAGGCGCCGGCCATCTATGACGAAGACTCACTCAGAAACCTGAGGGCTTTCCGGCTGCCTTCGGGCAAAAAAATCCTCCTCACGGATATAGACGGCAATTTTGTTCGCCTGGTGGAACCGCCTCCCGGATGGGAAAGGTGAGCTCGCAGGGTATGGATTTGGCTGGGGTAGTCCAGATCTCTTGCAGGTTCAGCCCCACCCAGTCCTGTTATCCAAATCATCTCGACAATTTTTTAGCCCTCAAGAGCTAAATTCTCGAGTTGGCAAGTGATCAGCCAGTCGGCTGTCGTAAACCAGCTTATCTAGGTGGAAAAATTCTTAAAAAGACCCCTGCCAAAGGGCAACTCCCTTAAAATTCCTATCGTTAAATTTTTTCGGGCTTTGGGGTTGACAAACGAAAACCGGGCGGCTATTCTCGCAGAAGTAATTTAAATTCAAGAGAGGAGATTCGTCGCTTTATATGGACGACCCTGGCGGTAGTAGCACAATAAGACTGAGCAGCACAGGTCGTGGTGGATCTGGTGCTCCGGACAGTCCTCATGGGGTGCTTATCAGGTAAGCAGGCGCCGCCGGCGCGTGATCTTCCTCCTTAGCCCCCGGCCAGGCCTGCCCGGGGGTTTCTTTTTCCTGCCACAGGAAAAACCCTGCCAGAACCGCTCTTTCCCATGGCGTGAGCTGCGTCATTTCCCTCAAATTCGATAAAGGGGGTGATTGCCATGAATGCAGTAGTTTCCACCTATGTTCACGCTCTGGAAGGGAGACTGCGGATCAAGCTTCCCGAGATTAAAAGGGCAACCTTTAAGGCTCGGGAAGTTGAGCGCCAGCTCCAGCAGTTTACCGGGGTGGAATACGTTTCCGCCAATCCCACCACCGGGAACGTGCTGATCCTTTACAATCCTCGAGTCATTGAACAGAGAGAGCTTTTTTCTTTCCTAATGGAATTGGGATATCTGTCTCATCCCATGGGAGGGAGCGGGATGACTGATTCTCCATTATCCGTGGAAAGAACGGCTGCCACCGTGGCCGTCACCATCATTGAGGTCGCCTTCACTCAGTTAGTCGGCGCCTTGATTTAAAGAGGGCTGCATCGGGAAGCGCCGCCCGTTGGGTCAGCGCCGTAAGTTGGAAAATCGTGGGTCAAGAAGAGATTTCTAATTGAGTCGATACCGGTGAAGATGTTATAAAAAAATTCTCCTTATTCGCAGAAAGGAGGACACCATGAGAATAAAGGACTTGCATGGGATAGCAGGTTTCATCTGGCCTCCCGAATGGGGCACCATACTGGAAGGATCTAATGAGGAATGGATTTTATCAGAAGTCAAGCTGCACAAGGACCAGGATCCGCCGTATATCTATATCGAGGCTGTATGTGACAACGATGCTCAAGGAGGTGTAATCCACCTTGAACCTCATGAGCATCTTGAGATCCTCTATCAGGTGCTTAATAAAAATATAGGAAAATCCTTAAGAGAGATCGGAGACTTAAAGATAACGTTTTAACTATTAACAATATATTAACTGATTAATAATGAGGCGCAAATAAATAGTAATTATAATGTAGCGCGCTCGCCACCGGATTGACTGAGCGGCTGATATCTCAATCAATTCACCTGACCTAATTCCCGGAGATTAACCATGTTTTGGCTCAGCAAAGCTATCCACCTCACGAATCGCCTCCGGCGGAGATTGCTCATTTTCCTGGCGGTGCTGGGACCCGGCATCATCGTGATGGTGGCGGATAACGACGCCGGCGGCATCGCCACCTATGCGGTGACCGGCTCCAAATACGGGTTCTCCCTGCTCTGGCTGTTCATCCTGCTGCTCCCCATGGCTTACTTTGTCCAGGAAATGACGGTGCGCCTGGGAGCCGTGACCAAACGGGGACATGCCGAGGCTATCTTTGACGGCTTCGGCCCCTTTTGGGGCTGGTTTTCCCTCGGCGACCTGGCCCTGGTTAACTGGTTGACCCTCATCACCGAATATATCGGCATGACTGAAGCTATGGCCATGTTCGGCATTCCCCGATGGATCACCTATATCGGGGTGACCCTTATCCTCTTTGCCGTGGTCATCTCGGGAAAATATTGGACCTTCGAAAAGGTCACCCTGTTTTTCTGTCTCTTTAACCTGGTCTATATCCCCGCGGCCTTTTGGGGGATGAGCGTCTCTTACTCTCCGGGATGGGGGAAGGCCATGGAAGGATTCCTGCCCCAGTTCCCCGGCGGCCTCACCGGCGACATGATCTTTATCCTCATGGCGAACATCGGCACGACCATCGCGCCCTGGATGATCTTTTTTCAGCAGAGTGCGGTGGTGGATAAGGGCATGGATGTTCATGATATCCCCTACGGCCAGATTGAGACGTTCCTCGGTTCCGTTTCCACCAATGTGGTGGCGGTTTTCATCATTCTGACCACCGGAGCGGTGCTCTTTTATCATCATCCACCGATCACCGTGGAAGACGTCAAACAGACCGCCGAAGCCCTGATGCCCCTGATGCCGCACGGACAGGGGGACTGGGCTCGGAAACTCTACGCCATCGGCCTTTTTGACGCGGGCTTCCTCGGGGCCCTGTGCATCTCTCTGTCGTCTTCGTGGGCTGTGGGGGAGGTTTTCGGCTGGGCCCACTCCTTGAACGCTCGTGTCAGGGATGCCATCTGGTTTTATCTAATTTATCTGGGTATGCTTGCCACTGCGGGTGCGGTGGTGTTGATTCCGGAAGCCCCCCTGATCACTATCACCATGTTCGTGCAGGTCATCGCGGTTACTGTGCTGCCGGCAGCCTTAATATTCTTGCTGTTGCTGTTAAACGACAAGGCCACCATGGGCGACCACGTGAATACGCGGGTGCAAAATATTATGAACTGGTCTATTGTCATCATTGTCTGTGCCGGCTCCACCCTTTTGGGCATCCAAACGATGTTCCCTAGCTGGTTTGGAGGGTCTCAATGACAAGCTCTACACAGCAGGTTTCCTGCCCGGAGCCGCAGGCGGGAAATGGCCCCTACCGCATACTCTTTTTTTCGGAAATGTTCAAACGGCGCGTCTGCGCCAAGAACATTAAAAATCGGCTGGGAAAGCTAACCGACCTGGTTTTTGCCATGGCCGAGCCTTACCCCGAGGCCACCGGGCTTTATTTGGAGCACGGGTGGAATCAGCCGACGGAATTTATCCCCTGGGAGAAAGTGATCAAGATCGATGACGACGCCATCTTCGTGGAGCCGCCGGAAGGCGACAAGTACCCGACTTTTGTGGACCAGCCCGGATGGATTCTGCTGGATAAGCACTTGATGGGACGCACCATCGTGGACCTGGATGGCCGGCGCATTGAAGTGGTTAACGATGTTTCCTTGGTAGAAGCCCGCGGCAAACTTCTCCTGGTGGATGTCGACCTCTCTTTTAACGGGTTTTGGCGTCGCTGGGGATTAGGAGGGTTGCACTTGACCAAGAGCCGTTTAATCCCCTGGAAGTACGTACAACCCCTATCTCTGGAGGATGCGGTAAACACCGACAGGGTCGCTCTCTCGGTAACCCGCCAGCATTTGGTCGAATTGCCCAGCGAGGACCTGGCAGATGTCTTAGAGGAACTTTCCCGCTATGAACGGGAAGCGGTCTTTTCGGCTCTCGATTCAGAGAAGGCCGCGGAAACCTTACTGGAGGTGGAACCCAGGGCTCAACGGCAAATCATCACCCATCTGCGCGAGGAGCATGCTAAGTCCATCTTCTCGGAAATGACGGTGCCGCAGCTGGCGAATATTTTCTCCATCCTGCCTCACGACGATGTGCAGGACTTGGTAAAGGTGCTCGAACCGGAAACGGCGAAGCGGGTGCAAGCCATTCTCTCGGAACAGGAAACCAGAGCCAAGAGTCTCATGTCCCCTGATTTTTGGGCCAAACCCCCGGATGCCAAGGTGGGAGAGGTGGTGGAGGAGGTTAGACGCTCAGGAGGCGAGCCCCACCAGATATCTTATATCTTTGTGATAGACCCTGATAAGACCCTTTTGGGGGTGGTGGACTTGCGGGAATTGGTCGTCGCCGGGGATAACCTGTGTTTAGGGGAGATCATGGCCTCACCGGTGGTCACTGCCGAAGAGAGTGACTTGCGGGAAGACGTGGCTAAGATCTTTGCCAAATACCACTTTCGGATGCTCCCGGTAGTCGATAGTGCGGACCATATCCTGGGAGTCATCTATTATCAGGACATCATGAAAGATTTGGTAATCCGCGTAGCTTAAGGAGGGGAAAATGCCTCGGGTACAAATGACTCGCATGACTAAGGTGGCTCTATATTTCTTAAGGGCCTACTTAATATTGTTGGTACTCCTGGTTTTGGTGAGATTTTTAAAGGGTTTTGGTTGAAGATTAAATTTTCCGGTGGAGAACGGTGAGAACCCGTTGATTTGGAATGACTTAAAATATTGGTTTTGAAATAGCTTGTAGATTCTGCTCTTCGCCCCGCCACCTTAAGAAGTCGAGGGGCGGCCGTCAAAGGCCGCCCCTCAAAAGGGAAGGATCATCCCGGGATGAGCGCCCGGAAGCTGCCTAAAAGGAATAAGAGGCGGTGAGCATGGGGGTGTATTTCTTAACCCCGTTTTTGCCGGCCAGATCAAGAGAGGCGCCAGCCGAGAAGGACAATTTCTCGGTGGCCAGGAATTCGAGCCCCGGCATAATCCCCAAAAGGGTTTCCGGGGTCTGATACCCCTGAGGGGTATATATGTTGCTCCAGGTCCAGTTGCTGTAGAATTCCAGCAGGGCGACAAATTTCGAGCTCAGGGGATATTCCGCCGCCAGGTTGAAGGTTATATATTCCCGGGAAACGACATTTTCAGAATTGTTCTGATAAATGTTAACCGGACTGTTGATCCAGATGTTGCTGTAGAGCAGGAAGGGCTTCACCCATTTAAACAGGTTGACGCCGGTGGTGAAGGTCAGCGCCCCGGTGCCGATGGCATCCACTCCCAGGAACCCGGGGTTGAGGTGGGAGGCATGCCCGGTGGGAATGCTGGCCAGCCCGGCCACGGCGCTCACCGCCGGCATGACGTCGCCTTCCGGCAGCAGGTTGTATTTGCCCATCAGGGTCAGGTCGCCGATGCCGGCGTAACTGGCGGAGCTTTTACCGGTGGGCCCGACAGCAGGCGAAATATTGCCCCAGTAGTCGATAAAGGGAGCAATGAGATAGACTTCCATATTCTTGGTGGGACCATAGGTGACCTTCACCGGCATATAGTAGGTGTAAAAATTGCCCCCGGCAGTCACCGTCCGCCAGTTCTGGCTGAAGGACCCAGGGTAGAGGGACAATGCCGTGAGGACCGAGAGGCTGACATGGCCGGTTTCAATGGGGATGGTGGTGTCGGTGATGATGGGGCCGGCGGTGGAGGGAGCTGCCTCTTTTTTCTCTGCGGGTGGGGCGCCCCCTGCGGGGGTTCCCGGCAAGACCTGTGGGCCGGCGGGGGTTTGCGCCAGGGCCGGCGCCGCCGGAGCCAGAGTCAGCACTGCCAGAAAGCAACCCAGAAAGAGCCAGGTCACAAACATTCTCAGATTGAGCCCCTTAACCATAAAATGATACAGAATCATAGCAATTTCCCCTATTTTTAGGATTTAAACCTTTCCTGCCAAGGTTAATTTGTTGATATTTCCATCTGATATCAAAACATGAGAGATCAGGGTTTAAACCCCTGGACCATCTTAGCATTGATCCGCCTTATCATATGCTTTACGCTTGCGCCAGAGGGTGGAGGGATCGATACCCAAAATATGGGCGGCCTCTTCGAGGGTTGAAGTGCGGGCCATGATCCGGAGAATATGCTCCCGCTCGATCTGCTCCAGGGTATAATCACCGCCCAGCATCGGCACATCCGACAGGCGCGCCGCCAGGCTGTTGAGCAAGTCCCGGATTTGCGCCAGAGTGAACGGTTTGGCCAGATAATCCCTGGCCCCGCGTTTGACGGCCTCCACCGCGGTCTCTAGGGTGGCATAGGCGGTAATTATTACTATATAGAGATGAGGACTGAGGGACAGGAGTTTGGGAATCAGGTCCAGGCCGCTCATTTCCTTAAGGCGCAGGTCCAGGAAGGCCAGATCAAAGGGCTGGCGCTCCAGGGCCGCCAAGGCCTCGGAGGCGGTGGCTATTGCCGTGACCCGGCAGCCCATGGCCTCCAGACAGGCTGATAGGGTGATCCGGGTGTTCTTTTCATCATCAACCACCAGGACCCGAAAGGGAGAAACCTTGGATAGCTCAAGGGAGGCCACGCTATTCATATCCCAACCCCTCCAGTCTCCCTGCGCCGGGGCGCCCGACTCCGGCGCAGGAAGCTAAAGGCTTGTCAACTCCCAGGGGATTCGTTGGTAAGCAAATCCAGGTTAAGGCCATGGCACTTGACCCTGGGCTAACCCTCTCATCGTCCTGGGTTTAGGACGATGGGGCTCCATATTGCTTACGCAGTTCGAGATTCACTTCCAGCACGTTCACAAACTTCTCGCCCGCCAGCCCTTCCCAAGGCGCCGCGGCGTTTTTCTGCAAGATCTGTTCGATCTCCTTCCGCACTTCTTCCGGCTGGCGTTTTAGGCCGGCAGCCCATTTGGAGGCCACCCGCTCGAGCTGAAACTCGGCGTTCTGCAGCGTGATATGCGGATCGAGCCCCGATGCGGAAGCGGTAACCAAATCTCCGGGGACGTCCTGGAAGTCAGCCTCCGGGTGGTCCTCCCGCCACATTAAGAAAAAGGTCGACTGAATATCCGAACCTTCATTGACCGGTTCCATCACCTTTTCCTCCTTGCCGTCAGGTCCCTTGTGGGTGACGGCGGAGGGGAATTTCCCGGGGTATGCCTCGGAAAAGTCCTTGAAGAACACCATGGCCAGGTCTTCGGGCTTGGGCTTCGGATTGTCGGGGTTGTCTTTGATAAACTGAGCCACCACCTCGGGATGCGTCTTGGCCCAATTCTCCACGTAGGCGCCATTGGCCGGGTCCGCCTTGACCCAGGCCTGGGCCAGGGAGTTGTGCTGGTCCGCCCATTGGTCCACCAGGTGCGGTTTGCCCTGGTACTTATCCTGCTGGAACCATTTTTCCACATCCGGCGCCACCGGCTTTCCGTCATTGGGGCCGCCGCGATAGTTCACCAGGGGACCCAGGGTGCGGGCCACCCGGTCACGCAGGCCGTAGTTGGAGGCCGCCAGGCTCGACGAAGCCGAGGCCGAGGCGTCGTAGGAACAAGCCGAAGGGCGGGGCTGAAAGTATTCGTCCTTGGTAAACGGCTGGGCAATGAGCTTCGAGCCCACCGGTTTGCCATCGGGACCTGCCACTATGCTGCCATTGGCCTGGAAGGGAAAGAAGACCTGTCCCACCGCCAATAAGGCCAACGGGTAAAGGACGCACAGAATAAGCACCGAGACGCACAACAACAAGATGCTCTTGGAAAGGTATTGCCGCATGTTTATGCCTCCCTGGGTAGCTGCAACGTCAGCTAACCAAATGCATATTCGCCATGATCACGTCGATCAATTTGATGCCGATAAAGGGCAGGACCACACCCCCCAATCCCCAAACCAGCAGGTTCCGGCGCAGCAAGGCATCGGCGCCCAATGCCCGGTAGCGGACTCCTTTAAGCGCCACCGGGATGAGCATCGGAATGATAATGGCATTGAAGATCACCGCCGACAGGATGGCCGAAACCGGCGAATGCAAGTGCATGATGTCGATCACCTTCAGCCACGGTAAAGTGCCCGCAAACAGCGCCGGGATAATGGCGAAGTATTTCGCCACGTCGTTGGCAATCGAGAAGGTGGTCAATGACCCCCGGGTGATCAAGAGCTGCTTACCGATTTCCACCACTTCGATCAACTTGGTGGGGTCGCTGTCCAGATCCACCATGTTAGCCGCTTCCTTGGCCGCCTGGGTGCCGGCGTTCATGGCCAGGCCCACGTCGGCCTGGGCCAGAGCCGGGGCGTCATTGGTGCCGTCCCCCATCATGGCCACCAATTTCCCTTCGGCCTGCGCCTTCCTAATGTAGGCAAGCTTGGTCTCCGGAGTGGCCTGGGCGAGAAAGTCATCGACGCCCGCCTTGTCGGCAATGGTGGCGGCAGTTAGGGGGTTATCCCCGGTGATCATCACGGTCCGCAACCCCATCTTTCTCAGCCGCTCAAACCGCTGGGCCATGTGGGGTTTCAAAATGTCCTCCAGCATCACCACGCCCAGGATCCGGGCGTCTTCGGCGACAACCAGCGGGGTCGCACCCTTGGAGGCGACGTTATCCACGAAGCCGCTGAGCTCACCCGGGATACTCCCCTGGTTGCCCTGGACAAATTCGACAATGGCGTCCGGGGCTCCTTTGCGGATGCGCGTCCCGTCGGGAAGATCGATGCCGCTCATGCGTGTTAGGGCGCTAAACGGCACAAACTTTGCCTCCGGCGGCACTATGATTGGGGTTTTGGTTTCCTCTACGAATAACTCCACGATGCTCTTCCCTTCGGGCGTCGGATCCGCCTCGGATGCCAGGGCGGCCAGCCGCCCCACCTCGGCAACCGAGTATTTGCCGACGGGAATGAACTTGGTGGCATGCCGGTTACCCATGGTGATGGTGCCGGTCTTATCCAGCATGACCACGTCGATGTCGCCGGCCAACTCTACCGCTTTGCCGCTCTTGGCGATAATATTGGCCTGGAGGGCGCGATCCATGCCGGCGATGCCGATGGCGGCCAGCAAGGCGCCGATGGTGGTGGGAATGAGGCAGACCAGCAGGGCAATAAGGGTCGGCACGTCGGTGCCGAGGCTGCGCAAGGGTTCTTTGATGCCTAGATAGCCCATCATGTATTGCTCGGCGTTCCAGGCCATGGGCCACAGGGGCATTACCACGATCAGGAAGGCCAGGGTAAAGGCGGAAAGCACCAGGGTCAGGGCGATCTCATTGGGAGACCGCTGCCGGATGGCGCCCTCCACCAGGGCGATCATCCGGTCCAGGAACGATTCACCGGTACCGTGGCTGATCTCAACTACAATCCGGTCGGAGAGCACCACGGTGCCCCCGGTCACCCCGGAGCGGTCGGTCCCGGCGGCGCGAATAACCGGCGCCGACTCGCCCGTGATTGCCGATTCATCCACGGAAGCCATGCCTTCGATGATCTCCCCGTCGCCGGGAATCGTCTGTCCCGCCTCCACCACCACCTGGTCCCCTGGTCTCAAAGCCGATGAGGACACCTCCTCGATGGCCCCCTTCGCTTTCAAGCGATAGGCCACGGTTTCGTGACGGGCCCGCCGGAGCGAGTCGGCCTGGGCCTTACCCCGGGCCTCGGCCAGGGCGGTGGCGAAGTTGGCGAACAACACGGTCAAGAACAGCCAGGCGTCCACCCAGATGAAATAGCTGATGGGCACCTCGCTCACCTGTTTGCCCAGCGCCGCCTGGATCAGGTACAACAGGGTCAGGAAGGCGCCGACTTCGACCACGAACATCACGGGATTTTTCCATTGGATGTCAGGCCGCAGCATGATGAAGGCCTGCTTCAGGGCCCACAGCCCGGTTTCCTTCTCCAGCAGTCCTGTCGGTTTCACCCGGCGCAGCGATCCTGGCAGCGTTGCAGCAATATCGGCTGCAGGTGGTACTTTTATAGGCTGATTATTCATTTCGATATCTCTCCATCTGAGGTCTCATCAGGTGAGCCCCAAGGTTGCTCGAAGTTCAGCCCCCGAAGGGGATAGGACCAAAGTGCTCCGCCATCGGTCCCAGTACGGCCACCGGCAGGAAGAGCAGGGCCCCGATGATGACTATCGTCCCGAACAAGAGGATGCCGAAGGTGAGGCTGTCATCCCGCAGGGTTCCCAGGCCAAAGGGGCTCGATTTCTTCTCTCCGAGATATGCCGCCATGGCGATGGGCGCCACAATCGGCAGATAGCGGCTGAAGAGCATCACCAGGCCCGCGGCGATGTTCCAGGGGATGGCGGTGGGCGAGATGTTCGGGTTGGTTAACAACCCGTAGGTAACCCCCAAGCCATCGAAGGCCGAGCCGTTATTGGCGGAGGCCGAGGAGAACTGGTAGATCATCTGGGAAAAACCATGCGCCCCCGGATTGCTGACGGCCAGGAGTCCCCAGCTGGTCCCCGCGAAAAGCCCGGTGGGCATGAGAATCATGAACGGGTGCACCAGCAGGGCGACCACCGCCAGCGTCACTTCCCGGGCCCCGATTTTTTTGCCCAGATACTCGGGGGTCCGTCCCACCATCATGCCGGCTATGAAAATCCCGATAATGATGTATAAAAGCATGTTGATCATGCCCACGCCCTTGCCGCCGTAGATACAGTTCAGCCACATGCCCCACATGGGCGCCAGGGCGGCAAGCGGGTTGAGGCTGTCCTCTTCGGCGTTCACCGCGCCGCAGGTCACGTCTGTGGTCACCGCGTCAAAGGTGGCCCCCGCCGAGGTTCCGAAGCGCATTTCCTTGCCTTCGAGATTGCCCAGGTGCTGGTCCACGGGCAGGCCCGCAACGGCCGGCAGGGTTACCGCCCGCTTCCCGTCCGGCGCGGTGGCGCTGGGAACTTCAAAGGTTTGGGCCTGGGGATGCGCGGTCAATCCCGGGTTCGGTTGCAGGGTGTCATAGTAGACCGACCAGACGACGGTGCCGGCCATCAATATCAGCATAACCGAAAAAATGACGTAAGCATGGCGCATCCGACCGAGCATCCGGCCATACATCAACACCAGGGCATACGGGAAAATCATCATGGCCAGGGTGTTGAAGAAGTTCGTCAAGCCGGTGGGATTTTCAAAGGGGTGCGCCGAGTTCATCCCGAAATATCCGCCCCCATTGGTCCCGAGCATCTTGATGGACTCAAAGGCCGCCACCGGTCCCACGTTGATAGTCTGCGGCTTCGCCTCGCCTTTATCCGTGGTTCCCATGGCCGCAGGTTCGAGGGTCGAGACCGAATGGGAGGCTTGTAAGGTCATGGGACTGCCTTGCACCAGAAACAAGAGGCTGAAGATAAAGGCGACGGGCACGAACATGTAAACCACCACCCGCCACATGTCCACGAAATAGTTGCCCACCCTGGAATCGCTGCGCAAAGCCCGGATGACCGCGCATAGGGCGCTTAAGCCGACGGCCGCCGACAAGAACAGATTGGCGATGCAAAAGAAGATCTGGCTAAAGATCGATAAAGTCTGCTCGCCGGAATAGTGCTGGAGGTTGGTGTTGGTCATGAACGAGATCGTGGCTTCAAAGATGGTGCTGGGGAAAATCGTCCCCTTGCCATCCGGATTCAACGGCATCCAGGGCTGGAGGGTCAGCACCAGGTAGCCGAAGACGAACAGCACCGTGTTGAAAATGAGCAGGGAGGCGGTATATTGCTTCCAGTTCTGGGGGCCGCTGTCCAGGCGTTTTTCGAACCAGCGGAAGACCGGCAGGGGCCGGTATTTCCCCTCCATGATCCACGCCATGTAACGGCTCAAGGGGAAGGCGACCAGGGTCCCCGTGGCCAAAAGCATAAAAGGAAGTAACCAGGTTTGGATAAACATATTTTAAGCTCCTTAAGATAAAGCAGGATTGCCGTTGCCCTGGCTCAGAACCATTCCGGCCGGACCAGGGCCATCACCAGGTAGACGAACAAGAATGCCGCTATCGCCGCGGTCAGATAGATCATGGGTATCACCTCGTTTTAGATTTTTTCGCAGCCTATCAGGAACAGGTAACATAATCCCATCGCGACAAGGCCCAAGAGAAACATCGCGACCCACCAGATAAATAGGTTCATTTAGGGATTCCTCCTTTTCTTCCTTAAAGATGGAAATTTTTTAAACATCCCGCTCAAAATGGTCAAGGGCAGACCCCATGATGGCGCCGGCAATTTGCAAGGAACCTGGCGCACACAGGTCAAAGAGACTGTGTGACCCACCAAACGCTTATCAAGCCGAGAACGAGCGGTCCTGCCAATGGCGCACAGATTTCCGGGATCAATTTGAACATCTTTTCTCAACCTAAGGTAGGGAGCATAGTTCGTGCCACTTGGTGGTCTTAGATATTATTGTGTAAATTAAGGTAGTTATCATTGGTGAGCCGGGTAACCATGAGATTGGAGGATTGCAAAATTCAAGGAAGGGCCATTTGGGGGATTTCAAACTGAAATGCAGGTTGAGTTACTTCAGGAGGAGAGCAGGGGCAGGCGGATGGTGCAAGTGGTGCCGCGGTTAACTTCGCTGCAGATGGCGATCTCCCCGTGGTGCAGGTCAATGAAGCCCCGGCAGATGATGAGACCCAGGCCGGTGCCCCCTTCCTTGGTGGAGAAGAACGGGGTGAACAGGGAACTCAGGTGTTCCGGGGCAATGCCCAGGCCGGTGTCCGCGATGGTGAGCACCAGGTGGTCTTCCCGGACCGCGGCGCTGACCCCCAGCACCCCGCCGTGGGGCATGGCCTCCAGGCTATTTTTAAAGAGGTTGATGAGCACCTGGCGAATCTGGCCGGGATCGAAGGCGAAGGCCGCGATCACCTCCGGGGCCGAGAGCTCAAAGGTCACCCCCTGCTCCTGGAAGCCGGCCTCCATAAAGCCCATTACCTCCCGGATCAGGGGCAGGACGTCGCCGGAGACCTTTTGGGGGGGGGTGGTGCGGGTATAGGTGCTCAAATCGGCCAGGAACTTCTCCAGCCGGTGCACCTCCTGCCAGATAAGTTCCAGCTTTTGCCGGCCCTTTTCGGGAAAATCCTCCTGGCGAGCCAGTTGCTGGGCAAAGCCGCCGATGATGGCCAGGGGATTCTTGATTTCGTGGCTGATATGGGCCACCATCTTGCCCAGGCTGGCCAGGCGCTCCTGGCGCAGCAGCTCCTCTTCCAGGCGTTTCCGTTCCCGCAGGTCCCGGAAATAGCCGACGATCCCCACCTCCCGGCCGTTTTCCCGGAGGAGGCGGGCCGACAGCCAGACGGGCACCGGGGGGCCGTCTTTAGGGCGCACCAGGGTTTCATAATTTTCCAGGATGCCGGGCCCGCCGTAAGCCGGGGAGTAGATGAGCTCCTTGATTTCGTGGGCCAGCCCTTCCGGATAAAGAGCATCGACCTTTAATAGCCCGTTGACCTCTTCCGGCCGGTAGCCCAGGATGCGAGAGGCGCCTTCGTTAAAGATGAGGACGTTGCCCAACAGGTCGCTGACCACGATGCCATCCATGGAGGCCTGCGCCAGCATGCGCTCCAGCTCATCCAGCTGACGCACCTGGCACTCCAGGTTAAACATCTGGGTGACATCCCGGAAGGAGCACACCGTCCAGGCTTCTTCCTCACCCCCCGCCAGATGATAGAAGGTGCCTTCATAGATGAATTGCTTGCCGTCCACCTCACGGGTGAGGACTTGGTGGGCCGGGAAGTAAGGCCCCAGCTCCCGGGGGCAAAAGCCCATCTCTTCGCCGGCGGTGTTTTTGAAGGAGCTCTCCAGATCGAAACAGACCTGCCCGGAGATCGCCGGCCATTCCAGGCCAAAGTGCTCCAGGAAGGAGGCGTTGGCGTAAACGATGCGCCGCGCCTCGTCCAGCACCAGGGTGAAGACGTTCGGGAGGCTATCCAGCAGCCGGGTAAAGAGTCCGGGGGGGGGCCGCCGCCCGGCAGCTTCAAGTTTGCACGCCATAATTTATCTTAAGTCTTAAATCTTCCCAATGCAACCCTGATCAGGGTGAGACGGGATTCCTGCGGCCCAACCTAAAAGAAATCGGTGAGATAGGGGTTGTGCAGTTTTTCCCGGGCCAGGGTGGAGGTGGGGGTCTCCCCGTAGTCGTGGCCGGGCCAGACCCGGATGTCGTCGGGCAAGGGCATGATCTTCTCCTCCAGGGAGGCGATGAGCTGGGAAAGGGAGCCGCCGGGGAGGTCGGTGCGGCCCGCGGCCCCCACGAACAGGGTGTCGCCGGTAAAGAGATGGCCCGGGAAATAGAGGCAGATGGAGCCGGGGGTGTGACCCGGGGTGTGCAGGACCTGGGCCTCCTGCCTTCCCAGGGGCAGGCGCTGGCCGTCTTCCACCAGGAGGTCGACCCGGGTCAGGGGCGAGTAGCCCTCGGCCAGGGCCTCGGCCTGCCTCTCCGGGCGCCGGAAGAACTCCCAGTCCAGTCGATGGATGGCGATGCGGGCTCCGGTCCCCGCGGCCCAAAGGTGGTTGCCGGTGGTGTGGTCGGCATGGCCATGGGTGTTGACGATCCAGGAAAGGCGCCAGCCTTTCTGGTACAGGCGCTTGGCCAGGACCCGGGCCGGGCCCCCCGGGTCGATGAGCAGGGCCTCCCGGCTTTCGGTACAGGCCACCAGGTAGGTGAACACCCGTTGAGGCCCGGAGGTTTCGGTGAAGATACTCAGGGGCAACGGCTGAACCGGATCATTTGGCCAAAAAGCTGAAGAGCATCTGGTCCGTGCGCAGGGCGTAAATCATGGCCTTGATGCTGCGGTTTTCGGCCTGCTCATTCTCTGCCTTGGCCTCCCGCATCAATTTGGTGTACATTTCCGGCTGGGTTGTCTCCAGCAGGGTGGCCTTCTTAAACTTATCCTCGGCGGATTTCGCCAGGCGATCGGCCTGAGCCTGTTGATCCGCAGTCAGCTTCTGGTTGATGGCTTCCTGCTGCTCCTCTTTGGGGGTCAAGAGCCGCTCTTTCTGATCCTGGCCGCATTCCTTCTGCAGGATGGCGAACAGGGACTTGGCCTCTTTGGCCATGGACTTGGCCTCCGCGGTGAACCGGGCATTCAGTTTCTTCTCGGCGTTGTCCAGCAGGGTTACCGCCCGTTTATAAAGGATCTGGTGATCCGGACCGCAGGGCACTCGGGGGGGCGGGGATTGGCTGGGGGTCGTCCCAGGCTGGGCCAGGGCCGCGCCCACCAGGGAGAAGACCAGCAAGAGGCTGAACACCATGGTCAGAAAACGGGGTTGGCTCATGAGCGTATCCTTTGCCTTAGTGAAGTTTGAAGGTCTCGGTGATGGCCCGCTGAAACCGGGGCCGATAGATGATGTCAAAGGCGGTCTCCTTGCCGGGAAACAAAAGTAATGCCTGGGACCGGACGTTTTCCAGCACCTGTTCCGCCTGCTCCAGGGTGAAGGTTCCGGCCCGGATCTCCGCCAGGGCCAGGTCCACTAAAAAGCGCAGGTATCTCAGGTTGCGGTTCTCCTCCCGGATGGCCTGCCGCCGCGTTGGATCGTCCCAATAGGACAAGGGGATTCTCCGAGATGGCCGAGGTAGGAGAGCTGGATTTAAACCCGGCCTCCACTCTCATTATTCTACACTGGGCTTGGGGGGCTGTAAAGGAGAAAGCCGGACCTCCTGGGGGCTGCCGCGTTTGGCCGGGGAGGACTGTAAGGGCAGGGGCCCCGGCGGGCCCTTGGTGATCTCCCGGGCGATGCCTTCCTTGGCCTTCAGGATGGCGGGGACCTTGTCCCAATCGAGGCAGTCACCCAGTTGGTAGCGCTCCGCCAGGTCCCGGAGGTAATCCAGGGCCGGCTCCTGCGTTAAATGATAGACATCAGGGTGCGCTTCCAGAAAGACGCGGCCCTCGGGGGTGACCGCCAGTTTGAGGGGCCGGTAGATGATCTTCACCGGGGTGCCCACCTCTACCTGGGGAAAGAGCTGGGCGATCTCCTGGGGCAGCATGCGGATGCAGCCGTGGGACACGTAGTAACCTACGCTCCAGGGCCGGTTGGTGGCGTGGATGCCTATCCCCCAGGCGGAGGTCCCCATATAGTAATTGCCCAGGGGGTTCTTGGGCCCCGGCGGCACCTTTTCCATCACCTCCAGTCCCTCCGCCTCCATCTCCTCCTGGATGGACCCCGGCACCTGCCAGGTGGGGTTGGTGCGCTTATCCACGATCTTGTAGGTCCCGGTGGGGGTCTGCCAGGTAGGCTTGCCCAGGGCCAGGGAATAGCAGCGCTGGTAGGCGCCGTTCTCGAAATGGTACATCAACAGCTCCGGCAGATTGATGACCAGGCCCCGGTCCAGCTCCGCCGGGACGATATGGGCCGTGTTGATTTTCAAAACCATGCCCGGAGTTATTTTATAAGGGGTCTTCAGACCGTTGCGCCTGGCCAGCACCGTCCATTTTACCCCTTTTTCCGCGGCCAGGAGGCCCAGGGTGGTCTTGCCTGGGACCTGGTAATCTTCCTCTCCGCCCACCACCTGGTGATAGAGGGGCGGAGACTGGCCGGCCCCGGCCCAGGCGCTCTGGGCCAGCAGGATCATCAGCAGTAACCAGCAGCGGCGTGCCATGAGCTAATAACCTACCTCCGCTTCATAAGGAAAATGATCGGAAGGATAGCGGTTATCCTGGTGGCCGGTGATGATGGCTACCCGGCGGACCCGGAAGGCCAGGGTCGCCAGAATCCAGTCGATCCTGGCCCCCCGGGGCTTGCCGTCAAAATCGTGCTGGGTGGTGGCTTCCTGCCCCTCAGGGTGCAAGGCCCGCCAGGTATCGAGAAAAGGCCGGCCCTCCCCGATCAATTCCCGATAAACCGGAGACCCCGGTGGTTCGTTAAAGTCGCCGGCCAGGATCAGGGGGCGGTTCAAGGGGGTAAAATGGTCCCGGATCATCCTGGCTCCCTGGAGGCGGGCCTCCGGGGAGATGTGGTCCAGGTGGGTATTGATAAAGTAGAAGGACTCGGTCCACCCGGCTTCCCGGAACAGGCCATAGGTGGCCAGGCGGGGAAAGGCGCTGTCCCAACTGCGGCTGCGGTGCACCTCCGGGGTCTGGGAGAGCCAGAACTCCGCGCTCTCCTGGACGGTAAAGCACTCGGCCCGGTAAAAGATGGTGGGATACTGGCAGGTTTCATCCACCTGGCGGTGGGCCGTCAGGGGCAGGTATTCCGGCAAATGCGCCGAAAGTTCGCGGAGCATGGGCATGGTGCCTTCCTGGGTGCCCAGGAGGTCCGGCCGGCGCCGGCGGATGAGGTCCGCCACCAGGTCCCGGCGAAACTGCCATTCGTTGGGACCGTCCAGGGGGGTGGCAAACCGCAAGTTAAAAGTCATGACCAGCATGGTATCCTTAAACAAACCCGGCCCGCAAGGGCTGCGGGAAGAAGAGTTCCTGCGAGGTCCGCAAAAAATAGGCGTCGGTCATGGAGGCCAGAAAATCCCGGACGATCTCCGCCGGCTGGTGGGACTCCCGATAGGGAGGGTCCAGGGGGGCCAAGAAGTCCTTGTGGATAGGGGAGTCGCGCCGGTCTTGGGCCAGGTCCTCCAAAAACCGTTGGAACAGGCGCTGGCACAGGGCCTCGATCTTGGAGGTTTGGTCCTTGATGCGGGGATTGTCATAGATCCGCTGGTAATTGAACTCCTTGAGCTGCTTCAGCAGGGCCCCCACCTCGGGGCTGTATCCCACGTAGTTCTTGTCGAAACTGTGGCGCAGCAGGTCGGTCACCAGGCTGTAGACGATGGCGCCGTTGGTGCGGCCCAGGCGGCCTGCCACCTCCGGGGGCAGCTCCTCCCGGCGCACCAGCGACAGGGTGATGGCATCCTCCAAGTCCCGGCCGATGTAGCTGATGGTGTCCGCCAGCCGGACCACGCAGCCCTCCAGGGTCATGGGCTTCAGAGAAAGCTCCGGGTCGGCTGTCTTGGTGCGGATCTCCTCCTTCAGGTGGGCGAAGGTCTTGTCCCGCTGAGGGGAGAGGCGCTCCAGATGAGTCTCCCCGTCGTGGCACAGGATGCCGTCCAGCACTTGCAGGGAGAGATTGAGGCCCCGGCCGTTTTTCTCCAGGCGGTCGAGAAAGCGCACTCCCTGGATGCTGTGGAGAAAGGGGCCGATACCGTGGGCCTGGCAGAGGACCGAGAGGATGCGTTCCCCGTCGTGGCCGAAAGGGGGATGGCCGATATCGTGGCCCAGGGCGATGGCCTCCAGCAGGTCTTCGTTCAGCCGCAAAAACTTGCCGATGGTGCGGGCGATCTTGGAAAGGAGCTGCACGTGCAGCACCCGGTGGCTGATGTGTTCATGGTCGACGAGATAGAAGACCTGGGTCTTGTCGATATAACGGGTGTAGGCCCGGGAGTGGAGGATGCGATCGGCATCTACCGCGAACTCCTGGCGGTGGCCCCGGGCCACGGACTCTTCAAAACGGCGGCGGCTGGCTTGGACCGAGCGGGTGGCGTACGGCGACAACCAGGTTTCCTCCTGCCGCTCCAAGATTTGGCGTAGTTCTGACAACTTGACCATTCAGGCGCATTCTCCAAATCATCATAATAGCACAAGAATCAGCGCCCCTCAATAGCGGGATGCCGGTGGACCTACCAGTGGAGTGTTTCAGGAATACCTTTAAAAATATCTACATGTTCTTGTAGCCGCAGGCGGCTATATTTTAATGCCCACAGATGATGGACATTTTTTATTAAAGGAAAATCTGAAACATGACACTCTGCGTTCAAAATCGCAGTTCTAACCCGAATTCGGGGCGCCTGGCCGGGACGCCGAGAATTGTTTTGCATTATGGTAAATGTATGATATTAATTAAGTTTCATGGAATTTCAGGTCGCCGGGGTTTTTTTGTCCCGGCGCCGGGCCGAATCTGATGGACGACCGCGCTTATCTGGAAGATTTCCTGCAGTACCTGCGGGTGGAGCGCCAGATGTCGCCCCACACCCTGCGGAGCTATCGTCTGGATATCAGCCAGTTTTTGGAATTTTACCGCTCCCGTCCGGGAAACCCTGATTTGCAGGAAGTGGCCTACCCGGACCTGCGGGCCTTTCTGGCCCAGGCCCTCCAGGGCCGGCGCAAGGTCACGGTGGCCCGGAAGCTCTCGGCCCTGCGCACCTTCTGCAAGTATTTGCAGCGCCAGGGGGTGTTGGCCGGCAACCCCGCCAGGCTGGCCCCCAGTCCCAAGCTGGAGAAGCCCCTGCCCCATTTTCTGACGGTGGACGAGGTCTTCCACCTGCTGGGCGCCTGCGGCGGCGATGCCTTCGGGGCCTGCCGGGACCGGGCTATTTTGGAGGTTTTTTACGGCGGCGGCTTGCGGCTGTCGGAGTTGGCCGGTCTCGACCTGGGGGACCTGGACCTGGACCAGGGGGTGCTGCGGGTCTGGGGCAAGGGCGGCAAGGAGAGGTTGGCCTTTCTGGGGAAGCCGGCCCGGGAGGCGCTGGCCGCCTATCTGGCGCAGCGCCGGGTCCTAACCAAAAAACCAAAAATCTTAACTCGGACCGGGGCGCCGGCGGCTGCTCCTTTGTTCCTCAACCGGCGGGGCGGCCGCCTCAGCTCCCGTTCGGTGGCCCGCCTGGTGGGCAAGTGGGCGCGGCTGGCGGGCCTTTCCCAGGCCCTGACCCCCCACGGCCTGCGCCACAGCTTCGCCACCCACCTGCTGGAGGGCCGGGCCGACCTGAGGACCGTCCAGGAGCTGCTGGGGCACGCCTCCATCTCCAGCACCCAGCGGTATTTACATACGGACCTGGATTACTTGATGGAGGAATACGACAAGGCGCATCCCCGGAGTAAATGAAGGGGAAAGGGGGAAAGGGGGAAAAGGGGAAAAGGGAAAAAGGGAAAATACCAAGGCAGTCCTTCACCTTTTACCCTTTTCACCTTTTACCCTTGCTAGTTCAACCAGCCAGACAGGAAGTTATTCGATGGACGATTATAAGGAAAAATTTCGAGGCACCACAATTTTAATGGTGCGCCGGGGGGATCAGGTGGCGGTGGCCGGCGACGGCCAGGTGAGCCTGGGGGAGATGGTCATGAAGCACCGGGCCAAAAAGGTGCGCCGCCTCTACCACGGCAAGATCATCGCCGGCTTCGCCGGTTCGGCGGCCGACGCCCTCACCCTGTTCGAGCGCCTGGAGTCCAAGCTGGAGGCCCACCAGGGCAACCTCACCCGGGCGGTGGTGGAGCTGGCCAAGGACTGGCGCACCGACCGGATCCTGAGGCGCCTGGAGGCGATGCTGCTCACCGTGGACTTGAGCGGGGCCTTTCTCATCTCCGGCACCGGCGACGTCATCGAGCCGGATGAAGGGGTGATGGGCATCGGCTCCGGCGGCGCCTACGCCCTGGCCGCGGCCCGGGCCCTGCTGGCCCATACCGATCTCGCCCCCGCGGCCATCTGCCGGGAGGCCTTGGAGATCGCCGCCTCGCTGTGCGTTTATACCAATAACGAGATTGTTATTGAGGAGCTTTGATGAAGCTGACAGCTTCATAAAAGGACCGATAAATATGGAATGGCTGAAAGTGCTCCGGGGCTCCGGGGACCATCTCACTCCCAGGGAGATCGTGGCGGAGCTGGATAAATATATCGTGGGGCAGGAGGACGCCAAGAAATCGGTGGCCATCGCCCTGCGTAACCGCTGGCGCCGCCAGCAGGTCCCCGAGGGTCTCAGGGACGAAATCGCCCCCAAGAACATCATCATGATCGGCCCCACCGGGGTGGGCAAGACCGAGATCGCCCGGCGGCTGGCCAAACTGGCCCATTCGCCCTTCCTGAAGATCGAGGCCACCAAGTTCACCGAAGTGGGCTACGTGGGCCGGGACGTGGAGTCCATGGTCCGGGACCTGATGGAGCTGGCGGTGAACCTGGTGAAGGGCGAGGAGCGGGACAAGGTTCAAGCCAAGGCCGCCGCCGCGGTGGAGGAGAGGTTGCTGGAGCTGCTCCTCCCCGGCCAGGCCCCTGGCCAGGAAGCCGAAGGGGAGTCCGGCACCCGGGAAAAATTCAGGAATATGCTGCGGGACGGCCGCCTGGAAGACCGCTTCGTGGAGCTGGAGACCAGCCAGCGGGTCACCCCGGTGGTGGAGATCTTTTCCGGCGCCGGCATGGAGGAGATGGAATTCAACTTCAAGGAGATGCTGGGCAACCTCTTCCCCAAAGGCACCAAGACCCGGCGGGTCAAGGTCTCCGAGGCCCGGGAACTTCTGCTCCAGGAGGAGGCGAGCCGTCTCATCGACATGGACCGGGTGGTGGAAGAGGCCCGGCGCAAGGTGGAGCAGCACGGCATCATCTTCCTGGACGAGATCGACAAGATCGTGGGCCGGGACCACGGCCGGGGGCCGGACGTCTCCAGGGAAGGAGTGCAGCGGGACCTGCTGCCCATTGTGGAAGGCACTACCGTCACCAGCAAGTACGGCATGGTGCGCACCGACCACATCTTGTTCATCGCCTCCGGGGCCTTTCACCTCTCCAAGCCCGCCGACCTGATTCCGGAGATGCAGGGGCGCTTCCCCATCCGGGTGGAACTACAGTCCCTGGGAGCCGCGGAGTTTGAGCGTATCCTCACCGAGCCGGAAAACGCCTTGATCAAACAGTACCAGGCGCTGCTGGAAACGGAGGGGGTTCACCTCACCTTTGCCCCGCAGGCGGTCCGGGAGATCGCCGCCCTGGCCGCCAAGGTGAACGAACGCACCGAAAACATCGGGGCCCGGCGGCTCCACACCATCATGGAGAAGCTGTTGGAGGAGATCTCCTTCACCGCCCCGGACCTGGGCGATCGTTCGCTCACCATCACCGCGGACTACGTCCGGGAACGCCTGGCCGATCTGATCGACGACGAGGATTTGAGCAGGTATATTTTGTAGTGGTCAGCGGTCAGCTATCAGCTATCAGCCAAGGAAGGGAAGAACGCCCTGATTTTAGCTGAGAACACCCTATGACCCTTTTCAGCGGTCAAATAAACATTTATGCTGGATATTGGCTAACCGGCGGGGATATGAAATCCCCCCTCACCCCCTTTAGAAAAGGAAGTTTTTGCTTTAGCTGATCGCTGATCGCTGAAAGCTGAAGGCTCAAAAGCCCGAGGGACTAAGTGAGCAATAACTGGATGACACGCGCCGATAAGGTGGTCATGAACACTTACGGCCGCCAGCCCCTGGTGTTGGTGAAGGGTGAAGGCTGCCGGGTGTGGGATGATCAAGGAAGGGAGTACCTCGATTTGGTGGCTGGCCTGGCGGTCTGCAACCTGGGCCACGCCCATCCGGAGGTGGCCCGGGCCGCGGCGGCGCAACTTGCGCAGTTGGTGCACGTCTCCAATCTCTACTACAGCACTCCCATGGTGGAGCTGGCGGAGCTGCTGGTGCGCCTCTCCTTTGCGGACCGGGTCTTTTTCGCCAACAGCGGCGCCGAAGTGAACGAAGGGGCCATCAAGCTGGTGCGCCGCTACTCCCGGGAGCGATTCGGACCAGGCCGGCACCGCATCATCTGCACGGAGAACTCCTTCCACGGCCGCACCCTGGGGGCCCTGTCCGCCACCGGCCAGTCCAAATTCTGGCAGGGCTTCGACCCCTTACTGGAAGGTTTTTTGTTTGTGCCGTTCAATGACCTGAAGGCACTGGCCGCGGCGGTGGACGAAAGCGTCTGCGCCGTGCTCCTGGAGCCCATCCAGGGGGAGGGCGGCGTCTGCCTGCCGGACGCCGATTATTTAAAGGGGGTGCGCCGGCTGTGCGCGGAGAACCACCTGCTGCTGGTCCTGGATGAGATTCAGACCGGTCTGGGCCGCACCGGGCGGCTCTTCGCCCACGAGCACTTCGGCATCCAGCCCGACGTTATGACGCTGGCCAAGGCCCTGGCGGGCGGCCTGCCCATGGGAGCGCTGCTGGCCACCGCGGAGGTGGCCGGGTCCTTCGTCCCCGGCGCCCACGCCAGCACCTTCGGGGGCGGGCCGGTGATCGCCGCCGCCGCCGCCACCGCCGTGGCTCTCTTGAGCGACGAAAAGTTGCTGGCCGAGGTTCGCGCCAAGGGCGATTATTTGCAAAAGGCCCTCTTGAAGCTGATGGCCGGCTTTCCCGTCATCCGCCAGGTACGGGGTCTGGGCCTCATGTGGGGCCTGGAGCTGGCCCAGGATGGGGCGCCCCTGGTGGCCGCCTGCCGGGAGCGGGGGGTGTTGGTCAATTGCACCCAGGGCAACGTCGTCCGGCTGCTGCCGCCGTTGATCGTCAGTACAGAGGAACTAAACCGGGGATTGCAGGTCCTGGAGGAGGCGTTGGCATTGCTGTAAGCACGCAGGGGCGCACTGCGGGTGCGCCCGGACGGACCTTTAGGCCCGCGCTGGCAAAAAATGGCCGCCTGCGGATTTTTAAGTGATTAAGATCTTGATTTCTTAAATATGGTAACGTTTTTGTCTACCCCCCTCACCCCAGCCCTCTCCCCCCGCGGGGGAGAGGGAGCGTTCCAAGCATTGGCTCTTTATCCCCTCTCCCCCTCGAGGGGGAGAGGGTTAGGGTGAGGGGGAATTAATCACTTGCTCCCGCTGTTGTTAAATACGTTACCGGATTTATGAAATCGGGTACTAAGGCATAAATTCCATGAAACGTGATCTGTTGACCATCTTGGATCTGAGCCGGGAGGAGATCGAAACCTTGCTGGTCCGGGCCCGGGAGTTAAAAGCCCTCCAGGCTCGCCGGGTGGAGCACGCTTCCCTGAAGGGCAAGTTCCTGGCCCTGATCTTCGACAAACCCTCCACCCGCACCCGGGTTTCCTTTGAGGTGGGCATGGCGCAGCTGGGGGGCGCCAGCCTCTACCTGGGTCCGGGGCAGACCCAGATGGCCCGCCAGGAGCCCATCCCCGACACCGCCCGGGTCCTGTCCCGCTACGTGGACGGGGTGGTGGTGCGCACCTTTGCCCAGGAAACCGTGGCCGAACTGGCCCGGCACGCCACCATTCCCGTCATCAATGGCCTCACCGACGCCCACCATCCCTGCCAGGTGCTCAGCGACCTGATGACCATGGAGGAGCGCTTCGGCCGGGTCTCCGGTCTGAAGGTGGCCTGGGTGGGGGACGGCAACAACATGGCCAACTCCTGGATCACCGCGGCCATGCACCTCGATTTTTCCCTGTACCTGGCCTGTCCCAAGGGCTATGAGCCTGACCCCGCCCTGCTGCGGGAGGCCCAAAGGACCGGACGCCATATCTATCTTTCCCAGGACCCCCGCCAGGCGGTGCAGGGGGTCCATGTGATCAACACCGATGTCTGGACCTCCATGGGCCAGGAAGACGAAGCCGCGGCCCGGCGGGAGATCTTCAAACCCTACCAGGTCAACGCCGACCTCCTGAAACTGGCCCGGCCCGAGGCCATCGTGCTCCACTGCCTGCCGGCCCACCGGGGCGAGGAGATCACCACCCAGGTGCTGGAAGGGCCCCAAAGCGCCGCCTGGGACCAGGCGGAAAACCGCCTCCATTTCCAAAAGGCCCTGCTGGAGTGGCTGCTGGGGTGAAAGGAGGGTCGTGGGGGGAGGGCCAGGGATTTCATCCCTGCCCTCCCCCCACACCCCCCCTCCCAACCCGTATAAGGGCTGGGGAAGTCGGGACCTGCGGCCCCGACTTCCCCAGCAAAAAATAATAGATGGTGGCCCAGGCGTCCCGCCTGGGCAAAATCTAGGGTGCGTCTTAGGCACCAATAAAAAAAGGCTGCTGGTGCGTAAGACGCACCCTACAACTGAGGTGGGGGCAGGGCCAGTGAAGAAATCTAATAACCCCGATGATCGGCGGCCACAGGCCGCCCTATAAAATTTCCTCTCCCAACCCGCTCATAGGGCGGGCTGTGCCCGCCAGTGCTTTCCGGCAATAGAAAAGTTCTTAGAGGAATTAGAAGACTATGAATGGAATCCGCAAAATCGTCCTGGCCTATTCCGGCGGCCTGGACACCTCGGTAATCCTCAGGTGGCTTAAGGAAAGCTATCAGTGCCCGGTGGTGGCCTTCTGCGCCGACATCGGCCAGGGAGCAGAGGTGGACGCAGTGGCGGCCAAGGCCCGGGCCACCGGCGCCGACCAGGTCTTCATCGAGGACCTGAAGGAAGAGTTTGTCCGGGATTTCGTCTGGCCCATGTTCCGGGGCAACGCCCTCTACGAAGGGGGCTATCTTCTGGGCACCGCCATCGCCCGGCCCCTGATCGCCAAGGCCCAGGTGGAGGTGGCCGGGAAGACCGGGGCGGACGCGGTGAGCCACGGGGCCACCGGCAAGGGGAACGACCAGGTGCGCTTCGAGCTCACCTACCAGGCCCTGGCCCCGGACCTGAAGATCATCGTTCCCTGGCGGGAGTGGGACCTCCAAGGCCGGGCCGATTGCGTGGCCTACGCCCAAAAGTACGGGATCCCGGTGCCGGTGACCAGGGAGAAACCATACTCCAGCGACCGCAACCTCCTGCACCTCAGCTTCGAGGGCGGCATCCTGGAGGACCCCTGGGCCGAACCCCCGGCGGAGATGTTCCTGCTCAGCAAATCCCCCCAGGAGGCCCCGGATCAGCCCCGCTACCTGGAGATCGACTTTGAGGCCGGCGACCCGGTGGCAGTGGACGGAGAGCGCCTCAGCCCGGCGGCTCTATTGGCCCGCCTCAATGAAATCGGCGGCGCCCATGGCGTCGGCCGGGTAGACCTGGTGGAAAACCGCTACGTCGGCCTGAAATCCCGGGGGGTGTACGAAACCCCCGGTGGCGCCATCCTGAGGGCTGCCCATCAGGCGGTGGAATCCATCACCCTGGACCGGGAAGTGATGCACCTCCGGGACAGCCTCAGCCCCCGCTACGCCGAACTGATCTACTACGGTTACTGGTTCGCCCCGGAGCGCTATGTCCTGCAGAAGCTGATCGATGAGGCCCAACAGCCGGTGACTGGCACCGCCCGGCTGAAGCTCTATAAAGGCAACGTCACGGTGGTGGGACGGAAGAGCGGCAAATCCCTGTACCGCCCCGACCTGGTGACCTTCGAGGCCGGGGGCGACTACCGGCAGGCGGACGCCGCCGGCTTCATCCGCCTCAACGCCCTGCGCCTGAAGATCCGGGCCAAGCTGGAGGGGAAGTGAGAGTTCAAAGTTCAAAGTTGAAAGTTCAAAGTTGAAAACCAAGACCTGAGCATTTGAACCTTAACTTTGAACTTTGAACCTTGAACTTTGAACTGACTAAAGAGGGTGATTCCTGCGATACTCGCACTACCTGGTATCGGGACTCTGCTGGGCCGTGGGGCTGCTGATGATCTTCTGGCAGCCCGGCCGCAACCTTTGGATCGGGGTGCGCCTGCCCTGGACCCTGGCCGATGCCGCCATCTGGAAGAAATCCTGGCGGCTGTCCTCCCGGCTGTTGATGGTCATGGGGGTCACCGTCCTCATTTCCTGGAGGGCCTTTTACATTTCCACGGCCCATCTCATCGCCCTGACCTGCCTCTACACCGCGCTCCGCTATCGCCTAAAGTACGGCACCTGGCGTTATTGGAAGGACCTCGGCTGGATCGACTACCACCCGGTGGTGCGCTGCGCCCACTGCGGCCATTTCCAAAAACTGCGCCACGAGGGCGAACTGCCGGGGGCCAGCTGCGAGGCCTGCGGGCGCCTCTGCCGCAGCCGGCAACAGGAGAGGGAAGTTCAGGGGCTGGCACTCCGGTTTTCCCAGCTCCGGCGCCTTTTATCAACCCAGGGGAGAAAAACCCCCGAAGGCCGGCCGGAGCCAGGAGGCCCCGATTCCGGGAGATGACCAGCAGGATTTATTAACGAAAATCTGAAACGCCAACCCTAGGCTTCATCTTCCCAGGCCAGCTCGATGGACTCCACGCCGCGGCCGTCCTGGACCGGGGTCAGGGCGCCGCACTGGGGGCACTCCGCCATGGGCAGGGCTTCATGGGGGTCGACGGCCCCCAGGGGCAGGGGGCCCCGGAAACCGCACTGGGGGCAGGCCAGGGTAGCCGGTAGGATGACCAGGTGCAGGCGGGCCCCCTCCAGGACGGTGCCCTGGCTCAGGACCTCAAAGGCCTGGCGGAAGGCGGCTTCGGAATGCAGTTCCAGGGCCCCCACCTTCAGGGTCACCGTGAGCAGCCGGCCTGCCCTGGCTTCCTCCCCGGATTTCTTGAGCTCCGCCATGATGACCGTAATGACGTTTTCCATCAAGCCGTATTCGTGCAAGTTCGGGGTTCCTCTTTCGGTTATGGTGGCGCCGGTCTCACCGGTGCAGAGTTCAAGGCTAAAAGTTCAAGGTTCGAGAGGGAGAAGCTATTAACTTTGAACTTTGAACCTTGAACTTTGAACTACATTTTACCCTTTTGCCTTTTGGGCCACCACCTCATAGGCCTGCTGCAAGGCCCTGGGGATACCCGCCAGGTCCGGACCGCCGGCCTGGGCCATGTCGGGCCGGCCGCCGCCGCTCCCCCCCACCAGGGGGGCGATGGCCTTGATGATCTCCCCGGCGGGAAAGCGCGGGCTCAGGTCTTTGGTGACCAGGGCGATGAGCATGGCCTTGTCCGCCGCGGCCGCGCCCAGGACGATGATGCCGCTCTTCAGGCGGTCCTGCAGCTTCACCGCGAACTCCCGCAGCCCTTTGGGGTCGGCGGTCTCCACCTTCAGGGCCAGGACCGGGACGCCGGAAACCGAGCGCACCTGGTCCAGGAGGTCCCCGGCCTGGGCCGCGGCCAGGCGGCCTTTCAGGGCCTCCAGCTCCTTTTCCAGGTCCTTTTGGCGGTTCAGCCGCTTCTTGAGTTGGGCAAGCAAATTGGATCGGTCTGCCTTTAAGTATTTCGCAACCAAAATCACCAATTTTTCTTGTTCTTGAATATATTCTACGGCCTCGCGGCCGCACACCGCCTCGATGCGCCTGATGCCCGCGGCCACTGAAGCCTCGGAAATAATCTTACAAAACCCCAGGTCGCCGCTGTGCTCCACGTGGGTGCCGCCGCACAGCTCCTGGCTCAGCCCGGGGATGGCCACCACCCGCACCTCTTCGCCGTATTTCTCCTCGAACAGGGCGGTGGCGCCCCGCTCCAGGGCCTCGGGCACGGACATGCGGTCGGTGTGCACCGGCAGGTTCTCGGCCACCGCGGCGTTCAGGTCCAGCTCGATGCCCTCCACTTCTTCGGGGGAAATGGCCTGAAAGTGGGTAAAATCGAAGCGCAGGCGCTCCGGCGAAACCCAGGAGCCGGACTGCTTGACATGGTCCCCCAGGCGCCGCTTGAGGACCGCCTGGAGGATATGGGTGGCGGTGTGGTGCCGGGCGATGCGGCGGCGCCGGCCGGCATCCACCGTAAGTACGGCCTGGTCGTTGACCCTGACCACCCCTTGCTCCACCACCCCCTGGTGGATGATCAGGTCATTGGGCAGGCGCTGGCTGTTGGCCACCCGGATGCGCCAGCCGTCGCCGCTGATGACCCCGGTGTCCCCTACCTGGCCGCCGGCTTCCCCGTAAAAGGGGGTAGCGGCGGTGACCACTTCCACCTCCTCGCCGGGCTCCGCCTGTTCATGGTGCCCTTCGTGGGTAATGAGGGCCAGGATGGCGCTGTCTCCCTGCAGGGATTCATAACCCAGGAAGTGGGTGGGAGGCCACTGTGCCAGCTCCTGGTAAACCGGCGACGCCTCGCCGGCGGCGACACCCCGCCAGGACTGGCGGGAGGCCTCCCGTTGCCGGCGCATGTGTTCTTCAAAGCCTTCCAGGTCCAGGACTAGGCCCTCTTCCCGCAGGCTATCCTGGACCAGATCCAGGGGGAAGCCATAAGTGTCATAAAGTTTGAAGGCCACTTCCCCCGGCAGGATTTTCAGGCTGTGGGTCTTGAGGTAAGCCAGTTCCTCGCTCAGCAGCCTCAGGCCGTGGTCCAGGGTGTCGGCGAAGCGCTCCTCCTCGCCGGCCACCACCTGGGCCAGGATCCGGCGGGCCCCCGGGAGTTCGGGATAGACCTCGCCCATCATCTCCACCACCCGCTCGCTCACCTTCCCCAGAAAGGGACTGGGGAGGTTTAAGAGCCGCCCGAAGCGGATGGCCCGGCGCATGATACGGCGCAGCACGTAGCCCCGGCCTTCGTTGGAGGGCAGCACCCCGTCGGCGATCAGGAAGGTGGCGGCCCGGGCATGATCGGCGATCACCCGGAAGGCCACGTTTTGCTGGATATTTTGGCCGCCGTAGCTTTTAGCCGCCAGTTCCTCCACCCGGCCGACCACCGGCCGCAAGAGGTCGCAGTCGAAGTTGCTTTTCACCCCCTGGATGACGGCGCAAAGACGCTCCAGACCCATGCCGGTGTCGATGCTGGGTTTGGGCAGGGGGTGGAGGACGCCGTCCGGGGCCCGGTTGAACTGCATGAACACCAGGTTCCAGATCTCCAGATAGCGGTCGCAGTCGCATTTGCCGATGCCGCATTCCGGGCTGCAGGCCATCTCTTCGCCCTGGTCGATGAGGATCTCGGAGCAGGGGCCGCAGGGCCCGGTGTCGCCCATGGCCCAGAAGTTGTCTTTCTCCCCGAGCCCCAAGATGCGGCTCGGCGGCAGCCCGGCGATCTTCTCCCAGAGGCGGGCGGCTTCCTGGTCCTCATGGTAAACCGTGGCCCAGAGGCGCTCCCGGGGCAGGCGGTAATGCCCAGTCAGCAGCTCCCAGGCCATTTCGATGGCCCCTTCCTTGAAGTAATCGCCGAAGGAGAAGTTGCCCAGCATCTCGAAGAAGGTATGGTGGCGGGCAGTGAAGCCCACGTTTTCCAGGTCGTTGTGTTTGCCCCCGGCCCGGACGCACTTTTGGGAGCTGGCGGCCCGGGTATAGGGCCGGGTTTCTTCCTCCAGGAAGACCTTTTTGAACTGCACCATGCCGGCGTTGGTGAATAGCAGGGTGGGGTCCCCGGCGGGCACCAGGGAAGAGCTGGCCACCCGGGTGTGGCCCTGGGCGGCAAAGAAGCGCAGAAAGGTTTCCCGGATCTCGCGGCTGGTCATGTGAGCGGCTGCTCCCGGGCGGCGTCGGAGGGGGGGGTGGCCATGCCGTGCGCGGCCCGCAGTTGTTTATCCAGTTCCATGGCCGCCTGCGGGTGTTCCCGGAGATAGACCTTGGCGTTCTCCCGGCCCTGGCCGATGCGCTCGCCCCCGTAGCTAAACCAGGCGCCGCTCTTCTGGATGAGGCCCTGATCGGTGGCCAGATCCAGGAGGTCCCCTTCCCGGGAGATCCCCTGGCCGAAGATGATATCGAATTCCGCCTCCCGGAAGGGCGGCGCCAGCTTGTTTTTCACCACCTTCACCCGGCAGTGGGAGCCGATGGTCTCATCCCCCTGCTTGATGGCGCTGATGCGGCGGATGTCCAGGCGCATGCTCGCATAAAACTTCAGGGCGTTGCCCCCGGTGGTGGTTTCGGGGTTCCCGAACATCACCCCGATCTTATGGCGGATCTGGTTGATGAAGATCACCGAGGTCAAGGATTTGCTGATGGCCGAGGTGAGCTTGCGCAGGGCCTGGGACATCAGGCGGGCCTGGGAACCCATCTGGGCGTCGCCCATGTCCCCTTCGATTTCCGAGCGGGGCACCAGGGCGGCCACCGAGTCCACCACCACCACGTCCACCGCATTGGAGCGCACCAGGATCTCGGCGATCTCCAGGGCCTGTTCACCGGAATCGGGCTGGGAGATGAGCAGGTCCTCGGTCCTGACCCCCAGCTTGCGGGCATAGATCACGTCCAGGGCGTGTTCGGCGTCTATGAAGGCCGCCACCCCGCTCTTGAGCTGGGCCTCGGCGATGACGTGCAGGGCCAGGGTGGTCTTGCCGGAGGCCTCCGGCCCGAAGATCTCGATGACCCGGCCCCGGGGGATGCCGCCGATCCCCAAGGCCAGGTCCAGGGAGAGGCAGCCGCTGGAGATCACCGGCACGTCCGGCTTCTCTTCGGCCCCCAGGCGCATGATGGAGCCCTTGCCATATTGTTTTTCGATGTGACTCAGGGCCTGATCCAGGGCCTTGGCCTTATCCGCCGCAACTTGGTCGCTCATGGAATTTTCCTTATTAATTGGATTGTTAATGGATTGTGTTTTGGGG
>Ga0208038_1000166_pt1 | contig 67246 bp, 52 predicted proteins | sample June2015DPH_16_1_FD_184714 | JGI IMG/M metagenome (GOLD analysis project Ga0208038, IMG submission 184714) | Peatland microbial communities from SPRUCE experiment site at the Marcell Experimental Forest, Minnesota, USA - June2015DPH_16_100... | ecosystem: Environmental > Terrestrial > Soil >...
GGCGGATAGAAATGCGCATGCAAGTGAAATTCAGGATAGTCCCCGCCATCGGTAGGCCGTTGATGAAAACCCATCGTGTAAGGAAACGACGTGCGAAATAGATTATCGTAACGAATGGTGGCTTGCCGGAGTATCCCGGCCAGAGCAGTGCGCCCCTCGTCATTCAGTTCATCGAGAGCCGATACGCATCTCCGGCTGACGAGCAGAGTCTCAAAGGGCCACACTGCCCAGAACGGCACCAGCAGCACGAAATGGTCGTTGGCACACACCAACCGTTCCTGTTTCTTCAGCTCCAGTTCCAGGTAATCGTGCAGCAGAGTCGTGCCGTGCAATTGCCCGTACTCCCCAAACGCGGCCAGTTCCTTCACCAATTCATTGGGTAAAGTTTCGTTGGCCCAGATCTGCCCGTGAGGATGGGGATTGCTGCATCCCATCATCGCCCCGCGATTCTCGAAGATCTGCACCGAGCGGATGCGCGGATCGCTTGCAAGTACCGAAAACTCGCGCGCCCAGGTATCAACCAATCGCCGCAGTTCCGGCACACTCATGCGGGCCATCGTGAGATCGTGTCTTGGCGAGAAGCACACCACCCGGCAGCGCCCAGTTTCGCTGCGGGCAATCAGAAGTCCTCTCTCCTCAATTTCACCGGCGGGCGTATCGGGCTTCAGCGCCGCAAAATCATTCTCAAAAACAAAAGTCTCCGTGTAGGCGGGGTTCCTCACGCCCGCAGGGCGACTATTGCCGGGGCAAAGGTAGCAGGTGGGATCGTAAGCTGAGAGCGCTTCCTCTGGAACGTCTTCGACCTGTCCTTGCCACGGCCTTTGTGTGCGATGCGGCGACACCAGCACCCATTCGCGGGTCAGCGGATTGAAGCGGCAATGCGGTTGCGATGCAAGCTCAGAGAAGTTCATTGACTAAGTTTGATGTTTGCCATTTTCATTTGAGTCGAGAACCATCATCCGCCAGGTTCCCGTATCCGTCAGGATGCGTGCGATGCCACTGCCACGCGCTTTCAACAATTGCTTTCAAATCCGGGAGTCTCGGCTGCCATTCCAGCTCGCGCCGAATTTTTTCCGAGCTGGCAATCAGCACTGCTGGATCTCCCGCACGGCGAGGCGCCCCGATCACCGGAACCGGATGCCCGGTGACTTTCCGCGCCACTTCGACCACCTCGCGCACACTGAAGCCCTGCCCGTTGCCCAGGTTGTAGATCAGCGGACTCGAATTCTCGAGCGCGTGGAGGGCTCGCAGGTGTGCTAACGCGAGATCGCTGACGTGTATGTAATCGCGGATGCAGGTGCCGTCGGACGTGGGGTAGTCCGTGCCGAAAATGTTCACGTGCTCCGCACGGCCAAGGGCGACTTGCAGAATTCGGGGGATCAGATGCGTCTCCGGTTGGTGCGCTTCGCCTTTGTCCGGACTGGGCGCGCCGGCAGCATTGAAATATCGCAGGCTGGCATAGCGAAGGCCGTGAATCTGATGGAACCACGCCAGCATTCGCTCCACCAGCAGCTTCGATTCGCCGTAGGCATTGCTGGGATGGACGGGATCGTCCTCCTCAATCGGAGTGCGCTCGGGATTCCCGAACAGCGCCGCCGTCGATGAGAAGACGAACCGTTTCACGCGCGCCGCGAGCATCGCTTCGAGCAGCGTCAGCGCATTCGCGGTGTTGTTGCGGAAGAATTGCTCGGGAGCCTTCATCGACTCTCCCGCTTCGATCAGCGCCGCAAAATGCATGACGGCATCAATCGCGCGAGACCGCAATAGCCGGTCAAGGCGCTCGCGATCCGCCAAGTCACCCACTACCAGTTCGGCGCTTTTCGGAACGGCCTGGCGATAGCCGCGGCTCAGGTTATCGAAAACGACAACCTGGTGTCCGGCCTGCAATAGCTCGTCGGCAACCACGCTGCCGATGTAACCCGCTCCCCCTGTAACTAGAACCCTCATTCGATTCGCACCCGTTTCTCAGGCTACTTTCTTAGGCCAGCCGGCCAACCCCATCGGCAGCGGAGCAAACATAAATTTCCGGTTTGCAGCCGGTCGAGCGTTCATATCCTTCCTGCACCGTCCGCTTGAACGCTTCGACGCAATCGACTTGGACCAGCGCGATGGTGCAACCGCCAAAACCGCCTCCCGTCATTCGCGTTCCGTAAACGCCCTCCGCTTGCTCAGCGAGTTCCACCATCAAATCGAGCTCGGAACAACTCACCTCAAAATCGTCGCGCAGGCTGCGATGCGACTCGCGCATCAGGTTCCCGAATGCCTGCAAGTCCCCAAGTTCAAGCGCTGCCGCTGCCTGGAGGACACGCGCGTTTTCGCCGATTACGTGGCGGCAGCGCCGCATAACTACATCCGGCAATTCGCGCCCGTAGGCTTCCAGATCCTCTGGCGTCACGTCCCTCAATGCCCGCGCATTCGGCAAATGCTTCGACAGACCGCGCACACCCGCTTCGCATTCGGCGCGGCGCTGGTTGTATTCACCTTTGGCGATGCTGTGTTTGACCATCGTGTTACAGATCACCAGCGCCACATCACCAGGCACGGGTAAAAGCCGGTATTCAAGAGAGCGGCAATCGAGCAGCAGAGCCTTCCCGTGCTCCCCGTGGCTGGCAACAAATTGATCCATGATTCCGCAGCGCGCGCCGACAAACTCGTTTTCCGCCTGCTGGCAGAGCAAGGCGAGCTTGGTCCGGTCGATATTGGTCCGGTCATCCTTAGGTCGTTCGATCTCGGTTCGATCAAGCTCAGTTTGATCCAGCGCCCGATCGCCTAGATCGAGCAGCGCGTAACCGACCGCTACTTCAATCGAAGCGGAGGAACTCAATCCCGCACCCAGTGGCACATTCCCGTCCACCAACAGGTTGGCCCCGCCCAGATTCTTACCGGACCGCACCAGCATCTGTACAACACCAATAACATAATCGCTCCAGTGCCGGGCGCGCGCGGCTGGCAAACGATCGAGATCGAACTCGACCTGCTCGGAGTAATTTTCGGAATGAATCACGAGTTTCCGGTCATGGCGTGGCGCAATGGAAACCCGGGTACAGAAACCGATCGCCGCGGGCATGACGAACCCATCGTTGTAATCGGTGTGTTCACCGATCAAATTGACCCGTCCCGGCGCCTGGTAAATGCGCGGAGATCCTCCAAATAGCTGGATGAATCTTTGCCCCAGATCATGGGCGTGATTTTCGACCGCTAGATTCGTGTTATGCATGAAGATTTGCCGCAAGCGCTGGTTCGCTGGGACCACTTACGCGCGTGCACAACCGCTTAACCTCGATCGCACTCGTGTTGTACAGCACACACAAAACGTTATCAAGAAGTCTGACTCGTATCAAACCGTTGCGTGTTGCGCGCGAACCAGCGAACGAGCGCGATCGATCGTTCATGAAGGAACTAGCGAGAAGAGGCGGCGCGTTCGAGGCTGACGACGGTTGCATTTGGGTAGTAGTGGCTGAGAATTTGCTGGAAACTTGCACCTTCTTCCGCCATGGCCCTGGCTCCCGACTGGCAGAGCCCGATGCCGTGTCCCTCGCCAGTACCTTCAAGAATAACCCGATCGCCTTCGCTTCGCTTGGCGAAGCTGTTGCTGGGAACGGTACGCCAGCCTAGACGGCGGTCCATTTTCAAACGCGCCGCTTCATCGGAACTGCGCACGGTGGAGGCGTCGCACGCGGAGATTCGGCTCTGCCAATGCGATGGGTGCTCGCGGCAATACTTGCAATCGACAGAATAGTAAGGATAGTTACCCGGAGAGAGGCCGAGTTCGACGGGTGTGCGAGTTCGACCGCTGCAACTGCGGGTGTACATCGCGGCGAAGGGTTGAGACTGGTAGACCATTACCAAGCCGCGAGTGGCGGACGCGGCTTCGGCGGCGCTGCCGCGCCCAGGCGGCTCGCGCAGAAACTGACAGCGCGTGGTATCGCAGAAATCGAATCCGGAATGGCGGCCTTTGCCAGCGACGAAGTAGGAACGCGCGGCGACAGCCTGCGCTTTCAGTGCCTCAGGAGGCGCACCCGATAAACTTTCCGCCGCCACTACGGAGGCGACTGCTGTTTCGAGATCCATACCGACAACCGCAACAAGAGCGCCGGAAACCGGCTTCAGTTCGAGTGTTCCCCGGTAGTGGCGCGCGATCTTTCCGGGAACGGCCAGGACAAAATCTGCCGGGCCGCTCGCCCTACCGGTGGCGGTGAGTTTGGGAGTATGCACAACGTGAGTTCCCACTCGAACAACCATCATGCTTCCAAGGGTGCGCATTTCGGCGACGTGTGCGCCAGAGCTTCGCGGATTTCGGCGACGTGTGCGCCAGAGCTTCTTTCCAGCACGAACGTTTCTTGTCCAGCGTGTACGATGATCGCGGTGCCGTCCGCCGCACTGACGGTGAATTGGCGAGGGTGGAAGAGGCCAAGCACGCCGATGCGAACGTCCTCTGCGAGCGCGAGCGGACTCGCCAACATCAGTGCGCCGAACCCGATCGCGACTTTGATTCGCGCTTTCATTCGCACTCTCGTTCGCGCTTTCATCTGCATTCTCATTCGCACGCGACAGCTCATGGCTCGATGCGGCGCAACATTTGTCCGGCGGTTCTGGCGGCTTGCGCTCCCGGGACACCGTGAACGCGAACCATGAGCAGAATCTGCGGTTGCTCGACCGGCGCCAACACGATGGTGAAGCCGTCGCCGGGAGCGTGTCTCGCGTGAGTGCACGGCGCGGTGCCCGTTTTGGCGAGGGCATCGGAATGTGGGAGAGCGCGACCGACCTCAGCGCCAGTTCCCTGCCGCGCGGACTGCGCCATTCCGCTAAGTATCAGCGCCACCCCAGGTTGATCGCGACGACGAATCAGTTCCAGGTAAGCACGCGCCATACTCAGCGGCGAGATCAACCATTGATCGCCGAGACCATGATCGTCGGGACCTTGACTGCCGAGACCGGCGAGAGCGCGCCCGGAGATTCCGGGAGCGGGAGGCTGCAGACCGAAGCGGGCTGCGGCCGGAGCGACTTCCGCTGCGCTCATATTGGCCGTGAGCATGCGGAAATAGGAGTTACAGGAGTATGCGATGGCGGAAGTCAGATCGACGGCGCCGTGTCCGCGAGGACGCCAGCAGCCAGTGCTCGTCCCACGGCAAATGTGCCCCGGGTATTTGAATTCGTGCAGCTCACCGTAGGCCAGCGCGGTGAAAGGCTTGACAAGTGAGCCAAGAGGAATCGGCGTCGCGGGATGCTCCCAGCGCGAGGCAAGTACCGCGCCGGTGCAGGCATCAAGCAGAAGAAACGAAATGTCGTCACCCGGAAAATCGCGATTCAGCGACTGGCTGGCCGATTGAGCAAACAGCGAAGTCGTGGGATCGTCTGCGCGGCCATCCGCGCGACTTCTGCCGGAACTCTGCGCGTGCCCGCCGGAAGGAGACAACGCGCACAGGCCCGCGATCAGCAGCAGCGCGACGATTCTTATCTGGACCATTCGTAGGTAACCGTTTGCAGGACTTTATCTTCGTCGACGCGCACCATGATTCTCTCCGCGGAAATGCCGGAAAGTGTTGAGCTGAGGCTGGCCATGTTCTCGGAAAAGAATTGCGGTTGCCGGTCCATGCCGGGCATATTGGATTGCGCCAGGCTGGGCCGGTCGACCACGCCGGAGAAGCGGGCGAAATTCGCCCGCTCGCGTTCGTGATTGAAGCCGGCGACGAAGACAGCAGCTTTGACATCCGGCTTGTGGTTGAAGTTCGCCAGCATAGCCTCGATCAAGGCAGGATCATCGGCCACCAGCAGATACTTTCCCCGGACGGAAGCCGTGAGCGGCCACAAGCCATCGAGTTCCGAGTAGCCGGACTTCTGCTGCCAAGCAACTCCATGCTCGCTGGCGGTGAGACCGGGGCGGACGAAGCCGGTCAATGCGGACTGAACGGCGGCCTCATCCCAGTCGGAGGCCGCAGCCAGAACAATGGCGGAGTGCATTCGTATGAAGACTCCAGACTGGTCGCGCCCGGTCGATTGCACCTGGAGCGACGCGAGGATCTGAGTTTTGTCGAACAGCTCTTTCAGAGCCGATGTGCTCTGCGGCGTGACGGGGCGCTCGACGGCGGGCCGATCGATGCGAGTCTCAAGATCGGAGCCGGTCCCAGTTTCTCCCGAGGTCAGTTGCACCTGGGGAGCAATTTCAGAAGGAGGCGCGGGGCCGAGATGCGGCGCCAGGAGCTTCGTTTCAATTAGGTCAAAGCAAGAGTCGGCGGAAGGATACGCTTTGGTTTCGTAGATGCCCGCGCTTTCTGGAATCAGGCGAACCAAGTCGGCGGCCGCCTCCAATCCTCCGGCAATTATCGGGGGCGGCTGAGTCTTTCGAATCAGGACGCGCTCCTCGCGGTACTGCTTGCTGGAACGGAACAAATCGGAAACCGCAGCGGAGTACTGCTTCATGTCCGTAATGTTCTGCTGGGCCCAGTAGGTGCGGAAGTACGGGCTTGGAACAATCTTCTCGAGGTCCATCACCATGCGGAGATCGCCCGCCGGTCCGGCGGAAGCGACCGATTGCGACCACCACGGCTCGGATTCGATGGTGCGATCTTTCGTGCGGTCTTGGCTTCCCGACATCAATTGCAGAGCACCCGCCAGAAGATCTTCCCGCGTCGCCAGCAACAGGTAGTCGCCGGAAACTGCGAAAGCGACTTCCTTCTGCGATTCCGGATCGCGGCGAACGTAAAAGCTTACTCCGCCAGCACTGCGCGGCTCGAACTTCGCTCGCGTTTGCCAGAGGGTCGTCTGCATGGACTTCGCCGACGGCAGGTAGGTCACGTAGAGGAACTCCAGGTTTCCGATGTCATACAGAGCCAGAGCGCTGCGGGTTCCGGCAACCTGCGAAAGGAAATTCATGTTTGGGGGAACTCCGGCAGCAGCGGCGAATTGATCGCTCGCTCCCTTGAGGCGAAGAAACAGGCGCGACCGGGAGAAGACCTCATAATTGCTGGTTGCGATCCATTGCTGTTTCTGCGCGGAGGAATTCCAGTCCGCGAGCAACGAGGAGAAGTCCTGCGCCTCCAAATAGAGAAGCGAGCCGGCGGGAACGTACTTAGAAAGCGGCGGCTCTGGTGAGACAGCGGCCTGGTAAGCCGCACGGCCGACTGCCGCACACACCAGAGCGATCGCGAAGAAGATAACGACGCGTTTCATTGCTTCATGCCTCCTTGCTCCAGACCTGCTTTGACGGCCGCGGTTTTCGGTGCTGGTGCGGCGCGAGCCACGAGCCGTGGGCGAACAACACGATCCTGCTCCAGAGCTTCGTGCAGAAGCGGCTGGCGGGCTGCATTTTGACGCTGGATACGCAATTCGGCCCTGGCGGCTGCGATCTTGTGGGCGAGTTGCTTGCGAGCCGCGGGCGAACTCTCGGCACGGCGCGCGATTTCGAAATAGGAGGCAGCATCCGCGAGCCGATTGAGGCGCGTCATCGTGTCGCCAATGCTCTCGGCCACTTGCACTTGCTGATCGCGAGAAAGCGCCGAGGCCGCGTTGGCCGTGAAATTTGGCTCTGTGCCGTTGTCTTCTTCGCCGACATCGGAACTGACGATCTGTTCGTCTTCGGCTTCGGCTTCCGTTCCGGCTCTGGAAACATATCGTCCGAGGAATTGCGTCTGGAGCAGCGGTTCGAGAACGGCGAGGGCAAATTCGTCGGACCGCATGCTCGCCGAGGCCATGAACAGCGGGACGCGAGCTTCGTCGCGGCGCGGAAAGTCGATGACGCAATGACTGAGCAATTGGATCTTCGTCTGCAAATCCGCCGTATTCTGTGCCGCCCGGATGCGAGCTTCGTAGAAGTAGAAGTTGTCTGCCGCAGTTGCGGAGATGGCGGCGGGATTTCTGGCAAGCAGGTTCAGTTCGCCACTCCCAAGATCGGAGTGGGGCCGTCCGGCGAGCGCAAGTGCCGCCTTGATCCGGAGATCGTAAGTAGCGTTCGATCCCGAGGCGATCGACGAAAGGACGGCCTCGGACGCTGCGATATCCTGACCAGCGGCGATTCTAGCCTTGGCCAGGCGCAAACGGTAGGAAGCATCCCACGGCGCCGATTTGACGAGCTGATCGAGAAACTCGATGGCTTCCGCGTTGTGACCGGATTTCTCCAACAGCGCGGCCGCGGGATCGAGATTCTCGAAAGGATTCCCGACGACTACCACCAGGCGGCGAAGTAGATCGAGGGCGCCGGGAGTATCTCCCGAGGCGACGCGGATCTCGGCGAGACCAAGAAAGTTGGCGGTGCCGAGCTGATGTTCATCGATTTCGCGAGCAAAAACGAATTCGAGGATCTTGCGCGCGGACTGCTTGTCACCGTTCTCGAAGAGCTGGCGAGCGGCGGCGCGGAGGATGGCCGAAACCGGAACTGTTTGGGGTTGGTCGCGATACCCGGCGATTTTCTGGTCCAGCGTTCCCAGTTGCGCGGCCACCCGTAGGTCGAGCGGAACGAGAGCCGCTGCCCTTGCATCGCGAGTCTCTTTCGGCAAACGAGCTATGGCATCGGCGGCTTGCGCGTACTTTTTTGTATGGACGAGGTGCGTGATCCAACGCACTTGCCAGGAGTCGATCTCTTGCTGGGCGTTGTCGCGTTCGAGTCCAGCGAGCTTGCCAAGGGCATCCTGCTTCAACTCAAGAATGCGCTGATAGATCGGCGCGCGCTCGGCAAGCGGGATCCAGGAAGCGTCGGCGACATCGGAAAGGATCAGTGTCGCGTCCGGCGCCGCCGAGGAAATATCCAAAAGCCATGCGGTCGCGGATGCAGGGTCGCCGACGGCCGCGTACACGGGTTGCAGCAGAGCGTTCGAGCGCCAATTGCCGTTCCGGCGGAGGTAGTTGCGGATGATGGCGTCGGCGTCGGGCTTGAGTTCAGCGTAGAGGCGCCGAGTGCGGAGTTGATCGCAGGTGCGCCCGAAGTCAGTCCAGAAACTTTCTGGAACATGGGCGCTGTCGAGTTGCTTGGAGAGCACGGCGAAGGCCTGTTTCCACTGGGCCAGAGCGGCGGCGCGATCGCCTTGCTTGTAATAGGCGACGGCAAGACTGTCGTAGACCTCGGCTCGGTTGGGCGAAAGTTCAAGAGTGTGGTTGTAATCGGCAATCGCTCGTTGCGTGTCACCGGCTCCGGCGTAGTAGTCGGCCAATGTCAGGTATCCGGAAGGCGTGGCCGGGCTCTGCTCGAGAATTGCAGGCAGGAAGTCCTCTGGATTACCTAGTTTGGCTGTACCCAGGTATTCGCCGTAACACGAGCCGTAGTAGAACCATGTATTGCCGGCGAGTTGCTGCGCGCGATCGACATGCGTGGCGAGCCGCTCTGCGATGGTGTTGTTGCCGAGGGCGCCGAGAAAAGCGTTGTTTACGTCAGCGGTAGACTCGGCAAAATAAAGTCCAACCAGCGCGTTATAGGACTTGGTCCAGACTGCCGGGCGAAGTTGCCCGCGAGCTTGGACGACGGCGTGCGACAAGCCGGCGTCCCCGCTGGCAACAACAAAATCGGCGGCTTTCTCGCCCTCCGGACGATTCCAGGTCGAAGCAATCCCGACGAGTTCCTGCGGTTGGCGCGCCAGGAGCAATTGGAAGAGGCGCTGCTGCCGGGCGTTATCCAGATGATAAGCGGAAATGCTGGAGAGCACGCGCAGTTCGTTCTGTTCGTCGCCAGCGGAACGATAGGCATCGGCGGCGGCGAGCAAGGGGGTGGTCCGCAGAGTCGCTGGCACTCCTTTTGCGAATTGCTCCATCTGCGGACCGAGTTCGGCGAAGCGGCTGCGCCGCCGCTGCAGTTCGATGAAGGGCTGAGCGTTGGCGTAGTAATTCGGCAGCCCTGCCTGCTGCATCAGCAACTCGAAGCGCCAGCGAGATTCCTGGTCGGAGAGCGCGGCGCGTTCGGCCAGAGGAATCGCAAATTTTTCGAGGTCGGCAGCATTCATGCCGTTGCGCTTTGATTCGGCAAAGCTGGCGAAAGCCACCCGCTCCTCCGGTGTGAAGTAGGTCTTGACCGTGCCTCCCATTTCTTCGAGAACGGCAGCCATGCCGTTGCGAGCAGTGTTGATGCGGGTTTGGCGTACTCGCTCGCGCCACTGGGCGTCGGTGACCGCCGCGATTCCCTGTTTCTCGACTTGCTCTTTGAGAACGGGCAAATTTGAAGAGGCGTCCGCGAGAGCGTTCTGCATGATGACGCAGGCCTGCTCGTGCTGCCGCAAGCGACTCATAATGCGGACGTAGGTTTTTGCGCCAGCGTGATTCTCCACGGCAGCGAGCAGGTCCGGCCCGGCGGTCTTGATTCCGCGTTCGGCAAAGGTGCGAGCCTCGGTGAGCATGCCCCAGGATTCGAGACGACTCGCAACTTCGAAGTAGTTAGCGGCGTTTTCCGGACGGCCGTCGATCAGTGCCGCTTGCAGGGCGGCGACCACTTCTTTTTCATTGCCCTGGCGGGCGCGAACTGCGGCGACCTTCTCCATCCACTGCGGATCTTTATACGCAAGCTGATAGATGCGTTCGTAATCGGAGGCGGCATCGTCGAAGCGCATCAGGCGCTCTTCGAGTCCGGCTCGCGCGGTGTAGAGATCGACCCGGTCGGGGCGGATGGCAATCGCCTTGGCATAGACATCGATCGCAGCCGGATAGTTTTCGAGATTGGTCTGGATGCGGGCCAGCACCGTGGACCAACGGTAATCGCGCGGGGACTGGATCACCGTTTTGACGTAGAAGTCCACGAGTTGCTGCTGGCGCTGATAGCGGAGCGCGTACAGCGCGGCCTCGGTCGCGAGCACGTCGTCTTCCGGAAAATTATTGATCAGCTCGATGTACTGGTCGACTGCGCCCGTGTAGTCCTTCATGCGCGTGAGCGCCGGGATTAGGCCACGACGCAAGGCGGCAATCTGGGATTTGCGCGCATCCGTTGGAACTGGCGCGTTGCGGAAGAGCGCAATTTTGTCGGCGTAGAATTGCTGGAGACCGTGATCGTCTCCCGCCTGCGCGTATGCATCCGCCATGGCAGCGAGATATTCAGCATTGTAAGGAGAATCTTTCAGAAGCTGGGTGAGCAGATCGCGCGCCTGGTGATACTGCCTCGCATCGGTCGATTTGCGAGCAGCCTCATAAGTGAACTGCTGGCTCAGCTCGGGATAGGCGTCTTTGGCGGCCTGCAGGAGGACGGAAATCGCCTGCGGATAGTTCTTCGTGCGCCAGTAGAAATCGACCGTCGAACGAACGACTCCAAGAATCTTGGGATTCTCACGATAAAGCGCTGCGACATTCTTCTCTGCCGACGTGAAGTCCTTCCGCCCTTCGTACAACTGGATCGCGGCGTAACGGAGTTGGAGGCGAGTCACGGGGTCGGTGGTGAGCGCAGCTTGCTTTTCCAGCGCGTGCTGGCGAACGGTTTCGAGCGATTTCTGTTGCGCCAGATTCTCGATGTTCTGCGCCTGTTCGATCGAGGTTGCGCTGGTGGCGATCGAGTCGAGGAGCGCTTCCATCTCCGGCCTGCGGTTCTGAGCTTCCAGCACTTTCACGCGTAGAAACACGGCGGGCACTGACTCATTGGGTAACGATGGGTTGGGTGACGACGGATTCGGCAACGTGGCGATTCTGGCGGTCGCCTGATCGACCAGGTCGCGGAACTTGGGGCGGCGCGCCAGCGCAAGCAGCCTCAGTTCAGCGGGCGAGTTTGGAGGGCCGCTGACCGATCCCCGAACGTATTCTTCGATGGCGTGAGCATAGTCGCGCTTGTTCTCGTAGATCGCGCCCGCTTCATACGAATAAAGATTCGGATCGCGCAGGCGATCGCGGCCCTGATTCAGCACGCGGAGAGCGTTGTCGAAATCGTAATAGTCCCAATAGATCGTGGCCGCTTCCACATATCCGCCGGCCTCGCCGGGAGCGACCTGCGGGATGCGCTCCCAGTACGGAGCGGCCTGCGCGAACAGTTCGCGGTCGGCATAGATGTCGCCGATGCGGGCCATGATTTCGGTATCGCGAGGATTGGCCTGCAGCAAGTTGTCTTCGATCCTGACCGCGACAGCCGTATCGGCGTGGTCGAAATAGGCGAGAGAGCGATAGACGGACGAGGCGGTGCGGGCAATCTCCGGCTCGGCTGGATATTGCGCGGCAAGCGATTTGAGCACCGGCGCGCTCTCTTCAAAGTGCGACTGCCAAAGGTCGGCGCAAGCGATGAAATTGGAAGCGGCGGGATTACTCTCCCAACTGGCGGCATCGAGCGCATTTTGGCGTAAGACACTCAACTCGGATTCGAGCTTGCCGGTTCGTGAAAGGTATTCGAAGAACTCGTTGCGGAGAGCAGGTTCTTCAAACCAATGCTCGCGAAGCAACGCTTCCCATGCCACTGGATCCCACGTAGCGCGCATCCGATATGCAAAAAGGAGGTTGTGAACGAACACTGGGTTGTGCGGGAAGCGCTGATGGGCGTACTGGTTCAGTCGCAGGTATAGCACGGGGCCGCCGCCATAGACATTATTGAAATAGCGTTCCACGTCGCTGCCGTTGAAAGTTTTCACGGCTTCACGGGTTAGCTGCTCGAAGTCGGCGTTTCTCTTGTGACGCAGGTAGAAGCGCGCGAGCTTGTCATACCACGACCGGTCGGCGAAGCGGGCCATGGCCCGGCGGTAAACTTCTTCCTGTTCCGTTCCTAACTGGTTCTGATCGAGAAAGACGGCGAGCCGTTCGTAGAGGCCGGGATCGTCGGGATTGCGGTCGATTTCGCGGCGCAGCACGCCGAGCGCCTGTGGGATCTGCTTCATCTGAACCAGCCGAGCCAGATAGCGCTCCAGAACGCGGGCGTACTCGGGCGAGCGGGCCCCAGCCTGCCGCGAAGGCGAGGCCGTCGAACCGACCTGGAACGCTTGGCTGACGGGGCGCCGACGAGCGGCGTTCTGTGGCGACGTGCCGGTGTCCTGATCTTCCCCTCCTTCGCCGTTCTCAACTCCGTTTTCATCCGCGTTGGCCGCGCCGCCTGCATAGTTCGGAACATAGTTTGGGGTATAGTTCCGACCACTCGGGGACCGGGTTACAGCCGGTCCGTTTCAGCTGAGTTCACGCACCTGTGCAAACTCGGCGGAAGGTAGACGAATCGAACGCTGATCGCTCATCACGATGCCATGGTTTTGAGGGCCAGTTGCCGACGATCCGGGACTTATCATGCAGTCGAACCGAAATGTCGAGGGTGGTCACGTCTACTGACAGGCAGTGAGAACTGAGGCACTGGCGCAGCGGGAGGGAAAATGGTGGTCTAGCCGACAAAGAGCGACAGTTATCGGTGAACCGACGTGTACTCAATCGACCGTGGCGCAGCCCACTGCCGGCCGTAAGGAGCCTACCAATAATGTGCGGCGACCACTTTCGGTGAGGCCGGAGCATTCGCAATCACCTGCATGCGCAACACCAGTTGCAGATTCTTGTGCTGCCATCCCGCCGGAGCTTCGCGCAGCGCGGCGGCGAGGAGATCGGGATTGCTGATCAGGTCGGCTGCCCCCTCAGTTCCATATTGCGTGCAGCCGCTGATCAGGATCAGCATGGAGTGAGTCTGCGGAAGAAACGCCCTCGAAATCACAGCGTAGTCCTCATCGGTGTGAAAATCGCGAGTCACATTGTGCGGATACCATTCCGTCGGCTTGCCGTTGTCGCGAATCATGCCCCGATCGTTGTCATCCACATAAAAGCGGAAATCTTGCGTCACATCCTTCCATTGTGTGCTCGAATATCCGATCAACACGGTTGGCGAGTTGCGCAGATCCTGAAACGAAACCGCGTTACCGACCCTCACCTCTGACGGACGCCCCATCCGGCCTAGCATTCCGGAAACGCGCGCGGCCGCCACCAAGTCTCCTCCGCCCACATACTGGTCAGACATGAGCGTCAACTCGCCATGGTCGCCGGATATGCGCGCGTCAGGCGCGTACACGGGTACATAGGCTGCGGCGATCAGTACCGGGCCTGAACCACGAAGCATCGGTTCCCAGAAATCGTTCAACACTGAAGGTGTGCGCTGTAGGTTCCACCAGTGCGCCGACAGGACGATGACCGCAATCACCCCTGCAGCAATAGCTGCGATTCTGATCGATGCGTCTCGCACCCGATGTTCGGCGGTGTCGTCGTGCTTCGCTCGATTCCCGGCAATTCCGGCGGAGGCCTCTGAGCTTCCATCTGGGCTGCCATTGGATGAAGATTCCCGCGCCGCAAAGTTCGGAACATAGCTGCCCACCGGCAGCTCGATGACCACTCTCGCCTCCTTGCCGCTCCCGGCGTAGTAGAGGGTTAAGCGCTTGCGAACTTCACTGGCCTTGATCCGCACAACTCCATCGAGATTAGTTTCGTAGTCGGTTGCTCTCCCAAACGCTTCCACGCCAATCGTCCGTTCTTTCAGCACGTCGGCGTGACCGGCGAGCGTTTGCTCTACCACGAACCGGAGAAACTCCTGACAGCGCTGGCTGGAGCAAAACTCATGACTCGCCAAGATGTGCGCTAATTGGGAACGAATGGCCGCTTCTTCGAGACTGAGAACTGGTCGAGCGCCCGGCTGGGCGGCGTTGGAATCGGGCAAATCCGTGACCATGAGAGATGTCTGCTGCAAATTCTAGCACCCGCCAAGGTCCGGCCCTTACACTTTATGACAGCTCGAATCGAGATTGAATCCGTCACGCAACCGTTAGGCACTTCCGGACGCCGCCCTTCGACCTCAGACTGGAGTCATCGCAGACGCGAATCTGCAGGAGGATACATGCCGAGAACCTTGCGTAGCGTATCCAAGGTGCATGCAGCACTCTTCCACTTAGTCATATTTCTTGCGATCTTGTCGCCGGAGGCGCTGTCGGGCGCTGTTAATCCACCGGCGCTAGAACTACAGCGGGGGTGGCGGGTTCAGTCCTCGGCCAAGGTTAGCGCCGAGGGCCCGGCCATCTCCTCGCCGGGTTTCCACACCGAAGGATGGTACGAGGCAACCGTTCCCTCCACCGTGCTCGCCGTGCAGGTGGCGAACGGTGAGTTTCCCGACCCAAATTTCGGCATGAACCTGCGTCAGTTGCCCGGCATGACTTATCCGATCGGGCTCAATTCTTTCAACCTCCTCCCCATGTCGAAGGACAGCCCTTACGCGATTCCTTGGTGGTACCGCACCGAGTTCCAACTACCAGTGGACTACAAGGGAAAAAGTGCCTGGCTCCATCTTCAGGGCATCAACAACCGGGCCAACCTCTGGCTGAACGGACACAAGCTTGCCGACGCGAAGGACATCGCAGGCGCCTACAGAATTTACGAATTCGATGTCACGGCCTACGTCGAGCCAGGCAAAGCCAATGTGTTCGCAGCCGAAGTCTTCGCGCCAACCCCCAATGACTTGGCCATCAACTGGGTGGACTGGAACCCCACTCCTCCAGACAAGAACATGGGCCTGTGGGGCAATGTTTTTATAAGCGCCAGTGGCCCAGTCAGTGTGCGCTACCCTTCAGTGATTACAAATTTTGCCGACAATTCTCTGAAGCAGGCGGACCTGACCGTCAGGGCCGAACTGCAGAATGCCACGGCGCAATCGGTCGGCGGCGTTTTGGAAGCGGCATTTGACGGAGTGCATCTTGAGCAGAAAATTCAGTTGCAGCCCAGCCAGAAACTCTCCGCCGCCTTTTCCCCCGAGCAATACCCGCAACTGCGGATCAAGGACCCAAAGATCTGGTGGCCGGCCGAGATGGGAACGCCCAATCTGCATCGGCTCACCGTGCGCTTCCTCGTGAACGGTCAAAGCTCGGACGAACGCGACACCCGCTTCGGCATCCGCGAAGTGAACTCGGAGCTGACGCCACAGAACAACCGGCTGTTCCGTATCAACGGCAAGCCGATCCTGATCCGCGGCGGCGCTTGGGACCACGACATGCTGCTGCGTCCGATGACGCACGAGCAATACGATGCGCATTTTCAGTATGTCCGCGAGATGCACCTGAACACCATTCGACAAGAAGGCCAACTCGAAAGCGACGAGTTCTATGACCTCGCCGACGAGTACGGCATTCTGGTCATGGCTGGCTGGTGTTGTTGCGACGTTTGGGAACAGTGGGACAAATGGTTGCCGGGCACGCTTGATATTGCAGCCGACTCGCTGCGCACCGAGATGCTCAAGATGCGCTCGCACCCCAGCATGCTGGCTTGGTTGAATGGCAGCGACGGGCCGCCCCCCGCCTGACGTGGAGCGTGCCTATCTTGAAGTAGAAAAGCAGGTGGGCTGGCCGAATCCGGTTGTGAATTCCGCTTCGGACCAATCCACCACCCTGACGGGAAAGTCCGGCATGAAGATGACCGGTCCCTACGATTACGAGCCTCCATCCTACTGGCTGGAAGATAAGTCGAAGTGGGGCGGCGGGTGGGGCTACAACACCGAGACAGGGCCCGGGCCAGCGATTCCTCCGCTGGAGAGCCTGAAGAAAATGCTGCCGAAAGAGCACCTCTGGCCGATCGATGAGTACTGGGATTTCCACGCTGCGGGTGAGCGATTCAAAGACCTGCACCGTTTCAACGAAGCGATGAATGCTACGTATGGCCCGCCATCAGGCCTGGAAGATTACTTGCGCAAGGCGCAAGCCATTGCCTACGACGGAGAGCGTGCCATGTTCGAGGCCTATGCCCGCAACAAATATACTTCCACCGGTGTAATTCAGTGGACATTGAACAACGCGTGGCCATCGACTTACTGGCATCTCTACGATTACTACATGTATCCAGCGGGCGGTTTCTTCGGAACCAGGAAAGCCTGCGAGCCGCTGCACGTCCAGTATTCCTATGATGACCGTAGCGTGGTCGTGATCAACACCAGCCAACAATCCGTTGCCGGATTGACCGTCAGCGCGCAGGCGTTTGACTTCAACTTAGAAAAACTCTTCTCGCAAAAACTGAAAGTAGACGCCGGTCCCGACAGCTCGGCAACTGTGCTGACGCTGCCGGATCCCCCTTCTCAATCACAGAGCGCCGTTTACTTCGTGAAGCTGGCGTTAACCGATTCCGCCGGCAAGGAAGTCAGCTCAAACTTCTACTGGTTGCCCGCCAAGCTAGCTGTGATTGACTGGGACAACACGCCCGATTCCGCCTTCACTCCAGTCAAGACTTTCGAAGATCTGACCGCGCTGAACAAATTGCCAAACATCAAACTGCAAGCCTCGGCCACGAGAGAGAAAACTGCGGCCCACGACCGGGTTCGCGTCCGTTTGCACAATCCAACGAAAAATCTCGCCTTCCAAGTGCACATGGGAATTCGCACTTCCGGGTCGACTGAAGAGATCCTACCGGTGTTATGGGAGGACAACTACCTGGCACTCATGCCAGGCGAATCCAAGACGCTCATAGCACGCTTCCTCAGTAAAGATGCTCTCAAGAAACCTGCGGTATTGGTCGTGCAGGGCTGGAATATCGAAGCCAACACCATCGCAATTAAGGGGAGATGAGCGGCAAGACTCGATACACTGCTCACTGCTGCGGCTTGCCTCTGTGCCAAACAGTGGCAGAATTGTTCGGTCGATCCCTCGGCGCTGTAGCATGGTGGCCGAGCCAGCAGTAGATGTCGTCATCCGCGGGAATCTTCTTAGAAAAGGTTGTTGCCGTGCCTCTTCTCGCTTCTGGCCATCCGTCGGCTTGCGTGACCAAGCGCCAACGAGCGGCACGAAACTGACCACGAGCGGCACGAAACTGACCGCCGCGTTTGGTGCAGGTAGCTCGGCCCGTGATCCTTTCCAGAAGCGTATCGAGATCGTCCAACGCTCGAGGAAAAGGTCTGCTGCTGTGCCAACGGTCTCACACTGCTCGGGACGCCACAGATCAAGCGCGCAAAGTCCGAGTCCCTCACCAGCGGCATCTCCATATGCATGGCCGGTGCAGGCTGATCAATCTCATGAAAGATGCTGTACTGGGCCGGCCCCATCTCTGGATTCACCCGGAGCGCAACGTCACATGGATCGAAGAAGGGACGCTGGACCAAAGCAGTAGGCGTGCACCTACGGGCAAGCAAAGGATCCGGGAGGCTTCCCGGCAGAGGATAACTCCACCAGGGCGAACTAACCTAGATAGGAAGAGCAAGACAGAAATGGGATTGGGAAGGAACATCGGAATGAAGCGGCCGACTGCTGCGTCGAGAGGTTTGTCACTGGCGATTTGGTTTCATCGGCTTGTGTGAATCTGACGTTACGCAACCCAGCGTTAGGCACGCGAACCTTGGCCCATGCAATCGAAATGGTGTCAAGTTCTTTACCCGCGACCTCACCCGACGAACCAACGCCCGGGCCACGAGCAGCGTCACGTCTCGACAAAAGTGTTGTACTCCGTCTCCCGTTTGAACACGGATGCAAAGACGTACGGTAACACCCAGCTCGGAGATATCGTCTCAGGTGTGAATGCGTCTGCAATCTTAGTACTGTACGGCTCGCCTGTAAGAAACGCCCGCTCCTGGGAGCTGCCCTCAGCTGCTTGATTGCTTGCGCTCATGTAATTCCCCGTGGCCACTGTTGTCCGGCTAACATTTCGGGAGGCTGTTCTAATCCATTGAAGATAAGCATGATAACGCATGGTCGAAGCAGGAACGATTTGAATTGAAAAAGGGCTGGATTGACTTCCTTCCGCCTGTCTTCCGCGTGAAACAATGATGGATGAACTCTGGCCCCACTGTCTTCTCGCAATTGATCCAGCATCTGCCCGAAAAAGAATTTCAGAAGTGTGTTGGCCGCCACCATGGCGACTCTAATTCCAGGGGAATTTTCCTGTTGGGACCAGTTACTGGCGATGGCCTTCGCGCAACTCACCTATCGCGAGAGCCTGCGCGATATCGAGTCCTGCCTGCGCGCCCTACAAAGCAAGCTGTATCACACGGGGTTCCGCGGCAAAGTGTCGCGCTCGACTTTGGCCGACGCGAACGAATCGCACGACTGGTGTATCTTCGTCTATTTCGCGCAGGGGTTGATTGCGACCGCCCGTCCGTTACACGCCTGTGATCTGATGGGCGTCGATCGGCATCAGAGTTTGTATGCGCTGGACTCCACCACCATCGACCTGTGCTTGTCGCTGTTTCCGTGGGCGAAGTTTCGCCAGCGTAAGGCCGCCCTCAAGATGCACACCTTGCTGGATCTGCACGGCAACATTCCCACATTTATCCGCGTCACCAGCGGGGCCGTGCATGACGTGAACATCCTCGACGAGATCATGCCGGAGGCCGGAGCCTTCTACGTAATGGACCGGGCCTACATCGACTTTCAACCGCTCTCCGTCTTTGCGCTCAGCTCGGCCTTCTTCGTTGTGCGCACCAAGTCGAACGTGTTACTCGAACGACGTAACTCGCATCCGGTGGATGAGAGTACGGGCGTGCGCTCGGATCAAACCGTGATTCTCTCATCCGTGGAATCCGCCACAGCTTATCCAGACTCGCTGCGAAAGGTGAGCTACTTCGGCGCGGAGAGGAACAAACGCCTGGAGGTTTTGACCAACAACTTTACGCTTCTGGCGCGGACGATTGCCGACATCTACAGGCAACGCTGGCAGGTGGAGTTATTCTTCGAATGGATCAAGCAGCATCTGCGAATCAAGGCCCTCTGCGGAACCGGCGAGAACGCCGTGAAGACCCAAATCTGGATTGCGGTGTCGATTTATGTCCTGGTGGCGATCATGCGCAAGCGGCTGGGTCTGGAAGCCAGTTTTTACCAGATTCTACAGATTCTCAGTGTTACTCTTTTCGAGAAAACACCCATTTTACGGGCGCTTCAGGCGTTCGACTCCGATAGCGATTTATTCAACACCGGCAATCAGTTGATTCTGTTTGACGTCTAGGCGGACAGCACTGCCTTAAGTCATTTTGTGATACACCTACTGACTCTCCGTGTTATCGAGGTAAATACCAGGAATCCCCTTCGATGGCCGCGCTAGGACGTCTGACCATGCCCGAGACATAGAGACCCAAGTTCTTGGCTTCTGTCACCCTGAGCGCAACGCCGTCCGCACCGTTACGACTTTCCCTCGTGGTACTCCATCTCGGTATTTACTTCCCAAATCGCTTCCTTGTCCACGCTGCCACAGGCGATCTGGTCCACCGCCACCATCGCAGTCAGCATGGAGTGGTCTTGGTTGTTGTATTTGTGCATCCCATTCCGGCCAACTAGAAATAGGTTTTCAAAGCCGTCTAAATAGCGCCTAAGCTCAGGAAAACGAGAGTAAGTTCCAAAATAAGCGGGATAAGTTTTTGGCATGCGGATCACAGTCGCATCCAACACATCCTTTTGGTCGATGATGCCGATGCTGTGCAATTCTTCCGCGGCGAGTTTCTTCATTTCCGCATCCGGCTTGTTCCAGAGATCGTCGTTTTCGTTGCAAAAATATTCCACGCCCAGCCAGACATTCCTGGAGTCCGCGACCATGTGGGGACTCCAGTTGTTGAAAATCTGAAGCCGCCCAGCCAGCACATCCGGCTCCTGAATGTAAATCCAATTGTCGTCGATGTGGCCGGCCTCTCCCACCTTGAGCCGCTGCACCAGCAGGCCCACGGTAACGAAATCCCGGTAAATTAAACCATCGCTGATTTCGCGCACCGAATCGGGGACTTCCGCACCCGTCGCATCCATTGACCGCACCAGTTCCTTGACCGGCATGGTGGAGAAAAAATAATCTCCCGTAAATTCCCGCAGCGCTCCCGTGCCGTCCACTCCGTTCACCGCAACGATGCGGTTTTGCTCCACCCGCACACCGCGAACGTCAATGCCGCAGTGAATCAATCCGCCTTTCTCGCGAATCTTTCGCGCCACCGTCTCCCACATCTGGCCGGGACCGTACTTCGGGTAGAGAAACTGCTCAATCAACGAAGTCTCCGTCCCCTTCTGCCGCACGTCGGCCTTGCGCCCTAACGCCGTCTTGAGAAAATGCAGGACCGTCTTCGTGATCGAAAGTCCCTTGATCCGCTGCTCGCCCCATTCCGCGCTGATCTCGTGGCACGGCATTCCCCAGACCTTCTCCGTGTAAGACTGGAAGAAAGTGCGATAGAGCTCGCGGCCAAACCGCTTGATGAAAAATTGCTCCAGGTTAACGACCTGTCGGAGCGGAAACAGCGTGCTTCGCAAATAACTCAATCCAATTCGTGCGGTGCGCACGGGGCCAAGTTTTCTCAACGTATCCACGCTTAACTGGATCGGATAGTCGAAAAATTGACGCAGATAGTAGATACGGGACTTGCGCCGGCGCACCAGCATCAACTCGTCGTCCCGCTTCGAGTCGGGAACCTGTTCGCCTGGTGAAATCTCCCGCGTTTTGCCCTGGTATGTTATGGATTGCGCCGCACCGGTGCTTTCTTCCATCGGCAAGTGCTGGAGCCACCAGTCCATTACGCGGTCGCTCTTCGAAAAAAACCTGTGGCCACCGATGTCAATGCGATTGTTCTTGTAATTGACCGTGCGTGAAATCCCCCCCATGTAGTCGCTTTTCTCGATCACGATGGGAAGAATGTCGGTTCGGCACAGGAGCTCATAAGCGGCGGTCAGTCCAGCCGGCCCAGCCCCAATGATGACGGCAGTTCCCTTGCTCAAAAGCCATCCTATCTGGTCGGAAGTGTCGCAGACCATCTCAGTCTAACCTGTAGACGCCAGATGCCCCGGCCCTTCGCCAAGAAATATATCCCGAAAAACTTCCTCAAAATTAACCCGGGGCCACGCCATCCTTGCGCTTTTTGCAAGGGGCGGGTCATGGGGCCACTCACGCCGCCCCCTCATCGGTGAGCTTCTCACGCTCTCAGCTTTTTTCTCCCACACTTTTCCCTTGACCTAAGAATGAGAGCTTGTCACCATAGACCATCCACCCCCAGATCTTTGACAATTTGTACGTCTAAGTTCCACAGAATCTAGATTTTGCAATTAAGTCCTTAAGACTCCTGGATTTCCATGGTAGTCTCGCGCTAAATCATTGATTCCTATAGATCGCGGGGGAGGGGACCCCCACCTTACCATTTAGTGAACTCGAGGTTTTCGATGAAATTTGGCGTCATAATTTTTCCCGGATCGAACTGCGATCACGATGCTTTCTGGACCGCCGAGCAAGTGGCGAAGCAGAAGGCAACTTTTCTCTGGCACGACTCGCACGACCTCCAGAATTGCGACGCCATCATCGTCCCCGGAGGCTTCGCTTACGGCGACTATCTCCGGACCGGCGCCATCGCCAAGTTCTCGCCGGTCATGGAATCCGTCCGCAAGTTTGCCGCCGGGGGTGGATTGGTCCTCGGCATCTGTAACGGCTTCCAGATTTTGTGCGAGTCGGGATTGCTGCCTGGAGCGCTGATGCGCAACATCGGCCTGAAATATGTCTGCAAACCGGTGCAGGTGAGAGTCGAAAACAACGAGACACCGTTTACGAACGCATGCCGCAAAGGCGAAGTGCTGACCATCCCCATCGGCCACATGGAAGGCAATTATTTTTGCGATGAGACGACACTCGCCGAACTGAAACGCGACAATCGCATCGTCTTCCGCTACTCGAACCCGCAAGGCGAAATCACGCCGGAAGCGAATCCCAACGGATCGCTCGATAATATAGCCGGCATCTGCAGCCCGGGATGCAACGTGCTGGGCATGATGCCCCATCCCGAACGCGCCTCCGAACCCGAATTAGGCGGCACCGATGGATGCAAGATTTTCGAATCGCTGGTAGGAGCGATGGCGATCAAGTAGGTCTCACGTTCAACATATTGTGCGAACCTTGCTTCTGATCACCGCTTCCGCACCTGAAATCCAGCAGGTACGACGTTCCCGTGTCCTGAACTTTCAGCAGATCACCATGCCGTACTTAGCCGCCTTTGCACCACCGCATTGGACCGTGCTGCATATCGACGAGGTGGCGAGGCCGGTCGATTTCGGGCTGCAAGCGGACTTGGTGGCGATTACCTTTCATACCCCGAGTGCGCCTCACGTTTACGCCATGGCAGACCGGTTCCGGCAGGGGGGAATTCCGGTCGTATTGGGAGGACCGCACGTGACTCTGATGCCGGATGAGGCACAGGCGCACGCGGACGTAATCTTCGTCGGTGAGGCCGAATCCGACTGGCCGCAGTTCCTGCGCGACTTTGACGCCGGGCGGCACAGCCACAGGTACTCTTCCACTGAACCTCCAACCCTGGAACATGCACCGATGTCGCGGAAAGACCTGTTTCACCGGCACGATCATACGGATGGAGTTTTATTTGCCACGCGCGGTTGCCCGCACCGTTGCGATTTCTGCACGGTTGCCGTCATGTATCGGAGCCACGTGCGCCAGCGACGCGTGGACGCGGTGGCAAAAGAGTACGGCTCTTTTCCCGGCAAGGTGATCATCTTGTGGGATGACAACATCGCGAGCGACATGGAGTACGCCAAGACGCTATTCCGGGCTCTCACTCCCCATCGCAAGTGGTGGAGCAGCCAGGCGAGCATTCATGCGGCTCAGGACGACGAGTTCCTGGAGTTGGCCTCGAGCAGCGGCTGCAAGCAACTCTTCGTCGGGCTGGAGTCAATCTCGCAAAGCAGCGTGAATGAAGTGCGGAAGCGTTTCAATCACGTGTCCGACTACGGTCGCGCGATCGAGCGGATCCATTCTCATGGCATAGCGGTGCAGGCGGGTATCGTTTTCGGTTTCGATAACGACGGGCCAACGATCTTCGGCGAAACCTTGGACTTCCTGGAGGTGGCGGGAGTGCAGAATGCAACCTTCAACATCCTTACTCCCTTTCCAGGAACCCGGCTGTACCAACGTCTGGAAGCAGAGGGCCGGATTCTGACGCACGACTGGAGCAAGTACAATGGCCGGGCTGACGTGGTCTTCCGTCCCAAACAGATGAGTCCGGAGGAGCTTTTGGCCGGATACGAGTATGCGGACCGGCGCTTCTACTCCTGGAGAAGCGTTTGCAAGCGCTTGTCACGCTCTCCCGCCGGGCTGTCGTGGGCTTTGCCCTTGAACCTGGCGTACGGGTTCGCCTCTTCGATGACCTCGATTGGCCGTTTCAGTACGCCCAGCGCAGCAGCGTTGCCCCGGACGTGAATCCGGCGCCGACAGCCGCAACCAGTACCATGTCGCCCTTCTTCAATTTGCCTTCTTCGAGCGCCGTCTGCATGGCAATCGGAATTGTACCCGCCGTGGTGTTGCCGTAGCGGTCAATGTTGATGATGACTTTCTCCATCGGCATCCCCAACCGTTCGGCGGTGGCGGTAATGATCCGCAGGTTCGCCTGGTGCGCAATGAAGCAATCCACATCCTTGCCGGTCAGATTGTTCTTGGCAAGGATGCGTTCGGTCATCTCCGCCATTTTCTTCACCGCATATTTGAAGACGCTCTTGCCGTCCTGATGGATGTAGTGCATTTTCTGATCGACCGTTTCGTGCGTGGCCGGGTTCAGGCTTCCGCCTCCCGGCATGTACAGGAACTGTCCTCCCACGCCCTCGATCTGGGCGACGTGGTCGATCACGCCTACGTCCCCATCCTCGGCCGGTTCGAGCAAAACTGCGCCCGCACCGTCTCCAAAAATGATGCACACCGCGCGATCGGTGTAGTCGGTCATCGACGAGTTCACGTCCGAACCGATTACCAGCACCTTCTTATACCGTCCCGCCTCGACGAACTTCACTCCGGTGTTGAGGGCATAGAGAAATCCCGAGCATCCCGCGGAAACATCGAAGCCCCAGGTGTTGGCGATGCCCAATTTGTGCTGCACCAAGCATGCCGTCGAGGGATACATCATGTCGGGCGTGACCGTGCCCAGGACGATCAGATCGACCTCCTGCAAATCGAAGGGATGCGAGGCCACCAGGTTCTTCACCGCCTCGACCGCCAGGTCGCTCGCGGCCACGCCCTTGTCGGCAATATGGCGTTCGCGGATGCCAACGCGGCTCATGATCCATTCATTGGTAGTGTCGACCATCTTTTCCAGGTCGGCGTTGGTGAGAACGCGGGGTGGGAGGTAGGTTCCGAGAGCGCTGATCTTAACGCGCTGAAGCTGGGTCAATGAGGTCTCCTGGGATGCATCGTGAATTGTTTATTTTGAACGATGAGGACAAGAATGTCTAACCAGATCGTCTAACCAAAGCATGTCTGGAGTATCCGCGAACCGCTACGGCAGGCGCGCAGCGAACTCGCCGAACAGCGGCAATTCAAAGCGCTCGCCCTGCCATGCCTTGAGCGACAGAACGATCCACAAGAACAGCATGGCCAGCGAAGCCAGAATTCCAAACAGAAAAAAAATTCCGGCGGCAGCGACATTTGAAAGGAAGAGCGCGACGATGGTCAAAACGAAAAAGACTCCCCAGAGCAAAATGCTTTGCCAGGCATGAAAACGGACGAAGCGGTTGTTGCGAAATGCCGGCAGCAACAAGAGCACCGCGCCAGCGACGAAAGTGAGATAAGCGACCGCCGCGGCGCCTCGTTCCGCGGGAAAAAGCGGCGTCATCGACCATCCGCATCCAGGACAGAATGCCGCATTCGCCGGCATCACGGTTCCGCAGTGCGGACACTTCACGGAAGCTTGCGCCGGACTCGCCGGACTATTCGCTGGACTAGACAATTCGGCGGCCATTCGTCTTCTTTCGGCATTCTTCGCAAACGCCATAGATCTGAAAAGTGTGGCGAGTGGTAACGTAGCGGTGCTTGCGTCCGATCTCCTGCTCGATTTCTCCGACTTTCTCCGAGAAGAATTCGACCGAAGCGCCGCACTCGGTGCACACCATGTGGTGATGACTGCGGCGATTGTATTGGTGTTCGTAACGCGCGATGCCGTCGTGAAAAGCGACTTCGCTGGCCAGGCCGCAACCCGCCAGAAGCTTCAGCGTCCGATAGACGGTGGTGAAGCCGATGCGCGGATCTGTCTTCTTGACCAGCCGATGTAGTTCGTCGGTCGAAAGATGTTCGCGAGTTTCAAGGAAGGTCCGCAGAATTGCGCTGCGCTGTTCGGTCTGCTTGAGTCCGACGCGTTTGAGATGCTGCAGAAAAATTCCTTCGGCTTCGCGGATGTTCTCCCGCGAGATGGTCGGCTGATCGTCGATTCTTTTCTGCAGCATGTTGGGCGGCGCGGACACTCAAGATGATAATGCACGCCGAGGTTCCAAACATGATACTTGGCGAGTTCGGGTTACGCCAATCGACATCCAGGTTCAGGCCTGATTTTGTCCCTGCTTTCGCTAGTATTGACTAACTGGTACCCCCACCCCCTCCCCCCCTGTCTAGTGGAATCAGGGAGTTAGCGGGAATTTTCGGCTTCGGTCTTTGAAAAATAAGGACTTATATCAAAGTATTCCGGAATAAGGACTTAGCTCCAAAACAGCGCTGAAAATAGCTTTGGGGCAGCTTCGAGGACCGCCTGGTGGACGGGTTCGAAACTACCCCAATCAGATCTCTATGGTCGCGCACGACGGGTCTTAAGTCAAGGGATTTTCGATCGCGGATGGTGTCCTAATTTGAATAATCAGTCTCCAAACAGGCCCTTAATGAATTTACGCACTCTCCCCTGCTTAGATTTATCAAGCTCGGTTTGTAATCTTTCAGTCAATGCCACAAATTCATGCGTCAGCTTCATGCCATCTGTGACAGCGCTGATGAGATCAATAATTCTCAGATCGAAGTCGCGCTGCTCGCGGTTAACCTCCCACTGTCTTCTAATTGATTGCCAAAGGATGTTAAGAAACATGGCTACGATTCCATACAAGATTCCAGCCATATCTAGAGAGATTCTATAAACCACACCCCGCGTTACAGGGGTGGTGCTGCGAAGTTCCGTAAGGAGCATGTACATGTTTAACGCAATCAAAAACGGCGGCAGTTTCCAAGGCGATGCGAAAAATCTATTGATCCAGTCACCAATTATCTGGATTCGCTTTTTCGGCTGGTTTAGTTCAGGCGTTGGCGTCGGTTGGGCAGTGCGGGACCTAATGAACAGCCCATTAAGCCAAGGCGCAATCAATTGGCTAATGATCACTGCGATGGTTAGCCAATTTTCGATTGTCATTTACCCACTCCTCCGATCCACGGGGGCTGGCCTACCCTTCTGCATCTCCGCTACCGAGGTTGCCGATTCCAAAGGGTGGGCCAGCCCCCTGGAAGTGACGTTTAAGAAGGCTCCGAAAGCTCGGAAGGCTACGGAAGAGCAGATGCCTCTGGGCGGGGCGGAGATTGACGAGCCGTTTTAGGGCGTTCGCGGGCGAGGGCGCCCGCGCCACACGGGTCGCGGGGAGAACTCCCTGATGCGTCCTTGCTGAGCGAGAAGGGTGCAGGGGTCCTTCGACTCCGCGGGGGCTTCACTTCGTGAAGTCCCTGCTTCGCTCAGGATGACGGTTGGGTTATGGCGCGACCTGTGGGGCGCCGCGCGAAGTCTGGATTTTTCCGCCGCCGGAGACGGGGCAAGCCCCGTCTCTACACACGCGGTTGTCAGGTGCGGACAGCGCCCCTACAATCTTTCAGTAATGTCCTCTACTGCTTCCCTGCCCGAAATTCCGCACTCCAACTCCAACGGCCATCGGCGCAATCCTGCGCTGCGGGTCCTGTACTACACCGTTTGCTTGCTGCTGGTGGCGCTGATCGCCGGCGTCTGGTGGCTCTACTGGATTGCGCGCTTGCCTCTGCCGCAACTGGATGGCAGCGTCTCGGTGTCTGGGATTTCCTCCAAGGTGCGCGTGATGCGCGATGAGCAGGGTGTGCCGACGATTCAGGCGGCTACGCTTGAAGATTTATTCTTTGCGCAGGGGTATGTGACCGCGCAAGACCGGCTGTGGCAGATGGACATGCTGCGGCGCGCCGCTGCCGGAGAACTTTCGGAAATCATCGGCGAAGACACGGTGAAGATGGACCGCGAGCAGCGAATTCTGGGGCTGCGGATCGCGGCCGAAGCGGCGGAGAAGAACATCTCCGCACGCGACCGGGGTTTTTTGGACGCTTACGCTCGCGGAGTGAATGCGTTTCTCGAATCGCATCGCGACCGGCTTTCGCTCGAATTCCGTTTGATGAAGTACACGCCGCGGCCGTGGACGGTGACCGATTCCCTGCTGGTGGGCGCGCGCATGGTGCAGGATTTGACTCACTACAGCAATCCGCCCGCGCTGACGCGAGAAAAAATTCTGGCGAAGCTGGGACCGGAATTGACGGCGGACCTGTACGTGAATTCTTCGTGGCGGGACCGTCCGCCAACCGAGGTGCGGCGGATGGAAGACGAACCCGCTGTCCACAGCAGCGACACGGATGAAGATGAGGATGACGACGAGGAGGTAGATCCAGAGGGCGGGAACGGGCGGCTGATTTCTGGGCTGGCTTCGGGATCTGATTTTGTAAATACCCTCCAACTCGCGGGGCACGTCCCTCAGGGGCTAAAGCCCGCATTTTTCCAAGCCCTGAATGGCACGGCTGAAGCCGTGCCCCTTCAAAACAACTGGGTCGTCCCTCCGGGACTTGGATCAGCTGTCTCGCTTTTCCCAGCGCTGAAGCGCTGGGCTAAGCTCGTTCGCCCCTACGGGACTGGATACTCCTTCGACACTGAATACTCCTCCGGGGCTGGATACGCCGATGATTCCTTCCGACCGGGGTCGAACAACTGGGTCGTTTCCGGTCAGCACACGGTTTCGGGCAAGCCGCTGCTGTCGAACGATATGCACCTCGACCACCAGATGCCGAACCTGTGGTTTGAGGCGCACCTAAAAACAGATTCCGGCAACTTCGACGTGGCCGGAGTCACGCTGCCCGGAGTTCCGTTCGTCATTGTCGGCCACAATCAGCGGATCGGCTGGGGATTCACCAACGTTGGCGCGACGGTCGAAGACGATTACATCGAGGAGTTCAATGCGCAGGGGCAATACAAGACTCCGGCGGGATGGGTTGATGCGCAGCACCGGCAGGAAACGATTCACGTTAAAGGCAAGCCGGATGTGACGCTCGATGTGGTGACCACGCGCCATGGGCCGATTATCACAGAACTGATTCCGGGCGAGACGCGCAAGATTGCCTTGCGCTGGACTTTGCAGGACGGCATGGGACTGATGTTCTTCGACGTGGACTCGGCGCAAAACTGGGATGAGTTTCGCAAGGCGTTCTCGACTTTCGGCGCGCCCGGACAAAACGTGGTGTACGGCGATATGGATGGTCACATCGGTTATCAGGCGACGGGCCGAGTGCCCATCCGCGCAGCGGGCGATGGCAGCCTGCCCGTGAGCGGCAGCGACGACGCGCACGAGTGGAAAGGCTTTATTCCATTCGACGAGATGCCGCATGTTTACGATCCGCCGTCGGGAATTCTGGCGACCGCCAACGGGCGCATCGCTCCGAATGGCTACAAGTATTCGATCAGCACGGAATGGGAAGCGCCGTGGCGGACGGACCGCATTTATCGGGTGCTCGGATCGGGAAAGAAGTTTGCGCCCGCGGATATGCTGACTCTGCAGATGGATGTGTCGTCGACTTACGACCGGCTCTGCGCCGACAAGTTTGTGTATGCGGTCGACCACGCCCCGAGCGCCTCCGACCGGGCGAAGCGGGCAGCGGAAATTCTGCGCGACTGGGATTGGCGGATGTCGGCGGAGTCGACGGCGCCGACGATTGAGACGAAGGCGCGGCAGGAACTGGTGCGGTTGCTGCTGGAGCCGAAGCTGGGCGCGGCGGCTAGTCCGAATTCAGGGCCGAGTTCAGGTTCGGCTTCAGGCGCGCTGAATTGGAAGAGCTATCGCTGGGCCATGTCGTCGGTCTGGCTGGAAAATGTGCTCACCAAGCAGCCGGCGCGCTGGCTGCCGCCGGGATATTCCGACTACGGAAGCCTGCTGACGGCTGCGGTTGAGAACGCAGTGAAGCAGACGGAAGCTGCCTCGGGGGATGCCGCGAAAGTTCCTTCCGATCTCGGTCAATGGAAGTGGGGGAAGAATTATCCGGTTGAAATCGATCATTTCGTACTCAGCCAGCTTCCGGTGATTGGGCGCTTCACCGGGCCGGGGTTGCATCCGTTGAGCGGGAGCGGTTACACGGTGAAGGCGGTGGGCCGGGGGTTTGGGCCCTCCGAACGGCTGACGTGGAACTTTGCGAACTTTGACGAAAGCACGCTGAGCGTGGTGACGGGAGAAAGCGGGATCTTCCTTAGTCCGTATTACATGGACCAATGGAAGGCGTGGTACGGAGGCTCGACGTTCGCGTTTCCCTTCTCGCAGGCAGCGGTCGAGCGACACCGGGCGCATGAGATGACGCTGGAGCCGAGGTAGGGAAGGCAGTCGTTAGTCGTTAGTCGTTAGTCGTTAGTCGTTAGTCGTTAGTCGTTAGTCGTTCACTCTTGGCTGTTCGCTGTCCGCCAGAGCTAAGAGCAAACGGCGAAAAGCGATTCGCGAACGACGAACCGCGATCCTCAAAAATCGGGCGTCTTGACGTCGATGAACTGGCCGATGAGGCCGAAGATCTGACCGGGGTTATTCGGATCGTTCGGGTTGTACTCCAAGGCATCGGTGGTGGCGTCGTAGATGGCGAGCGATCCGCCCTGGATCACATACACCACGTTGCTCGCGACGGGCTTCCTGCCGGTCACGCCGCGCGTGGGGAAGGGCTGGATGCCGGTCACGTCTCCGTTCGCGGGAGGAATCAGGACGGTGCCGGGCTGAATGGTCCCCACCGCGACGCTCTGCGTGTTGTAGATGGAAAGGCAACCGCGAACCTCGGCCCCAGCCGGCGGCGGAAGGGGCGGAATAATCTCGGTGCAGGTGTGCGCACCGATAAAGAGCTGCCCGTTGGCGCCGAGAGCCAGGTGTGTGTGATATCCATCGGTGATGACGATCCCGGAACTCGTCACTGTCATGGTGGACAGGTCAACGATGGTGAGCAGTCCGCAGGAGGTCGCCGCAGTTGTCTGGCCGGTGCAAGGTTGCGACGGAGCTCCCCCGATATACGGCGGCGTACCCGCTACATATATGGTCGAACCATTCACAAGAGCTACACTGCCGGCTAGCAGGTCTACAGTGCCGGCACACGGTGGATTTGCGCCGGGAATGCAGACAACATCGGACGGGCCAGCCGTGTTCGTCGTCAAATCGAGAGTTTGCACGCTGGCCTGGGTTCCGCCGCACTCGGCTCCACAGTTCAGTACGTAGGCGGTGCTGTCGTCGGAGCTGAAGTAGGCCCACACGGGATGGTCGAAACCGCCGACGGAAGTTACCACGCTGCTCCCAGGTATCCCGATATTCGACGGCGTGATCACTGCCACCGAATCGGAGTTATCGCTGAAGCCGAAAATCCGGTTGCCACTGTTGTCGATCGAAAGATAGTGAACCGAGGGAATGTCGACCACTCCTGTGATAGCGCCACTGTTCAGCGAGATCACCTCAACTACCCCAGGAGATTGCCCCACCACCGGAGCCGTGGGGACGGCAACGTATGCGGTGGAGCTGTCCGGCGAAACGACGAAGCTCTCGGTCATGCCGGGCAAGATCACATGAGAAGCGGCGGATTCGGTGGCGTTGTTGATGATATCGTGAACTGGTTGTCGGAGGATTGCGTGCCGCTGCCGCTGAAGACCAGGGTCTGGGCCCGGTTGGGCGTGAGCACCATCATTCCCGGAGTGTTGCCGGCGGAAATCGGCGATGCGGCCGCACGCACGTCCGTTTCAGCGTTGACGATATAGACGCCCGCGATCAAACTGCCGGCGGAAACGCTATTCGTGATCAAGGCGCGGTACTCGACACCGCTGGTTTTTGTGCTGCTGGAGGTGGAGGAGGAGGAACTGCAGCTCAACCACATCAGGCTGGCGGGCAGCATGGAAAACAGCAGAATCAGGACTCTTTTCAAACCTGGGACTCCAACCTCATGCGGGATAACCACTTGGATGCAAGAACTAAGGATTATAGCAAAGGAAGAATTTTCGGTTGCGGCGTGGCATGATCGGAATATGTCTCAAGGTCTCAGGGTTGCAAGGTTTCAAAGTTCAGGGGTGCAAGCTCTACCTTGAAACATTGAAACCTTGCAACCTTGCCTGCGCCAGATGCGAAGACCTCCTCGCTTCTTGTATCCTCAAGTAGATGGCGCAGAGCTTTAGTGAACGTCTGAAGCAATCGCCCGTGCTTTGCGACGGGGCGATGGGGACGCTTCTCTATGCCAAGGGCATCTTCATCAACCGCTGCTATGACGAGCTGAATTTGTCGCAGCCGGAGCTGATCCGCGGCGTCCACCAGGATTATCTGCAAGCCGGCGCCGAGATGATCGAGACCAATACTTTTGGCGCGAACAGCTTTCGCCTGGCGCGGCACGGCCTGGTGGATCGCGTGCGCGACATCAATCTCGCGGGCGTTCGCGTGGCTCGGGAAGCCTCGAAGGGTTTCGATGTTTATGTTGCCGGATCGATGGGCCCGTTGGGTGTTCGCATCGAACCGCTGGGCAAAACTTCGTACGAAGAGGCCCGCGCCGCGTTTCGCGAACAGGCCGCGGCCCTGGTCGAGGGCGGCGTCGATTTGCTGATGCTTGAGACTTTCGGCTACCTCGAAGAGTTGCATCAGGCCGTGCTCGCCTGCCGCGACGTGAATGCGAAAATTCCCATCGTCGCCCAGGTCACGATTGACGAAGACGGCAACTGCCTCGATGGCTCCAACCCCGAGACCTTTGCCGCCCGCCTCACGGAATGGAACGTCGACGTGCTCGGCATCAACTGCAGCGTCGGCCCGGTCGCCATGCTCGACGCCATCGAACGCGTGCGCGCCGTGACTTCCCTGCCCCTGGCCGCGCAGCCCAATGCCGGGATGCCGCGCTCGGTCGAAGGACGCAATATCTATCTCTGCTCGCCGGAGTACATGGCGAACTACACGCCCAATTTCGTGGCGGCCGGCGTGCGGCTGATCGGCGGATGCTGCGGCACCACGCCCGATCATATCCGCGCCATGAAATCGATTTTGCGGGTGGGCGAAGCGCGCGGCAAGACCGCGATTTCCGAGGTCATTCATGCCGCCTCCGCGCCTTCGGCTCCGGCCAGCATTCCCATGGCCGAACGCTCGCGCCTCGGCGCCAAGCTGGCCGCCGGCGAATTCGTGACCATGGTCGAGATCGTGCCCCCCAAGGGAATCGACATCCGCCGAGAGATCGAAGGCGCGAAGTTCGTCAAGTCCGTCGGCGTCGACGCTATCAACATTCCCGACAGCCCGCGTGCTTCGGCGCGCATGAGCAACCAGGCGTTGTCGCTCTTGATGCAGCAGGCGGTTGAAATTGAGGCGATCCTGCATTACACCTGCCGCGACCGCAACGTGCTCGGCATCCAGTCCGACCTGCTGGGCGCAGCCGCCACCGGAATCCGCAACCTGATCTGCATCACGGGAGACCCGCCGAAGATGGGAAACTATCCCGATGCCACGGCGGTGTTTGACGTGGATTCGATCGGGCTGGTGAATATCGTCAGCAACCTGAACCGGGGATTGGACCTGGGCGGGAACCCGATCGGCGCCGGAACCGGATTTGTCATTGGGGTCGGCGCCAACCCGGGCCTGCCCAATCTGGACGAAGAGATCAAGCGCTTCGAATACAAAGTGCAAGCGGGCGCGGAATACGTGGTGACCCAGCCGGTGTTCGACCTCACTCTGCTGGAGGAGTTCCTCAAACGCATCGAGCACTGTCGCATTCCCGTGGTGGCCGGAATCTGGCCGCTGGTAAGCGCGCGCAACGCCGAGTTCATGAAGAACGAACTGCGGGTCTCCGTGCCCGATGAAATCCTAAACCGGATGAGCAGGGCCGCGAGTCCGGAAGCGGCTCGGGCGGAAGGCGTGGCCATTGCCCGCGAAATGCTGGCGGCGGTCCGCGACCGCGTGCAGGGCGCGCAGATCAGCGCTCCCCTGGGAAGATATGCCTCCGCCGTGGACGTTCTGGAAGCCCTCGGCTCGAAGCGGCGGACATCAGTAGTGTAGTTTTGGGAACGCCACGCCCAAAAATTCACAAGATTAAAACATTTTGCTGTCATTTCGCGCCCTAATCGGCATTAGAATAGAGAGAGCAACAGAGACAGCCTGCATTACAATAGAGAGCAGGAGCAACTGGATTGGTGAAGTTTGAGGAGTGCCTCGAGCGTCTCGAGAAGATCGTTCAGGAACTGGAAAAAGGTGAGGCGCCTCTTGAGAAGTCTCTGACGCTATTTGAAGAAGGTATGCAGCTTTCCGCAACCTGCCGGAAACAACTGGAGGAAGCGGAAGGGAAAGTGGAGATGTTGTTAAAGCAGAACGGGAAGTTGCAAACTGAACCGTTCGAGCCCCCGGCCGAGAAAGCGTTGCGCTAGTAACGCTGTCGCGCCTCGGAATTGATAACGCCTGTGCTAGCAGTTTGCTGTCGCAGCCAAGGCTGCCGCGATTTGCGGTGTAGTCAGGGGGGATATATGGAACCACTCTGTGTAGTCCTTTATCAGAATGACCCCAGAACTGCACAAACCCTGGCGGTCAGTCTATCCCAACACTTTGATTCTGTTTATTTGGCCGGCACATGCCAAGAGGTCCGCCCCGCGGTTGCTCGGCACTGCGCCGAAGCGGTGGTGCTGGATCTGGAAACTTCGGGGCCGGATGAAGTCGAGCATTTGCATCGTGAGTTCCCCGGCCTTTGCATCGTTGGCACCCACAGGCTGGCGGACGACAAACTATGGGCCGAGGCAATGAGTCTGGGCGCGTCCGACATATGTGAGCCGCGCAAAGACGACGTGGTGCGCTCCTTGTTGCACGAGCTCACGCACCGCGCGGCCGCCTGATCGTTTTTTGGGGGTAAGGATTCTCTTTGAGAAACTTGTTTGAGAAGGGACGCCGCCAGGCGTCCCTTTTTATTTCCGCGCAGCCCGCTTGTTATACTGCGATGTCATGCTGAAACAGGTTCTGGAGCAGGGACGGGAAGCCGCCGACGCCGCGATCGAGCGACTCTTGCCGCCGGCTACAGAGCATCCAACCTCCATCCATCAAGCCATGCGGCACAGCGTGTTCGCCGGCGGAAAGCGCCTGCGGCCAATCCTCTGCATGGAAGCGGGGCGCATGATCGCAGCAGCGTCGGTCGTTGGTTCGCGAACTGGGTCGCCTGCTGGATCGCTGCCCACAGGCATCGAAGACTTGGGCGGGGCGCTCGAAATGCTCCACACTTATTCGCTGATCCACGACGATCTGCCTGCGCTCGATAACGACGACCTGCGGCGCGGGCGTCCCACCTGCCACAAAGCTTTTGGTGAGGCCATCGCCATTCTCGCCGGAGACGCCCTGCAGACGCTGGCCTATGAAGTGCTGGCACAGATCGCTTGCCCAGCCGAGGCGAGCGTCTCGATCATCCGCGAAATCGCCCACGCCACCGGCACCATCAACGGCATGATCGGCGGCCAGGTCGTCGACCTCGAAGCCGAACACCAGAAGCCCGACATCGCTACCCTCGAATACATCCACCGTTCGAAGACTGCCGCGCTCATTACGGCCAGCGTGGTCAGCGGAGGAATGTGCGCTGGTGCAACGGCTGCGGATATCCGTCACCTCCGAACCTATGGCCAGTCCATCGGCCTGGCGTTTCAAATCGTGGACGATGTGCTCGACCTGACCCAGACCTCCGAGCAACTGGGAAAAACCACGGGCAAGGACGCGGCGGCGGAGAAGGCAACGTATCCGGCGCTATTCGGAATCGAGGAATCGATCCGCCAGGCCGACGCCCTGGCCGATCGGGCATGCGCCGAACTTGACGAATACGGTGAAGCCGCGTCGACTCTGAAGGACCTCGCTCGCTTCCTCGTCGAGCGCAAGAAATAGTGATGCGGTGCTGAGTCCGCACATGGCTTAAGCGGCGGTATGGCTGAAGTGACGATGCAAGTGGGCAGGCCCCCGCATGAAGGCTTCATCGCTGTCAAGAGTTTTCTCCAGCTCACTGTCAACAGCGCATTGTCAATTGCGCCTTTTCCCGATACCGCGTAGCATCCAACCTAATATGGCGACTACTACGGCGACGGCGAGCCGTCAACCTATACTGGTTTTTGGGGAAATTTTTAAGCTCACCTATGACACCTTCTGCGCCCACAAGGTGCGCGTCTCTCTCACCTCCTTAGGAATGGTCATTGGCACAGCTTCCCTCATTTTAGTGGTCACCATCGGAATGACAGGCAAGCAATACGTCCTGAACCAGATTCAATCGATCGGCGCCAACATGATTGACGCCGAATACCAGGGTGGAGGCGAGGACACTACGCCCGATCGCTTAACCGTGGATGACATGTACGCCGTTCTGCAACGCGTATCCGGAGTCGTGGCTGCCTCTCCCGTGGTTCCGCTGGATGAGCGGATCCCGATTGGGTATGGCAAGGAGCGTGAGGTACGCGTACTTGGGGTTCTTCCCGAATACCGCTCCGTGCGCAATCTGGTGGTTGTCTCGGGAAGATTTTTCGACGCGGAGGACGAACAGGCGCGCAACAAAGTCGGTGTGATCCAGCAGAAACTAGCCGAACAACTCTATGGATCCGTGGAGAAGGCAGTAGGAAAAGTCGTCAAGCTGAGCGGACTACCGTTCACCATCATTGGGACGTTCCGGGAGCGCGTGGATACCTTTGGACAGTCGGAGGTCACCGACAACTCCATGGTGATTCCCTACAGCGTAAGCCGGTATTTTACCAACACGCCATATGTCCAACAGCTCTACTTCTCGGCGGCCGATCCTTCGATGGTGGTTCCGGTGACAGAACAGATTCACGAAGTGATCCGGTCGCGCCATCGGCCAGAATCGAATTATGTCGTCCAGAATCTCACCGCGTTGCTGAGCGTGGCCGACCGCACGGCAAATGCCTTGACGTTAGTGTTGTTTCTCATTGCGGCAGTGACCCTGCTGGTAGGCGGTATCGGCATCATGAACATCATGCTGACGTCGGTCACTTCGCGAATTCACGAAATCGGCATCCGCAAAGCGATTGGCGCCACGAATGCCGAGATTCGGTTTCAGTTTCTATCGGAGGCAGTTCTGATTTCTCTGATCGGGGGTTTAGGCGGGGTCGTAATCGGATTGGCGCTGCCCTTCTCGGTGCGCTTCCTTACCGATTACCGCATTCCCATCTCCGGACTCTCTGCGATCGTGGCCATCGTGGTCTCCGCGCTGGTGGGCATTTTGTTCGGAACGGTGCCAGCCGCGCGCGCTGCGAAGATGGACCCGGTGGAGAGTTTGCGATACGAGTGAGCCCGGTTGAGCTCCGACCTATCCGCGGTCGCGAGCTTGGGCGTACCCGGAAAATCAAGTACCATGAATTTAAGATGTGTGTGTGGCTGATTATTCCCGATGGAGATGCCGTAATCATGCGGTCGACGAACCGCCTCGCGCAGGACAAGGGACTTGATTTCAACCCGACGGAAGGTCCCTACCACGCATGAAGTCCTCTGCCGGTCTGCACTTCAAAACCTATCTATTGATCTTTTTGATGGTGATGTTTGGTCCCTTGGGCAACGTGCTGCTCGGCAAGGGGATGAAGCGCATCGGCGCGGTGAGCATCGGAACGCCGGCGGGGGCGCTTGACCTCCTTTCCCGCATCCTCACGTCAGGCACGATTTGGCTGGGCATTGCGTCCCTCATTACTTTTTTTGCGGCTTACATGCTGGTGCTCTCGTGGGCGGATTACAGCTACGTGCAGCCAGCCTCGTCCGTGGCTTACGGCATGGTTGCCCTGCTGGCTCACTTCATGCTGCGCGAAGTGGTCACGCCGATGCGTTGGATGGGAGTGCTATTGATTTGCCTGGGCGTCCTGGTGGTTGGACACACGCCTCCGCGTACCACGGAGCCAAGCTAAATGCGCGAGCTTATCTTCTATCTTCTAATTATTGGCGCCGGCACCGGAGGCGAGCTCTGCGTCACCCGTGCCATGAAGGCGGTGGGCGAGGTGAAAAATTTTCGCCCCGCTGCCCTGGTAGGCGTGCTCGCCCGCGCGCTGCGAGTTTGGTGGATGTGGGCCGGTCTGACCCTCATGGGAACTGCATTCTTCTCCCTGCTCGCGATGCTATCGAGGGAAAACGTCAGTTTGGTGGTTCCGGTTACAGCTCTGAGTTACGGCGCCGGCGCACTGGGAGGAAAATTCTTTCTCGGCGAACAGGTCACCCCGAGGAGGTGGGCGGGCGTGCTTCTGGTTTGCATCGGCGTCACCCTAGTCATCATGGGCCGACGGTGATGTGGGCGGAAAGCTCGATGGCGCATACTTTGGGAGGGCACGGCCTCAGCCGTGCCAGTCGATCCTTATTTTGGTCTCCCGAGTAGGTTCTGAGACTCGCAAGGAATCTCCATCTGGGTTGTGCATCCTCAAAAAGACCGTTAGGATTGCTTTTCTGTCTAAATAGCCAGCAGCTTGCGCCATGCCTTGGTTTCGCGGAGTCACAAGTCTCCGCGAGATTTGCGGGAGAATCGCAAGCCGATTTCAAGAAGGCGATAGAGGTGCACGCTCTTGTGTGGCATCGTTGGTTTCACCCACAAACGTTGGGTGCCTGATCCCGATCGCATTCGGAGCGCCGCCGCCACACTGATTCATCGTGGACCGGACCAGCAGGGTGTGTTCGAGTCCAGCCTCTGCTCCATGGGCGCGACGCGGCTCAAGATTATAGACCTCGGCCTCGGCGACCAACCGATTCTGTCTGAAGATGGCGATGTAGCCATTGTGTTCAACGGCGAAGTCTACAACCACCAGGAACTGCGACGCGAACTGGAAGAACTTGGCCATCGCTTTTACTCGCACTGCGACACGGAAACTGTTCTTCGAGCGTTCCTCGAATGGGACACAGGTTGTTTTGCGCGGTTGCGAGGCATGTTCGCGATCGCGCTCTGGACCCAATCGACGAAGCGGCTGGTACTGGCGCGGGATCGTATGGGGATTAAGCCGCTTTATTTCGCGCGTCGCGGAGACGACCTGTTCTTCGGTTCCGAATTAAAGGCAATTCTGATCCATCCCGAGATTGAGCGGCGATTGAGTTTGGACGGCCTCGATTGCTATCTGTCGCTGAACTATGTGCCCTGCCCCTGGACGCTGGTGGAGGGCATCGAAAAACTTCCTCCGGGACAGTGGTTGGAGTGGCGGGATGGCAAGGTTTCTTCCGACTCCTACTGGCGCCTGCCGATCGGAGTCGTCCGCGATTGGACGCTGGAGTCTGCTCGGGAGGAATTAGACGCTCTTCTCCGGCAGTCGATCCGCGAGCACCTGCTTTCCGATGTCCCGCTGGGCATGTGGCTTAGCGGAGGCATCGATTCTTCTACGATTTTGCACTACGCGGCGAGCGAATCCGGCGCGCCGCTCAAGACTTTCTCGATTTCATTCCAGGGGCGGAGTTTCGACGAAACCGCATACATTCACGAGGTCGCGCAGCTATACCAGACCGAGCACGAGGAACTGGACCTGAATCCGGAGGTCGACCTGCGGGGTGCGATTGAGGCATTCGCGTATTACTCGGATGAACCCTCCGCGGACGCGGGAGCGGTTCCGGTCTGGTTCCTTTCCAAACTGAGCAAGACCAAGACGACGGTCAGCCTGAGCGGCGAAGGTGCGGACGAGCTGTTTGGCGGCTATCTCACTTATCGAGCGAATCGCCTTGCTGCGCTCGCCCGGCGATTGCCGCAAAAAGCTCTCCGACTCGCACTCGACGCATTACGGGCCTGGCCGGTTTCCGACGAGAAAATCAGTTTCGAATACCAACTGAAGCGATTTCTCGAAGGCTCCCTGATGACTCCCGATCGCGCGCACGTCTACTGGAACGGAACCTTCAGCGAAGCGCAAAAGCGGGCCCTGCTGCGCTCGGAACTTCCACCCGCTCTCAACTATGTCCTAGGCGAACTGCGCGATCGGTCGGCGGCCCACGACGATCTGGCGCCGTATTTGTGGTTCGATCAGAGATATTTTCTTCCCGACGATATTCTGAACAAGGCGGACCGCATGAGCATGGCGCATTCGCTGGAAGTGCGGCCGCCGTTCCTCGATCACCGGATCGTTGAATTCGCCGCCTCCCTGCCCGCATCTCTGAAGATCCGCGGTTCGAGGCAGAAGGTTCTTCTGAAGGAACTGATGCGAGATAAGCTTCCACCTTCGGTTCTTCGACGCAAGAAGATCGGATTCGACATCCCGGCGCACGATTGGCTTCGGGGCTGTCTGCGCTCGTTGATGATGGATGTTTTGCTGGACGGTTCGTCCGAGCACGCGAGACTATTCCGGCGGGAGGCGATCGAGACTTATATTCGCCAACACCTGGAGAGACGAGTCAATGTTGGATATCACTTATGGGGCCTGATGGTGCTCTTTCTGTGGATGAAACAATGGGGGATTCAGGCAGCGGCCTCCCGGGAGACGAGCGTTTGGATACAGGAAAAAACTGGTACCTATATCTAGGCGTTCTGCTCGTCGCGGGGGCCATCTACTTAGGTTGCATTGTTTCTCCTCCCTCCCTCATGGATGACGTTGACGCCGTGCAGGCACAGATTGCCCGCAATATGCTGACTTCGGGCGATTGGGTGACGGCGCGGCTGGATGGCGTGGTGTATCTGGAAAAGGCTCCTCTTGTGTACTGGGCCATTGCGGCGAGCTACGAGGTTTTCGGCGCGCGCGACTGGGCAGCGCGTATTCCGATTGCCTTGTCGGCCATTGCCCTCTGCTGGTTGACGGTCGCTTTCGGCGCTTGGGCATTCGGTAAGCGAGCGGGATTCTATGCGGGTCTATGCATGGCCACATGCATCGGGCTGTTTTTGTTTACTCGGGTTTTGATCCCCGATGTCATGCTGACCTTCACGGTCGCCCTTGCCATGTGGGCGTTTCTTCGCGCCTTGGACGAAGAGGAGCCTCATCCGCGGTTTTGGGCTTTCGTGCTGGCCGCGAACCTTGGGCTGGGTCTTCTGCTAAAGAGCCTGATCGGAGTCCTGTTTCCACTCGCGGCAGGCGCCATTTATCTTTGGATCACTGGCCAGCTCTTTTCTGCCGCCGCCTGGCGGCGGTTGCGTCCCTTCAGCGGATTGCTGGTCGTCTTGCTCATCGCCGCGCCCTGGCACATTTTGGCTACGTTGCGCAACCCCCCTTACTTCGCCTTCACACTTCACAGCGGCCCGGGGGAATATCACGGGTTTCTTTGGTTTTTCTTCATCAATGAGCAATTGCTCCGTTTTCTGAATCTGCGCTATCCGCGAGACTACAACACCGTGCCGCGCCTTTACTTCTGGCTGCTGCACCTGGTGTGGCTGTTTCCCTGGAGCGTGTATTTCCCCGCCGTTGCCAAACTCTCCTTCAAACCCAAATCCAACGACCGTGCCGGGCGAACCCGCCTTCTGGCGCTCTGTTGGGCGGGCTTTGTGCTGATCTTCTTCACCTTCTCTACCACGCAGGAATATTACTCGATGCCTTGCTATCCCGCGCTTGCGCTCCTTTTGGGATCGGCGATGGCGATGGGAAACGATTGGATACGGCGCGGTACCCGCACGCTCTCGGCGATTGCGGCGTGTACTGGGCTGGCGACGTTAACTCTATTTTTTCTCACTCGTCACATCCCCGCACCGGGAGACATTTCGCGGGTACTCAGCCAACATCCCGGCGCTTATACGCTCTCATTGGGGCACATGCAGGACCTCACCCTGGCATCCTTTGCCTATCTTCGGGTGCCTCTGCTGGTGGCTGCAATTGCCTTCTGCATGGGTGCATTGGCAACCTGGAAATGGACCGGCCGGCGCGCATTTCTCGCCACCGCGCTAATGATGATATTGTTCTTCCATGCCGCGCGCCTTGCCATGGCCGTCTTCGATCCCTATCTGTCGTCGCGGCCGCTGGCGGAGGCAATCCTGAAATCGCCGGAGGGGACGCTGATTGTGGATCACCACTACTACACATTTTCTTCCATCTTTTTCTATACCAACCGAACCGCGCTGCTTCGCAACGGCCGCTTCAACAATCTGGAATACGGCGCCTACGCTCCCGGTGCACCCGATGTGTTTATCGACGATTCGCAATTCAAGAACCTTTGGCTTAAGGCAGAACGCTCCTACATCGTGGCAAACCAGAGTGTGGTTCCTCGACTGGAATCCCTGGTGGGGAGTGAGCAACTCAATCTGGTTTCCGCCAGCGGAGGCAAAGTACTGCTGACCAATCAACCCTGGGCTGGGAAAAGCCCTCCATAGATCGTAATCTGGGGTTAAGCGCATTTAATATCCACTCGACTACGCTCCCACCGAGACTTGCGGATAGACTTCGAATTTCAGGAGACATCGCGTGATGGCAACGCCAGTCGATACTGAAGAGGGATGTATCACGATTCAAGACAACGGGAGAGAGGGCATGGTCACTTATTCAAGACACGCCGGATCATCCTCGGGGCACATTCAATGATCCTTTCCATTCACGTCCCGAAGGCCGCCGGAAACTCGTTTCGCGAGCTACTGCAGACGGAGTTTGGAGAGCGGCTGATGTCGGACTATGGCGATTGGGCGGGGTGTAAGGTTCCCGAAGCCATCGAGCGCTGTCAAAGCCGTACCCTGAAGATGCGCAGCCGCCGCGACGAGCTTTTAGAAAAGTACGACATTATTCACGGTCACTTCGCGGCAGACAAGTATTTGGGACTATTTCCGAGCGAGGATTTCGTCGCATTCTTTCGAGATCCGTATCAACAGGCGGTATCGCACTACTACTTTCTGTTGCGCAATCCTCAGCGGGACCATCTGGAGGAGAAGATATTCCATGAAGCTAAGATGACTCTGCACGATTATTTGACGTGGGATGCCTTTTGCGATCAACAATCGCAATATCTCGGTACCCTTTCCATCGAGGATCTTGCGATGGTGGGGCTATCAGAGGAGTTCTATAGAAGTGTGAATCTCTTCAATTCGATTTTTGGGTGCGACCTTCGGGGTGAGAGTTTTCTTAACGTCAATCCCGACAACCAAGGAGGCGCTTATAAGATCGACAGTGAAATTCGAAGATCGGTGGAAAAATACAGGGCAGCCGATATCGACGTTTACCGGCGTGCGAAGGAAATTTTCAAGCGGCAAACGGCCAAGGCGGGGCAATACAGCGCACACAGCTCACATTCCTTATTGCCCCTGAAAACGCCTCGCCACAGCTCCATTTCGTAGGAAGGCCCAAAGATCACACTGTGAAACGGGCCGAACCTCCCGAGAAAAGAGCTCGACCGTGCGCAACTCCATTCGGGTCTTGTACTGCGCAGATGATGTGCACTGAGTAGGAGCGAGATCACCCGCCGGACGCGAGGACCAGTTTTCCATTCCGGATGTAATAATATTCACCGCGCCAGCGAATGCTGTTATGCAGAAAACTGGCCACCCAGATGGCGAATGCTACGGCGTCCCATACCGGAAGAAGCGGCATAATCTTCCATAGAGATGAGTGTTTTAGACCCCAAATCCCAATCGCCCAAGCCATTGCGATTCGAAGCACAAAGTACGTGCCGAGATAGCTCAGCGCAACTGTCACTGAGGGATGCACCGCAATTGCCGCGATTGACCAAGGCAAGCCTAGCGTGAAAATTAAACCGAGATGTCCCCACGGGCGCATGTACCGCATCACTACCATCCATCGCAGGCGCTTTAAGAAGAGATCGCGCATGGAGCTGTAGTCGGGGACGGTCATTACCGCATATGGTAGAAGCTCAACCTCATAGCCTTGTTCAGCGATCATGCGGCCCACCAGCAGGTCATCGGCCGGGCGGTTCTCAAGTGTGCGATAACCCCCAAATTGCGCCAGTCTGGTACGCGTGGTCACTATAGTTTCTCCCAGCGCGAACTTGACCCCATCGAGTTCCCGGGCGACCAAAATGCCGGCGTAGAGATCAGAAATCATCCCGATCGTTTGAATACCATCAACAACGCTCTTATCCTCCGCAGAAACATACAGGCAGGTCACGGCCCCCACCGCGGGCCGGACGAGAGGAGCAATGACAGTGCGCATGTAATCCGGTGCGACTCGAACATCACTATCGTTAATCACCAAGTATTCGTAATGAGCTTCGTTCACCAGCTGGTCTAGTTTAGCTACTTTGTCGTTGGAGGCGCTTCTGCCGGAGCGGAAAAGCACTCGGATCGCACAGCCAGGAAAATCGCGCTGTAGCTGTTCGATAACCGCAAGGGAGGGGTCGTCTGTGTCCCCAAGGCAGAAAACCACCTCGTACTCGGGATAGTCTTGGTTGCAAAAGCTGGCGAAATTCTCATATGCCTCGGGATCAAGGCCTCGGACGGGCTTCAAGATGCTGGCTGGCGGAGTAAAATCCGATTTTGTGGCCGCTTCAATCGATGAGCGGCGAAAAAATCGCCAAGAACTGTAAAGGACTAAAAGATAATAGATGAAGGGAAGGGCTGCTACTCCCAGAAAGACATAGATAGTTGTTGTCAACAACATCGAATTTCCTTCGTGACAAACTTCTCGCCGCCCGCGTCCAACAGAAACGCAGGAAAATTATATAGCATACATAGTAGGAGCGCCGCCGTGCGCCCAAGGCAGGCCCGACGTGAAGATCAGTCCCAGGTGTCCCCAGGGCCGCATATGGCGCATGACCACGAACCAGCGCAGGCGTTTGTGGAGAAGGTCGCGCAGGGACTGATAATCGGCAACCGTCAAAATAGTGTAGGGCAAAAGTTCGACTTCGTAGCCCTGTTCGGCGATGAGGCGGCCCACCAGCAGATCGTCGGCAGGACGGTTTTCAATCGCTTCATAGCCGCCGAATCCGGCCAGCCGCGTGCGCGTGGTGGCGATGGTCGGCCCCAGCGCAAACTTCACTCCGTCAAGCTGACGCGCGACCAGGATGCCGGCATAGAAGTCGGAAAACATACCAATCGTCTGGAGATTTTCGGCGAGTATTTTCTCTGCGATCGGCACGTAAAAACAGGTCACCGCTCCCACCTTGGCATCGGCCAAAGGCGCAACCACAGTGCGCAGGTAGTCGGGCTGCACCCGGACGTCACTATCGCTAATTACCACAACTTCGTGCTGCGCTTCGCCGACAAGGCGGGCCAACTTGATCACTTTGTCGTTAGATCCCCCTCCGCCTGCGCCGAACAACAGCCGAATGCGGCGTTCCGGAAAATCACGCGCTAGCTTCTGCAGTATGGGAACAACCGGATCGTCCTTCTCACCGACGCAGAAGAGCAGCTCGTAGTCAGGATAGTCTTGCCTGCAGAAGCTGGCGAAGTTTTCGTAGGCATCGGGATCAAGCCCGCGAACCGGTTTTAGATTACTTACCGGCGGAGTGAAGTTATGATTGGGCGCATTTCGACATGCGGTGCGGCGAAAGAACTGCCACGAGCTGAACACGGCAATCAAATAATAGACAAATGGGATGGCAGCGACGGCGAGAACCACATGGCGGATGCTGAAAATCATCGAGTCCCTCGCGCACCGAAGACGAACAACCTTGCCGAGACGATTGTTATGCCCTCGCAGTTTACGAGCCCAACCAGCAAGAACCGACCAGTGACTCTGTCTTTCACAAGAATTGGCAGCCTGGAGATTTTGGAACACCACACCTGCAGCAGATCAGGAATGTGTTCGCGCTTCGAGCTTTGACGCACACCTGATTTTCGATCGGCTATTCCTTCCTTGGAATTGACATAAGGCTCGGGACGAGAATTGGACTCTGCCTGGTTACTCAGGAGAGTTGTGCCGGACGTTGCCCAATCGAGCTCACTTCGTTATCATAGTTTACAGTAGTTTCTCTTGCACTCAGATGACATTCCGTTCATCTTCTTTGTCTTTTCCGGCCTCCGAGAGCGCGGAAAATGACGAATCGGTAATGCTGAAAAAAGATGCTTGTCAGCCCAGCGGAAGATGATCGTAAACTTAGCGTATTCCTTTCTTGCCGTACGACATGCGAATGAAAATTGCCAGTATTGGAGAGCGATCACCGTCGGCCCTGTTCCGCAAAGCGGGCGCGGGCGCATTCCTGCTATGTATGGCAATATGTGGCGTCACCGGCACTTCTGGAGCTGCCGATTTCCGTACCTGGATTATCCACCTTTCAGTGATTGACGAAAAGAACCTGCCGGTGCCGGATGCGACCGTTGAGGTTCGGGTAAGCGATAAGCTCGTGAGTACCTCCAGCACAGATGCCACGGGAAAAGTGGCCCTCACGGTCAACCTCCCGGGGACCTATTCGCTGAAGATTCAGAAGAAAGGATCTCTGCCCACCGAGACCACTTTGGAAGTTAACGAAGGGAATGCTGCCCAGGATATCGATATCGATGTTCTGCTGACCACCGTGGCGTTGAGTCAGCAGCGCGTGGAAGTCAAAGGCGAAGCGTCCAATCCGATAACAGAAACCTCAAGCGGCCCCACAACCTTGGCCCCTGCGAAAGCCAAGGACACTCCATTACGCCCAGCTACATTGGTGGATGCTCTGCCGCTGATAGCTGGAATCGTGCGCGGCCCAGATGGGAGCGTACGAATCGCGGGTTTCGGCGAAGACCATAGCGCGCTGCTGGTCAATTCGGTGGATGTGACCGATCCCGCTACCGGGGCGTTTGGACTCAGCGTCCCGATCGACAGCGTGGAGACCATCGAAGTGTCGGAGATGCCCTACCTCGCGGAGTATGGGCGCTTCACCGCGGGTGTAGTCGCCGCGGATACGCGACGCGGAGGCGAGAAGTGGAATTACAGTCTGAATGATCCGTTTCCCGACTTTTTCATCAGAAGCGGGCACCTCGACGGCATCAGGGACGCTGCTCCTCGATTCAATCTCAGTGGCCCCATTATCGCCAACCGCCTGTATTTCCTGGAAGGCGCCGAATACCTGCTCGACAAGCAGGAGGTTCGCACCCTGCCGTTTGACCAGAGTCTGAGCACCTCTAAGGCGTTCAACTCCTTCACGCAATTCGATGCGATCCTTTCCGCCAACCAAACCCTGACCGGCAGCTTCCATTTCGCTCCACATTCGCAGCAGTATGCCGGACTGGATTACTTCAATCCGCAACCGGTAACGCCAAGCGCGGATTTCCACGAGACTACCGGCACGCTCACAGACCGGCTGGCCATCGGCGGCGGGCTCTTGCAGAGCACGGTGTCAAGCAGAGTAGTGAGCAGTGGAATAACGGCACAGGGAACAGCCGACATGGTGCTGACTCCGACCGGAAACCTCGGCAACTACTTCAGCCAGGAATCGCGCCGTGCCAATCGCTTTGAATGGATTGAAGAATGGACACCGCGCACGCTTCACTTCGCCGGGCACCACACGCTCAAGTTTGGATCGGTGCTGGGCCACAGCGAGAATGTGGGCCACTTTTACGCTCGTCCGGTTCTGATCGACGATGCCAGCGGCTATCTCCTGCAGCAGATTAACTTCTCCGGAGCAGGAGCGTTCGATCTTGCCGACATGGAGCCCGCTGCCTTTGCCCAGGACCACTGGGTGCTAAATTCTCATCTGGCGATTGACGCCGGTCTCCGTCTCGAAGCTCAGACGATTACCTATACCACCCGCGCGGCTCCACGCATTGGCTTCGAGTGGACTCCCGATGTGGGGAAAACGGTGGTTCGCGGCGGCATCGGCGTCTTTTACGATTCCGTTCCGCTCGATGTTTATGCGTTCAACAGCTATCCCGAACAGACGATCACGACCTACAACTCGACCGGCGTCCCGGTGGGGCCGCCGGTCGAATACATCAACCTCACCGCGCAGGCGGCGCAATCGCACTTTCCATTTATCGATAGCGCTCAGAAGAGCGGCAATTTCGCTCCCTACAGCGTGGCGTGGAACGTGGCCTTCGAACGCGCTGTGAATCGCTTCTTGCTGCTTCGCGTGAAATACCTTCAGAGCCACGAACAGGATATGATCACGCTCCAGCCGGAAGTCGTTCAGAACCAGAATGCGTTTGTGCTCGGGGCATCCGGCTGGGCGCGCACGCGACAAGCCGAGTTTACGGCGCGGATTGGGGCGGCTTCCAATCGCCGGTTTTTCTTTTCCTACGTTCGGCAATATGCCTATGGCGACATCAGCGACGCCAACTCCTACCTGGGGAACTACCCTTTTCCTGTGGTGCGCGAGAGCCTCATAGCAAGTTTGCCCAGTGAAATTCCCAATCGGTTTCTGCTGTGGGGCTCGTACGCTTTTCCACGAAAGATCATGGTAACGCCACATGCGGAGCTTCGTAACGGTTTTCCCTACCAGCCGACCGACGTATTCCAGCAGTACGTAGCTGCAACCTACGGTCCGCAGTATCGTTTCCCAAAATACTTCTCTCTCGACCTACGAGTTTCGAAAGACATCCAGGTCGACCCGAAACACGCAGTGCGCTTCTCGGCTACAGTCCGTAATGTGACCAACCACTTCAATCCGCTCGAGGTGCACTCGAACATTGCCGATCCGCAGTATGGCGTCTTTTTTGGGAATTACGATCGGCGAGCTGTGCTCGACTTCGATGTTCTCTTCTGATTGTGACCATGAGACCGTCGCGGAACCCCCTTGTGTTCTCGTCTGAAGGACCGTTGGGACAGCGGCAAAAGGGCGCTCTCCATCGGAGCGGCAAGGTGGAAGATATATCACCTATATGAGTATCCTCCGGCAGAGCCGTGGACAGAGCCGGGTATCTGCCTACAGATTAGGCGGTCACCGAGACGCTATTCGAACTGGACTGTGAAGACGTTTGTCCGTTGTTTTGGTTAAGTTGCTGGAACGCCTGCTGCAATGTAGTGAATGCGCTTTGAGCGGAAGAGAGGTCGCCAGACTGCAGCGCCGTCCCCAACTGGTCAAATAACTGATTGATCTCACTCGCTCCGCTGTTGCTGCTGTGATGATGATGGTGCCCTTTCGCTCCTTGACTCTGCATTGCCTGCTGAATTGTCGCGTAGTCCTGCTGGGCGGCCGAAATATTGCCGGATTGGAGATCCTGCGAAAGCTGGCTGAAGGCCTGGGCAATGGGATTGTTGCTCTGCGACGACGAAGTCGAACTATTCTGCGGCTGGAGCTGCTGTAAGGTCGCAAAATCCGACTGTGCCGCGGAAAGATTTCCCGACTGCAGATCCTTGCCGAGTTGCTGAAACGCTTGCTGAAACTGCTGAATACTGTTCTGCACGCTCTGCGTGTTGTAGAGGCTGGTGCTGGAAATGCCCGAAACTGACATCGTAATCTCCTCAAAAGGGAATTTTTCGTTCCAGAGTCTTAATCGGCGTGCTTCTGTCCGACCTTAGTTGCCGCTAATCTCAATGAGCAAGTCTCGTGCCAATGCACGCCCGGCTCATAAGGAGTCAAAATTACACATCCCCTCAGAACCTCCAGACTGCCGAGCTTGTTCTTTGCGCCTCTGATTGGGAGCGTCCAAAGATTTATTTCCCCGAACTCGACATTAGGTCCATAGAGTGCGAGGGCAGAGCCAGCAAGATCAATGGCAAAGGGAACGACATCAAGACTCCAAAGAGCCTTCTCGACAAACATCTTATGAACGCCTTTGAGATCGGGAGGTTCACCCTCCTCCGCTCTTGCCCTGACGTGATTCTCGACTATTTTCTGGACACTCGCTGTCAGCAACGTCCCTGTTCTGGATGCCAAATCCACAATTCTTAGTTTGGCAATCTGTTCTAAGTCCGACCAATCAATTCCGCCCTCGGCGGGGTCTACCGTCAGTTTCAGCAAGAGGGTTGCAGCGGGAACCACCGTATAGACCTACATTTTTTCGTTGAAAACCCTGTAAGTCGTCGATGATCGGGTCAAGGTCAGTATTCATGCGGTTGTAAGCGCAAAACGCACTCTGCGGAGGCCTCGACCCAACGGGTGAGAAGCAAAACCAGCTCTTTCGGACGCAAGATGGGGCGATTCCGGGCGTGCCGGTGTGGATGGCAGACCGCTCCGAGTGCTCCGATGAACAATCGTTTCATAATGTTGCGAACAGGCGAGATGGGCGTAGAATCGTGCCCTTTTTCGAGGTCAAAAAGGAAATCCCGGTTAATACTCAGACCAATGTAACGGGATCAATGTAATGGCGTTTGCGTTTTCGGGAGCAATCGGTGTAATCTTCGGGTATCTACCCGCGAGGCGTACCGCGCGACTCGACCCGATCGCGGCGTTGAGGCACGAGTAATGGCTGGGGGGTAAGAAGGCAAACATGGATTTGCAAACACTTACGTTTCCTTTGACAGACAAATGACGGCCGCGCGCTGCTGGTCATATTTTGATGGAATGAATGCTAAAGCAATCGTCATACATTCGGAATAGCATCTCTTGGTCTCGGGCGATGCTCGCGGTCATCGCGCCATTGATATTGATGTGGCCCTCCTCCGCTGTTTACGGGCAGACGCAGAGTCAGCACTCCACAGCGGATCTCGATCTATTGTTGCAACAAAAGCGGTACGTCGAGTTGGAACAGGCTCTTGCAACCAGCGCATCGGACATGCCGTTTTTGAGCCTGACTTACTTTGAGGGTGTGATGGCAAACCGCACAAATCAGGTGCGGAGATCTATCCATTTCCTTGAACCCGTGTTACCTGCCCTCTTCGCTGGCAATCCGCTTCGCGGCGAAGTTGCTTTGTGTACTCTTGCTGACGACTACGCAAAGAGCTTTCGTTACGCCGATGCCGCGAAGATCTATGCGGAGGCAAATCGTGCTGCAAAACAACAAGGTAAAGATTCCGAATGTGATGCTGACCGGGAAACGTCACGATGGACCTTGCTGAGCGGCGCACCACCCCAAACGGTCACCGGCGCTCGGGCATTCACCGTCCCCGGTAAGCGCGACGCTTTTGGATTGTTCGAAGTCGAAGTTACGGCCGGCAACTATGTTGGTTCTTGGATTGTCGATAGCGGAGCCAATTTGTCCGTGATCACCCGCTCGGTCGCGGACAAGATGGGACTTGAACTTTCAACGGAGGAAGAAACCGCACAGGGGATAGGTCTTTCAGTGCCAGTCCACACCGCCGTCATTCCCGAGCTGCGGCTTGGCAAGGCGGTACTGCGCAATGTTGCTGTGGTGGTCGCCGAAGAATCGGATATGAGTTTCCCGAATGTTGGCTATCAAATAGAAGGATGTTTGGGTCTTCCCGTGCTTGCGGCTTTGGGCAGAATCACTTTTTATCCAGACGGACGAGTCAATTTCAGTAAGGTGCAGACGGACGAACAAGTGGGTCCTAACAGTCTTTTTCTGGAGAAGTTCACCCCTTTGATCGCCGCTGATTTCGGACACGGAAATCAACTGTTCACGTTCGACACTGGCGCCGGGGGAACGGTATTGTCCGCGAAGTTCTATCGGGAAGCCAGGGAATATTTCGATCCTGCTAATCTTGTTAACCTGGAACTCATAGGAGTTGGAGGAACTCTTGTTTCTCCCGCCTACATACTCGGTGACGCTGTGGCAAGACTTGGGGAAGAATGCACCAAAGTAGGGGATATTCAGGTTCTCACTGAACCGATTGGCGCACCTGACGAGTTTTACGGCAATGTCGGCCAGAGTGCGGTCAACTCATTTTCAAGTTTCACGCTGGATTTCAAGGCCATGCAGTTCAGCGTGAGCGGCGGAAATGCGGTTAATTGCGCCGCTCATTAGAGCGGGTTCAGCGTCGCTGCAGCCTTCTCGTGCGGGAACGGTCGCCTTTTGCCCGCAAAAATGGCCGTTCATCGTATGTCCGATCCAAGACGCATGGTTACTCAACCTCCCGCTTGTCCATCGTTCGGTTAAGTCCTTGCGCGTCGCCCGGATGGTCCTCCTTGCAATGCATTTGTTCTTCCCACTCGCGATTGTGCAAGTCTTGCTGTCTATAAGCGCGTTCCCCTCGGTGAGAGCTCGCATCCAGCCGGCGCCGCCGAGTGCGGCGCGAGCCGGCAACCGCGGTCCGGAACCCCCTGCCTTGCTTCCCAATCTCTGAGGTCGCTCTCAATAGCCAGCATTCAGGCGGGAGCTAGCCCCTCTCGTTGAACCCGTATGGAGTAATTTAATCCGGGTAGCAGGAGTGGGTAATTGAAACCGTTCCAACGCAAGCTACACTTCTCCAGCGGGAATGTGCGTCCTCGAGCCGAAGAACTGCGCTGCCGGTGCGGCTAACGGAGTAGGGCCACAGATTAGGGGGAGCCATGAGTTGGGGAGGGAAACTGTTCGCCATCCTGAGCGTTCTCGGCGCGTCGCTGTGGCTCATGCCGTCAGCTTCCGCCACGATTACGGTGACCGTTTCCCCGCCTTCGGTGGCCATCAATCCGGGCGCACAGCAGCAGTTCTCGGCGGAGGTTAACGGTACCGGAAATCAGGTGGTCGCCTGGAATCTGTCCGGCCCGGGTTGCGTCGGGATCGCTTGCGGGCACATCAGCGGATCTGGCCTTTACACCGCGCCGACTACCATCCCGATTCCGAATCAGGTGACCGTAATCGCAACTTCTCTGGCGGATGCAAGCGTAACCGGTTCCGCAGCGATTTCGATCAATACTCCGATTGTGGTCAAGATCACCCCGACCACCGCGCAGCTGAAAACTGGTGCGCAGCAGCAGTTCTCGGCGTCGGTTACCGGTAGCACAGATACGGCGGTCACATGGAGCGTAAGTGGCGCGGGATGCACTGGCGCCGCCTGCGGAACGATTACGTCCTCTGGTCTGTATACCGCTCCTGGCGCAGTGCCGAACCCGGCGGAGGTCAATGTTGTCGCCACTTCTCAGGCCGACCCGACCAAGTCCGCCAGCGCTACGGTGGTTGTTCAGTCTGCGGTGGCGATCACAATTTCTCCGACTTCCGCCAGTGTTCCCACGGCCGGTCACCAGCAATTCACCGCCACCGTGACTGGGATCAACAACACGGCTGTCACGTGGAGCCTGTCGGGAGCAGGATGCAGCGGATCGGCTTGCGGGACGCTTTCCAGTTCCGGTCTGTATACAGCGCCCACCACGGTGCCCAGTCCATCCACGGTGAGTGTGACCGCGACCTCGCAAGCCGATTCTAGCAAGTCCGCGACCGCAGCGGTCACTATCATTCCGGTCAAGGTTTCGGTATCGCCCGCAACCGCCAAAGTCGTCACCGGAGCGCAACAGCAGTTCACAGCTACGGTTTCAGGCACCAGCAACACAGCCGTGACCTGGAGTCTGTCGGGCGCGGGCTGCACCGGATCCGCCTGCGGAACCATTACGACCGCAGGGCTTTACACAGCGCCATCTACAGTCCCCAGCCCCGCCACGGTGACAGTGACCGCGACATCAAAAGCGGACAAATCCAAGTCCGGCACGGCCACGGTAACTGTACTGGCGGCGGTTTCGGTTACCGTCTCTCCCGCGAGTGCGAACGTAGCGACCGGGGCTCAGCGGCAGTTCACTGCGACCGTGACCGGAACAACCAACCAGACAGTCATGTGGAGCCTGTCCGGACCTGGTTGCGCGGGCACTGCATGCGGAACCATTACGGGCGGCGGCCTGTTCACCGCTCCAGCTAGCATTCCGGATCCTGCGACCGTTGCGGTCACCGCCACATCGCAAGCGGATCCCAGCAAGTCCGGGACTGGCATCGTGACCGTGGTTCCCCTAGTCACCGTGTCGGTTTCGCCAGCGACTGCACAGGTCATCGAGGGAGTTCAGCAACAGTTCACAGCTACGGTTTCAGGCACCAGTAACACAGCCGTGACCTGGAGTCTGGCGGGCGCGGACTGCACCGGCTCCGCCTGCGGAACCATCACCGGCGCCGGTCTGTATACCGCACCTAATGCAGTGCCCAAACCGCCCACGATTATTGTGACTGCCACTTCGCTGGCCGATCCCTCCAAGTTCGGCACTGCGACGGTCACCGTGGTGACGCCCGTCGTGGTTAAGATTTCCCCAACCAGTGCACAGGTATTCGCAGGCGATACCAAGCAATTCACCGCTACCGTGACTGGGACGACCAACAGAGCGGTGAGCTGGAGCGTGTCCGGGGCAGGCTGCGCCGGCTCGGCATGCGGCACGGTCGACAGCAGCGGGTTATATACAGCGCCGGCGACGGTCCCCACGCCATCGGCAATCGCGGTGACGGCCACATCACAAGCAGATTCGACCAAGAGTGCCTCCGCGGTCGTTACCATTCTTCCAGCGGTGAACGTGGTTGTGACTCCCGGAAATGCGGTGGTCACGGTTGGCCGTCAGTTCCAGTTCAGCGTCCACGTAAGTGGCACATCGAATACGGCAGTCACCTGGAAAGTCTCTGGCACGGGTTGTACTCCGGCGCGCTGCGGCACCATCTCGGGTGCCGGCATTTACAGCGCTCCGGCCACGATGCCTTCCCCCCCCAACGTTCAGATCTTGGCGGTATCAGCGGCAGATCCCCAGCGGTCGGGTGCGACGACCGTAAGCATTGTTGCCGCGGATGCCGCCAAACTGAACGGGGCCTATGCCTTCTTGTTCCGAGGGTTCGATTCCAGCGGCCCTTACACAGCGGCAGGAAGCTTCACCGCCGATGGCAATGGCAACCTCGTCAACGGCTTGGAAGACGTGAACCGAACCTCCGGACCTGTGAATGACGTTCCGTTTACCGGAACCTATTCACTGACGCCTGACAACCGCGGAGTCCTAACGATCACAACTGCTTCGGGTTCCTCGACCTTCGCCTTCGCGTTGGGCGCCACCGGGCAGACAGCCCGGTTCATCGAATTCGATACTTCCGGTGTGCGCGGCTCGGGCATTTTGAAAGCTCGAACCGTTTCGCAGTTCTCAAGCACCACCTTGAATGGCGCCTACGTTCTCGGTGTAACGGGAGCGGAGTCCTCCAGCGCTCGCGTAGGGGTGCTGGGATCCTTGTTCTTCGACGGATCCGGCACCATCTCAGGAAGTGCGCTCGATGTCAACGACGGCGGGAACATACTGCCAACGTTTATCAATTTCCCCGGCAATTACAGCATTGACTCGACCGGCCGGGGCACTGCGGCGCTGTTCCTCTCCGGATTTGCCAGCAACACCGTGCACCTTGCTGCCTACGTGGTCTCCTCGAGCGACGTCTTTGTGGTGTCCACAGATCCTTTCGTCACGCCGTCTCCCATCCTGAGCGGAGAACTATCCCAGCAATCAAGTTCGCTCCTGTCGTCCAGTACTTTGCAGGGACCGACCATCTTTGGAATGACGGGAGTCACACAAGGCTTTGCCGATGCCTTGATCGGTCAGATGACGTTCGATGGACACAACACGGCAACGGCACTCTTCGACGAAAACAGCGGGGGTGTGATCACGAACGGCGAGCTGTCAGGAGCTTACAATGTTTTGCCGACCGGGCGAACCAACCTGAACCTGGTCGACGCCAAGACCCAAACCTCCACTACACTGATTGCCTATGTGATAGCGGGCAATACAGCCCTCCTCATGGATACGAGCGCGTCGGTCCGGTTCGGTGCGCTGCAGACGCAACTTGCCGCCCCACCGTTTACGGACGGCGCTCTTTTGGGAGCGTTCGCGCTGGCGCCCGACTTGGCGGTTCTTTCTGACTCGACCCTAGCGACCGGGGTGCTCTCGTTCGATGGCGTCAGTGCGGTGACTGGAACTGAAGACGTGAGCCAGACCTCCGGCCTAAGCTCGGGTGTGTCACTTGCCGGGACCTACGACGTCGCCACAAGCCCGAACAATGGCCGCGGCCAGCTAAGCCTCGTTTCGCCTGCGCCGCAGAACATCGTTCTGTGGATCGTATCGAATTCGCAATTCATCGGACTCGACATCGATCCAACCAATACCAGTCCGACCGTTTTGGTCGTATCTCAGTAAATCGGGAGCAGGTCCCGGCATCGTGCCCGGGACCCGACCTGATTTGCCGCCCGATTTCTTTTTCCCATGGTCACGCGCTAAGGAGTGTCCTTTAGTCGCCGGTTCCGCAGGAACAGATGCCATGGCCGCTTGCGGACTGCTCTATAAAGTTGCACTCATTGACCAGGTTTGTGGTTTCCCCGACGTTCAGCGGGGCCATTACAAACTTTGTTTCCGTAACTTGGAAGGTGCCGCTCGAAAGAACTTGAACATTACTCCCCCATCCGAGTATTACTCCAGCCGGGGCTAAAGAGCCGGGATCACACAGTGAATTCTGCCCAAGATCAGATGGCACAACCTTGATGACACCGGTTTGAGGTTTTTTCCCTGTCAGAGGATTTGCCGTGAGGTCGAGGATCAAGGACATGCTCCGCAACCCGCTGTCCGTTACCGTACATCCACAACACTCGTTCAATTCCTGGTTCTGGTCGAATACGTAAACCATTGCGCACAGGCTTCCGGACGTAAGACCCGGATTGGTAAGCCGAACGGTGCCGTCAGCACCCGATTTTTGAGCGCTGGCAAGATCAAAGTAATTCACGGAGATGAGTGGCACCACGGTGAGATCAGCCGACGCAGTGAGGCCACTGCCCTCTGCAGTGATCGTCGTCGAGCCAACCTGCTCAGCAATTGCCAGTCCGCCGCTGCTCACGCTGACGATAGTTGGCTGCGTCGAACTCCACGCTGCGATTCCGGTCATGTCCTGCGTTGTTCCGTCACTCAACGTTGCGATGGCCTGGAGCTGATGGCTGCTCCCCAAGGCGATGGATAATGTTGCCGGAGTGATGTTCAGGGCGGTTACCGCAGCGGGAGTGACCGTCAGGCTCGCGGTTCCGGTCACGGATCCGGCGGTGGCGCTGATCGTGGCCGTTCCGACTGCGTTGGCAACAGCCTCAGCGGCCGGGCTCACACTGGCGATTGCCGACCCGGATGAACTCCACGTCGCGGATTGAGTCAGATTTTGAGTAGTTCCATCGGAAAAGTTCCCGGTCGCGGTTAGTTGCTCGGATTCACCTACAGGCAAAGAGGACTGGTTCGGACTGACCGTGATACTGACCAATGTGGGTGCTGCGACGGTAACCGACGTTGTGCCTGTTACCCCTTGATAGGCCGCAGATATTTGTGCGACGCCTACGCCCACACCAGTCACGTTGCCTTGAGTGTTGACCGTGGCAACGGCTGACTGGCTCGTCTGCCAAGTCACCGAAGCGCCTAAGGCTTGCTGGGTCTTATCATCAAAAGTCCCCGTAGCGGCGAGCTGTTGGCTTGCACCCTTCGTAATGGTCGGGTTAGAGGGAGTAATTGTGATTTGCGTGAGTTTTGCAGCTGCTCCCCCTCCTCCCCGTTGTTGTGTGCTGCCTCCACCACAGCTCAGAAACAATCCTGAGCATATGAGCATACTGAGAACAGCGATTGCGCGAACGGCTGGATAACGTTTCATGGCGGACTCCTGGCAACTCGGGAGAGGGGCAGGGCACGAACTAACCAACTAGAACTATATTGACTGGATTACTCCGTGCAATTCTCAAGTCGTACTAACCCATTGGTAGTAGCGTATCGGCGTAGATCGAACAGCCAAGTTAAAGCCTGCCATTTTCCGGCACAGGGATTGCGCAGCTAGACAACGAACTGAAGGCCACTCACGTAGCTCGGAGATTTGTTCCCGCGCTTGGCAGTCCATCGCACTTGCATGAGAGTGGGAATCGAAACCGGAACATCGAACACAGGCAAATCGCAGCACACGAATGTGGCAGCCTGGAGGGGGCACGAACTAAGGATGCAAACGCCGCCGTTGCTCAGATTGTGAATGCGGCCGTCAAATTCTCTTGCCGGGGCCGCCGTCGCCTGACACGATAGCAAACTGCGTGCATGCACTTCAAGCACCTGCGGGAAACGCGCATGCTGGCGTCGTTCTTGATCTGAGGGGAGTGTCACAGGATGGCATGATGCCCGAAATCGCCAAAACCGTAAAGTCTGCAATCGAACTAATTCGCAGCGGCTAACGACAATGCGCAAGACTTAAGCGTTTGGCCTTGATCCTGCAACCTTCCCTGCTATTCCAGAACGTGTTGAAACTCCCATTTTGAGCATTACCAGTCGAAGGAACGCCTTTACGGTATTTGGACTGATATTCATGCGCGTTGCGATCTCCTTACTAGTGAAACCTTGCAGGAGAAACTCGACTGTTTGACGTTCTCGTTGAGTCAGATCGAACTGTTGAGAGATTTCTGCGAGCACCATACTGCTCGTTGCATCCCGCTCCAGCAGCACAGCGAAAGCGGGCTGAACGAAAGAGCTGACGGTGCAGTCCATTTGAAAGCTCCTGCAGGTGTAGCGGCGTTTACCCGACTTCAGCTCTCTCACGAAAGCTGGTCCGTCCCGATGCTGATGGTCGAGCAGGGCGGTGCGTACCCGATCCGCAAGAAAGACTTTGGGTTGCTTGATCCGATCCGCCCTGCTGGGGAAGCAGAGGATTTGAAGGGCAGGATCATTCGCTGCAATCAGATTCAATCCGGCATCTAACAGCAAAAAGCCGTTGGTGCTCGGTGCCATTGTCACGGTGTTCTCCTTGGTTCAAAAAGCAGCGTGCCCCGTCACGCCCCGAAACCCCACGCGGGGTTCTCAGTGCTGGGCCTGACCGGACGCGTCCCGGTCGAAAACGCGATCAAATAGACGTTCTCGTAATTGAGTTCCGGCTTCAGGGGGGAGTGGCGTTCGGCAGCCAGAACGATGCTAATGACCCGAAATCAGAAAAAAAGTATGTTACATATGACGCACCTTGTCAAGAGAGATTTTACTGCGAAAGAATTAAATCGCTCTATAGCTTACACGGATTGGCTAGTCCATTCGTGGAATTGCTGCCAAGGAGATTTCCGTAGTTAACTAGCCAGACTCAAGCTTTACGATTGCCAGCCGGGTTTGTGAGGATGGGAACATGCCGGGAAAGCAGCACGCGCGGTGCCCCAGTGTCCGATATTGGTTCTCCGCAGGCAGTGTTGCCCTGGGAGTAGTTCTACTAGGCGTTTTTCTTCTTCCCTCTCTTGGCTATGCAAGGATCGCAAAGCAGACTGCTCAACCGTCGTCCGTTCGCAAGCAGTTGCCAAAGTGCGCGCCAAATGGAAGCACGCCCGAGAAAGACCTCCCCGCGGGCGACGCGGCGTCGAGCGATGCGAGTCTACAATCAACCGATGAATCGCGGATCCAGGACTACCCGGGCAGCGATCCCATGAAGCTTGAATCCGGTGGAAAGGATGACGTTCAGTCGTCAGGGCCCGAATGCGCACGAGGCGAGACCGGGTCTGCCGGCGCTCGGTGCCCAGCGACGAAGTCATCGAAGGACAGTGCATTGCAATGCGTACGCGATCCTGCCCTGAAACCGGATCTAGCGCTGGAGCGCGAGTCCGCGAAGTAGCGGGAGGTAGAGTATGTATGGAGTTTTCAAGTTCTTCTGCAAGCCTGCCGTCAATGCGATCCTGCTCGTGATCTGTCTATGGTTGCCTTGTCGGGGACAGGATGTTGCCGGCAGTGGGGTGTTACAGCCGCTGCCGGATCTGGTTGCCGGGGCCCCTGGAACGGTTGTCGACACGCCCCTTTCGCCCGTGGTCACGTATCGGGATGGCGTACTCACGATTGATGCGCAGAACTCGACTCTGGCCGAGGTGCTGAAATTGGTTGCGGAGAAGACTGGGGCTGTGATCGATGTTCCGCCCGGAACTGGCCTCGACCGCATTGTTGAACACACCGGGCCGGGATCGACGGAAGACGTACTGACAGGGCTGCTCAACGGTTCTCCTTTCGATTTCGTCATCGTGGGTTCCTCGCAACGCCCACACGATCCGACGCAGGTCTTACTGTTCCCGCGTGGAGCAGACACACTTTCTGGGAAGCAGGATGCAGCGGCACTGGCCACATCCGCAAATGGCCAAGAACCCCAGTTGTACGGCGCCGCCTTCCGGGTTGATCCGTCGACCGAGAACTCCGTAGGGTCGTCTGAGAGTGTCGCCGCAAGTGCCAGTCAGCCGCCCCAGACCGCCTCCGGCGATGCCATTCCCGGTGCAGTCCTCGGCCAACTCTTAAAAGAGCGCCTTCGCCAGCGACAGGAAATGCAGCAACAGTCGCAAACCAACCAGCAACAGAGCAACTCCAATGACTCTCAGTGACTCGGAATACGAGTGCACGAGCTCTAGTATGGGGAGATAAACCGGAATGGAGCATTAGCGCTAGTCCATCTGGCTTAGCCTAAATAAGTAGGCTGACGACGTACTCCGAGTGGACGATTGCTTGACTAATGCGTTCGGTGTAGCATCAGCACGCTAAGAGATGTGGCTAGTCAACGTGGGTAATTGTAAAACACCTGGCAGAGACTAGAGTAGCTGCCTAGCGCGACCAGGCTGCTCCCTCCCCGCGGCACCGGCAGCGCCACTAAAAGAGGAGGTCCTTTCAATGAAGCGTCAAATCCTTGCCATAGCCTTGGTCATTCTGGGCATCTGTGCGCTGGGCGTTATCAGCGCAGCAGCTCAGGATGTTCTCAAGATAGACTATTTCGCCAACAATGCCGTCGCCGGTGCTCCGGATGCTACGGTTCGCGTTTCAAACCCCGGAACAGCCAGCGCCGCCAACCTGTGCGCCATGGTGTATGTGTTCGACAACGACCAGGAACCGGTTGAATGCTGCGGTTGCCTTGTGACCCCAGATGGCCTTCGGACCTTCTCGGTCAAAACGGACCTAAACAAGAATCCGCTGACCGGCGTCGTCAGCACCACCGGAGCTATCAAGATCGTCTCCGCAGCGGTCAACAACTCGCCGTGCGACCCAACCTCGAATGTGACTCCAACGCCAACTGTGCGTGCGTGGGCGACCCACATTCAGAACAAAGTAGGTTCTGCATACCCGATCACCGAAACGGCGTTCAGCGATGCCACGCTGAGCACTGCAGAGCTGACTAACCTCGTAGAAGACTGCTATTTCACCCAAAAGATGGCCAGTGGGCATGGCATTTGCACTTGCGGTACTGGCGACTAACCAAGCACGTCGTGCTGAACTTCGAGTGAACCTCGGTGTTCCGCACAAAGTGGTGCCAGGCGACGCCGACCAAATCGCCTGGCACACTCACTCTGATCGCAATCCTGGGGAGGATTTGTGAATAGCATCGCACGCGCACTTTGGATGTTCACGCTTGTCTGTCTGCCCGCCGTTGGGCAGGTAACGCCAGCCACCAGCAACCCGTCTCCCACTCCTTCCACCGTCGTGGCCGAAGTAGACGGCCGAACACTGACCAACATCGATCTTGAACAGAAAGAGTCGGGCAGTCTTCTGCAAGCCCGGTATCAGTACTACATGAGCCAGCGTAAGGCTCTGGACCAACTGGTAGACGAGGAACTGCTTTCGGTTGAGGCTGGCCGTCAACACCTCACTGTGGACGAGTTGCTGCAGAAGAAAGTCTACAAAGACATAAAAGATCCCACCGAAGATCAACTCCAGGTCTACTACGAAGGAATGGAAAGCAACGAGCCCTATCCGGCAGTGCGCGATCGCGTTCTGGAACACATCCGGCAACTACGGCGCGACAAGGCACGCGCGGCGTATAGCAAGGAATTGCGTTCCCAAGCGAACTTGCGAATTTTGCTCTCTCCTCCTGTTGCCAGTGTCAATGTAGAGGGTGCGTTCGTTAAAGGCTCGAAAAATGCCCCCGTGCAACTCGTTGAATTTGCCGATTACGAGTGCCCGTATTGCCAGCAGGTCAATCCCCTGATCCAGAAACTGGAGGAAGAGTACGGCGACAAGTTGTCGGTTGCCTACAAGGATTTCCCTCTTCCCATGCATCATCGCTCTGAAAAGGCGGCTGAAGCAGCCCGATGCGCCGGGGAGCAAGGCAAGTACTGGGAGTATCACGATGTTCTTTATTACAGCCATTCGCTCGACGTCAACGATTTGAAGAAGCACGCGCAAGTCCTGAAACTCGATGAAGACCGCTTTGCCAAGTGTCTTGATGGCGGAACACAAGCAGAAGCGGTGAAGAAAGACCTGGAGGAAGGCAAGAAGCTGGGTCTGTCCGGGACGCCCAGTTTCTTCGTGAATGGCCATTTTTTCCACGGATCGGTGGATTACAGCACACTGAAAGAGATGGTCGACCAACAGTTGCCAGCGCGTCCTGCTGCGCAGGCGGTAGCGCAAACCACATCCACGAAGTGAATGCATGCGCACCGTTCGCAGCGGTCGATGGCTGGGCACGGAAATGAGGCGGTTATGCTGAGGGATATTCCAGCAACTCGCGATCGCAGCATATGTGGTTTGCGGAGATGGTCTGTTCTCCAATTCCTCACTGGCATTCGAGGCGGCGCGCGCATCGCGATCGCAGTCGGCCTGCTGGCCTGTTTTGGATTGGAAGGACTCTGGGCGTCAACGCGCGTTGTTGCGCACGGGTTGACCGTTCATCCAAATCGAGCAACCGTCGCAGTAAATCAAGCTCAACGCTTCAGGGTTACTGACGATCAAGGAAGGACCGTTGCCGTAAATTGGAACGTCTCGGGGCTCGGCTGTTCCGGCCTAGCCTGCGGGACCGTCGACGCCCAGGGAATCTACCGGGCGCCGTCTTCGCTTCCACGCCGGCCAGTCGTTACACTGGAGGGCGTTTTAGTTTCGGACCCCAACTCCTCTGTATTGGTGCACGTCGATATTGCGATAGGCGTTAGCGTCACTGTGAGTCCCACTTCCGCCCAGGTACCGACCGGGACCGCACAACAGTTTTCGGCCACTGTGGTTGGGAGCGGCGATCAAGTCGTTATGTGGTCGGTCACGGGAGCGGGCTGCGTGGGCATCAGTTGTGGCAGCATCAGCGGTTCCGGTCTTTATACGGCACCGGCAACGCCACCGAATGCGCCAACCGTGAACGTAACCGCAACGTCCCTCGCCGATGCTTCGGCTGTCGGAACAGCGATTGCCACTGTGGTGTCGCCATCGCCGATCACGGTGACGATATCTCCGGCCACTGCGACGGTTTCGCCCGGAGGCCAGCAACAATTTTCTGCAACCGTGACCGGTACCAGTGACAAAAATGTGACCTGGAGTGTGACTGGTACGGGTTGCTTTGCCTACAACTGCGGGACGATCACGTCCGGAGGCTTATACACCGCGCCGTCCACGGTTCCGAACCCACCGGTCGTCACAGTGACTGCCTATTCGAATGCAAATCCATCCAAGTCCGCTTCCGCTACAGTCTCGCTGTCGACGGCGATGATTGTCGTTACGGTGTCGCCAGGCAGCGTTGAGCTTATCGCGGGGGAGAAGCAGCAATTCAGCGCAATCGTCACTGGCACGGGCAACACCGCGGTGACGTGGTCAGTCTCGGGCGCGGGATGCTCTGGCGCCGCTTGCGGGACCATTACAAGCAATGGACTCTACACCGCGCCTGCGAATGTGCCCTCCCCGCCAACCGTAACCGTTACCGCGACTGCAGTTGCCAACGGATCCACGACTGGGAACTCTACCGTGACACTCGTTCCATCGGTGTCGGTGAGCGTAAGCCCGGCGTCGACCCACGTTGCTCCGGGCGCCCAACAGCAGTTTTCGGCGACCGTCGCGGGAACCGGAAACCAGGTGGTGACGTGGGAATTGTCTGGACCGGGATGTTCCGGCCTGACATGCGGCCAAATCAATGGGGCAGGACTGTATACGGCTCCCAAAAACATCCCGAGTCCGAATATCGTCACTGTCACAGCTGCTTCTTTTGCCTATCCAGCGGCATCGGGTACAGCTACGGTCTATGTAGGCGCGGGCTCGCCGGTAGTCGTTACCGTCTCGCCGTCCTCGGCGACTGTTTTAGTTGCACAGACCCAGCGGTTCAGCGCGCAGGTCACCGGGACCAACAACACGGCGGTTACCTGGAGTGTTAGCGGAATCGGGTGCGCGGGCGCGTCCTGCGGAATAGTATCGCAGAGCGGACTGTACACTGCTCCGCCGACGCAGCCCACGCCCCCCAATGTAACGGTGACCGCTACCTCTCAGGCGGACTCCACACGTTCCGGTTCCGCTATCGTTGTGATTGTTCCCAATGTTGTTGTTTCGGTCTCGCCAACGGCAGTACAACTTACAACCGGACAGCAGGCGCAATTCACGGCGACGGTCAGCGGCAGCAACAATACAACCGTGACTTGGAGTATCAGTGGAACTGGCTGTTCAGGCCTAACTTGCGGCACGATCAATGCGGCGGGCTTGTATACCGCTCCCAGCCAGGTTCCCAATCCGCCGAACGTCGCGGTTACAGCCACTGCTCAAGCAGATCCGAGCAAGCACGCTACGGCAACCGTTACAGTGAACGCGCCTATCACCGTGACGGTGGCGCCTCAAACTGCCCAGGTCGTCGTCAAAACGCAGCAGCAATTCGCGGCTACCGTAACGGGAAGCAGTAATAAGTCCGTGAACTGGAGCCTCTCCGGCACAGCGTGCCCGTCTTCCTGCGGAACCATTAATGGTACGGGCCTGTATACTGCTCCGGCCGCGGCCCCCGGTTCCGCTGTCACGGTCACCGCAACCTCGCAGGCAAACAACCGCAGTTCCGGATCAGCTACTGTCCAGGTGATCTCGAGCAATAACAGCAGGTTTAGTGGGCAGTACGCCTTTCTCTTCAGCGGCACGGACACGAACGGTTTCTATGAGGCTGCTGGTTCCTTTAGCGCGGACGGCCAAGGCAACATTACCGCAGGCGTAGAAGATGTCAATCGCGTGTCCGGCCCGGTTTCGAACGTTGCCTTTTCCGGCACCTATTCCGTGAAGGGCGACAATCGGGGCACGCTGGTTATCACCAGTTCTCAGGGCACGTACTCATACGCCTTTGCATTGAATTCAAATGCCAGTGTTGCGAGGATGATCGAAATCGACAACAGCGGCATTCGCGGTGCGGGAGTGATCAAGCTGCAAGATCCAATTGCTTTTTCGAACACCGCAATTGCTGGTGGTTACGCGCTGAACCTTACCGGGGCCGATTTCACGGGAGGCCGCATCGGGGTCCTGGCCTCGATTTTCCCGAGCGGCAGTGGATTTATCTCGGGCAGTTCACTGGACGTGAACGACGCGGGCAGTTTGCTGCCGACTTTCATTGATTTCACGGGAGCCTACAACATCACATCCAACGGACGCGGGACGCTAAGCCTGAACCTCCCCGGTTTCGGGAGCGGGACATTCAACTTCGCCATCTATGTCGTTTCGGCGAGTGAACTCTTCCTGGTTTCGGCAGACGTCCTGAACGGCGGGAATCCTCTGTTCAGCGGTTCCGCTCTGCAGCAGGTGGGTGCGCCTTACAACAGCAGCTCTTTTAGCGGGCATTCCGTGTTCTATCAGACTGGGGTGAGCGGCGGTGCCCCAGATGTCTCTGTGGGCCGGTTGACTTACAACGGACACGGGAACATCACGATCCAATTCGACGAAAACGCCGGCGGCACAGTACAAATCGCAAACGTTCTCACTGGGGCCTACGCCGTCTCTTTGAACGGCCGCACAATTCTCAATCTGGTGAATTTGCAAACAAACCAGGTGAGCACTGCGATCATGTATGCAATCTCTCAGAACACGGCGTTCATCATGGATGATTCGGCCTCTGTACGTTCTGGGTACCTCGAATCTCAACTTGTGGCGCCACCGTTTGATGACGCGGAGTTTGTAGGGAACTACACGTTTGCGTCGTCGACTCCGGCGGGGGCGACCGTTCCCCTCACGTCGGGAGTCGCCAACTTCGATGGCAGCGGGAACGTGCAAGGCAACGAGGATGAGGATTTCGTGTCCGGTTCGGACCTTAACCAGTTGATGACTGGAACCTACGAGATATCCCCTGTTTCGAACAATGGGCGAGGCGTAATTCTGCTCACGTTACCGCAACCAGAGACGATCGCCGTCTGGCTGGCGACCTATAGCCGAGCCTACGGGATTTCGGTGGATGCCAGCGATGTGGATCCAACGATTATGATTTTTGAGCAGTAATTCACGCGAGCCATACCGTTTCGGTCTTTCGGAACGCACATCATTCGGGGAGGATGTATGAAGAGAAAGAGAGCATCATTAATCGCGAGCGTCTTGATCTTACTGGCCTCGGCTGGCGCCCAGGAAGATATCAGTACGTGGATGAACAAGGCAAAAGCTGGTGACCCGGCGGCCCAGGTCAAAGTGGGCCAGATGTACGCTCTCGGCCAGGGTGTCGGCCGGGACTCATCCGAAGCCGCAAAATGGTTCAAGAAGGCGGCGGATCAGAACTATGCCGACGGGCAATACCATCTGGGTGTGCTTTATGAAGTCGGCCGCGGAGTGCCTTTGGATCCGCCAACGGCGTTTCGTTTGTACAAGCTTGCTGCTCGCCAAGGCCACGTTGATGCCCAATATGATCTGGCCGTAGTTTATGAACAAGGCCGGGGCGTCGCGAAGGACGATGCCTTAGCTTACAAGTGGTATCTAGAGGCGGCGAAGCAAGGTAAGAGAGAAGCCGAATATAAAACGGCCGAACTATGCGAACAGGGTCGAGGAGTCCAGCAGAATTATGCGGACGCCTTCAAGTGGTATTCGGCGGCGGCAGCGCTGGACGATTCCGAAGCCAAATTCAAGCTGGGTCACCTGTACGAGCAAGGTCTCGGAGTGCCACAAAGCAACGCCCAAGCGATGCAGTGGTACCGCCAAGCGGCCCAGCAAGGGAATCCGGAAGCTAAGCTCGCGCTTCGTGCGCTCGAAAAATGATTCGAGGTTCGGTAAGTCCGCGGCAGCGAGCGTTTGATCTGCTCTGGCTAGTACTTAGTTGCAGTGGAAGACAATCTATGGCATGAGGGGGCATGAGGAAGCACGCGACTGCCCTGATTCTTGCGCCCGAAGATCGCTCCACCATTCAAGGCTGGCTCCGCTCGGGTAAGAGTGCCCCCACCTGTCGGGGTTTACCTTTGAGCAGGTGATGAGGCAGGGGGAAGCGAAGTACATCGTCGGACTAAGAGCAACTCCCGAACGGAAAGATGGACACCATCCCATTATCTATATGCAGTGTGGTCCGATTCGATTCAACCCCCGCGCCGGCTCGATGACAGCAGCTACCCTTTTCGAGCATGAAGTCGTTCTTCGGTTGACAGATTTTTGCTTGCCACCCGGGCGGGAATGTGAGAGTCGCTACATTCCGCGAATTAACGGGCATCCTCCATCAAGTTAAGGGCCCATTGCGCCTGAAATGATCGTTCACAATTCGTGTTGAACAGGGCAAGCCGGGAAGGATGTTCTGGGAGACCAGCTTTGCGGCAGTAAGAACGCTGGAAAAAGGTAAAGGCTGTGACATTGGTTATGCTCTAGCCATCAGCTCCTGCGAGGAAGCCAACAGCGTGGAGACATGCACCGTCACAGCCCTTGATGCGATCACCGCTTTCGCGGTCCCAAACCCCAACTGCTCCTCGCAGAGCCGTCGGTTTTTTCAGGTCTGGCTGCCCGTCGGGTTGCCCCGCCGAGCTGATCACCCAGCCTACTTCGGACTGGCAAAAGTTTAATTAAGCCAACCCTTTCAGCCGTCGACGGAAGCAACCTTAGAGATTTGCTCGAACATTGTCAATGCCCGTTTTCGGTGCAATCGGCCGGTTGCGATGGATCAAAACCCGGAAACGCAACCCATTGAACCGTTAAGGTTTAATGAATGG
>Ga0208038_1000167_pt1 | contig 67063 bp, 65 predicted proteins | sample June2015DPH_16_1_FD_184714 | JGI IMG/M metagenome (GOLD analysis project Ga0208038, IMG submission 184714) | Peatland microbial communities from SPRUCE experiment site at the Marcell Experimental Forest, Minnesota, USA - June2015DPH_16_100... | ecosystem: Environmental > Terrestrial > Soil >...
AGGCCATCACCGAACTGCTGCCCCAGATCACCGCAGAGAACGCTCAAGCTTGGTTCCGGCTCCCCTTCAAAACTCTACAGTGATACAAAAAATGCTTTAAAGCTAGAACGGTGAAGATCAGTCGCATAGAGTATGACTATATTCCCAAATCTTGCTTTCCTTTGGAAGGAGAATCGTTTTGTCGAGGATCGAGCCGTCCGATTCGATGGTCCGCCAACTCTAAGGCTGTGATTCCAAGGCACGTCCTTAAAGCGCAGCCCAATACGGAATCCGTCAAGTATGTGACTTACCGGCCACCGACCGGATCGTTGTCGCAAACCGGCGACTGCGCTCGCTGGCCACGGGGCACGAGGTCCCACGGAGGAAACGCCACGAAGGAAACGCCTTCGCTGATATCCTGAGTTGCGGCGTTCTTCACACTCCATGACGTCAAGCCCTCATCTTTTTTCCGCGCGGGAAATCGCGGCGCAGATCCGCCGAAAAGCGGTTTCGCCGGTGGAGGTGGCGCGCGCTCACCTCGATCGCATCGAACGCCTGAATCCCAAGCTGAACGCGTTCGTCGATTGCAAGCCGGAAGCCGTGCTGGCTCAGGCGCGTGAGGCGGAGAAAGCGATTCTGCGCGGAGGCGAACTCGGACCGCTGCATGGTGTGCCGGTTTCCACCAAGTCTGCGATTGATGTTGCCGGACATCTTTGTGAAGCAGGTACGCGTTTGCGTGCCGGACACATCGCCGCCGAGGATGCGCCGCTAGTCGCGCGCCTGCGCGCGGCGGGGGCCGTGATCCTCGGCGTGACTAACACGCCCGAACTGCTCATGGCCTGGGAAACCGATAACCTTCTTTATGGACGAACGAACAATCCCTGGGACCTGACGCGCACTGCGGGCGGATCGAGCGGCGGAGAGGCTGCCGCCATCGCCGCGGGACTTTCGGCCGGCGGCGTGGGCAGCGACGGCGGCGGTTCGATCCGCGAACCGGCGCACTTCTGCGGCATCTGCGGATTGAAGCCCACTCCCGGACGTATTCCATCGACCGGACACTATCCGAAATCTGCTGGCCCCTTTGCGTTAATCGGAGTGGTCGGGCCGATGGCACGCACGATAGAAGACGTGCGAACACTATTTGAAGTGATGACAGGGTGTGACGACGGCGATCCGTGTGCCGCGCCGGTCGAGGTGCGTGAGATTCAGGAAGCGGCGATCCGGGGCATCAACATCGGGTTCTTCGAAGAAGATGGGCGAACTCCAGTTACGAAAGAAACCAAGTCGGCGGTGAATCGGGCAGCGGCGCTCTTGTCGAGCTGCGGATTTCATGTCGAGCCATTTTGTCCCGAGGGTCTCGAAGAAGCGCGTCAACTGTGGTGGGAATTCTTCGGCAGGGCGGGAGGGATGATTCTCGGGTCCATGCTGCGGGGTCACGAATCCGAGCTGAGCCCGATTCTGCGCGAGTTTCTTGGCTGGAGGAACGCCGAGCCGACACACACGGGCGAGTCGCTGCTGGCCGCTTGGCTGGGACGGGATGCGGTGCGCGAGAAAATTCTCGTGCAGATGCGGAAATATCCCGTGCTGATTTGCCCCACTGCTGCTCTCCCCGCATTCCGTCATGGCGAGCGCGAGTGGCAGGTGGAAGGGAAGACGGTGAAGTATCTCGACGCCTGGAGCTATTGCGAGTGGTTCAACCTGTTGGGCTTTCCCGCAGTCGTGGTTCCGATGGGCTATGCGCCAGAGGGCTTGCCGATTGGCGTGCAGATCGTCGGACGGCCGTGGCAAGAAGAAGTCGTGCTCGCGGTCGCGGCGAAACTCGAAGCGGAGCGCGGTGCGTGGCAAACGCCTCCGCTGCTGGATTGATCACACCTCGTGGTTCCCAGTTCTCAGTTCCCAGTCAAAACCAGCCACACAACAGCAAAAGGAGCGCGGCTCGTCGTCGCGTCTTTTGCTTTTTCTGAGAACCGGGAACCGAGAACAGAATCAAGAGCGGCAATTCGTGTAAGATTCTTATGGCGAGTACAGTGCACCGCTTCCGCGCGTGTTGATCTTGCCGGGCCGATTCGAGACTCATTCGAGATGGGCCGGCGTTCGTCGATACTGCGCTTCTGGATACTCCCCAATTGCTAGGTAGAACCGCGGCCTTTGGGCTGGCGGCACATTCCTGTCAGGAGAGACGAATGGCGAAAACTGCAAAGACAGCCGACCGGAAGAAGGTCATGGACACTACGAAATCGACCGCATGTCCCAAGTGCGGCAAGGAGACTCGCATCGTCAAGCGCGTGAAAGATCGCGAGCGCGGCGTGCCGGGAGGAATCTATATTTCGTGCTCGGCGTGTGAATTCTTCGAGAAACTGTAAGCCCGAGTTCTCAGTTTTCAGCTCTTAGTAAAACCAGCTACACAACAGTGAAGAGGCGCGGCAATTTGTCGCGCCTTTTGCTTTTTCTGAGAACTGAGAACTGACCTACCCAATCTGTCCCAGAATCGCCCGCGCTTCGGCCGCCGGGTCGGAGGCTTCTGTGATCGGGCGCCCGACGACGATGTGCGACGCTCCGGCGGCAATCGCTTCCGCGGGAGTGACGACGCGCGCCTGATCGTCGTGTCCGCTGCCGGCTGGGCGCACTCCGGGAGTCACTATGGCGAAGTCGCGGCCAAACTCCTGGCCAAACTCCTTGCGAAGCGCGGCGGCTTCCTGCGCCGACGCGACCACGCCGTGGCATCCGTTCGACAGTGCCAGCGCGGCCAGCCGCAGGACTTGATCGAGCACTCCTCCGCGCAGGCCAATCTTGCCCAGGTCGCCGTCGTCCAGGCTGGTCAGCACTGTGACCGCCAGGACTAGCAAGTTGAGCTTGGCAGCTAGCGCGGCTTCGACGGCGGCTCGCAACATCTTGCCGCCTCCGGAGGCGTGCACGGTCAGCATGCTCACGCCTAGCTGGGCCGCCTCGCGGACGGCTGCTCCGACCGTGTTTGGAATGTCGTGATACTTGAGGTCGAGAAAGACGCGGCGTCCCGAGTCCACCAGTTCGCGGACGGCCGGCGGACCTTCGGCAGTGTAAAGCTGCATGCCAACTTTGTAGGTGAGGGCGGAGTCGCCGACGGCCGCCACGATCTTCCGGGCGGCTGCGGGCGTAGATACATCGAGGGCAACGATGAGACGCTGGCGCGGATCCATACTCTCAACTGTCGTCTATCGTTGCCGAGTGTATCGGGTTTAGTGGAAGTTGGCTACAGGTTGCAGCAGCGCCAGGTTCGTAGGCTGGTAGAGGTCCACGCGGACCTTCTGCACACCGCGCTCTTTGAAGCCCAGCGCGCACGCAGCGTTGTAGGAAACGTCGATGATCCGGCCGTCCACAACCGGACCCCGGTCATTGATGCGAACCACAACGGCCTTGCCGTTCCTCAGGTTGGTGACCTTGACGAACGTGCCCAGCGGAAGGCTGGGGTGAGCGGCCGTGAAATCGCGCATGTCGTAGGGTTCTCCGCTGGCTGTCTGTTTGCCCTGAAAAAACTCTCCATACCAGGACGCGGTCCCTACTTGATAGGCCTTGGACTTCGAACTGTTCGTCTTTCGGGTTTTGTGCCCACTGGTCTCAATGACCAGCGCATGTGTGACCTTGGCGGCTTCCAGGCTGCTTGGCCCGGATGCGGCTCCGGCCCCCAGACTGGCGATGGATAGAAGCACCGCCAGGCCTTCGGCTAAACGTCGTCGCATTCAGTTACCTCTCAATCTTGGAAAGTCGTTTTCTTGGTCGTATGCTCCTTTGGTGAGACGATTGTGAAATGCTACCGGGGGCGGGTGGGCGTGTCAATAGGCCAGCGGCGCGTAATCGGACGCTCCAAGGTTACCTGTGTATTTCTTGCCTGTTTACTCTTGAGTACCCCTACCCCCCTCCCCCCCTGCCTTGTAGAATCATGGGCTTAGGAGGAGATTTCAGCTTCGGTCTTTGATTCTAAAGGGCTTACATAGAGGGTCTTTGAGGATAAACGACTTACGAGATCCGTTCGCTTCGCTCAGGATTTCGGCAGCGGGCTCCCGCTTCGCTCACGCCCGCTAAACGCCTCAACCTTACGAGATCCGTTCGCTTCGCTCAGGATTTCGGCAGCGGGCTCCCGCTTCGCTCACGCCCGCTAAACGCCTCAACCTTACGAGATCCGTTCGCTTCGCTCAGGATTTCGGCAGCGGGCTCCCGCTTCGCTCACGCCCGCTAAACGCCTCAACCTAGAGTGTCAAAGAGCGCTGAAAATGACTTTGGGGCGGCTTCGAAGTCCGTCTCTGGCGACGGGCACACTTGCGCCTTGTTCTTGCCCTAATCAGGGAACATTTTCGCATCGGTCGCGCTGGATGTCTATTATGGCGATCACTGTCTGTTTGTGATGAAAAAATCAGTTGCCAGTACCCAGTATGCAGTGGCTGGGAACCCGGCGGTTTTCTGCTTCCAGGGAGATCCTGAGATTTATGCGGCGGTGGAATCCCACCCTAACGTCGCAAAAGACGCGACGTTAGGGTGGGGCACCCGGCACCCGCTCTAGTCTGCATAGTTGTGGGTACTGCATGTTCCGAGTCTGGCATCACTCGGAACGGCGGTTGCAGTCGCGGCCAAATAGGTGGGTGGTGTATATACCCCACAAAAGTTCGTTATGTGATGGCGCGAAAACACGTCCATGTAGGAGACCTGGCCAAATGCGTACAGAATTCTAATGCGAGTGCGTATGGCCTCAACCGCTTCGGCATCTGGGACCCCGGATTGGGCTGGCAAGTTCATTATCTGGTTTGGGAACAAATTGAATACCCCCTGTTTCAAACCAAATGGCTCTCCCATCGGCTCATCGGGATGCTTGGAGTATTCCTCAATATCAATGGGTCCAAGGCTAGTGTGGACAACAAGAACAGATCGCACATCTCGAGCAATAGTGCGTCCAGTATTATTGAGAACCGCTACCGCGCTAATTGGTTTCCCAGCCTCTATGGTGCCAACCAGATGAAGATCTGTGACACCGACCCATGCTCTTTGTTCCAACCGAGAGCTGACGATACTGGCATCCAGAGAAGCTTTGCTTTGTTTACTGCTGGCATCAAGGGCCTTTTGGGCATTATCGGCAATCCTTCGATCTTGAGTGACCATATCCTCGGCGGCTTGCCTGATTTTGTCTGCCGCGGTGGACATGTCGGTCATCTTCTTGGCTTGCGTATCGGCGGCTTGGGCCAAAGTGTGGGTATCGGCCCCGCCTTGATGCATCTCCCACCATTGCAGGCAAACAAACAGCGCGGCGAGGGCCGACATGATTACAGCGACTTTAGCCCATCGCAAGGTAGCCCGTTCAAAGCCAGTCATTTCGCGTTCTATCTTCTGGAGTTGGTTAACGGGTTCTGCCTCTGCATTCGGTCGGTTTACTGGTTGGGGCACTTCGGGCGGAAGGGACAAATCGGTTTCCTCCTGCTTTTCAACGGCTATATTCTAGCGTGAGAAGTTCAAGCTAGGACACTACCTATCGCTGCCATTGTTGCTGCCATGGAACATCGGGCGGGCTGCCCAGAGAGCATCGGGGGAATGCCTTGCGGCGAATGAGAAGATCGTCAGGGTGCAGGGGTCCTTCGACTCCGCCAAGCCATTCGCTTCGCTCATGGCTTGGCTCCGCTCAGGATGACAAGGGTGCACGGATTTTCTTTGAGGCTTGGCCCTATTTTCACTTTGGGTTTAGAGTTGACAGCATGGCTGTGATTCCACCCGTGGTGTTGACGATCGCCGGGTTCGACCCTTGTTCGGGCGCCGGCATTACCGCCGACATCAAGACGATAGCGGCCCATGAATGTTACGGCGTCGCCTGCATCACGGCTTTGACGATCCAGTCGACGCGGGGAGTGCAGCGGGTTGTGGGTGTCGATCCGAAGATCGTTGCCGAGACGTTGCAGGAGCTAGTTTCAGACCTGGCGGTGGAAGCCGTCCACATCGGCATGCTGGGCAACGAGCGGGTGGTTGCGGTGGTCGCGGATTTTCTGGGCGGTTTTCCGGGCCAGACTTCTCCGGGAAAAGTCAGGCTGCCTCATGTGGTGCTGGATCCGATTCTGAAGTCGAGTTCCGGAGCGGATTTATTGGATGCGGCGGGGACCCGGCTATTGATTGAGAGGTTGCTCCCGCTGGCGCAGTTAGTCACGCCGAACCTTGACGAGGCCAGCGCTTTGACCGGGATTGCCGTCACGAATCTCGATCAGATGCGCGAGGCGGCCGATTGTCTGCACTCTCTGGGAGCGGCGAATGTGGTCGTCACCGGAGGCCATCTGGAGAAGGCGATCGATCTCCTGAGTTTCACGACCGCGCGAGGCATCGAAAAGGAAGTTTTCAAGGCGGACCGTCAGCACTCGAATGCGACCCACGGCACGGGATGTGCGTTCGCCACGGCGCTGGCGTGCCACCTGGCGCATGGGCGCGGACTGCCCGAGGCGGTTCTTCTCTCCAAAGCGTACGTCTCGGCGGCGATTGCGAATGCCTATCCTCTGGGCAAGGGAGCGGGCCCGTTGCATCACCTCTACCGCATGGGTCAGCAACGGCGGCCCAGCGCGATCATCTCGGAAACAGAGCACGTCCATTCGCGAAACTGAGTGGAATTTCCGGTAGAGATGCGGGAGGATGGAATTCAAAATGGAGAGAATCATGCGCTGGTATCAGTACTTGGCGTACTTCTTTGGGGGCGCCTTCCTGGCGAACGCGCTACCGCATTTCGGCAATGGGATCTCGGGCCATGCCTTCCAGAGTCCCTTCGCGAGCCCGCCCGGGGTAGGGCTGTCGTCCTCGATGGTCAATGTGCTGTGGGGATTTTTCAATCTTGCTGTCGGCTATTTGCTGGTGTGCCGTGTCGGGAACTTCGAACTGCGCAAGACCCGGCACGTCCTTGTCCTCGGGGCTGGCATCCTGATCATGTCGCTAATGCTTGCCCACGCATTCGGCCGGTTTCACGGGGGGCTGTGAGTCTTAGTCCGGGTCCGTTTTCAATGTTAAAGGCTAGATTAAGACAAAACTGAGAGCTGACAGCTCTCTATTTCTTCAGCAAGACCCCGGCGGCAAACGCGGCAATCGCCGCCAGCAGCCACTCGATGCGCCATAGCTGGATGGCCTGCCAGTCGAGTGCGGTTCGGGCGCTGAAGAACACGCTGACCGCCAGCGCTCCCACCACGCAGAGCACGCCAAGCAGAAAAGCGATGAGGGCGGGCGTAGTGATCCCGAGCCGTTCACCGAGCGAGGCGAGTTCAGCCACGCCAGGGATTTCCAGCGCGCGCGCGGAATTCAGACCGGGTCGGCTGGCGCCGCAGGCATGACAGTAGAGTGAGCTGACGATGAACTCGGTTCCGCAACGGCAGGTTGCCCTTCGTTCCGGGTTGGCGACAGCCTTGGACGCCGGTATGGGCGCTCGCCAAAATTCGTGCTGAGTCTGATCGACTGCTTCTGCCATAAGGAGCTCTTCTTCTTCCGGTTCTTTTCGGATCGCAAGCGAATCACCAAAGCAAGCCACTGCAAAGACGACACTTACGAGCGGGCCGAGGGGGAAGGCGGCCGCTCCAGAGGGCAAGAATTACGCAACCCAAGCCCTAATTACCCCATTTTGCATGACTTGGCTCGAAAGAGGACGTATCCGCTTTGGTTCCTGGCAGCTCTCAGCTCCTGGCTGGAGTTCTCAGCTCCCGGTTCTCAGTTCTCAGTGGCGAGCCGATTTGTTTTGACTGAGAACTGAGAACCGGGAACTGAGAACTGTTAAACTAAATAGGCGTGGTCTTCTTCCTCTCCCGGCATCGTCCTGCTTTGACCGCCATCATGCTGCTGGTTCTTGCCGATGTTTGTTTGGCAACGGACCCTGCGGTTTCGGTCCCCCTCCGTCCTGCAGATCCGCTGAACCAGGCGGCTTTCGAGCACTATTACAACCTCGACTACGACGCGGCGATTCAGGATTTCGAGCGGATCGTGGCGCGTCATCCGAACGATCCGTTTGCCCTGAATCACCTGCTCTCCGCGATTCAGGTGCGGGAACTGTATCGCATGGGCGCGATGAATAGCGGGGATTACTCGAACGACAATTTCATCGGAAAAGCGCACCGTCCCGCCGATCCCGCGCAGAAGGAGCGCATTAAGCAACTGGTCGCGCAAGCCGAGAAACTGGAAAACGACGAACTGGCGCGCGATCCGAACAACGTGGATATGCTCTATGCCCGCGGCGTTACCCGCGGACAGTTTGCGCTTTACACGGCGCTGATCGAGCGCGCCTGGTTTTCCGCTCTGCGCAATGCCGTGGGAGCGCGCCGCGATCACGAGCGTGTTCTCGAGTTGGCTCCGCAGTACACCGACGCCAAGCTGGTCGTGGGAGCCCACAACTACGTGATGGGGAACTTGCCGTTGGCGGTAAAGATCGCGGCCGCGCTCGTTGGATTGAGCGGAGACAAAGAAAAGGGGCTTCACTATCTGAACGATGCCTACCACGCCAATGGCGAAACCAGCGTGGACGCCGGGATTGTGCTCATGGTTTTCCTGCGCCGCGAAGGCCGCTATGGCGAGTCTTTGCAGATAGCGGGTGCGCTCGGCCCTCGCTTCCCGCGCAATTATCTTCTGCCGCTCGAAGAGGGGAATCTGCTGCGGGCGTCCGGCAAGAACGGAGAAGCCGAGGAACAGTATCGCCGGGTGTGGCAGAACGGGCGCGAGGGAAAGTACGGCAGCCTGCATTACGAAATGGCGGCCATAGGACTCGGCGACCTGCTGCGCGTTGAGAAGAAGTATCAGGCCGCAGCCACGGCTTACGAGCTGGTGAGCGAGGTCGCGGGCACCGATCCTGAATTACTGCAGAAAGCGAATCTGGGAGCCGGCGAAATGTATGACCAGCTTCAGAAGCGGGACCTGGCCGTGAAGAAATATGAGGCGGTCGTGGCTGTAAATTCGGGCAACGCCGAAGCGGACAAGGCGCGGAAGAGGATTAAGGACGCGTACCGGGAGTAGAGAGCGGCTTACGGAACATTTTCCTCGCAATCGTCGTATCCTAAAGTAAAGGGAGACACAATCATGTACTGCAACGCTTGCGGCAAGGCCATCGCTGAGGACGGGCGCTTTTGCTCCCACTGCGGCAACGTGGTGGGGATTCCGCCGATGCCGAAGAAACTGATGCGCTCACGCGCTGACAGAAAGATCGGAGGCGTTTGTGCCGGGCTGGCTCAGTATCTTGATCTCGACACTTCGCTCGTGCGCATCCTCTGGTTCTTCATTACGCTCGCGTGCGGAATCTTCCCGGGCTTCGTGGCATACGTGCTTGCCTGGATCATCATCCCGGAGGAGCCGGAACTGAAACCTGTGGTCGCGGCACAACAGCCAGTGACGAGTTAGCTGTAGAAATGGTGTTGCCCCGTCTTCAATAGCCTGAGACCTAATGTCTGAAGTATCGGCTGCAACGAGCGGCAAATCTGAGTTCCGAACCGATCCCCTGCCAAAATGAGCAATTGTGAACAGATCAGACGCCGCCGACAATGCTTTAATCGGCGCGTGGCGAATCCAAAATGGAAACCCTGGGTTTACCGTCGGCCACTCGGAAACCCAAAATAGAAATCCCGACTTAAGTCCATCCGGGAGGAATGACTGGAGCAGAAATGAAGAACATCTTGGTTTTATTGTTAGCCGCTGTGTTCGCGATGTCCGTGGTCACGCCCGCGTTCGCCTACCACCACCGGAGACACCACAGATACCACAGAGGTGGTCCTCCTATTATCGTGATACGGTGACTCCTAGCCAGGTTGCCTCCTTGTTAGGCAACCGACGAATCCAGGGATGGGTGTTGGCACAGGAAGTAGATTCTCACCCCGGAGACGCGCTCGGACCTAGGTGTACCCGTGTGACTGAGGTATTCGCAGGTTTCGATTCTTTCCTCTTCCTTAATTTCCCTTTTGGCCCCCTGGAGGTGGGCAGACATGAAGAAATGGCTTTGTTCCGTCGCTGGATTGTCCCTGGCATTGACACTGACAGGCCCCTTGGCCGCACACGCACAAACTCCGGCAGTTCCGGCACCCAACATCCTCAACATCGAAACGGTCAACATAAAACCCTACGCGGATGGACCCTACGACAAAGTTGCTTCGGAATATCCTGACGCGTCGGAGCACCTTAAGGACCCGACGCACGTCCTGGCGATGGAGGCCCTGACCGGCCCACCTCGAGCCATCTACCTCACCGGCTACGATTCTTATGAAGCCCTGCAAAAGAACGAGGAGTGGCTCCTCGGCGACGCGGCGGCCGACGCTAGGTTTGACGCGCTGGACGCGCGCGTGGCGCCTTACATATCCGAGGTCCACTACACCATCTGGCATTACCGCCCCGACCTCAGCAACAACGTTGCCGGAGCGGACATACCGCACTCCCATTACTGGGAGGTGATCGTCTTCCATATGCGCTCCGGGCACAACGAACACTTCGAGGAATTGATGAAGCTTTATCGCGACGCCAGCCTCAAGAGCGGCCAAAACGTCCCCTGGGCGACTTACCAAGGACTGATGGGTGTGACGGACTCTTATCTTGTCTTGGTGCCGATGACGTCCCTCAAGGATGTGGACACTGGCCTGGCGCATAAGAAGGATTTCGGCGCTGCGCTGGGCGACGAAGGAAGGCGCCGGATGAACAAGCTTTCCGAGGAGAGTGTGGCCAGCGTAGAGGACAACATCTGGATGGTGAATCCGGAATGGAGCTACGTTGAAAGATCCTGGATCGATGCCGATCCCCAATACTGGGCGCCTGAGCGGGCCGCAAAGCACGCGCCGAAACACGCCCCCGGAGCCGCGCCTGCGCCAGAGGCTCCGCCCGCACACTAACAAGATCGATCGGAACACGAAGGGCGTCGTCACGCGAAGACGCCCTTCGTATTTGCATGCACACCAGTGATTCGACTTAACACCTGAGACCTGAGACCTTGCCCTTCCTGCGCAGCGACGACGCCGAAATCTTCTATGAAATTCGGGGAAACGGCCCGCCGGTCGTTCTTCTCCATCCCTTTCCGAGCGACCACGAATTCTGGCATCCGGTGGCAACGGCGCTCGATGCGCGCTACCGGCTGGTGCTTCCCGACCTGCGCGGGCACGGCGATTCCGAGATTGGCGAAGGGCCCGCCCTCATGCAAAAACACGCGAGCGACGTGGCCCGCGTGCTCGACGCGGAGGGCATTCGGAAGGCCGCGTTTGTTGGATGTTCGATTGGCGGATATATTCTGTTTGAATTTTGGCGGCGGTTTCGCGGGCGGGTTGCGTCGCTTGCGCTTTGCGATACGCGGCCTCAGGCCGACAACGCAGAGGCGCGGGCAAATCGGTTGAAGGCCGCGGACGCCGTTCTGGAACAGGGAACCGAACCGTTTATCGAGAGCATGATTCCAAAGCTGATGGGGCGCACGACGGTGGCCACGCGTCCGGATCTAGTCGCCGGCGCGCGTGCTATGATGCGCAAAATGTCCGCCGAGGACATCAGCCAAGTGCAGCGCGGCATGGCGGAGCGTCCCGACGCGGTCGCGGATCTGAAGACCATCAACGTGCCCACGCTGATCGCGATCGGAGAAGAAGATGTGCTCTCGACCGTAGCCGACGGCGAACTGATGCGGCAGAACATTGCGGGCAGCCAGTTGAAGGTGATTCCGAAGGCGGGACATTACGCGCCGTGGGAACAGCCGGAGTTAGTCGGGACAGTGCTGCGGCAGTTTCTGGATACAGTGGTCGCGTAGGGACGGACGCCCTCGTCACAGCTCGCGGCATCGTCTCTCTGCTAGAATTTCTGCGTCATGATGGAAGCCTTCCTTGTTCCCGAAAAAACGACGGTTACTACCAAAGGAGACGGGCCTGCGCTCGATTTAAGCCGGGCGGAGGGCCGGATTTTTTTGCTGACGCTCGCCATCGCCAACATGATCGAACAGGAATCGCTCGATGTCGGCATCTTCGGATCGGCGGATGGCGTCGCGTGGGATCCGAAGCCGGTCGCGGCTTTTCCGCAAAAGTTCTATTGCGAGGAAGTTCCGCTGTTGCTCAATCTGACGGCGCGGCCAGAGATCAAGTTTGTCCGCGCGCATTGGGAAGTGAGTCGGTGGGGGCGCGGCTCCGAAACTCCGATGTTCGAATTCCACGTCAAGCTGCGGGACGTGCCGCAGGAAATCCTCGCGGAAGCCGCCGGGCGAGTGCGCGCGCAGTAGGCCGAGCCCGCTATGGCGAATCCAGAGTTGCTGTGGCCACAGGCGGCTGCCGAGCTGCGCTCGGCTTGGACGGGGCAAAGCCCCGTCCCCACACGCCCGTCCCCACACGAGCGGGCAACGCTGAGTCCTCTCTCGGGTCGGGAATCTCCGTTATATTAAATTCATGCCTGATGTTTCGAATGTTGTCGTCCGTCCAGCGTGCGCGGTGCGCGGAGCCGTTCGCATTCCCGGCGATAAGTCCATTTCGCACCGCTATGCCATGCTGGCGGCGATTGCCGAGGGCACAAGCCGTTTCCAGAATTTTTCGGCGGCGCGCGATTGCCAGAGCACGCTCGATTGCGTGGCCAAGCTCGGCTGCGAGTGGAAGCGATTGGAAGACGACGGAGCGATTGAAGTCCGTGGCATGGGGCCGAGGCTGACAGCTCCGGCGGAGGTGCTCGATTGCGGAAATTCTGGCTCGACCATGCGCATGTTGAGCGGAATTCTTGCCGGCCAGCCCTTTACCAGCGAGTTGTGCGGAGACGAGTCGCTTTCGCGGCGACCGATGGCGCGCATCATGACGCCGCTTTCCGAGATGGGAGCGAAGATTGAAGCTGCCGAAGGCGGACGCCCTCCGCTAAGAATTCACGGTGGTTCTCTGAAGGCAATTCGCCATCGGCCGGAGGTGGCAAGCGCGCAGGTGAAATCGTGCGTGCTGTTTGCCGGGCTCTTCGCCGCAGGCGAGACGGTAGTCGAGGAGCCGATGCGCACGCGCGATCATGGCGAAATTGCGCTGCGGGCGTTTGGGGCCGAAGTCGAGCGGATCGGGAACGCATCGCGGATCGCCGGCGGACAGCGGCTGCGCGCGATTGAAGCGCATGTGCCCGGCGATCTTTCGAGTGCCGCGTTCTTTCTTTGCGCGGCGGCGTTGTTTCCCGGATCCCAGATCGCCTTGCCCGGGATCTTGATGAATCCGACGCGGGCGCGGCTGCTCGATATCTTGGTGCAGATGGGGTTGAAGATTTCGGTCGCGCATCTGGAAGAACATCAGGGTGAATTGGTGGGCACGATTGAGGCGCGAGGAGCGGCGTGGAAGGGCACAGTAATCGCCGGCGCCGATACGGCTGCGCTGATTGACGAGATTCCGGTTCTGGCGGCGGTTGCGCCGTACTCCGAGGGTGGCCTCGAAGTTCGCGACGCCAAAGAGTTGCGAGTGAAAGAGACGGACCGCATCGCGGCCGTCGCTGCTAATCTGCGGAAAATGGGCGCCGAAGTCGAAGAGCGGCCCGATGGAATGCGGATTCTTGGCGGCCAGCATCTGCACGGCGCGGAACTGGATTCGTTCGGCGATCACCGAATTGCCATGGCGTTCGCCGTGGCTGCGTTGCGAGCGGAAGGCGAGACGACGATTGTTGGCGCGGATGCGGCGGGAGTGTCGTATCCAACGTTCTTCGAAGAGTTGCGCAAAATCACGGAGTGAGCTGTGGGCTTCGAGCCTGGAGTGAACAGCGAAAAGCGAACGACGAACAGCGAGGAGTGCACGCGTGACACGCGACAGACCCCAATCCCCCGACGAGCGCCTGCAGCAGGAATTCAACCGCTGGGCCGATAACGGTGAAGGCGTGAAGATGGAGCGCCATCACCTCGACATCACCGAGAAAACCATGCGCCGCATGGACCTGCGTCCGGGTGAGCGCATTCTCGATCTTGGCTGCGGATCAGGGTGGGCGACTCGACTGCTGGCCCGCATGGTGGGCGAAGGGCCACAAGGATTTGGGCAGGTGGTCGGAGTCGACATTTCCGACGAGATGCTGCGGCAGGCGCGAGCCGCTTCGAAGGAATTCGACAACGTGATGTTCGTCGTCGGATCGGCGGCGCGGATCCCGTGGGAAGAAAACTTTTTCGACAAAGTGCTTTCGGTGGAATCGTTTTATTACTATCCCGATCAGGAACGCGCGCTGGCCGAGCTTTTTCGCGTTATGGCGCCGCACGGGCGGCTGTTCATTTTGATCAATCTCTACAAAGACAATCCTTATTCGCTGCAATGGGTGCCGAAATTAAAGGTGCCGGTGCATGTTCGTTCGGCGGCGGAGTACGTCGAACTGCTGAAGAAACACGCGTTCGAAAACGTGGGGTATGCGCAGATCCCCGACGACACGCCCACGCCCGACAACTACCAGACGGCTTTCTTCCACAGTCTCGACGATATGAAAGCATTCAAGCGCATTGGCGCGCTGCTGCTGATGGCGTCGAAGCCCGATGTGCGGAATCCGGCGCCAGGGTACACGATTTACTAGCACCGGCGAGCTTAGCTCGCCGCCGGTGTGTGACACCCATCACGCCGGGGCGTGCGAACATGGTTTATCCTGTAAGGCAAGAGGCCCCATGAGCTGGCTGCAGAACAGATTCGAAAAGAATTTCATGATCTCGACGGTGGACTACGTCTTCAACTGGGCGCGCAAGTCGGCGCTCTGGCCGATGACGTTCGGGCTGGCGTGCTGTGCCATCGAGATGATTGCGTCTTCGACCGCGCGCTTCGATATCGCGCGTTTCGGGTCGGAGGTGTTTCGCCCTAGCCCGCGGCAGTCGGACCTGATGATCGTTTCCGGCACGGTCACGCTGAAGATGGCGCCGGTGCTGAAGCGAATTTACGACCAGATGCCCGAGCCGAAGTGGGTGATCTCGATGGGCGCGTGCTCGTCGGTCGGCGGCCCGTTCAACACGTACGCCGTGCTGCAGGGCGTGGACCGGATCGTGCCGGTGGATGTTTATGTGGTTGGATGCCCCCCGCGTCCGGAGAATTTGTTTTACGCGCTGCTCAAGCTGCAGGACAAGATCGACACCATGACGCTCGCCAAGCGGCCAACCGAAGTGCGGCTGGAAGAAAACATGATGGAGAATTTCAAGCGCCAGGTGATGGTCGCGCAGACGATGCAGCCGAAATAGCAGTTAGCATTTAGCACTTAGCATTTGGCCAAACCTAGGCCACCGCAAAAACTCGAAGCGTCTGGATGAGCCTTGTAGTGGCTAAGTGCTAACTGCTGAATGCCAACTGTTATGTTCACCAAACTCACATCTCACTCCGACCTTCCCGCCCTCAACGAAGCCAAAGAATTCCCCTGCGGCGGCAAGACGGTCTGCGTCGCCAACGTGAACGGCGAAATCAGCGCCATGGACAATATCTGTCTGCATCGCGGAGGCCCGCTCGGCCAAGGCGTGATCGAAGGCGGCAAGGTAATCTGTCCGTGGCACGGTTGGGCATGGGACCCAAAGACCGGCAAGGCCGGTCCGCCGGGCGCGAAGGTGGCCGTGTATCCGGTGAAGATTGAGGGCGGAGATATGCTGATCGAGTCGTGAGTGGTTGGAAGCGTCGTGACGTCATACATAACCGATACTGGGCTGAAGAGGTGTAAAATTAGAAATAGCGTCGGGGAGGTGTAGCTTGGCAGATGATCGTAGTTTAGACAAAGGTAATTTCAACGAGGATTTTCAGAGGTCATTTACTCATACCCGCCCGAAACCCACATCGCCTCCCCCATCCAGCAGACCGAGCCAAGCGAATCAGCAGAGTGAGAACTCAAGTTCAAGCAAGCCGGACTCATCAAATAAAGGTTAGTTCATGTCGAGTATTGCGGAGCCAGCAGAGCACATAGTGGAGTTCTTCCTCTATGTGATGCCGGGGTTTGTGGCTCTGCAGTTCTACCGTGCTAAGTATCCAGCAAGGCAGTTAAGCGACTCTCTTCAGATAGCGTGGAGTCTGATTTACGGCGTGATCCTCGCCGCTTTTGTCCGTTGGGTCGATGACTGCTGTTTTCACGGATGGTTACAGACAAAGGCCACAGGTTTTCCGGCGTTTCGCCTAGTAATTGCGTTGATGGTTTCCGGGCTGCTTGGCGGGGCAATCCTGATTGCTGCCGCTTGGTGTCGATTTGAAGTTGCCCGCCGCTTTCCTCGATGGGCAGGCATCGAACCGGATCCCCAATCGATTTGGGCGAAGATAAACCGCCCCTCGAATGATTACGCTGTGGTCTACCTGGACGACGGTTCGATCTATCTCGGTTGGATCAAGGATTTCACGTTCGACCCCGATGCCGATGACAATGATTTCCTGCTGGCGGATGCGAAGCGAGTGGACGATCAGCTAGCGGAAAAATATGCAGTGACCGGACGAGGGGTGTACCTCAATACGAGAAATGTGAAGCGCATTGAATTCGTGAAGACGGATTGAATTTTTCTCCTATTTCAGCCCAGATCTAGAGAAACGCGCCGGGTGCGCCCTTCGAATCCAGGTAACAGCGTCTTCAAGTCCTTGTTCCCCAGATACTGCGACACGTCTTCGCTGAGGGCCGGCCTGAGGTCGGTCGCCACCGCCAAATCACGGCCTTCTGCAACTGTGATTGATCGAGCCATGGCCAGTTGAGACGGGAAGCGCCCTAGCCCCTTAATTGCGCCACATAGGCTTTTCCGCTTTGCAACTTGCGGACGGTACTCTCGACGAATTTGAGAAATTCCCGCAGGTGTTCCTTCCCCGACAGTTCCGCTTCGGAGAATTTCACCCGAACGCCAAACGACGAGGCGCTGCGCATCGCGACTCCGCTGAGGATGACGCCTTTCACCCAGATCTTGCCGTTCGCCACCCACAACCCGATCTCCAGGACCTTGCCCGCGGGCACGGCGCTGGCAGTCTCGACCAGGCAGCCGCCGCGGCCCACATTCGCCAGATTGCCCCAGACCGGCTCTTCTACGCCCTCAATGTGAATTTCCACCGCCACGTAGCATTTGATCCGGCGATAACGGCGGCGATCCGGTCCCATTTGCGGCGTGAACAAATCTGGTTCAAACGGGGGCGTTTCATCCACTGGTTCGGGATGGTAAAGCACGACGGGTGGCGCCGCCGAAGCAACAGGTACATTTGCCCGTGCTTCGCGGGCTTTGACGGCGGCGTCTTTGATCTCGCGCATCGCCCGCAGCAGCGCCGCTTCGCGCTGTTCCGGAGGCACCTCACGATAGGTTTGGAGCAGTTTTCCGAGGTGGCTGACCAGGTCTGGGTCTGTGAGGAGGCGCGTCCAGTCCGATCCTTTGGGCGACAGTTTCGTGGCTTCGCTCATACGCACGGCTTCCCTCGCGCAGTTTTTTGTTCGCGGGGAAGTGCTTGACTTTCATAGACTGAACTTTGGGTCGAGGTTACACAAGATGACCAAGGTCACTGTCACCAGTGGGGGGGGCACCTGCAAAACCGGGTGGGTCCGCGCTTCATCGCGAAGGCGGTTCAATAACTTGCATCGGACATTTGCCAAAAAGAGTCCAAAAGACTTACCGTCTTTGTTTCGTAAGGATGAGGGCCCAGGTTCGGTGGCTTCTCCGGATCGTCCCACTTGCCAATTGCCGCGCTTGCGCACATTACACGGGCCGTGTCTTGCTTCGCGGAATGGGATTGGGTAGAATCTAACTAACTGGTTAATTATAATGAAAAGATCCGCTGTTTTCCGGATGGTTTTACCGGTCGTGCCCATTGTCATCTTCGCCGCGGCGCTTTGCGCCCAAAGCTCGACCTCGGCTTCCGCCGCGACCGCGAGTTCGGCGTACGGAGCCATGCAGGTTCAAACCTCACAAGTTCAAACCTCGGCACAGAATCCAGTGTTTGGCAGTGTGCCGGATGCGAAGCCCACCCCCGGAGTCCTGCCGCTGACCTTCAGCGACGCGATCAAGCGGGCTTTGCGCCAGAACCTGGCTGGTCTTTTATCGGAGTACAACACCATCGAGGCCCGGGGACAGAAATGGCAGCAGCTCAGCGACCTGCTTCCGAACGTCAGCGGGGATGTGCAGGAAGCCAGAGAGAAAGTGAGCGTGGAAGCGGAAGGATTTACCGCCAAGCTGCTTCCTGGTATTCCTCGCGTCATCGGGCCTTTCTCCTACTTTGATGTACGCGCCTCGGCGACGCAGCGAGTGTTCGACTGGAAGGCAATCCAGGAATACCGTTCTGCCGTGGTTGGCGAAGGCGCGGCCCGGTTCAATCTGAAGGACGCGCGCGATCTGGTCGCGCTCGCGACCGGCAACGCCTATCTGCAGGCGACGGCCGGGGCAGCCCGCGTGGAAACCGCGCAAGCGCAGGTCGAAACGGCGCGCGCGCTCTACCAGAAGGCGGTTGCGCAACAGCAAGCCGGCGTCGCTCCGGCGATCGACACGCTCCGCGCCCAGGTCGAATACCAGGCGCGCCAACAGCAACTGATCGCGGCTACGAATGACTTCGCCAAGCAGAAAATTTCGCTGGCACGCGTGATTGGACTCGCGCCCGGCCAGGAATTCGAACTGGCCGACAAAGCTCCTTACCAGGCTTTTCCCATCCCCGATCTTGAAACCACGTTGCAGCGCGCGTATTCTCTGCGCTCCGATTACAAAGCGGCGCGCGATCGTCTGGTCGCCGCGCAACTGGAGCGCAGCGCGGCCACCGCCGGGTATTTTCCGACCATCGATTTGGCCGCGAATTACGGCGAAATCGGCGCGGTTCCCGGCGATGTGCTGCCCACGTACGCGGTCGTCGGTACGTTGAACATTCCGATCTTCCAGGGTGGAAAGGTTCATGGAGACGTTCTGAAGGCCGAAGCCAGCCTGCGGCAGGCGCAGGCGCAGATGGCGGACGTGCGCGGTCAGATCGATCAGGATATCCGCAACGCGCTGCTCGACCTCAAGTCGTCGAGCGATCGGGTGGAAGTGGCCCAGAGTTCGGTGAATCTTGCCGAGCAGGCGCTGACGCAATCGCAGGATCGTTTCTCCGCCGGGGTCACCGACAACCTCGAAGTGGTTCAGGCGCAGGAAGCGGTGGCGGCCGCGCACGAGAGTTTGATCTCGAGCCTCTATCTTCACAACCTGGCCAAAGTTGCTTTTGCCCGCGCCCTGGGCCGCGCCGAAGAGGGCGTTCTCGAATACTTGAAAGGGAAGTAACCAAATGGAAGAAAGCAGCAACGTTGTAGCTGAGCCCAAACCGCAATCGGAAGCGGGTGCGCCGGAGTCTCAGTCGCCGCCTGACAGCGAATCCCTCTATCAGCGGCGAGCCGCGTTCTTGAGCAATCCGCGCGCGCGATTGGGATTCATTCTCGCTGGCCTCGTGATTCTGATCGCCATTTTCTTTCTGTGGCGTTACCTCGCAAGCTACGAATCCACCGACGACGCGGAGGTTGACGGGCACGTGAACTCGGTGAGCGCGCGCGTCAGCGGCCATGTGCTGAAACTCAACGTCGAAGACAACCAGTACGTGGAGAAGGGAACGGTGCTGGTCGAAATCGACCCTGCCGACTACGAAGTTGCAGTCGCGCAGGCGCGCGCCGTGTACGCCGACGCCCAGGCGCAGGCCGCTGCCGCCGGCATTAACGTCCCAATAACCAGCGTGAGCACTTCGAGCCAGGTGAGCGGCGCGGAGGCCGGCGTCTCCAGTGCGCAGGCTGGAATCGCGGCTGCCCGCCAGCAGCTTGAAGCAGCCAAATCTCAGATCGTTGAAGCGGAAGCCAACAATACCAAAGCGCAGAGCGATCTTGTGCGCTACAAACAACTGATCGACAAGCAGGAGATCTCCGAGCAGCAGTACGATCAAGCGGTCGCCAGCGCCCAGGCCGCAGCCGCAACTCTGCAGATGACCCGCGCCCGCGCCGACGCTCTCGCGGCGCAGATCGAACAGGCGCAGGACAAACTGCGGCAGGCCAGCGCCGAGCTTCGAACCGCCGACACGGCGCCGCAAACAATGCGAGCCACGCGCGCCCGCGCCCTTTCCGCGCAAGCCAATGCCGATCGCAGGAAAGCTGAATTGGATCAGGCGGAACTGAACCTCCAGTACACGAAAGTGATTGCGCCGGTCAGCGGAGCGGTCAGCAATCGCACCGTCGAGGTCGGTCAAAACGTGCAGCCCGGCCAGGAAATGATGAAAATCATCCCGCTCGATGAGGGGGACCTCTGGGTCACGGCTAACTTCAAGGAGACGCAGCTCAAAAAGATGAAGCCCGGTTTGCCGGCGGAGATCGCGGTGGATGCGAATGGCAAGACCTACAAGGGGCATGTCGATTCCACCGCGGGAGCGAGCGGCGCGCGCTTCAGCCTGCTGCCACCCGAAAACGCCACCGGCAACTATGTCAAAGTTGTGCAGCGCATTCCGGTAAAGATCGTGTTCGATCCGGGCGAGATCAAGGGACATGAACTCCGCCCCGGAATGTCGGTTGTGCCGAAGGTCTGGATTAAATAATGGGCGCCGCTTCGATCACCATGAACGAGGCCGCCGAATGGCATTCGCCGGTCAACCCGTGGATCATCGCTCTCGTGGTGACGCTGGCCACGTTCATGGAGGTGCTCGACACCAGCATCGCCAATGTGGCGCTGCCCCATATCGCCGGCAGTCTTTCCGCGGGCCAGGACGAAAGTACGTGGATATTGACGTCGTATCTCGTCTCGAATGCCATCGTGCTGCCGCTGAGCGGCTGGCTGTCTTCGATCATGGGTCGCAAGCGTTTTTACATGAGCTGCGTCGCGGTGTTCGCGATCAGTTCGTTTCTGTGCGGATTCGCGCCCAATCTCACCATGCTGATCGTCTTCCGCATTCTTCAGGGTGCGGGCGGCGGAGGCTTGCAACCGAGCTCGCAGGCCATTCTCGTCGATACCTTTCCTCACGCCAAGCGCGGCATGGCATTCGCCGTCTACGGCATCGCGGTGGTGACGGCTCCGGCAATCGGTCCTACGCTCGGCGGTTGGATCACCGACAACTTTACCTGGCGCTGGATTTTCTTCATCAATATCCCAGTTGGCATTCTTTCGCTTTTGTTGACGCAGCGGCTGATCCAGGACCCTCCCTACTTCAGGCGCCGCAAACTGAGCGAAACCCGGATTGACTACATCGGACTGGGTTTTGTCGCGCTCGGCCTCGGAACGCTGCAGGTGATGCTCGACAAAGGACAGCGCGAAGATTGGTTCGAGTCGCACTTCATCGTAGGGTTGAGCGTGATCTCGGCCGCCTCGCTGATCTTTGTCGCCTTCTGGGAGTGGAACCACAAAGACCCCATCGTCGACCTGCACTTATTTCGCGAGCGCACCTTTGCCGCCGCGAACTTCCTGATGTTCATGCTCGGATTTGTCCTGCTCGGCAGCACGCTGATGTTGCCGCTGTTCATGCAGACGCTGCTCGGTTACACCGCCGAACGCTCCGGGATGGCGCTCTCCCCGGGCGGTTTCGCGACCATGGTGATGATGCCGATTGTTGGATTTCTGCTTTCGCGCTACAGCCCGCGCTGGCTGATGGTCTTCGGTTTGTCGATGCTCTCGTTTTCGCTGTTCCATCTGACGACCTTCGACTTGAGCGTGGATTTCCACACCATGGTCATGGCGCGCATCTACCAGGCGGTCGGACTCGCTTTTCTGTTCATGCCCATTAACATCGCCGCGTATGCGTCTCTGCCGCGCGAGAAGAACAATGCCGCGGCCGGCTTGATGAACCTCGCCCGGAATATTGGAGGCAGCTTCGGGATTTCTTTTGTCACCACCGGCTTGGCTCGCCGCGCCCAGTTTCACCAGGTGCGGCTGGTGGAGAAGCTGAACGCCGCCAATCCGCAGTTTCAGTCGGTGCTGCGCGGGATGGCGCGCACCTTTTCGGGCGGCGGCGCCGGGCCTGGCTCCGGGCCTGGAACCGCGCAGCATCATGCCTTCGCGATCATGCAGGCAAACGTGATCCGGCAGGCGACCATGCTGGCCTACATTGATAATTTCTGGCTGCTCGGGGTCGTGATCCTTTGTCTACTCCCGTGTGTGTTCCTGATCAAGAAGTCGAAGCCGGGAGGCGAGATCGTGGTCCACTGAAAAGGAGGTTCGCAATGTTTCGCATCGTTACTCTGGAACGCGAATTTGGCAGCGGCTGCGGAGCCATTGCCGCCGAACTGGCCCGCCGCTTGGGATGGAAGCTGTGGGACCAGCAACTGACAAGCGAGATTGCCCGGCGCGCGCAGGTGACGGAATCGGCGGTGGCCTGGTGCGATGAGCGCCTCGACAGCCGCCTCTATCGTTTCGCAAAAGCCTTCTGGCGGGGCAGTTACGAACGCAGCATTCCGCTAGACGACTCTCGCGCGTTCGATACGGATCGCATGATGGTCATGGTGGGAGAGATCATGCGCACGATTGCGGCTGAAGGCAATGCGGTGATTGTCGGCCGTGGCGCCCCGTTTTTCCTGCGCGAGCGCGAGGATACTTTCCGCGTCTTCACCTACGCTCCGCGCGATGAGAAGATTCGCCGCCTGCTGGCAATGGGCAAGAGCCGCGAAGAAGCCGAAGACCTGGTGGAGAACGTGGACAAGGAGCGGAGCGCCTACATCAAACACTACTTCCATGCCGAATGGCCGACGCGCGCTCTCTATCACCTGATGATCAACACGGTAGTCGGAGACGAGAACGCAATCGCCACGATTCGGAACGGCATGCGGACGCTCGAAGCTCATCCCGCCGAGACGGCCCTCCGCGGCGTTCGCTGACCGTCCCCACGCCCCAACGTTATAAGATAGGCGCAAAGGATGGAGTTCATTCCACAAGTGGCAGCTTCCGATTTGTATCCTCCGGCACAGGCGGAAGTGGCGCGGCTCGCCGGCTTGCCGGAAGTGCGCGCTGCATTCGACCGGTTCCGCTCGCAGGAATCGCAGTTTGCGCAGTGGCAGATGGAAGCGACGCGGGTTGCCGCGCCTCCGTTCGGAGAGTCAGCACGCGGCGCTTGGCTGGCGGACCGTTTTCGCGAGCTCGGGCTCAACGACGTGCAGGTGGATGAGGTCGGCAACGTGTTCGGCGTTCATCCCGGCTACGGAAGCCGTTTCGTCTCGCTCAGCGCGCATATTGATACGGTGTTTCCGGCGGCGACGCCGTTGAACATCCGGCAGCAGGGGAGCCGGTTGTATGGCCCGGGAGTCTCCGACAACGGCGCGGGCATTGCGGCGATGCTGGCCGTGGCCAGTGTGCTCGGCAGCGCGCGAATTTCCCATGCGCTGCCATTTGTTTTTATCGGGAACGTCGGGGAAGAAGGCGAAGGCGATCTGCGCGGCATGCGGACCGTTTTCGCGACGCCGCGTTGGCGGGATGCGATTGCCTACAGCGTGATTGTCGATGGCGCCGGAGCGGACACCATAGTGGCCGAGGCCCTGGGCAGCCGCCGCTTCGAAGTGATCGTGCGCGGTCCGGGCGGGCACTCGTGGAGCGACTTCGGCGCGCCTAGTCCGATTATTGCGCTCTCCCGTGCAATCGATGTCTTCAGCCAAACGCCGGTTCCGGCCTCGCCGAAAACCACGTTTAATGTCGGCGTGATTCGCGGCGGGACTTCCGTGAATTCGATTCCGGAATCCGCCAGCATGAGGGTCGATCTGCGCTCCACGTCGACGGCGGAAATCGACCGGCTGGAGCGAGGCCTGCGCATCGCGCTGGAGCAGGCGGTCGCATTGGAAAATCGGGCCGCTGCTCAGCAGAAAGCGGGGAAGCCGCAGGTGGTGCAGAGCGAAGTGGTGGAGATCGGGAATCGTCCGGCGGGCGAACTCGAGCCGGATGCGCGACTGCTGAGCGTGATTCGCGCCGTGGATGTACAGCTCGGCAATACGGCTCAGGTGCAGCGGGCGTCGACCGACGCCAACATTCCGCTTTCGCTGGGCCGCGAGGCCATCGCCATCGGTGGTGGCGGCTCCGGGAGTGGTGCGCACACATTGCAAGAATGGTTCGACTGCAATGGACGAGACCTCGGTCTAAGGCGCATTCTGCTTACAATGCTCACACTGTCGGGAGTAGGAGAATGATGACGCGAATCGCTCCGATTCTGTTGTTGGCCGTAGCTTCTGGCGTATCGGCGCAGAACGCGGCCCAGAAGCCGAAAGCGGACCTGATCTTTACCCACGGCAACATCTATACCGGGGTGACCGGTGCGGCGTCTTCGTTCGGCGCTGGCAAGCGCTCGGAGGCGCTGGCGGTCCTTAACGACCGGATCCTCGCCGTGGGAACGCGCGACGAGATCATGAAGTTGAAAGGGCCAGAGACGAAGATCGTGGATCTCGATGGTCACTTCGTCATGCCCGGATTCAATGACGCCCACATGCACCTGGCCAGCGCCGGTCTTGAAAAGATGAACGTCAACATGGTCGGCGTCAAGACGCTCGATGAATTCCGCGAGCGCTTGCGGGCCAAGGTCGAAGCCGCCGAGCTTGGAGAGTGGGTAGTGGGCGAAGGCTGGGATGAGACTCTGTGGCCGGTCAAAGTTCCGCCCACGCGCTGGGATCTGGATGAAGTAAGCGGCAAACACCCGATCTACCTCGAACGCGTAGACGGACACATTGGCGTGGCCAACACGCGCGCCTTGCAACTGGCGAGCGTCACTGTCGCCAGCCGCAATCCCGATGGTGGGAAGATCGATCGTGATGACGCGGGCACGCCCAACGGCGTTCTGCGCGAGAAAGCGCAAGAGTTGGTGCAGTCGGTGATTCCGAAACCGACGCACGAGAAGCGGCGGCGAGCCATCGAACTCGCTCTTGCGGATCTGGCGAGCCACGGCATCACCTCCGCGCAGGATTACTCGCAGTGGGAAGACTTTCAGATTTACGAGGAACTCGAGCGCGAGGGAAAGCTGACGGCGAGGATTTCAGAGTGGCTGACTTTCGACGACTCGATTGAAGAACTGAACAACAAGCGCAACTCGCATCCCGCGTCCGACAACATGCTCCACACCGGAATGCTGAAGGGCTTCATGGATGGTTCGCTCGGCTCGAAGACCGCCGCGTTGCTTGAACCCTACAGCGACGATCCGAAGAACAGCGGCCTGCCGCAATACGAAGCGGCGAAGCTGAATGCGATGACCAAAGAGCGGGTGCTGGCGGGATATCAGATCGGCTTCCACGCCATTGGCGACAAAGGGGTGCAGATGGCGCTCGATGCGTTTGCCGAGGCGGAGAAGGCGGCAAAAGAAAGCAAGGTGAAGGCGGCGGACGGTGGCTCCGATTACCGGCTTCGCGTTGAGCACGCGCAGGTCACCACGCCGCAGCAGATCCAGCGCTTCAAGGATCTGAAGGTGATCGCGTCCATGCAGCCGAACCACCTGCTCACGGACATGAACTGGGCAGAGTCGCGCCTGGGACCGAAGCGCGCGGAGCATTCCTACGCGTGGGCTGAGTTCCTTCGCTACGGGGTGGTGCTGGCCTTTGGCACGGATTATCCAGTCGAACCGGTGACGCCGTTTCGCGGGATCTACTCGGCCCTTACCCGGGCGAGCGAAGACGGAACGAAAAGCTACTATCTCGCGCAGAAACTGAACATCGAGCAGGCGATCGCCGCCTACACGACGGGCGCGGCTTTTGCCGAGTTCGCCGAAAAGCAAAAAGGCAAGCTGGAGCCGGGCATGCTGGCCGATTTTGTGGTTCTCGATCAGGACATTACGGCAGCCCCGCCGCCGAAAATCCTGCAGACGAAAGTTCTGCGCACGGTAGTCGGCGGCAAGACCGTGTATGAGGCGAAGTAGAATCGGGTCACCGGATCATCTGGTGATCGGGCCATCTAAAACCCGACTCCCCACTTGTTTCGACGGCTGTTTGATGGCCAGATGGCCCGATGGTGAGATGACCCGATCCCCATGACTGCCAAAGAGCGGGAACGCGCATTCCTGTTCGGCGCTCCGCTGGCTATTGTCCCGGCTTTGGTCTTCCTGCCTGCTGTGATGTTCCTGATCGTCTTTCCCCAGGTGGCGCACGGGAGGGCGATTGGGCTGTTCGTGTTGCCGGCCTGCGCCCTGGCGGGCAGTTTCGGGCTGTGGAGGCTGGCGATGGGAGCGGTGCAGAAGCCGTGGGGAATATTCAACGTCCTGAGTTTTGGAGCGCTGCTGGTTTTACTGGTCATCGCCAGCTATACCGGACTGTTCCTGGCGCTGATGACGCTGAAACTCTAGCGCCCAGGGTGAACGCGAACCGAGTTTTCCGCGTCTAATGATTTAGCGCCCTTCGAACCGTTCCCTGCCTGGGGCGAAGGTATAATAAAAAATTAGGCAGTTTTAGGAGGAACGAAATGGATTCGCGCGAAAGCGCCTTTTGGGTGCGCCTCAAAGCCAACCGCTGGGCGTACACTTTTACGATTCTGGCGACGCTGACGGTTGGAATTCTGATTGGCACGGTTGTTTCCTATGGAGTGAAAGGCAAGGAAGGACAGAAGTCGTCCGACGCGACCCCGCTGACCATTCCTGCTCCGCAACAGCTCTCGACCGCCTTCTCCCAGATTTCCAAACAGCTTGAGCCGAGCGTGGTGAACATCAATACCGAGTCGATCATCAAGACCCCGCACCGTCGGCGCTCCGTGCGTCCCGATCAGGATGAAGATCAGGGCGGCGACGAAGACAGCCCCTTCCAGGATTTTTTTGACAAAATCTTTCCTGGCCAGGGCGGTCAGGGCGGAGAAGCGGGCACCATCCGCCAACGCTCGCTCGGTTCCGGCGTGATTGTGGATTCCAAGGGCTACATCGTCACCAACCGGCATGTGGTCGAGAAGGCGGATCGCATTCGCGTGAAGTTGCAGGATGAAAACCCGGCTTCTCCGGGCCATGACGCCAAGCTGATCGGCACGGATCAGGAAACCGACCTGGCCGTGATCAAGATCGATTTGGATCGTCCGCTGCCGGTCGCGAAACTCGGCAACTCCGACGGCATGGAAGTTGGCGACTGGGTGCTGGCCATCGGCAGTCCCTTCGGATTGCAGGAAACCGTGACCGCGGGCATCGTGTCGGCCAAGGGGCGCAACATCGTTCAAAACCGGCAGTTCCAATCCTTCATTCAAACCGATGCCGCGATTAACCCGGGCAATTCCGGTGGGCCGCTGGTGAATATGGCGGGTGAAGTCATTGGCATCAACACCGCCATCCTCACCGAGACCAGTTCGTACGCGGGCGTGGGATTTGCGATGCCTTCGAATACGGTGGTGCAGGTCTACAACCAGTTGATCGGGCCGGAACACCGGGTTGCGCGCGGATCCATCGGCATTGAGTTCTCAGGCCAACCGGATCCGGCCATCGCGCGCGTTTACGGATCGGGTGTGACGGTGTCGAACGTGATATCGGGCAGTCCGGCCGACGAGGCAGGCCTGAAGATCGGCGATACGATCACCTCCGTGGATGGCAAGGAAGTGAAGAGCGGCGACGATCTGGTGGCGGACATCGCATCCCGCAAGCCGGGCTCGAAGGCCAAGCTCGCCTTTGAGCGCAACGGCAAGAAGGAAGAAGCGACGGTGACCATCGCCGATCGCTCGAAACTGTTCGCTGCCCGTCTGGGCGAAGAAGACGAAAGCCAGGGCGAGGAAGCGCCCAAGGCCAGCAAGTTCGGAGTTACGGTTCGCAGCATCACTCCCGATCTGGCCGATCGCCTGAACATTGCCGCGGGCAAGGGCGTGGCGGTGCAGGACGTGAAGCAAGGATCGTTCGCCGAGGATGTCGGACTGAATCGCGGCGACGTGATCCTGGAAGTGAACAAGCAGGCGGTGAACTCTCCCGACGACTTTAAGAAGATCGAGTCGTCGCTGAAGAGCGGGAAGGATGTCGTATTCCTGGTGCGTCCGCGAGGCGCAAGAGCCCAGGATGGAACGATTTTCCTGGCAGGTACACTTCCGTAACCGATTAGGAACTCCGGCGAGACTGGCACTCCATCCCCGGTTAGGGGACGATAAGGGTGGGCCGGTCTCGCCGGTTTTTTGCTGGAACGGTCGTTAGTCGTTGGTCATCGGTCGTTTCCGGGTTTCAAACGAACGACGCGTTCCGAACGACCAATGACTGACGACTAACGACTGATTTTTGATGGTTGAGCTGCGAATAGTCGAAGCCTTTAGACATGCTACGGTCTGATCAAATTCGGCGTTGGCGACGGATCGGGATTTCGAGCCTGCTCTGCCTGGCAGTGCATGGGCTCGCCATCGCGCAGACTCAGACACAGACGACGACTCCGCCAACGAAGCCGGCGCAAGCTTCCGCGGCGCCAGTCAAGAAGGATTACAGCAGCGGGCACGCGACCAGCAAGCGCACTTCAGTTCGCACCCCTGCCCACACATCGGCTCGCGCCTCAGCCCGTACATCGGCGCAGAAGAGCAAGAGCTCCCACGGCAAGAAGGGATCCAGGCAGGGCACGAAGAAGCGCAGCCAGCAGGCGATTGACTCGGCCCGCGCCCGCGAAATTCAGACGGCGCTCATCCGCGAGCACTATATGCAAGGCGAGCCAACGGGCGCATGGGACAGTGCCACGCAGGCTGCGATGCAGCGCTATCAGGCGGATCACGGATGGCAGTCGAAGACAACTCCAGATTCGCGGGCGCTGATCAAACTCGGATTAGGCCCAAGCCACGATCACCTGCTCAATCCCGAAAGCGCGATGACCGGCGCGCCAGCAGCGGGCGACCCGAAGGCCGGGTCGAAACAGACTCCCGCAGAAAACAACCTTCCCCAGCAGTAGGCGGCTCCGCGCGAATCCGATTCTCTCTAATCCAGCACCGGCCGCGGGCAGTAAGGAATCGGCATGCCTTTGACGATAGCGCCCGGGTTACCCTCGACCAGCGCTTCGGCATACTCCGTTCCCACGATTTTTTCCGCCACTACGCGAGCCGCAGAAAGATTCGGGATACGGCGCTTTGTGTCGTGAGCATCGGAGGCGAGAATGTGGACGGCAGAGCGGTCGAGCAGCCAGCGCGCGACGATTTCGGGCCGCTCTCCCCAGGAGCCCGTCAGCGCCGAGGCCGTCACCTGCATCAGACAGCCCTGCTCCGCCCACTCGAGAATACGCTGCGGCGTTCGCTGCAGGATCGGGTTCCGTTCGGGATGGGTCAGGATCGGAGTAAGCCCGCGATCTCCCAGGCGAGTGAAACATTCGGCCAGCCGGGTTGGCACGCTGTAGTCGCTGAGTTCAATCAGCAGATAATTCGTTTCGCCAATCGTATAGGTGTGCGGCTGTTCGAGCACGCGCTCCAGATTTTCGAAGGAAAGATGAAAATCGCAGCCCAGACTTAATTGCAATTGCAGCGCGGGACCTATCTTCTCCTGTAGCTGACCGAGAAGCCCCGAGAGGTACGCGCGATCGTAGGCGTAATGATCGTTGGCGTGCGGGGTAGCGACAGCGTGGGTAATGCCGTCCGCTGCCGCCATGCGGCACATTTCGACGGCTGCCTCCCACGACTTGGGGCCGTCGTCGACCTCGGGCAGAATGTGGCAGTGGATGTCGATCACGACGCAATTTCCACTTGGAACACGCTGATTCGGACTACACTGATTTGCGATACACCGATTTGCAACACTTAAAGATTAGAACACATCCCGCCGCGAAGCAGAGCGGGCCTTCATACGCGCGCAGTTTGGCGACCCTGCGCGGCCTCGTCGGCGCATCCAATCCAACGGGTTCCAGTTTCGAAGGTCGCGTCGCGTAGGGCGAGGTGTGCAGTTGCGTTATTCCCGCCTTCTCGTGCACGATAGTGAACACGACCTTATTTGTTTTCACCTTGGATATTGAGGAGCAGGTTCGCCAATGAGCTTTCTAAGGGCGGCGCGTGCCGCACTGGTAGGTCAAAGTGGTTCCCCCCGGATTCTCGTGGCCGTGGTCGTCGTAGTGCTGGCTGGACTTTCCCTTTCCTGCGGCAAGAGCGATCTCATCCCGACGGCGCCCAACCATAGTGCCTACGTAACCCTGCCGAAGTATGGTTCCGTGCTTCTGTTGCAGATCGACGGCGCAACCGGCGCCATCACCACGGGGACGGAAACGCCGCAACAGCAGGACTTTACGCCCACCGGCCTGGCGCTGGGCCCGTCGAAAAAATTCTTGTACGCGATCAATTCCTTCGACGACACGATCTCCATTTTCAACGTCGCCGGCAACGGAACTTTGGCGCTCGGTGGCAGTCCGACTCCGGCCGGTTCCAGTCCGAATGCGGCGGTCATCGACCCTTCGGGCAAGTACTTGTTGGTGACAAATACTATATTCGATGGCACCGTTTCCGTTTTCTCCATCGATTCCAGCAGCGGCGCTTTATCGGAGGTGGGATTGCCCGTCCCCGCGAATGCGTATCCAACTGAGATTCTTTTCACGCATTCCGGCCAGTTCGTCTACGTGACCAATCCGGGCATCGGGATGGTAACCGGCTTTTCGTTCGCGAACGGCGTGCTCAGTCCGGCGCCTGGGTCTCCGGTCTCTTCGGGAACGGGAGCCGCCGCCCTGGCAGTGGATGGGAGCGATCGGTTCCTCTACGTTGCGAACCCTTCGGCAATCAACGCTCCCCCGTATGAGTCCACCACCGGCAACATTTCCGGCTTCAACATCGACCCTAACACTGGCGCACTGACCCCCCTACTCGGTTCGCCCTTTACCTCCACGGCGGGCAGCGGCCCCATCGCGATCGCCGTCGATCCCACCGGCAGTTTTGTTTACGCGATGACCCCAGGGTCGAGCTCCTCCATCTGGTGTTTCATGATCGCTTCCACGAGCGGACAAGACGGAGAACTGGTCGCAGCTACGGACTCGCCGTTCAGCGGGGCTGCGGGCGGACTGTTCGCCCTCTTCGACCCCAGCGGCAACTTTTTATATATCGGAAATCAGTCCGCAAGCGGTATTGAGGGTTATACCTACAATCCATCGACCGGCGCTCCCAAAGCGATCTCGGGCTCGCCTTTTTCCACAGGAGGGACAGCTCCCGGGAAGATGGTGCTCTCAGAATAGAAGCCCTCGCTCGAGTGTGGATTCAGGTTTTGTAATGTGCGGTTCACGCGGGGGTGGCACTTTGGTGGAGTCAGTTTGGCACCCGCGTGCCATTTTCAAATTCGCCGCTTAGTCTTACATTCCCGATTGAGCAGTTCTGGGGGAGGGCTGCCCGGGCGTCCTGGGTTCGCAAGAATCCGGACGCCCGTTTAATTTTCCGCAGAACCCTACACCGCCGGTACTGCCGATTCACTTCGTCGAGAAGCTGCGTGCAGTGCTGCGCGAACAAACGGCGATCCAACCCCGCTCAATTTGTGGAAATGGTGAAATTCACCGTGATGTGGGCCTGAGTTTCCACGGGCTGCCCGTTTTGGAGGTACGGCTTGAAGTGCCACTGCTTCACCGCCTCGCGAGCCGCAGTCGCCAAGATGCTAGGGCCACTGAGAATCTGCAACTGCTGGATCGTGCCGTCCCGCGAGATGAGCGCCCGCAAACTGACTGCGCCCTGCACCTTCATCTGCCGCGCCAGCAAGGGATAATCCGGTGGCACCGAAATGCTCACACTCTGCGTCGTTTGCGGCGAGAGTTGCACCCGATCGCCGGCATTGACCGGAGCACTCGGCGCCGATGCGGAAGCGCTGGATGCGGAAGACGTCGCGCCCGAGTTCACATCCAGATGGATGGCATTGCTTTTCGCGGGCACGTTGATGTGGCGGTTTCCGGCCACGACTTCCACCTCGAGAGGAGGCAGCGCCGCGCGCTCGGTGGTTGCCGAGAAGGGAGCTTCGGCCGCAGTGGGCTCCGGGGGCTTGGCGGGCTTCTGTTCGCGAGCGGGAGTCGCCGGTGTGCTTGCAGTTGGCGCAGCCACAGTCGTTCTCTTACTCTTGCTGCGAACCGTGGCTTCCTGCATTTCGCCGCTCGGCGGAAACCAGAAATCCCAATCCTTTAGAACCACTGCCGCCAGCGCCAACAGCAGTATCCCCAGCGCGATAAGCATCCGCTTCCGCTGTACCTCCGCATCCTGCGATGTGGGTTGCAACGAGAGCGGTATCGACCGCTCCAGATGGTTTTCGGGCTGGGTTTCGTCACGAAATATGGGCACGGGAGCGTCCTCCTAATCGGTCTCGGGGAGGGCACTATTAGTATGCCCCTAAACCCGCGCCCATGCCAAGCAAATCCCGCGCTGGCCGTACTCTTTGCCAGGGCTGAACCGTCGTGTGCGCACGTTACGTCCAGATCGCCAAGATCCAGATTGCGAAGGGCCAAATGGTTAAGGGAACAACGCCAAAGCGCTCTTCCCCTTTCTCATTTCCGCGCCAGCTCAGGAAACTTTCGTAACCTTATAGTCGAGCTTGTCAAGAATCCCAATCGCGGCTTCAAGAATTTCCTTATCCACCTTACGATTCGAAGCGATGGCTTCCGCCAGTGGGATGGAAATAATCTTGTTTCCCCGCAGCGCCGCCATCTGCCCGAATTCGCCGCGGTGCACCATGTCAATGGCGCCCAGTCCGTAGCGCGTTGCTAGTACGCGGTCGTAAGCGCTGGGCGATCCGCCCCGCTGGATGTGGCCGAGTACCACCGACCGCGACTCAAAGCCAGTCCGCTTTTCGATCTCGCTCGCCAGCGTCGATCCGATTCCGCCCAGCCGAAGATGCCCAAAGTCATCGCGCCCTGCTTGCAGAACGGACACTCCACCGTGTTTCTCGATGCCGTCGGCAAACTTCGCGCCCTCGGCTGCCACTATGATGCTGAAATATCTTCCGCGGGCATGGCGCTGGCGAATCAGTTCGGCCACCTGCTCAATATCGAAAGGAACTTCCGGGATCAGTATGACGTCCGCGCCGCCGGCAATGCCGCTATAGGTCGCGATCCAGCCCGAATCGCGTCCCATCACTTCCACCACGATCACGCGATTGTGCGCCTCGGCCGTCGTATGCACGCGGTCGATGGCTTCGGTGGCTATATTCACCGCCGTGTCGAAGCCGAAGGTGAAGTCGGTGCCCGCCAGATCGTTGTCGATTGTCTTCGGAACGCCAACCACCTTTACGTCGTTGGCGAAAAGTTTCTGCGCCACGGAGAGCGTGTCATCGCCGCCAATGGCGATCAATGCGTCACAACCATGTTTCTTGAGGTTCTCGGCGCAGCGCTTCAGGCCACCCTCATGCTTGCCTGGATTGGTGCGCGAAGTGCGCAGGATGGTGCCGCCACGCGGCAGGATGCCACCCACCGCCGAGAGGCCGAGGTCCATGGTCTTGTCTTCCAGTAATCCACGCCAGCCCTCCACGAATCCTACGAACTCGTCTTCATAGTGAAAGGTGCCCTTGCGCACTATCGCTCGAATGACCGCATTCAGCCCGGGACAGTCGCCCCCGCCCGTCAGCACTCCAATTTTCATCGCTTGCTCCCTTTATCATTTTCTAGTACGAGTATGAGTCCGCCCCAGAGCGGATGGAATCCGCCCGCACCGCATATTTCAGTGGGCCGGAATGTATTAGGTTATCACGCTGCTTTGGCTCGTGTGCGTAGGGACAGCCGCTCCTCGGCCGTTCAGCCGGATCAAGCCCGGCAGCCTGCTAAAAGCTAAGAGCTAAGAGCCAAAAGGCAGCTGCTCTCCTGCTACACTTCCCCCATGCGCGTCCTCGGCATCGACTGCGGCACGGAATACACCGGATACGGCGTGGTTGATCTGCTCGCCGACGATCGCCTGGTGTGTATCGTCTGCGGCGCCATCAAAGTTTCCCCGCGCGACCCCATGCCCACGCGCCTGTCGCGCATCTCGAGCCGCCTGCAGAAACTCATCTCCCAGCACCGCCCCGACCGCGTCGCGATCGAAGACGTTTTCTACGCCGCCAACGTTAAGTCCGCTTTGAAGCTCGGCCAGGTGCGCGGCGTCGCCATGCTGGCCGCCGCCTCCGCCGGAATCGAGGTCTCCGAATACTCGCCGCTCTCCATCAAGTCCGCGGTGGTGGGATACGGCCGCGCCGAAAAACATCAGGTCCAGCAAATGGTGACGCGTCTTCTGAATCTCGATCGGATTCCCGAGCCCGCCGACGCCGCCGATGCCCTCGCCATCGCCATCTGCCATCTGCACACCGCAGCCACCCAGGACCGCCAAAGACCCGTCTGCAAGTAGACAGGACTTAGCCAAATAGGGTAACAAGCCCGGAGCATGGCAATTCAAGCTGAAAGCTGAGAGCTTGCTCTTGACACTCCTCGCCGTCATCCCCAATCATTACAGCGGCCCCATGCCCCGTCCATTTCAGATTGTCTGCCTGCTCAGCTTTTTTTCGTGGATTGTTTTTTCTTCGATCTTGGCCTGTTCGCAAACAAAAACTCAAATCCAAAATGAAGATCCGGCCGTGGTCACCTTCACCCTCGATTTCCCCACCGCCCAGCCGGAGCACTACTCGATTCGCGTTCCATCCGATGGCTCGGCCCACTACCAGTCGAACGGGCGCCTGTCGCCCGATTCCGACGAGACCGACAGCTTCGATCTTGACTTCAACGTAGCTGCGGAAACGCGGAAGAGAATTTTCGAACTGGCGGCGAAAGCCGGCTATTTTCAGAGGGACCTCGACTCTCATCACAAGAACCTCGCCTCAACCGGAAAAAAGACGCTCGGCTACAAAGACGCGCGGCGCAGCGGAGAGTCCACCTACAACTACTCCCCCGTCCCCGCCGTCGAGGAACTGACCAGCCTGATGCAGGGTCTTGCGGCCACGCTCGAATTCGGACATCGCCTCCAGTACGATCGCCACTACCAGAAGCTCGCGCTCGACGAAGAACTCAAGCGTATGGAGGAAATGGCCCGCGCCAATCAACTGGTCGAGGTCACGGCCATTCAGCCCATCCTCGATCAGATCGTCGCCGATCCCTCCGTGATCAACGTAACCCGCGCTCGCGCCCAACGATTGCTGGAACGCGCAGGGGTTCACTGATCTTTTTCCGTTGCGCAGCCATCACCAGTATCCCCCTTGACTTAAGCGCCGCACGCTCGCAAACTTGAGGCAGCCTCGGACAAGCGGAGAAAGATCAGTTAAGCGTTAATCTATTGAATTTTGCGCGTAAGTGCAGCGCAGGATTTTCGCTGGCAACTCACGAACTTAGCAAGGGCTCTAACGTCTAGGGAGCGGTCCCGGGAGAAGCATATGTCGATAACAAAACTCGGAAAGATGCTGGCAATGTGGGCCGTGCTCGCAGCGGCGTTTCTGGTGGTCTCGGCGTCGGCCGAATCGAAGGCGCGCATCGTCCGTTTGAGCGAAGTGCAGGGTACGGTGCAGATCGACCGCACCACCGGCGACGGTTTTGATAAAGCGTTTCTCAACCTGCCCGTGATCGAGGGCTCGCGCGTGAAGACGGGCAAAGATGGCCGCGCGGAGGTGGAATTCGAAGATGGCAGCGCGCTGCGCCTCGCGCCCGACAGCGAAGTGGACTTCACTCGTCTCGCGCTCGGCGACGATGGACAGAAGCTCAGCACCGTGCAGCTTGTCTCCGGCACCGTCTACGCGAATCTTCACCCGAAAAGCGCTCGCGAGAAAAGTGACCAGTTCCTGCTGAATTTTTCGCGCGAATCCGTCACCGTGGCCGGGGCGGCGCATTTTCGCGTGGAACTTGAAGGCGCCAGCAAGGCAAATCTGGCCGTATTCAAAGGAAAATTGAGCGCCACCGGCCCGTCCGGACAATTTGACGTTGCCGAGAAGCACAGCGCAACTGTCAACCTTACGAACGACGATCCCGCCAAGAAAGACACTTTCGCGATCGCTAAGAATTACGAAAACGACCCCTCCGACGCCTGGGACCGCCAGCAGACCGACTATCACGATCGCTACGCGTCCGCCGGCGGCTCCAGCATTTCTTCGCCGTATGGTTACGGCATGAGCGACCTGAATTATTATGGCAGCTTCATGAACTGCCCTGGCTACGGACTTGGCTGGCAGCCCTACTTCATCGGCGCCAACTGGAGCCCGTTCCAGGATGGCGGTTGGGCCTTCTACCCCGGCGCCGGCTACATGTGGGTGTCGGGCTATCCGTGGGGCTGGATGCCGTATCGGTACGGCAACTGGGCTTTCGCGCAGGGCTGCGGCTGGATGTGGCAGCCGGGCTATTGGAACAACTGGTATGCGATTCCTCCGGTTGTGAATCCGCCGAAGCGCTTTCCAGTGCCGAGACCCCCGTTGCGCGGCCCGTTGACGGTGATGGTGGGACGCGGCCTCACGGCAAATCCGGCCATGGGAGCGCAGCGCCGCCTGACCATCAATCCCGGCTCCGCCAGCTTCGGAGTGCCGCGCGGATCGGTGCGCCACCTCGATCGCCTTTCGAAAACGATGACGCAGACTTCTCGTCCCGTCGCGGTCTGGACGGCTCGGCCAGTTTCGGCAACGCCACCGGCGACCGGCTTCGGTACGAGTTCAATAAGAGGCGGGACTTCTACCGGGACAGCTTCGACGGCATCGCCGCACGGATCGGCCGCGCCGTCGTCGTCGCGTCCTCACTGAAACAGAAATTGTGTCTGAAGAAGGCGGTCAAAAAAAATGGCCGCCCTTTTTTCTTCATCGCACTCTCAATTTTTACTCAACGATAATTCCCGCGTAACCAACCACTGACTCGTAATCGCCGGAGACCTCACCCGAAGTTGCGTACTTGACCAGCGTGGCCGAAGTCGCCCCCAGAAGCTTGGCTGCCGTGAGCATGACAATCGTCGGGCCGAACCCGCACATGGTGATGTCCTCATTCATCACCACTTCCCAGAGTCCGCGCGCATCCAGGGCCAGCACGCGTTCGATTGCTTTGCGGTCTTTGGCGCGAGTGACCGCATCGGACTCGTAGTGGTTCATGTCGCTAGAGGCGACGATCAGGACTTTTTCTTCTCGATCTTCTTCTTGATCCTCTTCTTGACGATCGGCAATCGCATCCGCCAGCGCTTCGCCCAATCCCCGGAGCACATCAAAGTTGCTGGTGCCGATGACGATCGGGACTATGCTCAATTCGGGCTGTTGCGTCTGCAGAAAAGGAAGCTGGACTTCGATGGCGTGTTCGGCGCGGTGCGCGGCGCTGTCCTCTTCGAGCGCAGGGAAGCGACGCAGCAACCGAGCAGCCAAGTCCGCGTCCGCCGCTACCTCACCCAGCGGAGTCTGCCACGTGGTGTCGGCTATGACCGCAAGCGGACGTCCCTTGCCCGTGTGATTGGGGCAGAGAATCACGCAGCGCTCGGGGATTTCCAGGCGCGAATACACAGCGCCAGCGACGCCGCCGGAGTAGATGTATCCCGCATGTGGAGCGACGCATCCGATGGCGGCGACGCGTTCGGCCTCGCGCGGAGTCTTGCCCGGAGAAGTGTATTGTCGAATTTCGCGCAGCAATTCTTCCGCGCGGCCCGGATAGAACCTGCCGGCGACGGCGGGAGTTCGTAGAGCGGAAGTCATCAGGGGCCTCCTAGAGGAGACAGTGTTCGTGTGGCGCGGGCGCCCTCGCCCGCGAAAACTATGAACTGCCGTCGCCGAGCGCGCGGAACAAAGCGGCGGTTCTTTCGAGCGGCAGCGCTTCCGCCCGGATCGCAGGTTTCACGCCGCTTTTCGCCAAAGCCGCGCGCAGCGCACCTTCATCGTACCGCGTCTTCAGATTATTCCAGAGAGTTTTGCGTTTTTGCCCAAAGCAAAGTTTCAGGAACGCGATGAACTCGGCCTCCGGAACTCGAAGCGACTCCAGCCGAGGCTTGATGGTAATGCGGACCACGGTCGAATGGACCTTCGGAGGCGGCGAAAACGCTCCCGGCGGAAGCGTGAAGAGCTGCTCGACCCGCCCGTAAAGCTGCGCCGTCGCCGAAAGCAGGCCATAGTCGCGGCTTCCCGCAGAAGCCGCCAGGCGGTCGGCAACTTCTTTCTGCACCATGATGACAATGGTGGAAAAGTAACGGTGATATTCGAACAGCCGCAGCAGAATATCGGAGGTAATGTAGTACGGCAGGTTGCCGACGACGCGGGCCGGTTCGGGCGCGAAGTTCAGGCCGGTACGCAGGCTGCCTGGCTTTGCACCGAAGACAGTGTCCAGTTCGATCTTCAGGATATCGCCTTCGATGATTTCGACATTGGGTTGCATGTTGAATTTCATCCGGAGCTGGGCCGAAAGCACACGATCCAATTCCACCGCGATCAGCCGCCGCGCTTTCCGTGCCAGCAAATCCGTGATGGCGCCGCGCCCGGGACCGATCTCAAGCACCGTGGCCTCGGAAACATCGCCCAGGGCCTCTACAATGCGCAGGGCCGCCGGTTCGCTCGTCAGGAAATGCTGTCCCAATCTTGGTTTACGCAGACTCTTTTCAATGGTCGCGCCCTTTGGCACGTTGACCCTCTTTCTTTCCGGCATTTAGACTGACTAAGTTCTCTTGCTGTGCGTTTTGCTCATGACCGCGCGGCGGAGAGACGTGGCTAAACGCGTCTCTAGAGAAAACTGTAGAAGCAATCATAATCATAACGTGAGCGAGGCATATCGAGTTCTGGTCGAGGAGGCTTCTTCGCAATGCATATCGCTTTCGCAGCGTCCGAGTGCGTTCCCTTTTCCAAAACTGGCGGGCTGGCCGACGTGGTCGGCGCCTTGCCGCGCGCACTGGCGGCTCTGGGACATCAGGTGAGCGTGTATGTTCCGCGCTATCGCCAAACCAAACTGACCGATCCGCAAACGGTGGTGCGCAGCATCACCATCCCTTTCGACGACAAGTATCGCTTTTGCTCGGTGGTGACGGCGGGGGCGAGCGCCGGGGTTCGATTTTATTTTGTGGATTATCCGCAATACTTCGACCGGGCGGCGCTTTACGGCGGCCCGGCCGGCGACTATCCGGACAACGCCGAGCGCTTCGCTCTGTTTTCGCGAGCGGTGCTCGAGGCCTCCAAGGTGCTGGGCGTGCCGCATGTCTTTCACTGCCACGACTGGCAGTCCGCGCTCTTGCCGGTGATGCTGCGCACGCTCTACGCCGAGGATTCCGCGTTTCGCGAGGTCGCCACCGTTTTCACCATCCACAACATGGGATACCAGGGTTTGTTCCCGCCCGATATTTTGCCGCTGCTGATGCTGCCCTGGGATCTGCTCACGATCTCGAGGATGGAATTTTTCGGGCAGGTGAATTTTCTGAAGGGTGCCCTCGTGTTCTCCGACTTCGTCACCACGGTCAGCAAGAAATACAGTCAGGAGATTCAGACCACCGAATATGGATTTGGCTTGGACGGTGTGCTGCGCAATCGCGCGGCCACCGTGACCGGAATCCTGAACGGCGTGGACTATGACGAGTGGAGCCCGCAGACCGACAAGTTCACCGCCGCGAAATATTCGCCGCAGGATCTGAGCGGGAAACTGAAATGCAAGCAAGACTTGCTGAACGCCTTCGGAGTCGCGAACGGCGGCGCTAAAGTTCCGGTGATCGGCATCGTTTCGCGATTCGCTGCGCAGAAGGGCTTCGATCTGATTTCGCAGATCATGGACCGGCTGGCGCTCGAAGAGATGATCGTGGTCGCGCTGGGAGCGGGCGACAAACCGTACGAAGAAATGTTCCAACGGCTCAACAAGCAGTTCCCGAAGAAGATTGCGGTCAAGATCGCGTACGACAACGCCATCGCGCACAAAATTGAAGCAGGCGCGGACATGTTCCTGATACCTTCCAGGTACGAGCCGTGCGGGTTGAACCAGATTTACAGCCTGAAGTACGGGACCGTTCCTATCGTACGGGCGACTGGCGGTCTTGACGACACCATCGAACCCTGGGACGCGCGCACCGGCAGGGGCACGGGCTTCAAGTTCTCCGACTACACCGGCGAGGCGCTGCTCGCGACCATCAAACAAGCATTGCTCGCCTACCAGGACCCGTCGTCGTGGCAGATGCTGATGCGAAACGGAATGAGCCGCGATTTTTCCTGGGGCGCGTCGGCGAGAGAGTACGGCAAGATCTACGAACGCGCGCGACAGGTGCGGGCCAGCGCGAATGCGGCCGCAGCCGCCGCGGATTTGAAAGAGGAGCCCGTGCTGGGCTAGCGAGGCGCACATCGCGAAGCAAGATCGCTGCCATGGACCGGCGCGCGTGGCCTTCCAGATTTCATATTCAGGAGCCTTGTTTCTCCCGTTCATGGAAGCTTGAAAGGGGCAAAAGGCCACTTTTGATGGGGTTAACCGTTTGGCTTGCGAATTGCTCTAAAGATCCCAGAGCAGAGAGTCTAAGCCGCCCCATGCCGCAGGAAATCTCAGTTTCGTACCTGGCGATCAAGAGCAAGGTCTATCGGTTGATCGACGCCCTGGTAGACGGGGAGAAGACAGAAGCGGACGTACAGGAGTCGGTCCGCCGCTGGTGGGATCTCATCCATCCTGCGGACCGGCCCGTCGCCAAGAAGTATCTTCTGATCGTGCTGGGACGCTCTGTGTCTGCCTTGGACGCCATCGGAGACGGGCTCACTTCTTCCAGGGCTTGCGAAGTCACATACGGTCCATTGCCTTCCGATCGGGTGAGGATGATAGAACGAATCGTCAAGGACGCTGGGGTTGGCTCGGCGGTCTGAGTCCTGCGGCCACTGGTAGCGTTTGGATTTTACAATTCCTCAAACAAGCATTGCTCGCCTAGCGTAGCTCGCGATTTCCGATTGAGTACTCCCGCATTATTTCAGCCCGAAGGGCTACACAATATGAGCAAGACGACTACTTCCAGCAAAACGCTTAGGCCCATGACGCCCGAGGCCGTCGAGGCGGCGGCTCGCGCCGACCACGATGCCCAACCGCTGACCCCTGGCGATCTCAAACGGATGAAGCGGACGCCGCAGGCGAAAGTCATTCGCCGCGCCTTGGCCTTGACGCAAGAGGAATTCGCTGTCCGCTACCACATCCCGCTGGGCACTCTCCGGGACTGGGAGCAAGGCCGCGCGGTACCGGACCAACCAACGCAAGCCTATCTAAAGGTCATTACGCGCGCACCCGAGCGCGTCGAGCGCCTGTTGAATCCGAGGGCGCACTAACCCACAATGTCGCAGCAGCACGGCACCCCAATCACCCCATAAGACTCTTTCGGGATATACCTCTCTGCGAAAGGCCGAGGCATCCTGTGCGCGCCGCATGAGTGAACTATGGGGTGTTACCCTCAGAGGTGTGGCGAGACCAAAACAGCAGCACTATGTAACTAAGGCATATCTAGAGGGTTTTCTTAGCCCCTCGGAACAGCTCCTTGTGTGCTACGGCAGAGGCAAAGGGCCATTTAGAAGTTCTCCCGCAGAATTGGCGTGTCAGCGGAATTATTACGCACTGAAAAAGGATGACGGGACCTGGGACGATTCCATCGAAACGCTAATCGGGCAGACGGTGGAGAGCCCCGGGTTGCCGGTGATTCAAAAACTTGCATCGGGAAACACTAGACTCAGTTGGCAAGACCGGAATCGTATTTCATTGCTTATTGCCTTTCAAGAGATGCGTACGCCATCTGCACGGGAGCGCACGAGGGCGTTTTCGAAGGTCTTGCATGATCGGGTGGCTCACGATATCAAGGCCGCCAATCCGCTCCAGGACTCGATTCAGATTGTTGGCGAGTCTGGAAAAGCTAGCACCGCCTCTCTCGATGAGATGACGGAAGTCCTCGACGAGATTTGTGATGACCATTCCATGGAAATACATCGCATGCTCATGGGAACAGCGCTCAAGCTGTCTGATCTACTCAGATACATGAAGTTTACGGTTCACTATCCGACTGGCAACGAGGAATTTGTTACTACTGACACTCCAGTTATTCGTGTATTTCATAACCCCGCGCCGCTTGGAACGGGGGTGAACAGATCAGATGTTGAAATCAGGTTTCCGCTATCTCGCAAGGCATTTCTCACCTTGACGCATGATGCGAGGTTGATGGAACTACTAGGGCGAACAAGCGGCGCCAAGCGATCTCGGCTTCTGAGGGCTCTCCCAGAGATTCGCATAAGGCCCCACCGTCGATTCTGAGGTAACTGCGTTCAATCGAGCGCATGCCCGACACTCCCATCGCTGGTTGTTCGCGTCCAAGGAAGTCGACTGGGCAACGGGCGTACTTTCTGAGGCCTCCGCTGCCCCCGGCATACTGGACCTCAGTAGCCATGACCTCATACACTTTCAGTCGAGTGTTAACTACGATCCAAGAATCGATTCAGGGGGCAAGTAGAGCCGCTCTAGGCGAGCAGTTGCGGATCGAAAACCAGGGTCTATATTCTCGCGGTACACTTCTGCAAGGCATTCCTGAAACCCATGACCACCTCCTCGCCGCGCACCATCTTTCACGTCGATATGGACGCCTTCTTCGTGTCCGTCGAGGAATTATTTGACCCTTCGCTAAAAGGCAAGCTGGTGGTTGTTGGCGGACAGCGCCGGATGCTCCGTTCATCGCGTAGTTTCTTGACTGTTCAATGGCCGAACAAAGCTGCAATGTTCCGGCTGCCGCGCAGCACTCGAAGTATCACTACGTCCTCGCCTTCGAGGCGATAGAAGATGACATACTCGCCGACGGGAAAGGTCCGCAGGCCGGGGCGCAAATCTTCGTCGCGGGCACGCCCTAAATTGGGATAGCTGGTGAGAAGAAAGAACCGGTCCGTGATCGAGCCAATGAGACGGTCGGCAATGTCCGTATTGCCGCTTTGGGAAGCAACGTAATACCAAATGTCGTCAAGGTCGGAATCGGATAGCAGCGAAAGGCGGTGTTTCATCGGCGAGGCGTTTGTTGTTCGGCGGCAAGGCGGGCGCGTCCACGCTGCATTACCTGCTGGGCAAGCTCGCGCATGGACTCTTGCGTGATCGCGCTCCCTTCGCCACGGGACAGCGAGGCTTCCGCCTCATCGACGGCGGCCAGGATTTCCGCGCGCGTACGTTCACGTTCCTCCCACAAAGATAGAGCTTCCATCACCGCGTCTTCCTCGCGTCGGAGCCGCCCGCTGGCAATCGCTTGCCGGACAAAAGCCCGTTGGTCAGGGGTTAGTTGCACTTCCATATGCCGTTAGCGTAGGAGCAGGAAAGGCAAGTGTCAAGCGCGGTTTCATAGGAATCGCGCTTAGCTCGCGGTACACTTCTGCAAGGCATTCTTCACTTCGATGAGCATTTCCTCGCCGCGCACTATCTTCCACGTCGATATGGACGCCTTCTTCGTGTCGGTCGAGGAATTGTTTGACCCGTCGCTGAAGGGCAAGCCGGTCGTTGTCGGCGGGCAGCGCGACGAGCGCGGCGTGGTCTCGGCCGCATCGTATGCGGCGCGGAAGTTTGGCGTGCATTCGGCGATGCCGCTGCGGACGGCGGCAAAACTTTGTCCGCAGGCGATCTTTGTCAACGGGCATCCGGAGCGCTATCGCGAATATTCCGGCAAAGTGCACGAAGTGCTCGGCCACTTTTCTCCGCTGGTCGAGATGGCTTCGGTGGACGAGGCTTATCTCGACATGACCGGAACCGAGCGCCTGCACGGTCCTCCGCTCGGCAGCGCGCACCGGCTGCATGACGCGATGAAGTCGGCAACCGAATTGAACTGCTCGATCGGGATCGGCACATCACGGCTGATCGCCAAGGTTTGTTCCGGCAAAGCCAAGCCGAACGGAGTGCTCTGGGTGCTGCCCGGAGAGGAGGCGAAGTTTCTGGCGCCGCTCGCAGTCGTCGACATTCCCGGCGTGGGCAAGGTAATGGAGCAGAAGCTGCATGCGATTGGCATTCAGAAAGTGGGTGATCTGGCGCGCCTCGACGACCGCGATCTCGAACACCGCTTCGGAAAATGGGGGCTCGCGCTGGCCGGGAAGTCGCGGGGCGAAGATGCGGGTGGATGGTTCGACACCGCGGTTGGAGAAAATGTCGATCCGAAATCGATCAGCCACGAACACACGTTCGACGAAGACACGGGCGACGCCGAGCGCTTGCAGTCCACGCTGATGCGGCTCAGCGAGATGGTGGGACGGCGATTGCGCGAGGGCGGATATTTTGCGCGCACGCTCCAGCTAAAATTGCGCTACAAAGATTTCACCACCATCACGCGAGCGCAATCGCTCGAGCAACCGACGCAGATGGATAACAAGATTTTCGAGCAGGCGCGGCGTCTGTTTTTCGCCAACTGGAAGGCGGGTGCGCCGGTGCGATTGCTGGGAGTGCAAGCGTCGAATTTCGAATCGGGTCCGACCCAGCTCGATCTGCTGGAGCCTTTGCGGGACGCGCGTTGGCAGAAGGCGCTGGCGGCGGCGGACCATGTGCGCGACAAATTTGGAGAAGCGGCCATCGGCCTCGCCAGAGGGATGAAAGGCGGATTCCGCGAGCGCACCCACGAGAATCCGGCAGCGTTGCCGGGCAAGGGCGGCCGAAAGGCGAGCGACTCGAAGAAGGCGTGAAACTTCCAGTCGTGTGACGCGTTCTATAGCGAGTTCAGAGTTGTTGTGATCACAGGCAGTCTGCCGAGCTATGCTCGGCTTGGACGGGCGAGGGCGCCCGTCCCCACACGAGCTGCTACGAAATATATTCGCGAATATAGTCATCGCGTGAGGTGGCGAGTTGGTGAGCGTCGCCATCGAAGATGACCTTGCCGTCGCGCAGGATCAGAAAGCTCATCGGCACTTCGCCACGCTGGCCTTTGGGTAGGACGACCAACTGGTTGGTGGCCTTATCGAACTGGTGGGTCGCCATGGTGAAGGCGTCCTGCAGGCGGGGGGTCGCCATAAGGGCGCTGGTTTTGTAGACGTCGCGTTGTTTCACGATGAGTTCGACGATCGTGTCCGAGGTTACCGGATCGAGTCCGCCGGTCGGCGAGTCGTAGAGCAGCACTTCGGGCCCGGTGATGATGGCGCGAGCGATGGCCACGCGCCTTCTCATGCCACCCGAGAGTTCGGAGGGACGCATGTCATAGGTTTGTTCCAGCTCCACAAAGCGCAGCGCCTCGCGGACTCGCCGCTCGATCTCCGCGGCGGAGATATGCTCTTCCATCAGGCGGAAAGCGACGTTTTCGTATACTTTGAGCGAATCGAAGAGCGCGCTCTCCTGGAACACGATGCCCACGCGCCGGCGCAGCTCGAACAGCTCTTGTTCCGACATGCGCGTAATTTCCTCTCCCAGCACGAAGATGCGGCCGCTATCGGGCCGCATGAGTCCTATGGCGAGCTTGAGAATCGTGCTCTTGCCCGACCCGGCGACGCCAAACAGCGCCTTGGTTTCGCCGTGTGGAAGTTGGAAGGAAATGCCGTCGAGCACGACGTTTTCATCGAACGCGATCGCAACGTTGTCGAACTCGATGGCGTAGCCGGAGGGACTCGCCACAGAAGCAGCCGGATTTTCGCTGGGCAGAGTGGGAGCCGGCATGGCTTACCTGTAACCAAAAATTGCGAAGATCAACTTGGTAACGAAAAAATCCACCACCAGAATCAACACCGAAGCAGCGACCACGGCCTGGGTGGTCGAACGGCCCACCCCCTGCGTGCCGCCCCGCGTGGACATTCCGTAATAGCAGCCTATGGTGGCGATGATGAACCCAAACAGCACGGGCTTGATGAGGCCGGTGAGGACGTCGCGGAAGACAAGGATCTGCCATACGGAAGTCCAATACTGCTGCGTGTCGACCCCGAACAGCAGGTGCGCGACCCCATAGCCGCCGATCAGCCCGAGCAAGTCGGCGATGATGGTCAGGAAAAACAGCATGAAGGCGGTGGCCCCAACTCGTGGCGTAACCAGCTTCTTGGTGGGGTCGGTGCCCAGGGCGCGCATGGCATCAATCTGTTCGGTCACGATCATCGAGCCGAGTTCGCTGGCCATGCCGGAAGCGTTCCGCCCGGCCACCATCAGCCCCGTGATGAGCGGTCCCAGTTCGGTGACCATGCCGATCGACACGAGCCGGCCGATAAGCGTGACCGAGCCGAATCGTTGCAACGTGCTGGCTGAGTTCAGCGCCAGCAGCGCACCGACGGACAGCCCCGTCAGAATCACAATCGGCAGGGAGCCGACGCCGATCAAGTCCGCCTGCTGCAGCATGTCGCCCATGTACAGGGGACGGCGGAAGAGGTTCGCCAGAGATTGCGCCGACAGCAGGGTGTATTCCTGAACCGCCAGGGCAAAGTCTTTGGCGACTTCGATAGGCGAAATCAATTCGAGTTCGAACGCCATGTCTGCTCAGGGAACTATAGCAGAGTGGAAAAGAGGTTGGACTCTACTCCCGGTTCTTCTTCTTGATCTCGATGGCCAGCCGCTTGATTTTCTGATTCAGCGTGGACAGCGGGACGTGGAAGCGCTCGGCCGCTTCGGTCTGGTTCCACCCGCACTTTTCCAGCATGTCGACGATGATTCGCCGTTCGCAGTCTTCCATAATGCCGAACAGCGTGGCCCCCGCATTCGCGCCCAAAGCAGGAACCGAGTTGCCCCGTCCCACGATGTGGTCGGGCAGCAGATCGACCCCAATATCGCTGTCGGAAGACAGCACCACGGCGCGTTCGATTGTGTTCTCCAGTTCGCGGACGTTGCCGGGCCAGGCGTAGCCCACCAGCGGGCGCAGCGCCTCGGTGGTAATGCGCCGCCGCGGCCGCTCATTTTCGTCGGAATACTTCTGCAGGAAGTGCTGCACCAGCAGCGGAATATCTTCGCGGCGTTGCCGCAGCGGAGGCAGATCGATGCTGATTACGTTGAGGCGATAGAACAGGTCTTCGCGGAAGCGGCCTTCGCGCACCATCTGGCGCAGATCGACGTTGGTGGCGGCGATGATGCGCACGTCCACTTGAATTTCCTGCACTCCACCCAGATGCATGAACTTGCGGTCCTGCAATACGCGCAGAATTTTGCTCTGCGTGTCCATGCTCATGGTGCCGATCTCGTCGAGGAAAAGAGTGCCCCGGTCGGCAACTTCGAACAGCCCCTTCTTCGACGTAACCGCACTGGTAAAGGCGCCTTTGACGTGACCAAACAGTGTGGATTCGAGCAGGTCGAGCGGCGTGGATCCGGAGTTGACGGGCACAAACGGCTTGTCGCGCCGCGTGGAATTCAGATGAATCGCCTTGGCGATCAGTTCCTTGCCGGTCCCGCTTTCGCCTTGCAGCAGTACGGTCGAGCGGCTGGGCGCAACCTGGGCGACCAGATCGAAAATCTTGAGCATGGGCTCGCTCTTGCCCACGATGTTTTCAAAGTTATAGCGCTGCTTGAGCGCGCGCTTGAGTTGAACATTCTCTTCTTCCGCCTTCTGGCGGGCGACGGCGGCGCCCACGTCAGCCAGCAGTTTCTCGTTGTCCCACGGTTTCTGGATGAAGTTGGTAGCGCCGGACTGCATGGCGCGGACCGCGTTCTCCACCGTTCCATAGGCGGTGATCATGATGACTGCCTGCTCCGGATGCAGCAGCCGAATCTCAAAGAGCACCTCCATCCCATTCTTGTCGGGCAGCGCCAGGTCGAGCAAAACCACGTCGAAAGCGCGCACTCCAATTTGCGCCAGACCTTCCCGTCCGTTTTCCGCAACGGCGACGGTGTAGCCCTCGAGCTGAAGAAGAGTCTCCAGCGACTCCCGGATTTCCGCTTCGTCGTCAATGATGAGGATTCTGCCCGCGCTTTGCGACGTGCTTTCCGGTGTGCTCCTTCGCGGGATCGCCATTAGTCCAGACACTGCTGCTTCAGACATGGACTGCCTTCCTGATCAACGGAAAATCCAGGGTGAAGGTGGTGCCTTCGCCCGGGCGGCTCTCCACGCGGATATTGCCCGCGTGTTCCTGGATGATGCCGTAGGTGACCGAAAGCCCAAGACCGGTGCCCCGATTCTGGCCCTCCACGAGCGACGTCTTGGTAGTGAAAAATGGATCGTAGATGCGCTGAATGTGTTCCTGCGCAATGCCCGAGCCGGTGTCGGAGACGCGCACGCTGACGAATTCGCCGTTCAGCGTCGCCACGTTCAGGACTCCGCCCCCGGCCATCGCGTCCTTGGCATTCAGGAACAAATTCAGAAACACTTGCTGCAAGCGCCCGGCGTTCCCCTGAATCAAAGGAAGGTCCTCGCAGAGATCGGGTTGCACCTGGATGTGAGCCACCTTGAACTGGTGATCGAGCAACGCCAGCGTGTCCGCGATCACCTTGTTCAGACTGACTTCCGTCAATTCCGCGCCCGTGGTGCGGGAAAAGTTCAGCAGATTATTGACGATCTCCGAAGCGCGGAACGTTTGCTTGGTGATTTTCTCGAGCAGCCCCGCTTTCTGCGGATCCGACTGCAACTGTTTCGCCAGCATCTGCGTGTAGGAGGAGATCACCGCCAGCGGCGTATTCACCTCGTGCGCAACCCCAGCGGCCAGCAGTCCGATCGAAGAAAGTTTGTCGGCTTGGGTGAGCTGGACTTCCAGTTCGATCCGCTCCGTGATGTCGTCCATGATCACCAGCCGCCCCACCACGTTGAACTTGCGGGTTACCAGCGGCGCCATCGCAACATTCACGATGCGCGATTCGCCGGTAGGAGTCGCCAGCCGGAACTTATAAAGATTGTGTATGCCGGGATTCTGCCGGACACGGTAGAACTCCTCGACGAAAGCGGCCGGAAAAACTTCGCTCAACGAACGCCCCACCACCTGCCAACGCGGTTGGGCATACATGACTTCCATCTGCGAATTCCACGACTCGATGCGGTCCTGCAAGTCCACGGCCATCACGCCGACATTGATGGATTCAACAATGTTCTCGTTGAAATCCTTGAGCCGTTCGTATTCGCTGACCTTTTGTTCGAGCGAGGCGTAGAGCCGCCCGTTCTGGATCGCGATGCCGATGTATCCCGCCAGCGCTTCGAGCAGCTCCACATCTTCGCTGGAGAGGAAGTCGCCTTGCATAGTCTTGCCCAGCCCGAGGAAGGCGATGGTTTTTTGCCGCGCGTGGCAGGGAATGTAGTAGTTCAGGTCCAGGCGTCCGATCGCCTCTTGCGCCGCGGCATTCTCACGCGGCAACTGGTGCGTGTTTTCGAAGAAGATATGCCCGGCCGCGTCCTCGATGCGCGGCTTCGCGAGGAACGACAGGTCGAGACCGGTGACGTGGGCGATGCCGAACGACTTCGCCAGTTCGAAGCGCGAAGAGTCGTTGTTGCCGAGGAAGATCGCAATGCGATCCACCAGCAGCGTGCGCGCCAGCCGGTCGACGAGCGAGGAGAGCATTTTGTCGAGGTCGGTCTCCGAACTCAACTCGCGCCCGAACTCGATCAGCGTGCGCCGGTAGTCGTAGCCTGTGCGGAAGAAGAACCGGTCGAGCTTTTCCTGAATCCACTTCCGCACCGGGTCAAACAGCAGCGCGGTGACCACGACGGCCACTATCAACCCGTAAGGACCGGAACTGGGCACGCGCGTGTGCACCAATTCCGCAATCGCGGCCACGCCGGCGAAGTACACACCCACGATAGCCGCCGCCGCCAGCGTGTACGCCATGCCGCGCTTGAAGATCAGATCCACGTCCATCAACCGGTAGCGGAAAATGGCGTATCCAAAAGTCAGCGGCAGCAATCCGAGCGACAGCACCGACACTTTCATGGCGGGCGATGGCATCACTCCGAACAGATACGGCAGAACATAGCAAAGCGTGAACGGAGTTATGGCAAGGACGGTACCGCGCGTAATCCACTTGAGTTGCTGCCGCAGAATCGGAGTAGTCGCGTGGCGGTAGTTGCTCCACAGAACCGCCGCCGCCGAGACGAAGAAGATCGTCAGATAAGCCCAGTGCACCCGGTTCAGATTGAAGAGCAGTGAATTGCTGGCTTTCAGGAACTGGAGCGCCAGGATTTGTATCCCAAGCAACACCGCTCCCGGCAGGTAGAGCAGTGGAATCGGCCAGCGATGCTTGCTGACATACTCCCGCCGTTCCGGGAAGGTCAATACGAAGTGCAGGAACAACGCCGGTTGCAGCAGCCACGCAACTTCATTGGCCCAGAAGACGGTCCAGTCAAAAGCGTTGAACTTGCCGGTGTAGTGCAGCGAGTAAAAAACGAACGATACCAGGCAGAAAATGTAAAAATGCGTCGAACCCACCGCCGTCCAGCGCCGCAGCAATACATAAAGCCCAATGCCCAGATAAATGAGCGCGATCAGCCGCAGCCAATCGTTCATGGAGCGGTCGGCCGGCGCCAGCACCACTTCCACATCCAGCGGAACCGAGCCGCGGATCAGCGAGTAGGTCGCCTTCGACCAGACGCCGGAATAGTAGAGCTGCCGGGTCACGGCCGCCGCAGTATCCACCGCGCGGCCATTGATGCTGACGACCTTGTCCCCGCGGCGAATTCCAGCCCGTTCTGCCGGCCCGTTCGGCTCCAACCGATCCGCCATCACGCGGCCATTCCGCTCAATCCACCACGCGCCGTCGTCGGGAACCGCGGACTGGTGCTCGATATTGAAGTTGAAACCAGCGAAAACCACCGCCGCTGCTGTGAGGAGAGCCAGCAGGATGGCGGTAAACCGGGCTTCAAATTCGCGGTTCATGGGCTGGGACAGCTGTGCGGAGTGACCAAGCACTCGCCGTCGCTGAGGCATTAGCAACTTCACTGCCACCTTCCAATTTTGTCGAATGCCGCTAAATCGCTGCCATAGAGCGACTTCGAGCGACTTCCACAATTATAGAGAGGGTACTGGATGAAAGCTATGGATTATGGAAGGTAGTTTCCGCTTTTTGGGATGCCATCTCGACTGCGGGAAAAGGGTCAGGATGCTGGGATAAGCCTGAGGGAGCGAGCGGAATCTTGTGGTTGGCATGTTTCTGAAGTGAAGTGAGGTGACGTTGCGGAGCCCAAGCTTCGCGTCCGTCCTAACGCTTCAGGGTGCCCAAGCTCCGCTTGGACGGGGGTGTGCAGCACCCGTTCCAAATTAGTGCTACGACTTCCGGTGCGGATTACCCGTCGCATAACTGCTAGACTTTGCTCAGAGCCTCAATGCCACGTCTCTCTTATGTCGGAGCTCTGCTGGCCGTTGCGGCCTTCTTGCCGGCGCTGGCTCTTGCGCAGAAGCCTGCGCCGAATAGTGCGCAGAACAGCGTGACGAATGGCCCTCGCGTCCAGCACGTCATCGTGCGCGGCAGCGGCCCCGCGATGGAAGTGGAGATACAGACTTCCGGAGCGCCGGTCGCGCCCGATACCCAGGCCATCACCGGCCCCGATCGCATCGTCGTGGATTTCCCCGGCGCGCTTCCCTCCGCCGAGTTGCGCGCCCTGAAAGTCAATCGCGGCGCGCTGAAGGGCATTCGCGCAGGACTGTTTTTCGACAACCCTCCGATTACGCGCGTCGTGCTCGATCTCGTGCAGCCGCAGTCGTATCGGATTTCGACGACTCAAATTTCGACAACCCAGAATATGATCGTCGTCAAGCTGGGTCCGGTTGAGCTGAGTTCGGCAAAGCTGGATCGGGCCGCCCCTGGAGCCAAGGCTCCCGAAGCGCCGGCTGCGCCCGCCGCAAAACTTCAGAATGCCTCGCTGGCCTCGGGCACGCTTGTCTCAGGCACGACCGCCGCAGGCACGAATGTAGCGGTTCCGAGAGTTTCTCCCGCGGCTTCCAATACGACGGCGCCAAAGGCGCTCGTAGTTGTGACCTTTGAAAACGGAATGCTGTGCATCCGCGCCGAGAAAGCCACGCTCGCGCAAGTGTTGTTCGAAGTGCAGCGCCAGACGCAGGCCGAGATTGCCATTCCGGCCGGCGCCGAGCAGGAAGAAGTGGTCGTCGATCTCGGTCCCGCCCCGGCGCGCGAAGTGCTGGCATCGCTGCTGAATGGCTCACCCTACAATTTTATTTTTGTCGGCACCGAACTAACCCTGGAGCAAGTCATCCTGACCCGCCGCGACCCCAGCATCTTTTGAACCTTCATCCTCGCAAATACTTCCAGGGACGCGGGTGCCCCACCCTTGCGTGTTCTGTGGGCAAGGGTGGGATTCCACGGTCGTCTCGCGCTTGGGATTTCGTAGATGTCCTTGGATGGAGCGGAATTCAAATAATTGTCAACTACGGCGGCGATATCAGCCGCACTGTGACGGGAGACGCGCCGTTGCCAAGAATCGGCGTTCCAGTGGCGTTGAGTCCGCAACCGGCCAGGTTGATGACCTGCGTTCGGATGTGACCATTCGCTGGACTTACTGCTCCGGTTGGATTTAGAAAGAGCTGCACAAAACCGATAATCTGAACGCTAGGGTAGCCGGCAGGCGGCCAAGGAGTCGTCGTGCTGTCGACGTTGATGACCGGCACCGTCACCATCGAATCGCTGACCATCACGACGTTTCCTGCTGCACCGGGAACCGGATTTTCCGCGCCCGCCAAAAACTGAAATGGCGGGCTCGGTGCCGCAGTGGTATCGACACTGTCTCCTCCGTTGGCGGACGAGTGGGTCAAGTCATCCACGGCGGCTGCCGTCTCGGTGTCTCGAGTTGGGTAGTTATTCGTGTCGACCTGCACGGTGCCGTTACAGGAGATGGGTGTTTGCACGCAGCCCGCAATGCTCAACTCATAAGGCGTAGTACAGCTGGGGCATACGACGGACGACGCGCTGGGCGCGGGAAAGCTACCGGTGGCATCGGTGGTGCCGGGATAATACCGCCAAGGTTTAGGAGCCGGAACGGTACTAGGGTCGCAGTTTGTGGAGCAAGCGGTCCTCAGCCGGATAGGGGGCGGTGGCGGCGGTTGCGGCGGTATTGTGGTCGTCTCCCAGCCGAGCAGTGCCAGGTCTAAAACCGCGCCGGTGGCGGGGTCGAAGATCTTTAGAGTACTGCTATTACCGGGAGTCGGACTGATGTTCGGCAGCAGCCACGGCTTCACACACATGGGCGCGACCCGGGTCGTCGCCACCTCCAACTTATACGCGCCCGAAGGGTTGTAAACTTCCGCCGTGGCCGACGCGGACACCGCGATCTGCTTCCTTCCCCAGATGCGCGCGAAAAACGTTGGCAGATTGGTTACCTGCACGCTTATCGTGAAAGTCGGGTTGGTAGGGAGGTTTCCACCAGGGGCGGAAGGAATAGCGACCTGGGAGGAGGTAAGGTTCATTCCTCCTACTTGATTCTGCTCCGCGACCTGGAGAGCGACCGCGGTGGCGAGGTTCCACGCATTTGCCATCAGACCGTCGGAACTGGCGTTCGGATCCGAGGTCGCCCCCGAATTGGCGAGCACGCGCGCCGCCGCCAGGGCCGCGCCATCGGCCGCCAGTTGCGCTTCGCTGCGCGCGGTGTAGAGCGTCACCACGTCGATTGCCAGGGCGGCCATCGCTCCCACCACAAACAGCATGAACACCGCAACCAGCATGATGACGATCCCTCGCTCGCGGTTGCGCCGCGAGTTATGTCCCAAGTTAGGCCGCAGGTTACGTCGCAAGTTAGTTCGATGGCGTCGCAAGCATCCTCACATCTGGTTGTAGACCGTAGCGCTCTCGCTTAAGTATGTTTTAGCCGCATAGCCTGCGCCCGGAAATAACAATTGAATCACACTATTGAACCGCCAATGATACGGATATGTGACCGTAACGACGGTGCCGACGGCCACCGGCGGCCCGAGCGCAGATACCCATCCGCGGTTGATGGCGATGACCAGGTTGTCGCCAGGATAACCGCCTGAACAGCCCGAAATCGTGTAAGTCCACGCCAGGCCAACTTGTGTGGGTGCGGGCGGCGGCTGGCAACTTCCCTGATTCACCACTCCGCTGCCGGCCAGCGAGTTGACGATTGCGGTCACCACCGGTTTCAGAGAATCCGGGTTGGCGTTGCTCGTCGCAATGTCGCTCATCGGCTGAGCGCCGGCAACGATGGCGCCTTCCTGCGCCGCTTGCTCGATCTTCTGCTTCTGGTTGAATGCGCCGCTGAAATCGTAAATGCCCACGACGAACACCACCAGAAGCGGCAGCGTGATGGCAAACTCCAGCAGTGCCGCGCCCCGCTCATCCTTCAGAAGACCGACTGCACCGGGTGCTCCACTTCTCGCGCTTTTCGAGAAGTGGAACCTCTCGCGGCGATGCGGAATTCGAAGCATCTAGTTCTCCATCCTGCTTTGCGCTTGCGCCGACAAAATAATCTTCTGCATGTTCAGGGAAGTGAAAGGCAGATAGAACTGGAATGGATATTGAAAGCTAACCACGGTTCCGCACTGCGGAGGCTGGGTGTTACCGGCAGTGGGATTCAGTTGTACATTTTGGCAGACATAGACTTTGCCGCCCGTCGCCGTCGTACACCCGCCACCCGGCGGCAACGGTGGCAACGCGCACAACCCTGCGCTGCAGGGTTGTGCGCCGCAAGTTGGCGGATTGGCCGGCAGTTGGATCTGGCTGGGATCGAGACTGGACGCCTGCAACACCGCGAAAATCGCGTTGTCCACCGTGCTGGCGACAGGAAAGTTGTTCGGCAGGGCACCACACGTGGCGCACGACGCGCGTGCCGCCGTGATCGCTCCCTGCTGCGCCGCCTGCGTAATGGTTGAGTAGATGTTGAAGGCTCGTCCAAACCAGACGATCCCTAGCAGAATCATGAACACCAATGGCAGCACCAGTGCGGCCTCGGCGATCTCCACGCCTTCACTGCTTTCGAGTCTACGCGCGATTCTTTTGATGTTCAGCAAACTGCAGATCCTTCGCTCCCCCACCCCATCCGGCAAATGCGGCCGGCTGGGGGCCCGGTCACTCGGGATGACAAATCATAAATGAAATGACAAATCACGGATTACATAACACAAATCACAAATTCCAAATCGCTTTACCCATCCCGTAGAACAACACCGTAACCGCCATGGCCACTCCGAACGGAATTTTTGTCGACTGCGGATCGTCGAGCGATACTTCGGACCCAGGCATCCGCAGGCTGAACAGCGCCGCCAGCAAATGCGCGATGTTCAGGAGCGTCCGTTTCAGCCGCCCTTCCCAGATGACCACCGCCAGCGCCATGACTCCCGCAACTAAAATCGTGCCCATGAGCACGGCGAGCAGTTGCCGCGGACCGAGACACGCTCCCAACGCGCCGGCCAGTTTCCAGTCGCCGGCACCGAGGCTGCGCGCTAGAACGAAAGGCAGCAGCAGCCCCAGGCCCAAGGCCGTTCCCAGCAACGCAGCTTTCAGTCCCGGCCAGTGGTAGAGAAACGTGTTGACCGCGACGCCGGCCACTAGGCCCGACACCGTGAGCCAGTTCGGAATCCGCCGGTAGCGCCAGTCGAGAACTCCCGCGCCCATCCCCACCAGTATCGCGGGGATCCATGGGGCGAAAACCCGGGGTGCGAAGATCCGGGGGGCGAAAATCCAAAGGCCGAAAATCCAGGGGCCGGATTGAAACATGGTTGCCGCTGGCAGACAAGCGCCTCCGCGCGTTTCGCTTCCTGTACTTTAGGGCTTTCGGAGTCCACACTCAAGCGCGAAGTTCGCAACTCTAAGCTCGCAGCCCTCAGCCAAGCAAAAGGCCCGGTTGCCCGGGCCTGAAATTGGAATCGCAATAAGGCTCGCCTAGCGTGTGACCGGAGGCGCCGAGTTTCTTTCCGCAACCACTTTCTTGGCGTTGTCCGCCAGCGCGCGCGCTTGCGGCATCAGCTCCAAAGCCTTGATCACGTCCGGATCGGTTTCGGCCCGCACCTTCAAGCCTTCTTCCTGCCCGAAGGCATCGACGAAGAGTTCGCTCTTGATGTCGGAGCGCAGCCAATCGTTGCTCTCGATCATTTCGGCTTCGGTATGGGGTATTTTCTCTTCGTCGAGGAAATTACGGAACTCCTGCAGCAGCGCATCGTCCACTTCGAAATTCTGCGTGATCTTATGAGAGATCGCGTAGCGCTTGGCAAAGTTGAACACAGCGTAATGCTGCAGCAACGAGTCCTGGAACTTATTGGACTTGTAGGGCGCGAGCTTTACATCGGGTGTGATGCCGCCGCCGCCATACACCGTGCGTCCGCCATCGGTGAGCTTGACTTCGTGGTTAGCGTTATTCTCTTCGCTCTCCCGATTGTAATAATAATCGTAGAGAGAGAGATTTGAGTAATCGCGCTGGATCAAGCGTCCACTGGGGGTGTAGTACTTGGCGGTGGTTAGGGCTAGGCCGGTGTTTTCGGTCAGCGGATACACGGTTTGCACCAGGCCCTTGCCGAATGTTACTTCACCTACGATCAGGCCGCGATCGTGATCCTGAATGGCTCCGGCCACAATCTCGGCGGCGGATGCGGTGCCGCGATTGACCAGCACCACCAGCGGATATTCCTTGCCTCCATTGCCATGGGCTGCTACGTACCTTTTTTCTGGAGATGAGCGGCCGTGGTGCGAGACGATCAGCTGTCCCTTCTTTAGGAATTTGTCGGCGACGCCTACGCCTTCACTCAGCAGGCCACCGGGATTCTGGCGCAGATCGAGGACCAGGCCCTTGAGATCGCCCATCTGATCGAGAGCCTCGGCGACTTCATGCTCGGTGGTTTCCTGGAATCCGGAAACGTGCATGTAACCGATGCCGGGCTTGATCATGAAGTGCAGGTCCACGCTGTAGCGCGGAATCTCGTCGCGGACGACGCTGAATTCGAGCGGATGGTCGGAGCCTTCGCGCAACATGGTGATGCGGACGGTGGTGCCTTTCGGCCCCTTGAGCAGGTCGGCCACGTCGGAGGTGCTCATGTTGTCGGTGGGCTTGCCGTCGATGGCGGCGATAATGTCGCCCGGGCGGATGCCGGCGCGATAGGCCGGGGTGCCGACGAAGGGAGCGATGACGATGACTTTATTGTTGCGCGGTCCAACCGTCATGCCCACGCCGTAATACTTGCCGCGCTGCTCTTCGCGAAGAGCGGCATAGGATTTCGGATCGAAAAAGTTCGAGTGCGGATCAAGCTGGTGCAACATGCTCGGGATGGCGCCGTTGTAAATCGCCTTGTCGGGATTCACCGGGTCGGCATAATTCTGCTCGATCGTCTCATACACCTCGGTAAACTGCTTCAAGCTGTCGCGGACGTCGGAGTCGCTGCTGGGCGTGGTTGCCGGGCTGATTCTTTGCGCGAACAGCATTCCCAGCAGACCGAACAGAGCAAGGACAAAAACTATCAGGAAGAGTGAACGACGAGAACTACCAGCCATGTGTCGAAATCCTCGGGCAGGGACGTGGAGAGACCCAGTCACCCCATCTAGTGCAGTATAACATGCAAAAGCGCCTGTTCACTTGGATGCCAAAAACCGCTGGGGGTTACTGCGGGGCGACATCTTTTGGGGGTTGTCGGGGAAGTCGAGCCTCCCCAAGACTCAAGGAAAATCCCAAGCGGGTGACGACCGGGGAATCCCACCCTTGACAAAGAGCGTCAAGGATGGGCGCCCGGCCGTCCGGCTACGGTTCCGGCGGGCTACTGTTGCGGAGTCAATGACTTTAAATAGGCAACGACAGCTTCGGCGTCACTGCGGTCCATGCGAAACTGAGGCATCGGAAGGCGGAGACGATCACCGGTGGTCCAGACGCCGGTCGTCAGTAGTTTGATCATGTCAGCGTCGTTGGCGGGAGGAGTGCCGCCGATCCGTGGCGCGTTGAGAGGCCAGTCCGAGTCGGGCTTCGCCGGCAGCCAGGGGACGGGCGCGCCCTGCAACCATCGAGTCCGGTCAAGATTTCCATGGCTGTCGCGGGGCGTGTGGCACTGCCCGCACATGGCCACGCCCTCCACGAGATACTTTCCGCGAGCGACGTTCGGGGCCGCGCTGGCTGTTTTGCTCTGACGTTGCGGGTTTTGGTTCTGCGCAAAAGCGAGGGTGACCGCATTTGAGAGCAGGGCGAGAGCGATTGCCGCGGAGACCGAGAAGAAAGCAAGATGAATCGGCCAACTCTTGCGATGGCCCCGGCTGAAGGGAGATCGTGGGAACATTGATTTTGGGAGCATTGATTTTCACCTGCTCAATGCTACGCTTGGCGACGCTGCTTTGGTGGAATTCCACTCATCGTAAAGTGCGCGATGAGTCGATTGATTCGAGCCTTCGCTCTTACCCAATCAGGCAGATGCAGCTTTGGCCTTGCAAATCCACTCACAAGCAGTACAATTTTGGCGATTCAGAGTTGAAAAAAGGGATTGCTGTTTAGACGGGGCCAGATCGCGACGGATCCGGTCTGCCTCGCCGTAAGAGGCTGTGATGGAGCAGAAAAAGCAGTCGAGATCAATGAGGATATGGGTTCAAAATATGGAGGAACGAAGGATGAAATTTTATCGTCTCGCATTTGCCCTTAGTGTAATCAGCGTTGCAATCCTGACAGCAGGGTGTAGCTCAACCGAGAATAAGCCGAAGGAGAGCACGCCCGAAAATCCGGCAGCCGCCGCAAAGCCGCAGATTAAGGAACCCACCCTTTACACCGGGCAGGAGGCATTCAATCGAATGATGGGTCTCGCCTTGAAGTGGTCGCCGGATGCTGAGCCGGCTCGGGTGGAATCGGTTCTCACCACGGAAACCACCGGCCAGGACGGAAAAGCAACCATCTGGCGAGGGTACTTTGTCTCGCCCAGTCGCCGGTCCACCAAGACCATTGTTTGTTCGGGAAGCCGTCAGCCGGATGCGCCACCGTTCGGAGTTTCACCAGAGGGGGCTGAAGGCGCCTACAACGCCCAATCCGCCGGTCTTGTCTTTTCACATTACCTGCTGAAAACCGATACGGATAAGGCATTCGCGATCGCGCAGCAACACGGGGGCGACGCCATCGTCAAGAAGGATGCGCAGCAGCCCATCATGTACGTGTTGCTCAAGGACCGGAAGCAGAACGTGCCCGTCTGGTATGTCATTTATGGCACGAGCGAGAAGGACAGGAAGGGCATCGGCGTGATTAACGCGACCACAGGCGCTTTCGTAAGCGCCGGCAAGTGAGAGAGGCGAGAAGTCAAAACTAAGTTGATCGCTATCGCGATTTTGGGCGGGGTGACCCTGGCTATAGCAAACATTTGAACTCCGGAGGGTGGAGCGTCCAAGCTCCGCTTGGGGCCCGGGTGTTGATCGAGTGGACTTACTCGCACTGCGGGAAAGATTCGCGCGCTCTACGTTGCGCTGTCGGCTTGGATTCGATTTGCGCCGGACCCGCTGCCCGGGGCTTCCAACGACGTCAAAGAAAGCGTACCTCGGGAGCTAAAGCGGGAGCGCAGTTTCAACTGCGGCACGGCTGAAGCTGTGTCCTTCCCTCTTTGACGAAGAAGTCGCGGATGGGGCAGCGGGCAATTTCTCATACATCCACCAGTTTCAAAAAATGTGGTAGACGAAGTGAGCAAAGAGAATCGCCAGGAGCAAACCTCCGAGGCCACAAACCCAGAAGAGAAAATGCTCGGTCAACTTTGGGGAATTAATCTCTTTCTTGTCCATGACTGAAGAATACTCCCTAACCTCGATGAATCACATTTAGGAGAACGCAAGACACTCGCAGGCACGGTTCAGCGCCTGAACCCGGACATGCTTCAGAAGAAGCGGGTGACGCCTTCTTCCAGCACGACTACTTTGTCTATTACTCCGGCGGCTAGGGCTTCGCGCTCCAGCAACTGGAGAGGTTCTTCGATGGGCTCATGCGACAGGCGGAATGTGCCGTAGTGCATGGGGACCATCCAGCGGGCATTCAGATCTAAGAAGGCCTGGGTGGCATCGGCGGGACTGGTGTGCACGTTACGGAACTGCGGCGGATTGTAGGCGCCGATGGGGAGCAGGGCAAGCTCGGGCGACAAGCGGCGTCCGATTTCGCGAAAGCCGGCGAAATAGGCCGTGTCTCCGGCGTGATAGACGGAGTGTTTGCCGCTGCGCAGCACGTAGCCGCCGTAGCCGCGGTGCGAATCCTTGATGATGCGCGCTCCCCAATGGCGCGAGGGGACGTGGGTGATGTCGAGTGCGCCGTGGCGATAGGTGTTCCACCACTCGAGTTCGACAATTTGTTCGAAGCCGAGATCGGAAACGAGGTCGAACAGGTGATGAGGAACGACGAGCGTGGGCGCGGTTCCGTTCTGGCGGCGGGTTTGGCGCGCGATGGCGCGTAGCGATTGGCGATGCAGGTGGTCGAAGTGCGCGTGCGTCACTAGCGCGACATCCATTGGAGGCAGATCGCGCAGGTTCAATCCAGGTTGACGCAGGCGCTTGAGAATGAAGAGCCAGCGCGCGAAGTTGGGATCGATGACGACGTTCTGTCCGCCAATTTGTAGAAAAAAGCTGGAGTGTCCGATGAAGGTGACGCCGAGTTCGCCGTTTGAAGCCAGTTTGGCCTTGTGGGTCTTGCCGGTGCGAGGCGTGACCGCGGAATGCCGCACCAGGCGCGTGAACTGACGCGCTCGCTTGCGCAGAGCGGGATTTTTCAATGAGGACTTTAACATCGGTTCGACCAGTACGATTCGATCGGTACGCTGGAAGCGCGGACTATTAACACATTATCTGGTATGTTGGCGCAAGTCTCTAGTGTTTAGATGCTCCTGGCGCCGGTATCGAAGCGCGGGGGATGAGATTTGTTTGGGTAGCGATTCTTGGGTGTGTGATTTTTCAAGTGTAAGAAATCCTGTTTTCCTTGACCGTCACTTCGCCGGTCATATCTAATTTAAAGTTGAGGCGAGATACTTTTGGAGGAATCAACGCTAATGCGCGTCGCTTTTCTTGGCATGGGAATTATGGGACGGTCGATGGCCGCCAATTTGGTCAAAGCCGGACACGAGGTCGCAGTGTGGAATCGAACTGGCGGCAAGGACAAGGACGTGGAGGGCGCGCGCAGCGCCGCTTCTCCGGCGGATGCGGCGCAGGGGGCGGAAGTGGTGTGGATGTGCCTCTCCGACACGAAGGCGGTTGAGGACGTGCTGTTTGGTCCGGGCGGCGTGGAGCAAGTTCTGGCCGCGGGCATGATTATTGCCGACTCGAGCACGATCTCGCCGTCGGCCACGCGGCGCTTTGCGGAGCGCGTGAAGGCGCGTGGCGTTGACTACGTGGACGCTCCGATGACCGGCTCGAAGATTGCCGCCGAAAGTGGGAGCCTGATTTTTATGGTGGGCGGCGACGAAGCCGTGCTGGCTCGCCTGCAGCCGCTTTTTCAGGCGATGGGCAAGCAGGTGTTCCACATGGGCGAAACCAGCAAAGGACAAGCCACGAAGCTGGTCATGAATCTGCAGATTGCGCTTATCTACGAAGGATTCGCCGAGGCGCTTACGCTCGCAGCCAAGTTGGGTGTGGACGTGGAAAAGTTGTTGCCGCTGGTGCAGGCTTCCATGGTGCGTTCGGGAGTGGTGGATTACAAAGCTCCGTTTATTTTGAAGCGCGACTTCTCGCCGAATTTTCCGCTGCGGCTGATGTTGAAAGATATTCGCCTGGCGCTCGATGCGGCCAAGGAATCGCACGTGCGCCTGCCTGGACTGAAAGCGGTGGAAGAGGTGTACAACGTCGTGGCCGCGGAAGGGCAGCAGGATCTGGACTACGCGGCGACACTTACTTTGCTGGAGAAGTGGGCGGGAGTGGAAGTGAAAGGTGGGTCGAAAGAAGAAATGAAGGCGTCCTAAACCGAATCCAAAATTACTGTGACCACAGGCAGACTGCCGAGCGGCGCTCGGCTTGGACGGGGCAAAGCCCCGTCCCTACACGAGCTATTCCTACTTCTTGGCCAGCGAGCGGATGTAGTTCACCAGGTTCCAAACGTCGTCATCCTTGGCACGGTCGCCTTCGGGGGGCATTTCGCCCTTGCCCTTCCGGATCGCGTAGAAGAGTTCGCCGTCGGTGCGGTTTTTCAAGGCGTCCGGGTTGGTGAAATCGGTAACGTTTTTCATGTCCGACGCCATGTCGCCCTTGCCGTTACCATTGTCGCCATGACACATGGCGCAGTCGATGACGTACAGCTTCTTGCCCTTGGCGAGCGACTCGGGGGTCGGCTTAACGGGATTTGCCTTGGCGGCATTTTCGGGGGCGGGCGCTTTTGCGGGGGGCTGATCTTGCTTCGCCCATAACGCGAACACACAAAAGAGCAATGCGAAAAGGACGAGTGTGGTCTTCTTCAGGAATTCCTTGTTTGAAAATATATTCTTCAACACACACCTCCGGTTCGGGAGAAACGGTTGAACTGCTAAAGATACTCCACGACACGGGAACGTGCACGAAAAGGTTGCAGGCTGGGAACCTCCGGGGCCACAGCCGAGCCCCTGCAAAACGGATTTATGAGATGGTTCCCGGGAAGCGGCGAGGAATCACGCATGGCACCGCAAACCTTGACTCCCAGTTATGGGGACATCGAATCTCGTTGTCTGCAACGAACTACACTCGTAACCCCTTTATCCAGCGAGGATTACAGAAGTATTACACCGGCGTTCGCGCGCTCTTGATATGGTCTAGGCAAACCTCAGTGGGACAGGTGTGGGGAGATAAAAACAATGAGCCAGACGACGTTCGAAACAACGATCGAGACAGCGCGCGAGACGATGAGCGAGTCTACGAGCCAGGCAATGAGCGACGCCGGAGAAAGCGCCAATCGTAAAGACTGGACGAACCGCGATGGCTTCAACTGGGGCACGGCGATCGCCATGGGCCTGTTTCATGTGGGCGCAATCGCGGCGCTATTTTTCTTCACCTGGCCGGCATTTTTCGTCGCCATTTTCTTGTGGTGGATTTCGGGCAGCCTCGGGATCGGGATGAGCTATCACCGGCTGCTTACGCATCGCGGATACAAAACGTCGAAGTGGGTGGAGTACTTCCTGACCTGGTGCGCGACGCTGGCGCTCGAAGGCGGGCCGCTTTTCTGGGTGGCGACACATCGCATTCATCATAAGTATTCGGACGAGCCGGGCGATCCGCACTCGCCGATAGACGGCAAGTGGTGGTCGCACATGGGATGGATCCTGATGGGTAAGTCGATGCATCACGACACGACCACGCTGGCGCGTTACGTGCCCGATCTTACGAAAGATAAAGTCCACGTTTGGCTGACCAAGTATCACTACACGAGCAACATTCTTGTGGGCGCGATCCTGTTTGCCATTGGCGGATGGCCGTGGTTGCTGTGGGGAGTGTTCGCGCGCGTCGTGGTCGGACTGCATGCCACCTGGATGGTGAACTCGGTCACACACATTTGGGGCACGCGGCGCTTCGCGACCAGAGACCTCTCGACCAATAACTTTCTGGTGGCCATCTTTACCTTTGGCGAAGGCTGGCACAACAATCATCATGCGCATCCGGTTTCGGCGCGTCATGGTATGGCGTGGTACGAAATCGATATGAACTGGTACGGCATCTGGGTGATGAAAAAACTGGGACTGGCGCGGCACGTGTACAAGGTCGCGCTCGATAACCTGCCGCCGAAGCCGCCGCTGGTGCGCGATGTGAAGGCGGCTGCGGTGCTGGCGTCGGCCGCGGGCAACGACTGAGAGCTTTCACCGCCGAGGCGCGGAGAGTGCCGAGAAAATCGAAAATCAAGGGACCGTCTTGCCTTTCGTGTAATCTCCCGTGGATGGAGGAGCCGTCGCGGCAAACTGCAGATCCCTCGCTTCGTTCGGGATGACAATTCCTAAAGTTTTTGTACTGAGCTCCTCATGCATTTCTCGGCGTCTCGGCGGTGAAATCGCTACAATCTCCCTGTGCGGATCATCAGCCGGCAGAAAGCGATTTATTTCTTCATCACGCTGGGCGTTTGCCTGATTGCGGCGGCCGTCGCACTGAACGTCAGTTGGATCATCCTGAACTGGCGCGCAGGTCTGATGCTTTTTTTCGGCGGCATACTTTTTCTGGTCATCATCGCGGGGCTGGTCCTCAATACGATTTTTCTGGTGCGCGAAATTCGCCGCAACGAACAGCACGACAGCTTCATCAACGCCGTCACCCATGAATTGAAAACGCCGATTGCGTCCATCCGGCTCTACCTTCAAACTTTGCAGAGACTGGAGGTGGGAGAAGCGCAGCGGCGGCAGTTCTACGAGTTGATGCTGCTCGATACCGAGCGCCTGCTGCACACCGTGGAACAGGTGCTGAAAGCGGGGGAGGCGGCTCAGAAGAAAAGCCCGCCGCAACGCTTGCCGGTGGAATTCAACTCGCTGGTGCGCGAGTGCATGGAATTGGCGCGAGTGCGGCATCATTTGCAGGCGGCCGACCTCGACTACCGCGAGTCTCCGTCTTCGTCAATGGCGAACGGTGACGGAGCGCGCGTGCTGGGCGATCCGGAGGAGTTGCGGACCGCGGTTTCGAACCTGCTGGACAATGCCGTGAAGTACTCGCCGGATGGCGTGCACATCTCGGTGGAACTCGATGCTCCTGATGAAAAGCGAGTGGTGCTGCGGGTGCGCGATCAGGGCGTGGGCATTCCGGAGCAGGAATTGAAACGCATCTTCAAACGGTTTTATAGGGTGACGCACCGGTCGCTCGCGCAAGTGAAGGGAACGGGGCTGGGATTGTTCATCGTGCGTTCGATTGCGCGCAAGCACGGCGGCCAGGTATTCGCGGAGAGCGAAGGCGCAGGAAAGGGAACGACGGTGACGCTGGAACTGCCCCGGAGGTTGGCATGAGCCGGGTGCTGGTGGTGGAGGACGAGGCGCACCTGGCGCAGGGTTTGCGCTTCAACCTGCAAGCCGAAGGACACGCGGTGGAAGTTGCGGGGGACGGCGAGACAGCGCTGGAGAGGCTGGTCGAAAAGAAAGAACGCTTCGACGCAGTTGTTCTCGACGTGATGCTGCCGGGCAAGAGCGGCTTTGATGTCGCGGCCTTGCTGCGCGAGAAGAAGAACTATGTGCCGATCCTGATGCTGACGGCGCGCGGGCGTCCGGAAGACGTGCTGCAGGGATTCGCGGCGGGCGCGGACGATTATTTGCCGAAGCCGTTTGAGCTGGCGATCCTGATCGCCCGCCTCGATAGTCTGCTGCGGCGCAGTGTGTGGATGAAATACGCCGGCCCGGCGAGAGCTGGCGCCGGCGACAACAATATCGGCGACAAGACGCGGCCGGCGCCGTTCGGGGAGCGGAAAGCTGGCGGAGATAGCTTCAGTTTTGGCGGCAAGACCATTGACTTCGAAGAACTGGAACTGCGCTCGCTGGGAAACACGATTCACCTGACGGTAATGGAGGCGGAGTTTCTGCGCTATCTGGTGCAGAGCGAAGGGCGCGTGGTTTCGCGCAAGGCGATTCTCGAAGATGTGTGGGGATTGCGCGAAGACACCGATACGCGAGCCATCGACAATTTTGTAGTGCGGCTGCGGCGCTACATCGAAGAGGATCCATCGAGCCCGAAACATTTGCAGACGGTGCGGGGAGTGGGGTATCGGTTCGTGGCGGAGCCCGAGTAGGGGTGTGACTTCTGGCTTTCGAGGTCCGCAGGAACCCCCACAGCCGGAATGTCTGCGGGCCGTCGCAGAACGGCGCCCCCGTCTTGCGAGAAACGCAAGCCCGGAGCACCGCCGCGACGCGCTTGAGAAGAGTGTCAGACTGCAACTCACCACTTGCGAACGGCTTGCTGATCACTCGGGTTGATCCCGAACCGCTATTTGCTCGGCAGGTAACTCAGATCGGGACGAAATTGGATAATCTCGCTCGTCTCTTTCTCGACCGAATGGTCAATTCGATCGACAATGGAATCTGCCTCGGCCTGTCCAAAAGCTTCTTTGAGCATGTCGCGGAAGGGCTTCACGTCAGGTTTGTCCTCGAAGTCCGCCCAATTGTTGTGTGGTAGGGATAGCACAAACTCTCCTGTCTGTCCGCCGTTCACCAACTCGTACCATTCGTAATTGAGGGGCCACTTCGTCTTCTGCGACGCCTCGTAGATACGGTCGATCGCGGACCGAAAATCCGAGCCTTTCCCGTAGCGCACTTGAAAGATGATGACTTCCGAGAACTTGGGAGGCATCGTGGCGCCGCTGGGAGGGTTACTAATCTTGGGCAAGAACTCATAGTAGCGAGCGGTCACGGAGTCCACGTAAGCCCCCACGACCTTCTGGAACTGCGCCAGGTCGGCCTCGTCCGAAATGGCCGGCTTGTCGAAATCCGCCCAGTGTTGGTTGAACCGGCCGACAAGGTACGCTCCCGTATTCTCGCCACTGAGTGTCTCCCACACCAACAATGGCTGAGGGTCGTTCTGTTGCTTATGCCATGCTGCCTTTTGCTTCCGTCCAGCCTCGTACTGCGGCACCATTCCGTTCTTCGGTTTCTGGAACTCTATAGCTGCCAGGGTTCCGGGTTTATCTTGGGCGGCCAGCGAACATGCTACGAACAACATGATCCCAACAGCCGATCACAACTGGTTGCGTTTCATTGTGTCCTCTTTTCGTTGGTAGGTAGTTTGTTTCCCCACGCTTCCACTACACCAGCAACACGCAAAGTCGCTCGCTCGTGACATCAAGTTCTACTTGCAATTTGGCGCCCCAGTGCAGCCAGGAAGGAGTGGGAGCATCTTACACGATTTCGCGCAGGCATGGTGAAAATAACGATTGGCCAATTTCCGAATCGTCTGGGAGCGTGGCTGCAGCGGCCCCACATTGAAATTGAAGAAGATCCATCGCGCCCGGAGCAACGGCCAACGATTAGCGACCAACGACGGGTGTTAGTGTTGTTTTGCGGAGGAACTGGCGGCCAGTTCGCGGAAGAGGCCGAGCAACGCGGCTGCGGATTTCTGATCGGAGAGATTTTCCAGCGCTACCGTAGCGGTGAAGTGCGGCGAGGTGGAGTTGAAGCGAACGCCGACGAAATTCTTGTCGCGCCAGGAGGCCAGCGCGTTTACCACCGGGCTGAGTTCGACGGGCCAATCTTCTTTGGTGGTGAGAATGACGGGGCCCGGGCGGGTGATGGTCCAGGGGCGAGTACGGGTCGAACCGCTTGCGCTCGATTGGCCCGACCAGCGATGACGGATGACGTCGAGATGAAAGCCGGGCGGAAATCCCATGTCGGCTTCAAAAGTGAGCGTTTCCTGCTGCTGGCGCCAGCGGCTCAGGGCCCACTGCGCCGGGAGTGGGCGCGGCAATAGGCGGATAGTGAGACGAGCGTCCTCAAACCAGCGCGAGGAAAGATGAAGTGTGGCCTTCAGGCGGGAGCTGCTGGCCTGCCATCGCAGATCGACGACACGGCCTTTTCCGAGGCATGCCGCTTGGACCCACTGCAGCACGTCGGTTGCGCGCCTGCGGTTGTAACGGACAAACCAGGCATACCAGAGGACGAAGAACAGGACGAAGAACGTGCCCGCTACGACGACGTCGATGAGAATGAAACGCCCCACGGTGGTCGTGCCCCTGAGAAGAAATCGTACTTCTTACGGATGCAGTGCGCAAGGGGAAGTCTTGTCCAATACAAGATGAGCCTGAAGGGGAGGTGGGATTCCAACACAAGATGAGCCTGGAGCGGATGGCATGCTGAGGATTGACCATCAACATGCACGAAGCCGAGCAACTGAGCCTGGAGCA
>Ga0208038_1000169_pt1 | contig 66390 bp, 85 predicted proteins | sample June2015DPH_16_1_FD_184714 | JGI IMG/M metagenome (GOLD analysis project Ga0208038, IMG submission 184714) | Peatland microbial communities from SPRUCE experiment site at the Marcell Experimental Forest, Minnesota, USA - June2015DPH_16_100... | ecosystem: Environmental > Terrestrial > Soil >...
AAAATTTATTGGACAAATGGTACAATTTATAATAGTTTCAATGTACTCGCAAATAATACTGGATATATTCAATTTTTGTTGACATTGGATGGAGATTCTATAGTAAGAATAGATCATTCTTCATCAAATCAAAATATTATAATTGCTATGGTGGCTATAATGATTATAATACAAATAACAAAATTTTTGAAGAAAAAATGGAAAAAGGAAGAAAATGAAAAAAAGATATGTAATAAATATATTTAGAGATTCGCTTCTCAAAAATTCGATTTACTTGATGGCAACAAGTTTTATAACCAGCTTTATTGGATTTTTCTTTTGGATAGTCGCGGCAAGATATTATTCTCCGAACGATATAGGTATAACATCAGCGATATTTTCAGGTATTTCGTTGATTTCAATGATAGGTTCCCTCGGTCTTTCTGGAGCGCTGACATTCTATTTGCCAAGAGATAAGAATACGGATAAAATAATTAATTCTTGTTTAACCGTAAATATTATATCATCAATAATATTTTCGTTGATATTCATAATAGGGCTTAAAATATGGTCGCCAGAATTAATATCGACTTTGAATAATGTAGAAAATATCTCAATTTTTATAATCGTTACTATAGCTATATCTATTTCTGGTCTTATAGGCGCAGCATTTACGGCAGGTAGAAGATCTTCGTTTCAAATGGTTAAAGAAACCACTTATCATTTTGTTAAGTTATGTGCTTTGATATTTTTTTCAGAATTTGGAGCAATGGGTATTCTTGTATCTATTGGTATAGGTTTAACTTTTTCATTGATAACAGGATTTTCATTATTGTCCAAAGTGTGGAAATATTCTCCTAGTCTAAATTTAGATCCGATAATTAAGAATATGGCAAGTTTCTCTGTTGGAAATTATGTTGCAGATATTTTTAATAACGCGCCTAAATTGATATTACCAATTATGATTTTGAATTTAATAGGGGCTAAGTCGGCAGGTTATTTTTATATAGCGATAATGATGGCAGGATTATTATATGGAATTTCTCAATCAATCTCAAGCTCATTACTTGTAGAGTCTTCTGATAGAGATAAATTCTGGAATAATGTGAATAAATCTATCAAGTTTAATTTAGTTGTCATAATTCCAGGATTAGTACTGTTTGTCGTTTTTGGGAAATTTATTTTGGGTTTGTTCAACCCAAGTTACGCAGAAAATGCGACTATAACTATGGTTATTCTCACAATAACAAGTATACCGGTGTCTCTAGTGAATATATTCAATACGGTAAGAAATTCCCAAAATAAAGTGTTGAGCATGGTTAAGATGAATATTATTATAGCCATAATAACTTTTATATTGTCAATACCGCTTATTAGAATAATGAATATCGAAGGTGCGGCAATATCATATTTAATGGCAAATACGGTTGGAGCACTAATTGTTATCAATAGAATCAAGGACCCAAAAGAATTTACTTTAAAATTGTTAAATGATATTAAGAATGATATGTCATACGATTTATGATATTAATTAATATGGAGATTATTTTGAAGACAATTTCGGGGAGATATGAATATGTTAATTGAAGAAGCAAAATGGTTTAATCAAAAGATTTCAAATCTGAATCCAGACGATATTTTTCCAATGTGCAACATAGGCAGTTCTACCGATGTATTTAGAAAAAAGGAACAACCTTGGATAGATGAATATGTGTTTAAACCTGCGAGGGATAAAAATAGGATAGTTAGACATTTAGACGTCAAAGATGCTACAGGAGTAGATATTGTGGGAGATATTTCAGATCCTCATTTTGTAGAAAAACTTAGTAGAATTGGGTTCAAGTCAGTATTTTGCTCAAATCTATTAGAACATGTCAAAAATAGAGATGAAATTTGTAATATATTGACATCTATTATAACTCCTGGAGGCTACATTTTTTTGTCATGTCCCTTTATGTATCCGTTTCATGCAGACCCTATTGATACAATGTTCAGACCAGACGTAGGAGAATTGGCCAAACAATTAACTAATGTACATATTGTTCATGGAGACGTAGTCATTTGTGGCACGTATATGAACTACATAACTCGTAATCCATTAGTATTTGCCAAGACTTTTATTAGGATATTATTTCCTTTTTATAGACCAATGGGATGGTTTGCTTCATTGTATCGTTTACCGTGGCTATTCAGAAATTTTCAGGCTACATGTATTGTTGTACGTAAGAATTAGTCTCATAAATGGAGTGTCAAATGAAATGTAATAATACAAAATAACAAAATAGATAAAATTTATGGTATTGAAGCCAAATGATTTACGAAAAAGATATGCTGACTGCGTGATATAATGGATATTAGAAAACTTGATAACAATAATTTAACAGAATACGATAATCTTGTGGATAATTCTAATGGAGGTACAATCTTTCATAAAAGTTGGTGGTTGTCGGCTTTTGAAGACTGTTACAATAATTCTTATAATGTTGATTTCTATGGAGCATTCGGGGACTCTGGAAATTTAATTTCTGGGTTACCAGTGCCAACGCGAAGAAAATTTGGAATTAAACACATGTTTACCCCTAGTCTAACTCCTTATGTTGGACCTTTTTATATCCCAAGAATAGTAGATGAGAAAACATCTAATGAAATCACACGGAAGAAAAACATAAATAAGGAATTTGCCAAAATTTTAGGTAGGTTAAGTTGTATATATTATCCATTTCATTACAGCAATATAGACCTACAACCATTTAAGTGGTGCGACTTTGATGTAGGAGTTAAATATACGTACATTTTGAATTTATGTGATTTGGACAAAGTTTGGAAAGATATGGATAGAAAAAGGAGGAATGACATCAGTAGATGTATTAAACAAGGTTATAATACTAGATTGGGTGAAATAGATAAGTTTATAGATTTAAATAGAAAGACAATTGAAAGACAGAACGTTGAGATATTAAGTGACAAAATATGGTTGAAGATTTTTGACATATGTAAAAAAAATAATTGTTGCGAAATCTTCACCGCTTATAAAGACCAAATAGCGGTTGCGTCTGTGTTCATAGTATGGGATAATAAGCGCTGTTATTATTTAGGAAGCGGTATTGATAATGCTTCTGAAGGCGCAATGTCGTTTGTTATGTGGGATGCGATGAAGTATACAAAGGAAAAGTTGAATTTAAACGAATTCGATTTTACTGGCTCTGATACCGTAGGCTTGGAATTTTTTATCAGAAAGTTTGGTGGAGATATAGTACCATTCTTTTATATTAGTGAAAATTCGATAAAAAAAGTTGTAATTAATAAATTTATGAATTTATGTAATAGTCTGAATAAAAAAATAGAGACTAGAAGTATTACTGATAACATAAAAAAACGAACGTAATATTATTATAGGAAAAGAACAAAAAATGTTGTCTGAACATTTGGTATATTCTACAGCTATAGCAATGTTGATTTATGCTGTATATAGAAAAAAAGAATGTCTACTTATAATTATCGGAAGCGCATATTCTCCTGATATAGATATAATTGCAGACAGTATTTTCAAAAAGATCGATGTAACTGTATTGATATATGGAGAACCAATAAAACATGGAGATTTTCATAATATGTTGATAATGATTCTTTATGCGATCTTGGTAGCATTGATATTGAATACGATAAATATCAAAATGAAAGATGCATTTATATTGGCATGTGTAGGATTCGGCGCTCATCTATTTGAAGACGCATTAGTATATAATCCAGCATATAGATTTTTTTGGCCACTTTCAGATAAATTATATGGAATAGGAATAATAGGACATAATTATAATGCTCACAGGAACTTCTATGGGATAGCGAATACAGAAGTTTTGGCGGTAGGTATCATTTTGGTAATATTGTCTATATGTATAAAATACATATTTGACAATAATACGAAATCGGTTGTTGTAACAAATGGTAGAGGAGGAATATGAACGGAGATGTCAGAAGTTAGTTGTGTAAATTGTGGACAACAGACAATTGTTGGAAACGAGTTTATGAGAAAAGAGATATTTTGTACTCTTGGGTGTATGATCAAATTTGAAGAAAAAGAAAAATGACATATATATTTTTGTTTTTTCTAAAGATTAGAGTATGATAAATATTGTACAAGGAGAACAAAAAGTGAGATTATCTAAGATACATAGTAGTAAGGTTTCTGATAAAGAAAAAATAGATTTGTTATCTGGGAAAATTACCAAAAGTGGACTCTGAAGAATCCGCTTGCTGACTAAGGAAGAAGAAATGAAATACTCTGATCTATGTCCTAATCCAGAGTGTTACAGAGTTTGGATATTACAAAAAGACATGTGTAAACAAATGTAGAATGAGATATATTCTGATTAAGTTGCTCAAGTTCGGAAATTAAATATAATGGCTAAAAAAATGAGAAGCAATTTTAGAACAAAATGGAACAAAAAAATATCGGAGGTGATTAGATGTTAATAAGTAGAAAAGATAAACCAGAACCAAAACTATATTCGATTTTGAAACACAAAGGCGAAATTGAAACATATAGATGTAAAGTATGTGGAAAAGATGAAAAAACTTTGAAGAAAATATGGGAACACTCAAATTGCATAAGTTAATGAAAAACGGTTTTAGAACAAAAACGTTCTGAAATCATATCTCAAAATGTCCGAGATGTATGCGGATATGCCTTTAAAGGTGGTATGATGATAAGTACGTCAAAATAAAGAGACGTTAAAATATATCAAAATTCTGTCTGTTTGACATGAATTTTTTATTTTTTCTAAAGGCAAAGCAGAAATATGAAATCTACTTGATCGGAAATTAAATAAAGATACAGAAGATAATTTGCAAAGATCGCATATAATACAGCATATGCACAGTCTGCATTATCATTATATGATATCTGTACGTGGCTTATTGTATATATCGTTTCAGAAAAATGTTATGGTACATATGATAAAAAACCCTTGTTTACTGAAGGGTCAGGATTAACTTATATTGATGCAGATGGAAATGTACCAATAGAGTAAATAATATTGAGACAAGATTAAATTTTAGAATTGACTGTATGAAACATCTAGACATTGTACAGAATATCTACACGTCGCATATTATGTTTTTATATCGTAGTAATTCTAACGGCGAAAAGTATATATACTTTAGCACTATATAGATATAAAGTGCGTGTAATACATTATATAGATTATTATCCGACAGGTTGTTGAATAACAGTTCGTCTAGTGCTAGACGCATTATTAAAGATATAGATGCAGATATTTTGGAAAGAACGAAGGAGACATATATAACATTAGGAGATGATAATATGCCAATACAGGCTAAATGGTCAGATTTCACGAAGGATAATGTAAATAAAGAGAAAGATAACTTTGGGATATATGAGCTGGGTGATACAAGCGGCGATTCCCTATATATAGGGAGGGGAAGGGTAAGAAATAGGCTAACATCCCACTTTCTAAATGGAAGCGATCCCATACCAGGATCGTCTAAATATAGAACAGAATATACAGAAAGTGAACTTAGATGCGAACAAAGAGAAAGAGCAGAAATGGATGCATATTTTAAGAAATATGGAAAATATCCAAAATATAATCAGAGAAGAGGTTAAAAAATTCGGAATATGATTCTTCTCAGATAACTTTGCTTTATTCTGCATCTATAAAATTGAATAAAGATATGAAATATGAGAGGTAGAGATATGAATGAAAATAAAAAAATAGAAGAAATTGAAAAATTGAAATCAGCTGAAATTGTTGAAATGATAAACAAGTTGAAAATATCTCGCGGATTAAATAAAGAAAGATTTTCAAAGTTGAAATCAATGTTTGATATGTTAAAATATTTACTTGGAAAGGTAGAAAAAATAGAACCACAGGTTGAAATTGAATTGACAGGAGCGATAGTATCAGAAATTGGAATACTAAACGAAAAAATGTTAGATTTGCTAGAGATCATGATTCATCTATTCGCATTGGTAGACGCCCCAAACTTAGAACATGTGGAAACTCCAAAACTAGAACAAGTAGATACCCAAAACCTGGAACCAAGCCATTATAAACAATTCATTCAAAAAACGAATGAAATTTTTGAAAATAAATGTCCAGAAGGGTATAATTGATGGGAGACCCAGTACATAATGATATGATCAACAATAATTCCATTGTCGCTATACGATAATGTATTACAAATTTTTATTTTTTTCTTAAGATCAAGTGGGAAACTAACTTAATCGGAAATTGAATAAAGATATTTGAAGACTGTACATAATATATATTATATATAAAAAAAGTATTTATATTATATGATGTCATTGTTAAATGACAAAAATTTGCAGACCGTCTTGTATCATTTGGATAATGGGAAGACGTAAGTCACGTTCCAAATTGTGATGTGTAACTAGCCTTAAGATAACAGATCATAAATTAATAAAGTGAGAATGATGAGTAACTTATATGATGTACATATGAAATATGTGGCAGAATTAATAAATAGTGGAGAAAAAATATTATTGCCAAAAAATTCTCCGCCTACTGGCAACACTCTTGGCTATATAAAAAATATAAAAGAGTTTCGTGTTGGATTTATTGATAAAAATGACGATGGTAGTTTTGTAATATATGAAGATTTCTACACGTGTTACGACAATATAAAATTGACAGATATGGGATTATGCGATTCAAACTATTTTCATGAGTTATTAGATATAGAAAAAGATCCAAGATACAAAAAACAAAATGAAGAAGATAAAACCGAAAATATTATCAAAATAGCAGAAACCGTAATTCCGCCGTTGATGGAATATTTTAAATTTAAAACGCCGAAAGAACAATGGTCAAATCGAATGGTAACAATGGCAATATTGGCGATGATTACTTTGTTAGCGCTCTTTAAAATAATTGATGGTTCATCAACGACAGGACTTATTGGTGTCATAATTGGCTATGTTTTTAGCAAATTATATCAAAGAGATTAAACTATCTATTACAAAACTTTGTTCGACATATAAAATAGAAAAGTATATTTTTATTTTTTCTAAAGACCAAGCTGGAGACTATTTGATCGGAATAAAGTAAAGATGGAAAATATATATGAACAAATGACAAATAAGTAAAATCGTTTTGTTGGTACTGATAATACTGATAACAGTATCGACAATGGGAATACAACAAACATATTTATCAGGATCAGGAAGTGGAGAATGTCCAGGAGGAACAATTCCAAGTTAATAGTACTGGAGCTGATAATATTATGTCATACAATAAGAATGATACCAAAACTAAGAATTCTTGTCGAGCATAGGCGAAGTAATTATTTCACTAAATGATCTCGAAAGTAGTATTGATTTTTGGATATGGGAATTACTAGGCACTAATGGTACTCCCTCAGATAAACAAGTTATAGGAAGACTCGTAACAAACAAACTCGACTTTATTGGTAAAGCGGATCTGTTACGTAGCTTGATTGTACATAGGTCAGGTGAGGACAAGGCAAAGATTTTCTTCTTGCATACAAGCTATTAAAGGAAAGTGCTGAGACAAGGATTGATATAGCTCGTTCAATATGGCTTATACAATATGGGTCCAATATCAATGACCTTTCCACTAAAAAAATTAATGAGATTAAAACATTTGAAAGAGGTAAAAAATGAATTTGTCCAAGACAATAACAACCGTGGAATTATCAGATTTCAATAGATATTTAGAAACGATTAATGAACAATAAAGATAAGAAAATTTGAAACAATGTATCGACCTGTAATGATACAAAGGCTGCGTCTAATGTAGTATTAGCGCAGTCTTTACACGCCCGCCACGGAGTCGTTATATATCGTTATGCAAGCTGTCACACGGAATGATGGTATGACAATTACATGCGCCTTATGAGCACCAAGAATGGGAGTTGAAGTGATCATAGAATATATGATGTCAAAATTGTGTTATATCTGTAAGCATCTTTGTGTATCGTGGCTATTCTACATACAAAAAGTTTATATACTTGCGCGTCGTAGACATTTATATATAGCCATTATGATAAGATTGTATGAAAGGATAACTGGAAATGCCAACAGCATTAAAAATTGGAAAATTTCGATTTTTCTTTTTCAGTAGGGAACGTATGGAACAGATACATATTCATGTAGAATCCGATGATAAATATGCCAAGTTTTGGTTGGAACCTGTGCTGATCTCAAAATCTACAGGATATAGTGCAAAGGAATTAAAAGAAATAAGAAGATTGATTTTGGAAAATTTGATCGTTTTGAAGGAGAAATGGTATGAGCACTTTGATATATAAAACTAGAGATACAATGGTATCTGATGTATGGTTTGACTCAAATATGGTATATGTTAGGCTTCTTGATGGTAGGGAAATAGGTACTCCTCTGGAATGGTTTCCAAAATTGAGAGATGCTACATGCGAACAGAGAGCAAAGTGGCGTCTGATTGGAAAAGGCATAGGTATTCATTGGGAATCCATTGACGAAGACATTTCAGTAGAGTCTTTGTTAATAAGATGAGTGTATACAAACTAATAGTTGATAGTGGAGACAGAATAATTGTCGTAATGGTTTGGAAGCATTGGCTCGAACGCAAAGATCGCGTCTAATGCTGCTTAGGTGCAGTCTGTACCATCATTATATGATATCTGTCCGAAAGAAGATATTGATAATTGTAGAAACGCTGTAGAGTAACTTATCTGACGTGTGTATATTGCAGTATTGACAATGCTTCAAAACTTGAAGGACTCTATCTTAGCTACATCATAACACATTCGGAGGGCTAATAAACGCTGTTTTTGCTTAGTGTATTTAGAGTCATAATGATCAGATTATATTATAAATATAAAATTGATAAATTGGAAGTGACTATATGTTAATAAGTAGAGAAGATAAACCGGAACCAGGACTATATTCAGTCTTGAAACACGAAGACGAAATTGAAACATATCTGTGTAAAATGTGTGGAAAAGAGGAAAAGACTTTAAAGAAGATATGGGAACACGTAGACTCTTGCAAGGAAGAACACAAGCCCAATTAGAAAAAGTATCCACTTACAATCGAAGAACGTTACAAAAATCAACGAAGGTGAAAAAATGGAAAAAGATGTAGAACAAAGATTTGATAAAATTGAAAATATGCTTATGGAAAATGAAGAATCGAAATATGGATTACTTGGTTTGACTGATGATGAGGCTAATTGGGCTAGAGATATATTGTCAGAAAAGCTTTCAGATATACAAGAAAAATCTGATGGAGAGATATTGAAGGAATTATTCAACGATGTCAAATTGACATCTGGTCAAAAATTTTATATCGCATATATGTTCGGAAGAACTAGAGATAAGTATTTCGACTATCTTGAAACACGATTCGATACAGAGTAAATATTTCTTTTTACATTTTTTAGAAATTGGTAACTAAGGAACTGCACTTAATGCCAATTAAGCACAGTCTTTGCTCGATATCTAAAATAGAATAAATATAAAAACCGAAAAAAGAGGATAGTACTGATATGAGTGAGTTATATAGATGTAAACTAAAAAGTGGTTCAACATGTAGTGTTACAAATAAGGCAATCCGTGTGTGTGGAACTGATGGAGCGATATTACAAATTCCTTTCTCAATAGTTGATAGCGTTGTGCAACGTGATGAGAGTTTCGACCTCATCCCATTTATTAAAATTGGGACTGAATCTAAAGTGTTCATTTATAGGATAAATCAGACTTCTGTGACCCTAATTACTAAAACCAAAAAAGAAAGTGTTGAACTTACTAACATAATAAAGAAACTATTGATACAATGCACTGATTGAAATATTTAGATTTTTATTTTTTTCTAAAGACTGCAAGGATTATGGTGAGATGCTTTCAGTCGGAAATTTAAATAAAAATTAGCAGGAATTTAAATAAAGATTATGGAATTTTAAAGATCACGTCTTTTTACCATTAGACGCAATCTCTAAGATGGTTATCAAAATCTGCTTGGAAATGGATTCGGTCCAGATTATGGGGAAAAGTTGATCATTATGATTCATGATAATTAAAGACTGCGTATAATATGTATTAAATGCGGTCTTTGTTTGGTATCTAAAATAGATAGCTCTGAATGATCAGCAAATACGAATATACGTAATCTTTGTTTGGTGTCTAAAATAGATTAATTTAAGGAGATTGAGATGGAATGTGCTAAATGTGGTAAGCCTTACATGGCAGGGCTGGAGTTTAGATATACTGAAGAAGGTTTTCTCTGTATAACTTGTTATAACGAATCAAAATGTTGTCAAGCCGGAAGACGTCAAAGTAAATTGTAATTGAATTCAAAATGACAGGACAAAATATGCGACAAGATTTCCGAAAGCTATGTTTCGCTCTAACAAAATTATGATAAAATGCAACTTTGGAACGACAATTCCTGTTTGAGAATAAATGACGAATATCAACAGAAGAAGTAGTCATGAATCTTATAAAAAAATTTATGAATTTATAATGGGAGGGTGCTCTCAAACTTGGCAGACTAACGAAAAATCTATAACAATATGACAAGCACCTGGTTTAAATAAATCAACACAATGATTTTGTTCAAAGATTGTCATAGGAAGACAGATATTTGGTTATCAATGGTTCAATTCCATTCCCTCCCGATTACATTAGATGAAGTGGAAGAAATTATTATCAGAAAAACAAAGAAAAATCTATGGTATGGTTAAATATGAATAATGATGAATTAAATTCAAAAATAGAAGAAATATGTGATGATACGACGTTTTTTAATATAGGAGAAAGTGGTAAATCTATTCCTTATATTGGGTGGTTTTGGAGAACTGTTGATTTCGATAAACCAACAATTACTATAGGTAATTGCGGAAAATTTAATGGATTTATGGAAAATAATAAGTGGGGATATAATAGTATAGAAATTGGTAGCGAAAAAGTTAAAGATCTTCTGATAGATATAGTCAATTATCCGAGTAAAGAAAAACTGGAGCTACTATACAATTATTTGCAATCATTAGAAATAGAATATATGGAATATTAACTGAAAATAACTATGAGTTTAAAGACTACGCATATTAGTAGTTATACGCAATCTTTATACTCTCGTATTGAGAGCCGTTGTACGGATAATAGAATACGAAACTAACTGTGTGCGGTGGGCATTGTATACAGTCTTAGTATGATATCTAAAATAGAGTGTTATGAACAAAATGTTGATCATATCCAAGACGTTAACTTGTTGAACATCGTATACGTCATAAAAACCCTCTTTTTATATCGTACCTATTCTAATGGCAAAGTTTATAAATAGCATAGTGTAATATTAGTATATGTAGCTCTAGCTATATAAAAGAAATGTCTGGGCTAAGAATAAAAAGCAGATACTGATGAGGAATAACAAATGAGGAAAAATATAATAGAAGAAGATTTGCGTATGGCACATGTCCTATATAAATATATTGAAAAGGCTATGTCAGAGGCTGTATATGAGCAGATAGATGATAATGAATATGCCGGCAGAATACCTTCCTGTACTGGCGTTATAGCATTCGCTCCAACATTGGAAGAATGCAAAACAGAATTACTTTCAGTACTTGAAGATTGGATTCTTTTAGGGTTAAGATTTGGTCATCAGTTGCCAGTAGTTGGAGGTATCGATCCTAACGGTGAGATAAGTATGAGAATGGAGTCAATCAATGAGCAGATGGCTACCGTGTAGTCGTAAGGAGTTCATCAAACGTTTGAAAAAGCTTGGTTTTACTGGTATATTTCATGGAACAAAGCACGATTACATGTTCTATGGACATAACCGTCTGGGTATCCCAAACAATGATGAATATTCAGTAAATGAGCTTCGGATGATGATAAAGGAGGTAGATGTTCTAATAGGTCATAAGATATCTGCCGATGAATGGAACAATTTGTAAAATATGAACAAAAGATGACAAAAGAAGAATCAGCAAATATCACAGTAAGAGAACCAAATGTTGTTACATTAGATAAAAATGCAATAAATAAAGTTGCAGAAAAAATGTCTCAAAATATGGATATCCCCGTAGAAGAAGCTAAAGCTATATTAGGAATAGGAATTGTTGAAGGAATTATGCTAAATAGATTTAGAGGGACTTTTGATAGAACCAATTAGTGATGAAAATATGAGTGGAGATGTTGTAAAGACTGCGTACAATGACGGATATACGCAGTCTTTACGCTCGGTTTGTGGTATCTGCATAGTTGAAATATGCTGCTATCACTCTGAATAGCAGTATGACAAATTGCAGACGCTTAGAAATGTTGCGTCTATAAACGTCTTTGTATATCGAAGCATTTCTGCTAAGAAAAGCTTATATACTTTAATGCTGTATTAGTAGTAGTAATACAGAACAATTATAATAATACAAGCCAACAACAAAAGATGGTAAAAATGATAATAGATACGAGAAAACTTTCATTGATGAAAGAAAGACCGAGAAGTACTGTACTATATTTGCCTACAGAATTTGTCAAAAAGGCAGGATTTAATCCAGATCAGATTGTACAAGTAATTTTTGGAGATAATGAGATCAAAATCGTAAAGGAAATTAGGAGTATTGAAATCTAATCGAAATTCAAACGAGAAAAATAATGAGAAAAATATGATAGAACAAGATATCCGTCTTGCATATGTTCTCAGCGAATATATTGACAGGGCTATGGCACACGCAGTTTACAAAAAGCTGGATAATGACAAGTTTGCAGGTACAATTCCTCCTTGTGAAGGAGTTATAGCATTTGGAGAAACATTACAGAAATGTAAAGATGAATTGCGATCAACACTTGGAGATTGGATAGTAGTAGCAGTAAGATTTGGTGACGATTTACCTATAATTGATGGTATCGATCTAGGGGCTAATATAAAAATTAATAGGGAGCTAAATTGTGAGCAAATGGGTACCATGCAAACGTCGTGATCTTATTAGACGTTTGAAAAAATTGGGATTTACTGATCCTGTTCCAGGAGCAAAGCATGAGTTTATGAGGTACGGACGGTATAAGCAGACTATTTCGAACAATCCTTGTTATGATGTGAATGAGCTTAGAATGTTGATAGAACAGATAGAGGAAAAGTTAGGCAGAAAAATATCTGCTGATGAATGGAACAAATTGTAACGGAAGTGTTCCTGTACAATGTTGACTAAGCTGTAACTTGCCTGAGTAGGTATGCAAAATGCATGCCTCTTTTTTAAATTCATTTCCTCTTTTATATAATATATATAAATATTAACTCTGCATATGAGAAATTTAACATTAAATGGAAATGGGGGATTTAATCCTGAAGAAGAATTATTGAATGTTGATAAAAATAGAGATAAAATACTTTCGAATTTACCTAGTGAATTGATAAAAAAGATAAGAGAACTCGTAAAGAGACTAAATTGTTCTTTATTTAGCTGAGATTGAAGAAAATATAGAAATTGAAATAGAACGGTGACAGAATATGGACGAACGACTTCGCGAATCTGCGAAAAAGATTATACAGAGACACAAAGAAAAAGAGAAATTTCTTAAATCCAGATTGTTGAGCATTATAAGGGAGGAGATTGTAAAATCTAATTTTCATTTGCCTTATAATGAAGGTATTAAACAGATTCCAACTATTTTCAGAGCATACAGAATACAGGATAACAAAATTATGATAACAAAAAAAGAGGATGACGATAATGATGAACATATATTTTGCAATTACTTGGAAGACGAGTCTGAGATGAATGAATTTTTCAATGGAATTTCTGTATATACTTTTATAATGGATAATTCGACGTTTGGGACACATTATTCTTACGGTACGAATCCAATACGTGAATTTGCCAAGGTATCATTTGACATTTATGATAAAACTATTGAAAAAGAAATTTATTTTTTGGATGGTATGTGGTATCTGCCATATGAAGATGTTGAACTTGATGGCGTTTCGTATACTGATAGAGATGACATTATTAGATTTACAAAAAGCGATGAACGAAGGTAAAGAGAAAGTTACACTATACCACCAGGCAACATTGTAGAAGATTTAGGAGACTATTATAAATGAAGAAAAAGAAAACAAAATTGAAAAAAGAAATATCTACACGTATATTAGATCTTAAGCAATTCATAAAAGGAGTCGTACAGTACAGAAAAGAGTACGAGGAAAGTGGAATCGAAAATCCTGATGACAAAGATTTTCATGACAATGTCTTTAATACTGTAGAATGGCTAATTGAACATCATGCATACGAAGAAATCCAAAATATATACGATGAATTGGATGAGAATGAAATTGAAGCAATAGATGACGCCATAAATATTATTGTGTATAGATTCGAGTATTTTGTCGAAGACAGTAAAGGTGATATAGACTCCATAGTGGTAACCCCATTTGCAGTGCCAATGATGATAATGGTCCCTATGAAGTATAAAGATCGTGTAACACATTTGGAAGGATTACCAAAGTCAGTAACAGAAACGGCTTCAACCAAGTTTCTAAGAAATTGCTTGGATCTTGGTGCAGAACCGTCAATAATTATTGATGGTAAACTATGGAGAAATGACGAGGCAGGTTGGGACGACTTTGATGTCATAATGCAATATCTGAGAGGGTTCATAATGTATGCTTCGAAAATGAGCTCTATAGTACCATCACTGAAAGTCCGAAATGTAAAAGACAATAACGAACGTATAGAAGAGAAAGATGAAATGTATGTTCTCACAAGAACCATTACTGGACTGGTCATATCTGGAGATATTGACATCGATTCTAAGCTGTTTGGATACAACGATGCTGAAAAAGGAGTCATGGAAAATCATTTCACGAGAGAATTTGCTGTATCATGTGAAAGCGAATTGAACGGTATAGGTATAAAGGGTGCAAAAGTATTGCCACTATCTCAGTGGCCAATAGAACTGTGGGAGGTGCCAGAAACGGCGATTCATTTTGTTCATATACTGGATCTTAGAAAAATGGCTGCCTGTGCAGAAAGTGATACTCCATACAAGGGCAGAAATAGAACACTTAAGATAGGAGTAGATCAGAAAAGGGAGAGTGTTGACGTAAAATTATCTGTATATGATGAACGTTTTGATGAACCGTTCTTTACATATACATGGGATGTAGCATATGGATTAGAAACTCCAGAGTCTGTTCTGGACGATATTATGAGAATATGTACAGAAGAGTTGAGCGTCAGTGAAGTATTGATAGAAGAATTGGACGTAAATAAAGTAGATCAAACAACAAAACAAATATATGAAGAGTATAAGGGAGGATACAACAGTGCCAAAAAGTGACATAAGTGACAAAATTACAAATGGAAATGTTGATCGTGACATATCTGTCTGGATAGAGTTGACCAAAAAGGAAATAGGACCATTATTTTGGAGAGGTACTAGTACAAATAGTCCAATTGGAGATTGGACAGGTGATGATGTACCAATCTTGGATAAAGTAACAGATATAGTTAATGAAAATATCAGAAGTTATGATATCCCAAAACGCTACGCATTTAAGGTTGAACTAACGACAAAAGATGTCAGATATCTAAGAACTAGACTAAAAGATGAATGGACTGGAAAATTTAAACCAATCTTGGATAAATTAACAGAAGCAGTAAATAACAAATGCGAAGACACTGATGTGAACGATAATGATATCAACAATAAAAATTCCAATTTGGAAGAAGATAAATTAACAGAAGCAGTAAATAACAAATGCGAAGACACTGATGTGAACGATAATGATATCAACAATAAAAATTCCAATTTGGAAGAAGACATATTGATAAAGAATATCAAAAATGCTATAGAGCAACTGATACCGTGGATATACGTGCAAATAAAGAAAAGCTCTGATAAGTACATAAGGATGAGATTGTCAGATATAAAGAAAGATATTGGGGAAATATTCGAGAATGTGAATGATGCAGATTTATACTGGGGACTAAAGCAAATTTTGTTCGACCTGGACATAGTAGTTGACAGTGTAATACATAAAGATGGTACTGAAGTTATTAAGATGAGGATGAAAACTGGAAAAGATGTCCAACCTATAAAGGGAAAAATATGGACATACGATAAGAAAAAGGCTGCTGAAAGATATGAAAATTATTCTAAATTTCCAATTTTAACGGAGTATATTGAAAGAAAAGAAAAAGTAAAAAAATATGACGGCGGAAAAATAGTAACTATAAGATCTTTTGTTATCAATAAAGATCACAGAGATGAAACAGAGGAGACTCGCACATTCACGGCAGTTCTAAAAAATGGAAAAATAGGTATTATTCTAGATGACGAATCTAATGAAGATCACCTATTTTGTGATTTTCTGCGTAATGAATTTGAATTAAAACTATTTTTCAATGAGGCACATAATGACTTTGTTTGCTTTACGACAAATGAAATAATTAATGATGTTGAAAGATGTATTAATTTTAGTGATGGTCTATGGACTCCATCTGATGATGATATTGATGCATTAGGGAATGAATTGGCTAATAGTAGAGATGAACTAATACAGCTATGTACAAAACCAAATATCTGATAAATGTCTCGAACTACAATCCTTATAGTGGAGAAATGATTGATATCAATATTGTGAAAAAGACACAAAGATATAATTTACACGTGTCAGGATATGATAGTAATGGCGTTAGTATTAATCATGTAGGTGCTCCGTTTACCTGGAGAAGTTATCTCTGTATGGGAAATTGTCGCATGTGCAAGGACCAAATCAAAACTGACAAAGAGATTTATAGATATATGGGAAAGAATCCTAACCGTATATGCAGATCTGTTTCGACGAAAATATTAGAGGAAGATGGATATACACTATCAGAAATCCTATCAGTTGAGTGTAACACGAATACGATAAACATATTCGTTCATACCTCCATACATTTTCGAGGAAAAAAATTGGAACACGTTCATATATGCAAACAATTTTCTGGGTCAAGAAGAAGAATATCTTCAGAAATTATCAAAAATAGGATTAGAGAAATAATAGAAAATAAACCTGACATATCTTCCCTAGGAGTCAAACGTGAAACAGGGTATTGTATGTCAACTATCAACAAGTATTACATGTTACTCAAAAAGATCTATAGATAGAGAAATATGGATGAAAAACGTCGTAGACACAAGAATATTTCTACAAGAATATCAACAGAAGATGGTATTGTGATATCAGATATTCTACGCGTTTCATGTAGACTGGATGACAACGGTATTGATAGCATTGTGCGAGTTTATACTAACTATAGAGAAAAAAGAGTTTTTTCAATCCAGATATGTAAAGAATTCACTAAAAACAGAGACGAAATCGCTAAAAATATAATTAGAGAACTGATAGAAAAGGAGCCTAAAATGTCATATAATGAAATTAAGCGAACGACTGGATATGGATGGCAGACCGTAAGCAGACATTATATGCCGCTAAAAAAGATCATATTAAAGGATTGACAAAAATGGAGATTATATAGCTAGAAGATATGACTGTTCTTATTATCTTTGTGTATTAATATTGGAGTGATATCATTGAAAAGTGGTGCCAAAAAAATAATAAAATTATTATGTTTAAATATAGGAATTGCGGCAGTTGATACCATACTTTTCTCCCCAGGATTATTGGGTATCGGGATTATAGGAGCAAGCGCTTTTGAGACGGCTTTGAGCGCTACAACTATATTCATGAGCATTGTAATTTTTGGATATGGTAACTACAATCTTTTAAAAAAGGAGAAAATAATCCAGATAGGTGAAATCAAAACTGCAGACGACTGTATATATGCGCTTAACCAGAATTATGGCAAAAGAATCTTCGAGAAAGATATCACTACTATATTGGAACAGATAGAAATGTTCCAAAAGAAGAGAGGAACCATAAAGCAAGTTCTTCTTCAAAAATTCGACATTACCGAAATTAGTTATTCGAAATTCGATGGAGTAATCTCAGATATAGAAAACGTTTTTTACATTAACATAAAGAGCATAATAAACAAGTTAAATGCTTTTGATGAAGAAGATTACAACCGTATTAGAAAAGATGCAGAAAAGAAGTTCTCTAAAGAGTTTATCAATACAAAAATGCGTATATACAGTGAATATATGTCATTTGTAAAAAAAGCAATAGAAAACAATGAACAAATTATTCTTAAATTGGATAAGCTATTATTAGAGTTATCTAAGTTTAACAGCTTAGAAGATGGAAAAATTGAGAATATGAGTGCAATGAAAGAAGTAGATGAACTTATAAATAAGATAAGATTGTATGATTAGGGGATGCGAAAAAATTGGAGATGTGAAAAATATGAATGGAAAAAATAATTCGTTTAAGATTGTCATTATCTTTGCAGTGATTGCCATAATAGTTTTTGCAATTATTTATGCAGGGATATCATTAACGAAAGACTATGGAAAAAGTCCACAAAATATAACTGTCGAAAGCGCAACGGGCACATTGAATTCTCTATATAATGACATAACAGTCAACAAAATTGATGCCAGAAAAGGACAGATAAATATTGATCCTGTTAGGCTAGAAGATTCTTTGCCAGATATATCTAAGTATCCTGCCCAAGTTGAAAATTCAACAGAAAGTTATATTGAAATTTTTTCATCTGTCGAAAAAGCTGGTGAAGGAAAGGATGGTTGGCTTATTGATACTGCAAAAGCTTTTAATAATGCAAATATTCAAGTAAATGGAAAACCCGTTTCTGTTAGAATAAGAGGAATGGCGTCAGGAATGGCATTTGATTATATTGCATCAAAAAAATATTCACCAGATGGGTTCACTCCATCAAATGAACTTTGGGGAGAAATGTTGAAGTCGAAAGGGATTAACATAACATTGGTTGAAAAGAGACTTGTGGGAAATGTAGCAGGAGTTGTCATCTCGAAACAGAAGAATGATGAGCTTGTTAAAAAATATGGCTCTGTCAACCTAAAGGTGGTAGCAGAAGCGGTTGCTAAAAACGAGATAGAAATGGGCTATACAAATCCGTTTGCAAGCTCGGCAGGATTAAATTTCCTAGTTTCGACTTTAAGTACTTTTGACGATAAAAATCCATTAAGTGATAGAGCAGTTTCAGGATTTGAAGCATTTCAAACTAATATACCTTTCGTGGCATATACAACAGTACAAATGAGAGATTCCGCCCAGTCAGGAGTACTAGATGGATTTATTTTGGAATATAATCAAGTAAACGTCAGTGCAGAATTGACATCTGATTATATTTTCACGCCTTTCGGCGTTAGGCATGATAGCCCAATGTATGAAATAGGAGATTTATCTTCAGAGAAAAAAGAGATATTGAGCAAATTTATTGAGTTTGCTAAATCGGATAAATGCCAAGAACTTGCGACAGAAGACGGGTTTAACAATTACAATGATTATAAGCCGGAAATTGGAAATATAATTGGCGATGTAATTCTACAGGCACAGAATTTATGGAAAATTAAGAAAGATGTCAATAATGATATTGTTGCTGTGTTTGTTGGAGATATTTCCGGGAGCATGGAAGGGGCTCCTTTAAATAGACTCAAGCAATCTCTTTTAACTGGTTCAAAATATATATCGAAAGACGATTCAATTGGACTTGTTACATTTTCAACTGATGTTAATATTAATTTGCCGATAGCAAAATTTGATATAAACCAAAGATCCTTGTTTACAGGAGCAGTGGAAGATATGGCTCCTGGTGGAAGCACGTCGATGTTCGATGGAATAATAGTAGGGACGAAAATGTTGATGGATGAAAAAGCTAAGAATCCAAATGCGAAATTGATGCTTTTTGTGCTGACAGATGGAGAAACAAATTATGGGCATTCTTTAAATGATGTGGAGGGCGTGTTGAAAACTTTGAAAATACCGATATATACGATAGGATACAATGCAGATATTCAAGAATTGCAGACTGTCTCAAATATAAATGAAGCTGCGAGTATTAATGCGGACACAGATGACGTGGTTTACAAACTTGGAAGTTTATTTAATGCAGAGATATGATATGATAAAATAAAAAAGGAGGTTTTTATGAATAATTTCACAATGGAAGTAACAGATACAGAAAAAATTAAAAAAGATGTCGCTGAACAGGTTAATATTGTTCCTGCAGAGATTGTTGCACTAAAAAAACAGGCAGAAACTAATGCGAAAGAAATGATGGTGTTAGATATGGATTCTCTGGAAAAGAGAAGAGCGATTCTCAAATCAATTGATAATTTTGGTATGAGTACGCTTCAGGATTCTGCAAAAAGAAGTGCCTCATTAAAGGTGACGGTTGGGAATTTCTCAAAAATGGGAGATGAAGGTGGAGCGGTTGCAAAAGGTCTTCTCGATTTACAAAGAGAAATTAAAGATCTAGATCCTAGCCTGATTGACTTTGCAAAGACAGGGATATTCGGTAAGCTTTTTAATCCGGTAAGGTCGTATTTTGCAAAATACCAAAAAGCTGACGGAATTATAGATGATATTATAAGTTCATTGGAAAAGGGGAAGACAACGTTAAAAAATGATATTGTAACGCTGGAAATAGAAAGACAGTCATTGAGAGATTTGACAAAAAAACTTGGAAAAGAAATAGAAATGGGTACAGCAATGGACGAATCTATTGCTAATCAGGTAGATGCAGCTAAAGCAAGGAATGAAGATCCTGAGAAGATAAAATTTATTACAGAGGAAATTCAGTTTCCATTAAGACAAAGAGTAATGGATATGCAGCAAATGATTGTAGTTGACCATCAGGGAATAATGGCTATTGAAGTAGTAAGAAGAAACAATAAGGAACTAATTAGAGGTATTGACCGTGCAAAAAATGTGACAATATCTGCGATGAGAATTGCTGTGATCGTTGCCAGCGCTCTATATAATCAAAAAATCGTATTGGAAAAGATAGAAAAATTGAATGCGACAACAAATGAATTAATAAGCGGAACGTCGAGAATGTTAAAGGAGCAGGGAACAGAAATTCATAAACGGTCAATGGAAACAAATATATCTGTTGAAACCTTAAAAACTGCTTTTGCAGATGTCATAAGCGCTATGGATGCGATAAGTACATATAAAAATGAGGCCCTTCCCAAGATGAAGGAAACGATAAATCAATTTAAAGAATTGGCAGAACAAGGAGAGCAGCAAATACAGAGATTGGAGAAAGGAAATGCGAATCTTGATAGAATAGAAGGCATAACATCAAAATAACCCAATATAAGTTGTATCGAACTCAAACTAGGACAATCTTCCAAAATAACATAATGTGAACCTTTATTATTTTGAAATCCAAACGATTAATTTAAATCAATATTGTCTTGAAACCCATACAAATAATATAAACCAAAATTTATTTGAAACCCAAATACATAATGCGAAGAAGAATCTTAGTGAAACCCAAACAACAAATGTGAACCAAATTTGTTTTGAAACCCAAACAGCAAATGCGAACCGACATATATATGAAACCCAGGAAACATATGTAAGCAAAACATTCATTGCTTATAGTTCGTTTGTCATCGTGAAGTTGTTGAAGATTGCGTGTTAGCGATTAATATCATCTGGATATAATTGTTAATAGAATTAATAGTTTTAATAGCCTTGTGTCTGTAAGCATCTTTGTATATCGTGACATTTCTGCTAAGAGAAACTTTATATACTTACGTGCTGTTTACAGTGTATATATGTAGACATTAATAGAAAATGTTGATACTGTAGAATGAAAATAAAGATAGGAGAAAAAGAAGGTATCAAATAATGGAATTGGAACTAGGCAAAATAGTAACAGAAGATATAGCAGAACAGCTAAAGCTGTCAACAGAAAAGCTTGATAATATAGACAACCAAGAAAAGCTTGATAATATAGACAACCAAGAAAAAGTAAAGAAAAGAGAATATTATTTCATTAAAAAATTGGTGATTGAGTCTGGTATATATCCTCAGATAGAGATTGAACAGTTAGATCTATGTCCTGACGGAAGTGAAACGTTCGACGTTTGGATTAAGTTTTGTGCGAACATGAGAAAAGATGAATTGTTTGAATTTTTGAAGACGGCAAATAGTAGAACGGCTTCTGTACTACTTTATAAAGATGATCAGTTGCCAAGTAAAATTACGATTGAAACTTTTCCAAGATTGAAAGATTTGAAGGAGAAATAAATGGAATAGACGACGAAACAAAAAATAAAAAAGAGTGAAAAAATGGGTGATGTAATATTCGATATAAATTGTGGCAACAAGATGCCGACGAAAGTTTTCATAGAGAGAAATGTTGATGATATTGAGAAACAAAAGCTCAATTTCACATTTGACTCAGATTCTTATCTAAGCACCGAAACCGGAAGTTGTATAACATTTTTCGGAAGGGATAGAATGGGCAATACAATAGAACTCGAAATGGACGTTTCCATAGAAGATCTGAAAGAAGCTCTAAAGAGGTTTTAAGCCTGATAACAAAATGAAAATAGTAATTGTTAACTATGAATAGATTCAACAAAGGAGAAAATAAGATTTATGTCAGAAGAATTGGAGACTGATCTGTCAGACGAAAGAAAGTTTGATCAATGGATAAAGAAACAAAAGTTTAGTGATACTTTAGAAAAGGCGATGGGATTTGCTGAAGAAATTAAGGAACAATTTGCAGAAAAGATTCTTGTATTATCTGGAAATATAGAAAATATAACTAGCGAAATAAAAGACGTAGAAAGCAAACTGAGCGCAGTAGATGACAGACTAAGCGCGGTAGACAAAACAATAGGAACACTTTGTACTGGAATAGATAGTGTTAATGAAGGTATCAAAAAAGTCCAAGTATCGCAGGATTCTCTAGAAAAATTGGTACAAGAAAAGATTCCTATATTATCTGGAAATATAGAAAATATAACTAGCGAAGTAAAGAACGTAGAAATCAAACTGAGTACGGTAGATGACAGACTAGGCGTAGTAGACAAGTCAATAGGAACACTCAGTACTGGAATCGATTATATTAAGGAAGATGTCAAAAAATTCCAAGTGGATGTAACTAGAGAAGTAAAAGGTGTAGAAACCAAACTGGGCTTAGTAGACAACAGACTAAGTGTAGTAGACAAATCAATAGGAACACTCAATACTGGAATCGATTACATTAAGGAAGATGTCAAAAAAATCCAGGTGAGTATAACTAGAGAAGTAAAAGACGTAGGTTTCAAACTGGGTATAGTAGACGATAAACTAGATACAGTAGATAAATCAATAGGAATATTCTGTAATGGAATCGATTGTATCATAGAAGATGTCAAAAAAGTCCAAGTATCGCAGGATTCTCTAGAAAAATTGGTACAAGAAAAGATTCCTATATTATCTGGAAATATAGAAAATATAACTAGCGAAGTAAAGAACGTAGAAACCAAACTGAGCACGGTAGATGACAGACTAAGCGTAGTAGACAAGTCAATAGGAACACTCGGTACTGGAATCGATTACATTAAGGAAGATGTCAAAAAATTCCAAGTATCGCACGATACTCTAGAAAAATTGGTACAAGAAAAGTATCAAACGTTGCATGAAGATCTAGAAAAATCGTACGATACTCTAGAAAAATTGGTACAAGAAAGATTAAAAGAACTAGGAGAAAAAGTCCAGAGTCTTGAATGTCCAACATTTATATGCAAAAATTGTGGAGAGCAAGTAATAGTACCGCTGTCATCATATTGTCCTAACTGTGGATCACAGATCCAAAGCTGGAGCGATGAAAACGGACAGCCAGCAGAAGGATGGATTCCATACTGGAAGAGACAAGGAAGTTTGGGATGATATAAAAGACTGCACATAGATGTCATTAAGCACGGTATGAATTTGAAGTCAAAATTAGGATATATGTATGAATAGGGATGTTGATAGCCAATTTGCTAGATATTATAAACTTTCAAGTGTGTGATTTATCGATATGAATAACAGCGATTTGACAATCAACAATGGCAAGCTTACGATCCTTTCAGTATTTGGTCATGGTGGAGAACTGGACAAAACTCAGTTAAAAATGTTGATAGGATCAGAAGTCATTGCTGAAAGATGGAATAGACCAATCGAAATTGAAAATAAAGAGTGTAGCACGGCTATTGTAACAGAAGGCAGAAAAATTATATGTAATTCAAAAATGTTTATCGACATCTTTGCAGCAGGAGTATCAATAATTAGAACAGAAATTGATATCCGAGAGAAGATATCACTGAACGAAATAATGATAGCCATACATTCAAATGCTATTATTGTTGAAGGGCTTGACTATCAATCTTATGTAAATAAGAGAATAAAGGAAATACGTGAGAAAATCAATCCGATGAAGATGGTTACATATCATCCTGATATTAAAAAATTCATACTTCTGAGAATTAGAGATTTTGCTCCACAATTCGATCATGAAGCTCTGAAAGAGCAATATGGAGAGATAATTACACGTTTCCTTTCAGGTGAGACGACCACTCGTCCATTACATAACAAGGAAATCATGGAAAAGACTGCAAATGACCTCTCGTATTATGATGAAGACTTTTTTCTTGCATCTACCGAGGGGGCTTTTATCATTGGTTGTGATGGGTATATAAATGAATTGCGTGAATTATTAGAACTTGCTATATCACTTCTGCTTTTGTTTCAGATATATGACAGGAAGATCGATGTTGAAATATCCAACGCTTTCGAAGCTCTCAAAAAACTTAATAGCTCAAGATATTATTTTATTACACACGCACCAAGAAAACTTGAAAAATCACTATTTACGGTCAGCGAAATTGGACTTGTGATCCTTGACGACATTAAAGATCTGATGAATCCTCACAAAATTACAAATGACTGGTATTACCAGTCTTTCTATCAGAAAATGCTGGATATACTCAAAGTACGGGACTATGGAAAATTGGTACAGGAAAAGATCGATTCTCTCCAGAATCTCTATTCAACAGCAAGAGAACTTTCTACAGAGCAGTTGGCTCTTTGGCTTGAGGTTTTAGTAGTTATTCTGATTTTATGGGAGGTAGTTTATCCTATTTGGTATGGGACAAGTTGTGCTCAAAATTGACGATATGGCATATTCGGGTGAACATTGTTTCATCAATACAAACATACTATATATTACTGGATGATAATCATGATAACTTTACAAACATACTATATATTACTGGATGATAATCATGATAACTTTACAAACATACGATATATTACTGGATGATAATCATGATAACTTTACAAACAGTATTAACAATTGATGGAAAGTCAACAATAGTAGAGTCAGTTGATATCCCATCTCCGAAAGGAAAATATAAAGATTTAAAGATTTGGAGATTGCTCAATTTTTATAAGCGAATAGAAACAGAGAATCACAAAGAAGCAGTGAAAGATGGGATAGAAAATATTATGAGAGTTGGATATTAGCAATATTGTCATATCTTACTGCTCCAGCGGGGCTTTGGTGTGGAGTCTGTTGCGCTCCAAATGATTTAACAACAGATAATGTCGGTCATGGGAATTGATATTTTGTTTTTGGAAGGAGCGATTTAAAAATGGATGAAAAGATAGAGACAACAGATGAAAAAATAGAAAGAGTGGATAAAATGATGATTAAAAGCGTAGTAACAATAATTCTATGTATTATTCTTTTATATTTGCACACTTTCTGGTAGAAAGTGAAGGGCACATGAGAGATGTATTATGACAGTATTTTGCCGCTTGATTTCTATGCAGAATTCTCCATATAGATCACTCATTATTTCCTTGATCTGGAGCATTATGCTCAATGCGACAATTCCAGTAATATGCTACTTTTTTGCAAAGAGGTTTGTTTCAATATCAGATCTTGAGATATCAACAAGTTTCGAAAAGAAGAGTAGAATACATTTTATATTATATCGTTTTGATAACTAGACAAACCAATACAAGCAAATAAGGCAGACTGTTCAGTTGCAAATGTGTGAGAAAATAAGAGTGTGTCAATATGACATTATGGAATAGTGATATAATGTACATATTGGAAATTGCTGTCATCTAGCAGGATAAACTCAGTATGATAGTTATAGTGGAAATTGCTGTCATCTAGCAGGATAAACTCAGTATGATAGTTATAGTGGAAAGTTGGTTAGAACTCATATTTGAGGAGTTCTTCATTGATTTCCAATGTAATGAAGGACGATATAACGTGATAAGAATATATATAGAAAAAGAAAAATAAAAGGAGATACAAATGAGTAAAATAAATAATATGTTGGTATCGGTATTCACAATACTGATATTGATGTCTATAACTATGTGTACCGCATCTGCCCAGGCGTCAACAACCATAAGTATAGCATCACAAACTGTCAATACCACAGGTGATACTGTAACGGTACCTATAATGGCGAACAATATTACTAATGTGGCAGCATATACCATAAGTCTGACATACGACCCAAATGTTGTCGTAGTGGACAGTGTTGGAGCAGGAGACTTGGGAGGAATAACTAAGGTCATAAACAATGTAACAGGTGTGACACAGATGTCGGCATTTTCTACAACGTCACAATCTGGGAATGTAATACTTGCAAACGTTGTTCTTAGAGCGGTGGGAATAGCAGGACAGACCAGCCCTCTGACACTCTCGATAACAACGCTGAGTGACGATAATGGTAATACTATACCGGCGGATGTGAATAATGGTGTATTTAGTATTGCAGCACCCAAGATATTGAACATATCTGCAAGTCCGAATCAGGTAACTATAGGCATACCAACTGAAGTGACCTTTACTGTGACCAGCAATGGCATAGCAGTCAATGGTGCAACAGTTAAACTGAGCGGTGTGGCATCAGGAAGTAATACAACAGATGTCAATGGTAACACTGTCATCAATGTCAATGCGACTGGTGTAGGTTTGATAACTGCGACAGCAAGTATGACTGGTTATACAGACGGAACGACGACAGTGAAAGCAAGCCAGACACCACCACCTACAAAATTGGACATATCAGCAAATCCGACCCAGGTAACAGTGGGCATACCAGCCAAAGTGATCTTTACTGTGACCAGCAACGGTTCACCAATTAAGAATGCGATGGTTAAACTTAGTGGCATGGCAACAGGAAGTGGTAAAACTAATGCAAAAGGTATTGTTGCTATCAATGTGTATGCTAAAAATAAAGGTACGATAACTGCGACAGCGAGCATGACTGGTTATACAGACGGAACAACAACAGTGGCAGCAATTCCACCGCCGACATTAAGCATATCTGCAAATCCTACTCAGGTAACAGTAGGTACATCAACTAAAGTGACCTTTACTGTGACCAGCAACGGTTCATCAGTTAAAAATGCGATAGTTATCCTGAGTGGTGTAGCAAATGGAATAGGTAAAACTAATGCAAATGGTATTGTTACTATCAATGTGTATGCTAAAAATAAAGGTGTGATAACAGCAACGACAAGTATGATTGGTTATACAAGTGGAACAACGACGGTGACAGCAATCAAGCCGCCGGCATTGAGTATATCTGCAAATCCGACACAGGTAATAGTAGACACATCAACTAAAGTGACATTTACTGTGACTAGCAATGGTTCATCAATTAAGAATGCGATGGTCATTCTGAGTGGTGCAGCATATGGAAGTGGTAAAACTAATGCAAACGGTATTGTTGTTATTAACGTGTATGCTAAAAATAAAGGTACGATAATAGCAACAGCAAGTCTGACTGGCTACATGAGTGGAACTACTAAAGTGAGCGTAGTATCGCGCGGACACGGTAGATAGTGTAAGTATAGTCAATAAATCAGTTAACAATGTTAACAACAATATCAAGATGATATTAATTGTTAACAGTGTTGATATGATTTTATGAATAAAGAAATATATCAACACATAAGTAGGAAAAGAACTAGTAGGAAAAGATGGAGATATACCACGATGAAGATCATGAGAATCTTCAAATATCTACCATCCAACTAATAGACAAAAATGACGTTGTATAAAACTGAGGTCGTATAAAGATGTCAGTTCCATTAATGTATCGAGAAGACATTGTAGAAACCTTTATTGCCAAAAGAGCTGAAAGAATGTGGACATGTCGTAACGATATATTTTCTGGCGGTTGTCATCTAACAAAGAACGTATGGAATCTGCAAGAACTGAATCACGAAAGAGTGTAAGCGACTTTCTGCATACACTTTTTTATTTTTGATCTAAAAATAGAGAAGATTCTAGCATATAAAACCATGGCTAAAAATCCGAGATGTGCAGGGGTTTGCCTATTTTGGTACTATGGTAAGTACATCCGAGATAATATTCTGACATATTATCGAGATGAAAAATGTTGTCAGATAAACTAAAAGAGGTATGAAATATATGAATAGTAAAAAAAGAATATGATTAGCAGGGATATTATTATTAGCAATAATGATCCCGGCAGCATTATCCATTAATAATGGACAAGGAAATAATAATTCTGTCACTCCTTTACCAGGATTAGTATGTTTCAAATACAACGATTATGGAGATACGTGGGTATTATCTTTCCGACAAGCAGGACCAAGTGAGTTTCGGGCGTCAGGATACGACCCAATTTACCCGGCGGCAATGACAGGTGGAGGAGCAATAGTTAACGGTAAACTGCTTCTTTCATTAGACGAACGGAGCTATGGTCTATATGGTATAGGCGGAGATGCACAACATGATGTAGTGATTGACATGGCGACAAGTCCTTACAGTGGATTAGACCGTCTAGCGCGGTTCGACATCTATGGAGTAAAAATGGTCAGCTATCCATCAGGTTTGACTTTGACAGAGGTTGCCTGCCCAACAGGTGCTCAACCAAAGGTGGGAACACAAAAGACATCTGCAGGGAAATAGACATGATACAAAATAAAACAAGTTATAGGAAAACAAAATGAGTAAATATGGAGAAAAATATGAGTAAATATAGAAAAACAAATTTGAATAAAATCTTCAGGATATCGTTGATGATTATGCTCTTTGCAGCATCGATTAGTTCTGCATTTGGGTTATCCAACAGCGTTCCTGTTTGTGCAAACGAGACTAGCGGTCATTTCAGATGTATGTCTAACGTAATTGTCGATGCTCAAGGTCATCCAAAAATAACGGTATCGCCATTAGCTGGATATGGTCCTAACGATTTTCTTGCTGCATATAGTTTAGGAACAGGGACATCTAGCACAAACAAAACTATAGCAATAGTAGATGCATATGACCAACCAAATATATTCTCTGATCTGACTACGTACAGTAAAAACTATGCTATACCCTCATTGGGACAATGTCAAGTTAAGCCAACATCATCACTATGTTTTCAAAAAGTGAATCAAACAGGAGGTACTAGTTATCCTGTTTCTGATCTAGGTTGGGGATTAGAAATTTCATTAGATGTTGAGGTTGCGCATGCCATATGTGAGAACTGCAATATATTGCTCGTAGAAGCAAACTCTAACAGTTATACAGACTTATTGCAAGCATTTGACACAGCAGCAGCAATGGGCGCAAATGTCATATCAAATTCTTATGGGTCAAGTGAGTTCTCAAGTGAGGTAAGTTTCGATAGTCATTTTAACTTACAAGGAAAAGCCATTACATTTAGTTCAGGAGACAGCGGATATGGCACAGCATATCCTGCTGCATCTCCATATGTGACATCTGTTGGTGGAACTACGCTGCAATCAATAGCCCCGCATGTGGAAACAGCATGGAGCGGATCGGGAAGTGGTTGCAGCTCATATGAACCTAAACCGTCATTCCAAAAGGATTCTGAGTGTTCAATGAGAACAATTGCTGATGTATCTGCAGATGCAGATCCCAATACTGGTGCTATCATTTATGATAGTCCTTATGGAGGATGGCTCCAGGTTGGAGGCACAAGTTTGTCGTCCCCTATTATTGCAGGTGTTTATGCACTTGGAAAAGGATTTAGCGGCTATGGAAATAGTGTGCCTTATGCAAACGGTAGCTATGGAGTCAATTTGTACGACATAACAAGTGGTAATAATGGTGCATGTGGCGGTTCATATCTTTGTACCTCTGGTCCAGGATATGACGGTCCTACTGGACTAGGGTCGCCTATAGGTACTGGAGCTTTTGAAGGAGCACAGACCACTGGAATTCTGTCAGTAAAAACGACTCCTGTTAGTGGAAATATATCTGTTGATGGAGTATACAAAGGTGTTGGAACATGGAACGGTTCTGTAAATACAGGTAGTCACACGGTATCTTTTGGTCCAGTGGCAGGATATGTCACACCGTCTTCACAGACAGTTTCTGTCACTGCGGGAAATACGACAATGGTGACAGGCACATATGTACCTATATCAACAGGTACTACTATAAGCATAGCATCACAAACAGTCATTCCTGGTAGTACTGTAACTGTACCAATCATGGCAAACAACATAACTAATGTGGCAGCATATACCATAAGTCTGACATACAATCATACAGTTGTAGTTGTAGACAGTATTGGAGCAGGAGCATTGGGCGGAGTAACCTCTGTTATAAACAACGTAACAGGCGTGACACAGATGTCGGCATTTTCTACAACGCCACAATCTGGCAATGTAATACTTGCAAATGTTACGCTTAGAGCTGTAGGAATAACAGGACAGACTAGCCCTCTGACACTCTCAATAACAACACTGAGCGACGATAATGGTAATACTATACCAGCGACTGTAGTTAATGGAACATTTAGCATTGTGTCCCTACCACTTGTGATAAACGCAAGCAGGACAAACCTCGCAGGAGTATTAGTACCAACTACAAATATAACAACAAACCTTGGTACAAGTGTAATATTTGCGGTGACCTCCGGAGCAAACCCTGTCAGCGGCGCAACGGTCACTGTTACACAGGGAGGTTCCACTCTTGGTACTGGCACAACAAATACGACTGGGAAGGCAACCATAACAGTGAAAGCACCAACTAATGCCACGGTGACAGCAACTGCGAGCATGACTGGTTACATTGCTGGAACAAAGGTTCTTGTAGCCAAGGGTGATGTGAGTGGCGACGGACAAGTGAATATCATAGATGCACTGTTCATAGCACAATACACAGTTGGCTTAAGAAATGTTGACAAAGTTGTTGGTGATGTTAGCGGTGATGGTAACACGAATATCGTGGATGCACTATTCATCGCTCAATATACAGTAGGATCAAGAACAGACCCAACAACACCATAGTCAGGATTAAAGTTGACATTTCTTCAGAAATATCAACAATCCTTTTTTTATTTTTTCTAAAGATCAAGCATGAGTTTATACTTGATCGGAAATTAAGTAAAGGAGGAAAATATGACTAAATTAAATAATATACTGATATCTGTATTTGCAATACTGATGTTGACATCTATAACTATAGGCGCGGCATCAACATCAACAACTGTAAGTATAGCATCACAAACTGCCGCTTCAGGTAGTACCGTGACAGTGCCCATAATGGCAAACAACATAACTAATGTGGCAGCATATACCATAAGTCTGACATACGACTCAAATGTTATCGTAGTAGACAATGTTGGAGCAGGAACATTGGGAGAAGTAACTACATCTATAAACAACATTACGGGAGAGACACAGATGTCTGCATTTTCTACAACGCCACAATCTGGCAATATAATACTTGCAAACGTTTCTCTTAGAGCGGTGGGGACAATAGGACAGACTAGTCCACTGACACTCTCGATAACAATACTGAGTGACGATAATGGTAATACTATACCAGCGACTGTGGATAATGGAACATTTAGTGTAGCAACATCAGCAATACCTACATTAGACATATCTGCAAGCCCGACATCAGTAACAACAGGTGTGCCAACTAAGGTGACCTTTACTGTAACCAGCAATGGTATAGTGGTCAATGGCGCGACAGTTACCATGATCGGTAATGCGACTGGAAGTAATACAACAGATATCAATGGCAACGCTGTCGTTATTGTCAATGCCACAGGCGAAGACCCAATAATTGCAACAGCAAGCATGACTGGTTATACAAGTGGAACAGCGAGTATAATAGTGACACCAGTAATAGTACCACTACAAGATATATTGGTATATTATAGAGGACTGGGTCAAAATCCAAACATAGTAGAAACTAGAGATCTGTTGAAAGCCGCAGACGATCAGAGAGATAAAATTGTCCCTCCTGGGTTTTCAGTGTCAATTACTTATGGCCAATTGTTGACACTGGCAGAAGAATGGAAAAATTCTTAAGTTGGAAAAAATGGAACATGTGACATAGAAGAAAAGTGATCTTTATTTTTTCTAAAGATTAAGTGAAAACAGGTATGTGATTATTTAATCGGAATTTAAATAAAGATGATAAATATGATTCTTGATGTATATTTAAAGACAGCGTAGTTGTGATCTGTGCGAGCAGATAACAACTGCGTATAAGTGTCATTAAGCGCAATCTGAAATTGAAGCCAAAATTAGGATATCTGTAAGGATGTTGATAGCTACAGAAATGCTGTAGAACAGTTTGCTAGATGTATGTGTGTATAAGTATTGACAACGCTTCAAAATGCAAAGGGTGCTATTTTAATAATATCGTACTGCATTCGGAGCCTAATAAGTATTGTTTTTACTTAGCATCTTTGGAACAATAGTTGAGAGTCTAAAAATTTCAATATTGGAGAAATATACGAAAAAGACATTATTATATAATCCAACTGCACAATTTTGGGTCGGATTCATATTAGGGCCAACCGGCCTTATGGTATTAGGTTGGTTTTTCAAACCAAAATGCCCGAATTGTAATAATTCTATAAATGAAGATTTGTTAATATGTTCTAATTGTCATACTATATTAAGGTGGAAATAACATGATCATCAATAATGCAATATTGTTCTATATGAAAATGGTAACTGTAAATATATGGTAAAGATTGGACACAGTAATCGCAGACATAGATCCATTTCGATACAACTGTTCGTAGAAGAAGGTCACGTATTATCAGATATCATACATTTCAAATATAATATGAACACAGATAATATCGGTGTATATGATGCAATAAATTTCAGAAAGAAGAAATCTCCATTTGTTACAATCTGCAAGAGTTTTTCGAAGACAAGAATGGCGCGTGGGTCCACAGAAATTGCTAAATATGATCGTAGATACAAATATGTCTCGATAACAATATTAAAAGAAGAAGGGTGTGTATTGTCTGACGCAATACTTGTCCAATATAATAGAAACGCAGATAATTTTAATATATACGACGTGATAAAATTCGGGAGACGGTCGTGTGAATTTGTTCCAGTATTTAAGAGGTTCTCAAAACCAAGAGCAAATAAATTTTCTGAAGCTACTAAAAATAAGATAAAAGAACTAATAGAGAAAAACAACTCAATATCTATAACTGAAATAACGCACGAAACAGGATATGCTCAGTCTACTGTAAGTAGATATTATATGCCTTTGAAAAGGATCTATAGATAGACGCATAAAAATGTTAATATTGATTGTGGAACAATATTTCCGATGCATTGAAGTATGACTAATGAATGTCAAAAAAGATTAGCTGATCGATGCGCAATTGGGAAATGAAAGCTTCTTGATAAACTAGAACCGGTATGGGGACGAATGGGCGCAAAGGTGATAAGAACAAAAGTCAATAATGGTGGAAAAGCGTGCCGCTAAAAGATATCATGACGTTCTTACTTAGTATCTTTTGAACAACGATAAATTGCATATGAAAAAGAATGATTGAGATAATATGAAGCAGATTGTGTACAGGTTGTGATAGATATAATTGAAAATATGGCCAAAAAGAATATTGTTAACCGAGGCATGAATGAAATCCAGCAACCTCTTGTGAATTAGCTATTGTTTGAAATCCAAAACAAATATGTGAGTCGCGTGCCAAATGAAAACCATATAAACGTTGTGAACCTCCATGTTATGAACTCCAGAATCGTAATGAGAACCAAAAAGTTGATGAAACCCGATAGAAAATTGTTAACCATGGAACAAACGAAATTCAGCGACATCTTGAGACGATCGTCCTGTAAATATTTCCAACCATGCACAAAACCCATATAGTAATTGTGAGTTGAACAATCTATGAATTCCAGAGATATTATGCGAATCGAAGGTAGTTTGAAACTCAGTATAGAAATATGAACCGTTTGATTGAAGAATTGAGAAATTATGTATCTAAAATTTACACAAGAAGAAATGAATGAAATCCACATAGATGTTCCTTGTCCAGACTGTGGAGAGACAATGCTTTGGGGAGATTGTTGTCAGAAATTTCATTGTAATACTAGCGATCTTAACGGTCCTCCAGTCAGCAATCAGAGACAAAGACCCTTACTACATGACAATATCTGTCCGAATTACGTAGGGTAGATAGAACGATACTATGACAATTAATGATAAGGTGCCAAACAAATTAAATGGAGTCAACTCAACAAAGTATTTTGAAACATATGTGAGATAAAATTACGAAAATAAAAGAACTTATCAACAAACTCAATGAATATGATAAAGAAATGGAGGTTTTTGTGTCCGACGAATTGGATAGATGCGCATATCCATGTCCCAAATTAGGATTCGTTGAAAGGTATCCTTCAATGACAAAAGAGACAATATTATTCATATGAAAAGGATGTTCATAGGACGATACGGATTTATAATCGAAGATTTAAAAAATGAAATGACATAATTTCCAGTTTCGAAAAACAATAACAATCTCAATATGACGAAACACAGATACAACTGCAAATATAGAACTTTGCCTATCCAACTATTTGATGACGATGGAACAATACTTTACGATTGTCTATACATACGTAGTAACTTGGATACAGATAGCTTATACATTCATGATAAACTGCGTTTTAGTAGAAAATATATTATTGGATTTCCTATATGTTACGATTTCACGGATACTAAATGTGAGGAAGCTGTTAGATGTAGAATGATCGATCTAATGCAAAAAAATCCGAATTTTTCATCTTCTGAACTTGTAAAGATTACAGGACACAGTAAACCTACTATCATTAGGCATTATATGATTTTAAAAAGGAAAGTATGGTATGGTGAGTTCGATTCTCACAATGCTCTTTGAGATGTTTCGCCGGGGACTCCCTACGTAAGCACAAAACGGCAAGTCTGCCTTCACGAGGTGGCCTCCTGACCAGGATAAAGATTGTGATAAAAAATGACGAATAGTGACGATATGACATCTGTTTACCTTGTTGGTATCCTTATTGGTATATTTTTCTTCATCGCAGGTTTTGAGTGGTTTAGAGAAAAGAGGTTAATGGAGGATCTCCCAACATCAACCATACGCTCAATAGCAATGGGTCTTGTGGAGATAAGTGGAAAAGCCATCCCTTATAAACAGATTATGATGTTAAGAGGGCCTTTTACAGACAAGGCTTGCGTTCATTATAGATGCACCGTAGAGAGATTAGTTAGAAACAGTAATGAAGGTGACGAATGGATACTGATGGACACTAATGAAAAGGGTGATTATTTCTGTCTCCAAGATAGTACAGGAAAGGTTCTAATAGATGCCAAGGGTGCAAAATATGAGGTCTCAGCAGATTTTGAACTTCAAATAGAAGTTTTTGATAAGAATATACCAGACACCTTAAATAAGTATTTGGAAACACGTCACTTAAAAACACATGACGTGATAAAATATAGGCCAAGGTTACGTTTTACCGAGTACGATATAGTAGTTTGTGACAAGCTTTTCGTGTTGGGTAGTGCAGAAGAAAATCCTTTTGTCGATAAAAATCTATTAGAGACAGATGTGGACAATGTAATGATAGCAAAAGGCGACAACAATGACAGTTTTATCATTTCAGAAAAGAGCGAGAAGGAGCTTTTGAAGAAGCTGTCAAAAAACTCTTTTCTTGGAATATTCGGTGGAAGTACGCTTACAATAGTGTGCCTTTACCTTTTGCTGAGACGATTAAATTTGTTATAGAAAAGTGAGTAATGAGAATATGAGATTAATAACAGAAAAGGAATATAGAGAGTTTGTAAAGAAAAGGAATGAGATTAACGAGTTAATTCTTGTAAAAACTGTTCAATTATCATACATTCTATATAACAGATGTCCAGAGGGGGAATGTTGCAATTATGATTTTGAAGAAGAGGACGGTAAGTTGGTTGTCCAATTTGAATCATATAAATGTCAAGAAACTGACTACGATACTTTTTATCTACCATTAGAGTTTCTTTTCTATGAATATTATCCTGAAGAATATAAGTTAATTCACGAAGAAGAAAAGAAAAAGAAAGAAGAAGATAGGATTAGAAAAAAGAATGAAGAAAAAGAGAAAAGAAGATTGGATACTGAGAAATTTGAAAGAGAAGAGTATGAGAGACTCAGAGCGAAATTTGAAAAATTACAGAAATAAACTCGAGAATCGCATACAATGGAGAAAAGGTTGGAATGCGTTTTGCAGATAACAAGATATCAGAAAAAGGTATCCCTTCAAATAGTAAAATTTGGACAAATGATGGTATTGTCTCATATGAAGACCTTCATGAAAAGAAGGGTAATATATGGTCAAGTGACTCTGGAAACCTTGTAATAAATAATGGTTATACGAAAATAAAAACTAGAAAAAAACACATGTATAAAACTACTGTGGAGACTGGAGATTGGTTGATATGTTCACTCGACAACAATGTTTTGACTAGAAATGAAAAAAAAGATCAAAATGACAAGAAAGAATTTGTAGAAATAGAAAAAGCGAAAAACATAGCTAGAAGTCTGGTTAGGCCATATAACATGATGACAGATTGCATATTAGCCAGAATATTTGGTTATGTGTTGAGAGACGGATTTGGATTCGTTAGTCAAAAACCTAAATCTGGACATTATGGAAATGTTTTTGGATATTACGAGGAGCTATATAAAATAAAATGTGATATTGAAAGATTGAATTATAGAACAGGTGATATAAAAGAAAATTATAAGAGTCATCATTATTATGTTTTTGAATTTATGAGAGATTTTGCGCATAAGCTTATGGAATTTGGATATCCTGTAATTAAATATAATTTGGAACATAAAAAAGACTATAAAATAATATATAAAATTCCAGACTGGATAATACAAGGAAGTAAAGATATAAAAAGAGAATTTCTGGCAGGATTTATGAGTGGTATTGATGACGCTGAAGATTATTTAGATGATGATAATGTTGACAATATCTTTCTGAAAAATATTTTTTATGTACCTATTATATCTATAAATAAGAGAGGCGAGAACGTAAAAATTGTTGGTCAATTAAAGAAATTATTTGAAGAATTGAATGTAAATACGTACAGAATAGATTCTGACACTACGATTCTAATTATCATTTCAGGAGATAATAAAAATATTCAAAATTTCTTGGAGATTGGATGCAGATATTGTAAAAATAGAGAAATATTTTATGAGATAATGTTGTTATATCTGAAATATATAGGAGAAAGGGAAAATGACAAAAAACAATTGGATAAATTTCGAAAAGAATACGATTTGCAACTCAGTTACGTCAGAAAATATATGCAAGAACAAAAACAATTAAAAGCGGCTCATAAAAACCATGTCTATTCTTCAGAAGAGAATGATGTGACAAAAAGAGAAATGACAAGAGAACCGACAAGAAATGGTCCAATAAGAGAAACTATTAGGAGAATGAACACTGGTAAATTGTTAAATTTTAAAGAATGGAAAAATAAAGTTTTGAATGATTTTATATTTTTGGATATATTGAGACATGAATATGTAGGATATGAACAAGGATATTCACTAATTGTTCGCAATGATCACAACTATCTAGTCAATGGATTCGTTTGTCTCTAGAAGAGTGCACTTCAGGTGTGGTCTTTGTTTATGCGTCCAAAACAGAATATAAAGATGTGATATACAACATGGTAAAAATTAGTATAGTTGAAGTGGTAGGGGATAGTATATGTGCTACTGACGGAGATGGGAAAAAAGTATATGATGTTATTTTTGGTGCCCTTTCCAATGAAAAGGAAATCATAATTTCATTTGATGGTGTTACGGATTTGACATCAGCATTTTTGAATAATGCTATTGGTCAACTTTACGGTAAATTTGAGAAAGATTATATCAAATCAAAGCTAAGAGTTTCTGATATGTCTAAAAGTGATATAGTTCTTTTGAAGAGAGTAGTTGATCGAGCAAAAAGTTTTTTTGAAGACAAAACAAGACTAGAGATTGATCAAAATGGAATCTGAAGCTAATTATGTAAGAGGACATGTCGAAGAAATATTACTATCTAAAGAAGACTTGGAAGCTGTTATAGGCGGATTTACGGTAGAAATAGATGGTATCAAAATAAAGAGATCGAGTAATATAGGAAAAATTTATTGTCCTGAATGCTCCCATTTTATAAATGAAGATGAAATTAAGGATGATAAATGTCCTATCTGTAAGAGAGTGACATTGATGAGAAGATGGAGAAAAGAAGATGGATAAACTTTATCTTTTGACGAAGATAAAGAACATATGTCAGATGAGATTTATGAGAAACTTGCATTCATAATTATTGAAGAAAAGATTCCTAAGCAAGGAAAAAGAAATCTATATGTGACTAGATATGTAGCAGTAAAAGATGACGAAGGAAAAAGAATAATAATAGACAAAATACTAGATATGATATTTTGATACAAAAGAGACACGGATTACTAAAATTTCGTTGCGTCTGTAAACGTCTTTTCACATCGGAGCGTTTCTACTGTAATAAAGCTTATATACATACGCATCGTTTATAGTGCATAGTCAATAAAACTGTTAACATTGTTAATACGTGTTAACAGAAAATATTAACAAGGTACAAAATTAACAATACGGACGCAAATAAATTATGTCAATTCCATTAATGTATCGAGAAGAATTTTCGATGCCATGTATCATAAGTGAAGATGACATGGCAGAAACTATCACGGTAACCAGAACTCAAAGAATTTATCACCAATATGACAAATTTGTTTCATATTTTTGTCATCTCTCGAAGAACTTATGGAATCAAGCTCATCATATAATATATAGATATTATAAGAAATATGGTCGTATACCATCTTATGAAGAACTTGATGGCGTACTGAACAAGAAATCTTATTACAAAAAAGATGGAAATGTATACCCTGATTTTGACAACTATCACAAATTAGGTGGCACAACGGCTCAACAAATTCTAAGAGTCTATATGAAAGAATGGAAATCTTTCCTAAAGGGAATAGCAGATTACTGGAAAAATAAGAAAAATGATGGCGATAAAGATTATACTGGAATGCCAAGAGAACCAGGATATAAGGAGAAAGATGGAGAATTCATTCTAATATTTACCAATAAACAAATTAAATTCACAGAATCCAAGAAAGACGGATCTGTATGGATGACATTCCAGAAGACAATAGATAAACAACCTAGTAAATTAAAAGACTTAAAGATATTGCTAGGAAATACCAACGATTTGGACCAATATCTATTGAAAAGATTGATGTTTGGTAACTTCAACCAAGTTAGAATCGTACCTCAAGGTATAGGTTATATGATAGAAATAGTTTATGATCAGGAGGTTTTAAACAATGCAAGTGATATATATCGTCTAAATAAAAACGTAATTATGTCCATTGATGCAGGAGTAGAGAATCTCATTACGATAACGGATAATATTGGATCTCAACCGATTATTATAAAGAGTGAGATATGTATAGAACAGCTAAAGCTGTTAAAGCTGAAAATCAATGGTACAATAAGAGAGGTGCAGAACTGAACAGTGTACACGATAGACAACATATAGGTTGTAAACTCCAAGAAATGGACAGTAGTACCGAAATACCAAAAAGAAAATTCAAAATTGGTTTTATAGGAAAATATGTCATAGGGAAATATAGTCAGAAAGTAGGATGTAAACTTCCAAAAAAGATAGGAAATATAATTGACTATATAAACAACAAGAATGGTAAGAAGATGAAGATACTTACAGAAAACAGAAATCATTTCGTTATGGATTCTGAACATAAAGTCAGTAGATTCATTATTGAAAGATCTTTAGACATCAAAGCTGGAACAGTGGTATTTGGTAAAAATCCTCTATGGAAGCAGAACATAAAAATGGGAAGAAGAAATAATCAAAACTTCGTACAGATTCCTCATGCAGAAATAATAAAAAAGACAAGATACAAAGGTGAAGAAGTAGGAATCAATGTAATTGATGAAACCGAGGAATATACATCAAAGTGTTCATTCCTTGGTTCTGAAGAAATATGTTTTCATACAAAGTATATGGGGAAGAGAATATATAGAGGATTGTTTAAGTGTTCTGAAGGAATAGATATTTCTACATATGTTGGATGCAAGAAAGAAAGAATACTGGATACCATCAATTCAGATGTCCAGGGATCATACAATAATTTGAGAAATGTAAACCCAAGATTTAATGTACTAGACATAATGGAGGGTATAGCGGCACATGGGCTTGTGCCTTTAAGATTAAGCATCTCAGATTTGATGACAAAAAGCTATCAACAGCTGAGAATGAAACATCGATTAACAGCCGGTGTTGTTAACATTATTAAATGTTAATATCTTACGAATAGAATTGTTAACATTGTTAACAGTTTTAATAGCCTAAAGCAAATGTTTTGGAGCATACCGTATGGCAAGAAATATGACATTGTTGATAGAAATAACAGCATGAAAATATGGGTTATTGGAGATCTATAAAATAATGGGAATAGTCCCCTTTCCAAACTTTAAATTTGTGAAGAATAATCTCTTCCACTAAGAGCGGGTATTAGACGGTTCAACTCCGTCAGTGGCAATTGCTAAGGAGGCTTCACATAGAAGCAATTTGGATTCTTGAGGCGTCTTGGTTACCAAGAAGCTTTTCACTGCATATTAAATACTAGAAGAAGATACGCTAGATGGAGTTGATATAAGTGATATATGAAAAGAAACTAGTAGATAAATTTGTTAGAGAATTAGCTTTCGAAAAAAGTAAAAGGTTTACCGCTTCATATATTTCTAAAAGTATTGGAGTAGATATTGACTTTGTTAAGAAAAGACTTGTCCAGCTAAGTGATGATGGTCAGTTGGTAATCAATTTCGAAGTCGTATGCTCTCATAAATGTAAACATTTGATTATTGAGACATATTCGAATTTGAACGATGTTCCTATAGGAAAATTCGTCGAGTGTGAATGTGGAAATAAATTCCTGGTCACAAAAGAAGACGTGTACGTAACGTTTTCTCCAAATGAAGAATATTATGACCATGAGATATGTGGAAAAGAGGAAGAACGTGTCAACAAGGGTTAATAGAAAATTGATACAAAAACGAATATGCGTCAGTTGTGAAGCTACTATATTGTTATACTGTCCTGTGTCAAATATATGATAATGACTAAAATCATCGAAACAAAATAGAGCTTATTGTCAAATAAAGTGAGAATTGATATGAGAGCGATATATCGTGTAGTAACTACATATTTAGGTAATTGTCCCAAATGTGGAAGAGGTCAAGAAGGTCATTCTCCTGAGCTGGCTGATAGAGTATGTTGGAAGTGTGAACTTGAAAAGATAAAAGAAGCGCTTATAAGAAAAGACATAATTATAACTAAAATAGAATCAGACGAACCAGAAGGACCTTACAATATATACGTGGAGTCAAGGGGCAAAACATATATAATTAAGGCTAAATATCTTGAGGAAGTAGAATGAAGGTATTTGTAGTAAGCGCGGATTCTCAAATATACTTGATAATAAACACAGTAAATGACCGAGATGATGAATATTGTCAATAGATTAATGTAGAAATGATCTTTGGAGTTGATATAAGTATGGAAGATAAAGATTTGTCAGCAATAATAGAACTTGCAAAATTGAAGAACGATAATCCAGAAGAGTATGCGAGGGTACGTTCCTCGATAAAGGAAGTCGCTAAAGATATGGTAAGATTAGGTATAGAAATTGCCGAGGAGTTCGAATCAGAGAACAAGGAAAAGAAGAAACAAGCAAAAGAAAGGGACGGACCAAGAAAGTGAGATGTAGTAAATTGACAACTAAATATTACACATAGCGAAATCTAGATACGGTCTTCACGAAAATAAAATGTGTGATAAGATATCATGTCATATGACATGTAAACTCACAAAAGAAGAAGGAATAAAATATGCGTTGTAGCAAAGATGAAATCAATGGAATGTTGATAATTTTGAATAAGATATACTGGAAAATACCGATAAAATATGCAGAATATTTAATAGCAGAAGCCTCAGACATACCTGAGTTGAACGGTAGATTTTATAGACTAAACGATGAAATAGTATTTCGAAATGATAGAGAAGCTTCATCTTAATGGGGCGACGACATAGGGTGATTTGTGCAATATGGATTGACAAAACAGAGAAGATTGCGACACTTTTGATATGACCCAGTATTTATAATTTTTACCGTTGTCTGAAGGAGAATATTTAGGTTCAAATCCTATCAACGGCTTGGTACTACGGAACATTTTTATCAATCCACCTTATCCAACTCCGTAGTACCGTTTTTAGAAAAAGATGGTAAAAATGACAACATTTAATAAGCAGAACTTGACCATTATTATTACTCTGGCCATTTCGTTACTTGTTAGAATCTACTTGTCACAATTCGATGGTTATAAAAACGATATGTTTGATTTCAAGTTATGGAGCCAAAGTGCTTATAATATTGGAATTACACACTTTTACAGGAGCGTATCGTCAGACTATCCTCCATTTTATATTTATATCCTATGGATAGTAGGGGATATATATAAATTTTTATCTCCAACTTTCGATACTGGAACAACGTTTTTTACGATTCTGATAAAACTTCCTGCTAATATCGCAGATATATTTACTGCTTTATTAATATTCAAAATTTTGAGAAAATATTCAGATTTTGAAACAGCATACTTCGGCATGGTGATATATGTATTTAATCCTGCAATTATATACAATTCTGCGATATGGGGTCAGGTAGATTCAATAAACACATTCTTCATGCTGCTCGCAATTGCGCTAATGATATCTGATAGATTAGAGTTAGCAGGAATATCTCTTGCAATTGCAATCTTGACTAAGCCACAGAGTCTGGTAGTGCTACCTTTCATTACGATAATAATGATAAAAGATCTGATCTACAAAAATCAAGGGTCTTTGAGATTTGCATTGTTAAGGTTTGCAGAAATTTTCATGATATCTGTATTTACATTTTTAATTCTTGCTCTACCGTTCTATAATGATAGTGTACACGGGTTAATTGTGGAACTAATAAAGATATATACATCAGGTTATGGTCAATATGCGTTCAATTCAGTTAATGCTTTCAACTTATGGGCCCTATTAGGTTTAATGAAACCTGATAATACTGTAATACTATCATTGTCATATAAGATATGGGGTTACATATTATTTGGTTTGTTATTTGTATATGTAATAATTTCCGTCGCTACTAAAGATAAAAGTGGAAATATAAAAGAAGATAAAAGTGGAAATATAAAAGAAGACAAAAGTGGAAATATAAAAGAAGATAAAAGTGGAAATAAGAGCGATGTACTGATATATTTTGCAGGAGCTGTTTTACTTTTCGGGTTTTTCATGTTTTTTACTAGAATACACGAAAGGTACCTATTTCCAATGTTTGCGCCACTTGTAATTGTAGCAAGTTTGGACAAGCGTTTGAAGTATGTTTATTGGATTTTGACATTCACTTTCTTATTTAATCTTTATTCTGTGCTGCAGGCCTTCAACAATAGTAAGCTTGTCCCATATGAATATGTGATGACAGTATCTATTGTAAATTTGGGTATGTTTGTATATATGCTACATTGCTTTTCGAGGTCATCAGGAGGAAATTGATGATACGCTTTGACATACTGAGATATTTGGAACAATCAAAAAAGCCGAAACAGTTTAAACGATCGTCATTTAGACGTATGTATATAATATCTATAATATTTTTTGTTATCCTGGCTGTGCTGTCACCTTTTTCAGGAAGTGTTGGTTTGATATATGGAATTATTTTTACGCTGTTTCTTCCTGGTTTTATTGTTGTTAATCTTTTTCTTAAAGAGTTTGGAAGTATCGAAAAGCTTGTTCTGACCATTTTCCTAAGTGTGGTTTTGTCGACACAACTGGTTTACTGGATTTCTATGGTCATAGGATATTCAAAATTTTCCATTGTTGCAGCAGGACTTCTGTTAACACCTGCCATATTTTTTATTCGTTTAGAGAATAAAGATTTCAGACGTGTTAATTTCACATTATTGAGGCATCCTGCAATTCTTCTTTCTCTGGGAACTTTCATTATTTTTTATGTTGTGCTGTCTGGTTCAGTTTTTGTCTTTCAAGAAAATAATATTCTTCTTTCTGGTTCTAACTATCAGGATACCCCTATGCATTTGGAAATAATAGAAAGCTTGAATCAGGGAAATTTTCCTCCTCAGATGCCGTACTATTCTGGAGTACGGATGACATACCACTATTTTGTAGATCTACATACAGCAATAATTGAGAAAATTGCTGATATGTCTAATCCAAGGATTGTAGTGTATCTCAATAGTTTACTTGCGAGTATATTTGCACTTACTATTTATATGATAGCTAATTATGTTACAAAAAGCAGGAAATCTGCGATATTTGCTGGAATCATTGGGACCTTTGGAGGAGGTTTCAGTTATGTCATGTTTTATGATGCGCTGTCAAGATATGATTGGAACAAATTCTCTGATCTTTTATTACAGAACTATGTTTTGGAGTGGGAGAAGTTTTTTCAGATTGTGCCAACTTTCGAGGTACTTCTCCAGTCAAGACCTCAGCTGATAGGACTACCAGGACTTGCACTTTCTCTATATTTTCTATATAGAGGGCTGATAGAGAAAGACATTAAAAAGATGATTCTCGCAGGAGCGATCACAGGTCTTCTATTCCCTTTCCAGGTAACAGCATTTTTGTCAGTGATATTAATATCAACACTACTGATATTTTATTCTCTATTTCAGGATAATTTCAAGTTCTGGTTTAAAGGGTATTTATCGTTCATAATTCCAGTTATATTATCCATACCTTTCATAATGGCTATTGACCCAACGACGACGTCACACTTGTCTTTCCAGATAGGTTGGTGGGCACCCGACAAGCGTCCTCTAGGTTTGGTGATATTTTATGTTGGAAACCTTGGTATTCCGTTTGTAATGTCATTCTTCTTTCCTCTGGTTCAGAGAAGGCATGAATTCTTTATATACTCGTGGCTTTTGGCTATGTTCATACTTCCCAATATAGCCACTTTTACACCTGATTCATTTGATATGTACAAGTTCTTCCATTTTATGTGGATTCCTGTTGCCATAACTACAGGGTGCATCCTTAGAAGACTTTGGGACAAGAAACTATATATTATAGTAGCTGTTCTACTAATATTCTCTGTTTTAACTCCGTTCCTTGACGCGATGTGGAATCTTTCGGTAAAGTATCCTGGTTACAGTATTGACGAATATAGAGCGGGTATATGGGTCAGAGGTAACACGCCGCAAGGTTCTGTTTTTCTCGAGGATGCGAGTATTCATTCTCCACCTACTCAGATTGGAGGAAGGCTACGAATAATGGGTTATAAAACGTGGTCAACTGGGCAAGGGTACGATATATTGAATAGAAGTAGTGACATAGAAAATGCTTTTGATGGAACAAGAGAAGAATTGTCGGAGATTATCGTGAAGTATAATGTCTCATATGCTTACATTGGGCACGACGAGACAAGAAACCGTCCTAATGTGAAAAAAATGTTTGATAAATATTTCCGCAGCGTTTACTCGAATGATCAAGCAGGAATATGGATATATAAATTAAATGCTAATGTGACAGTAAGAAAAGTATGAAGAATATAGAGAAACTAACAAAAACGAATTGAGAAGAAAAGAGAAAAACAAAAATGTAAAATAGTTGAACGGGTAAAATATGTATTGCAGGAAATTGTTCGATGGACTAGATAAACGATTGACAGATAAAAAATCTATAGACGATATTGCGGCAGAATTATGTCCAGAAATATCAAAAGGTCGAGAAAAGATAGTAAAGATAATCAAAATGAGCATGGGTGGTCAATATCTTTTGGACAACCATGAATGGCTGGGATACAATATAAAAAATATAAGAAATCCAACAGGAAAAACTAGCTATAAAGTAAAACCAAAGAAATCTGAGATGTTGTTCAGGCCATCATTGTCCATTCGTAAACCGTCAGACGAAGAGTATAAAAAATGGTTGGATTCTTTTACGGAAATAAACAACATTCTCTCAAGATTACATGACGAAATCAAGAACACGACTGAAGGGCGTCATACATGGAAGGTAAACGAACTTAAAAAGCGTACTACAGAGCTTTGTGCGTTGATGAAAGCAGGAACAGCTAATTTTGGTAGTGACGAAGTTGACTGTAAACTCTCTGAAGAAAAACCGAAATACAATAAAACTGAAATTCATAGAAGAATATTTGAAGCTGCAAAAGAACAAATCGACCTAGTTGGACAAATTGACGTATCAAAGATCTCAGAAGAGTTGAAAATAAATGTTTCAACAGCTAGGAAACATGTCAAAAAGATGGCTCTTGAACTAGAATTACTGATTAAAAAGCGGGAAAACGAAAAAGATAAGCCAATTGAAAGACAAGAAACAGTGCCTATTGCTTAATATAGTAATTAAAGAAGTAAGAAAGGATTGGAATGAGTATGCTAATAACAAAAAACTTTGTGTAACCAAAGGAGAAATAATATGGCGACAGAAAATATTAGAGCAACGATGGTCGTGCATGGTAATGTACAAAGATCTGACTATAGAGGAAGGATAATGACTATAGCTAAGGTCCTGAATATTACAGGGATTGCACAAAATCTTTCTGACGGAAGTGTGAAAATTATCGCAGAAGGAGAAAAGACAAATCTTTCGACATTTGTTGAAGAAATAGATATCAGAAATTTTCTCATAAGAGTGACCAATATTGAAAGAAATGACTCAGAATACATTGGAGAATATGAAAGTTTTTACAAATTGGTGGGAGAAGAAGAAACTGACGAAAGACTCGATACAGCCGCCGAACTGCTTAAAAAGCTAATTGTTGTAACAAAGATAGGTTTTGACAAAATAGAGAAGACTCTTGAAGATCTAGAAATGATCACAAGAGATGGGTTTGATAGGATTGATAAGAAAAACTAGAAATGTGTGAAGTTGAGATATGTTGATCAAATGTTCTATTATCCAAACACTTCTCGTTTTCTTACCCTCACGTGAAGACTACGTAATTACGCGATTTCTATTATTCTTACTGACTTTTTGTCCAGTGGTTAAAATTGGAAAATAGATACAAAGTATCAAAAAGAAATTATCTGCTAAAGTATATAGAAAGGTGACTAAAACTACTATCGACTCGTTGTTTAATGTTGTTAATGGGGGAAATAACATGAATGAACCAACATGGAGAAGAAAAGGATTCAAATCGTTACACGAATATCAAGAACACTTAGCTAAGGAGAAAGGATTTGAATCACGGGGAGAATATCAAGAACACTTAGCTAAGGAGAAAGGATTCAAATCAAGATATGAATATTGTGAACATTTAGCTAAGGAGAAAGGATTCAAATCAAGATATGAATATCTGACACATTGGGCAGGAGAGAAGGGATTTAAGTCATACAGAGAATATCTTGAGCATTGGGCCAAAGAGAAAGGATTTGAATCATACAGGGAATATAGACGACATTTAACAAAACAGAAAAATCAGAAACACAGCCTTGTTAATTCTTAAAAACATCGCGCACACCATTTTTATATCGTACGTATTCTACAAGCACAACGTATAAATACTTTAGCGTCATATACGTTTATACGTTAGGAGATAAATATATGAATTTAAACATTCAAGAAATTGATGACAGATTGGAAAAAATCTCCGAAGGATTTTCAAAACTGTTTGCTCAAGAGCAAAAGTTAAAAAAAGAAAAACAGAGATTACTTGCAAAAGATGTATTTGACAGCAGACCTTTCAATAGATATAAATGGGAAGTCAAAAATAGAGATGGGGCAGGTTTTTTTCTTAAACCTATCTTTGATGATGATGCGAGATTTGATGACTTACAGGAAAAGTTGGATTTATATCCTCATGGAGATTTTCAATTGAGTGATAAGATCGAACTGTGTGGCGATGATGGCGACTTGTACATTGTGGCATCCGATATTAAGGCAGGAATAGAATTTATCAAATCACAGAATATAGAGATTGTTATTGATAAAAGTATTATCAACGATATAAAGTTGATGGAAAAACAAATAGCTGGACTTAAAGAATTTGTCAAACAATTTGAGATAAGGTAGGTAGAAATGAATGAAAATAAAATAAGAGAAATTGTTGCTGAACTTCAAAGTCTGAAAAAAGAGAATACAGAGATAAAGAATAGACTTAGAAAAGTTGAAACAGAATTGTCAAGAAGACATATTCTAGGAATCAATAATATCATGTCATCTAGTAATGTAGTAGACGATATATGGAGTGAAGAAGACGATACGATCTAAGTTTATTGTTCGTCGTATAAAGACGAAAAAGTGGCCGCTTTATCATGTACAACAGTAAAAACCGTATAACGGAGGAAAAATGGTAGAAATTATAGAAGTTAAGAAAAGTATAGAATATGGAACATTAGACACAGATGTACCATATTGAGAGATATTATGAGTATTATATTTGATATATGTAATATGTTGTTATTTCTGATAATCCTGACCCTATTTGTTAAGCCTTTAGGGACATACATAGCGAATATATATCAGAATAAACGTGTTTTTTTAAGTCCAATCGTAGAACCTCTTGAGAGTTTGATTTACAAATGTATAGGTATAAAACACGATGAAGAGATGGACTGGAAAGATTATACAAAGGCTTTGTTGTTGTTTAATAGTCTGGGATTAATTGTCCTATTTTTGATATTGTTGTTTCAGGACAAACTTCCTCTGAATCCACAGGGATTTCCTGGATTTTCTCCTGATTTGGCACTCAATACAGCAGTGAGTTTTGTTACAAATACCGATTGGCAAGCGTATAGTGGAGAATCGGCAGCAAGCTATTTAACACAGATGTTTGGATTGGCTGTACAGAACTTTCTTTCTGCTGCTACAGGTATGTGTATAGCGATTGCTTTAATCAGAGGCTTTACCAGGCATACCTCCCAGACTATTGGAAATTTCTGGCAGGATATGACCAAAGGTATTTTATACATTCTCCTGCCCATTTCTATCATAGCAGCACTACTTCTTGTTTCACAGGGGGTTATTCAGAATTTCGATCCTTATGAAAATAGTTCACTTGTCCAACCATTCCAAACATCTGACGGACAGAACATTAACAATCAGATGATTCCAATGGGACCTATTGCTTCTCAGGAAGCTATAAAAGAGTTTGGAACGAATGGCGGAGGGCCTTTCAATGCGAATTCTGCTCATCCTTTTGAGAATCCTACTCCATTTACAAATTTTTTGGAAACACTTCTCATTCTTCTTATCCCATTCTCTCTTACTTATACATTTGGGAGATTTACAGGCAATACCAGACAGGGATGGGCAATATTTGCAACAATGATGATATTGTTCATAGCATTTCTTGGAGCTATGTACTGGTCTGAATATGATGGCAATCCCCTTGTACAGAAACTGGGTGTTAACGGTTCTTATATGGAAGGTAAAGAGGTCAGATTTGGAATCGGCGGTACAGCTCTATTTGCAGTCAGTACAACTGCTACATCAACTGGCGCTGTTAACTCAATGCACGATTCTCTAACGCCCATAGGCGGAATGGTAACGATGCTACTTATACTACTAAGTGAAGATATTCCAGGTGGTGTAGGAACAGGACTCTATACTATTCTTGCCTTTGCAGTTATAGCAGTTTTCATTGCTGGTCTCATGATCGGCAGGACACCAGAATATCTCGGCAAAAAGATAGAGGTTTTCGAGATGAGGACGTCAGTATTGATCGTTCTCACATCAGGTATTCTGGTACTTCTTTTTGTTGCTGTTGCGCTGGTAATACCAGCAGGAATTTCTTCAATCTTGAACCCTGGTCCCCACGGTTTAAGCGAAATTCTCTACGCTTTTGCATCAGTGTCAAATAACAACGGTAGCGCATTTGCAGGACTTAATGCCAATACTCTTTTTTATAATCTATTGACGGCAGTTGCAATGCTTATTGGTAGATTCATTCCCGCTGTAGGGGCACTTGCTATGGCAGGTTCTTTTGCAAAGAAAAAATATATACCGCCGAGTATTGGCACACTTCCAACACATCAGATCACATTCGTTTTATGGCTTGCAACTGTTATTCTGATTGTTGGAGCTCTGACATTCTTTCCTGCACTGTCGCTAGGTCCAATTGTAGAACATATGATTATGCACGGAGTTAAATAATTATTATGACTAAAACGAAAAATGTAACAGTTTTCGAACCTGAGCTTTTGCGTCAGGCAATGTGGGAATCGTTAAAAAAGCTGAACCCACTCATCATTTGGAGAAATCCTGTAATGTTTCTTGTGGAACTTGGAAGTATTATTACAACTATAAGTTTCTTCGTAGGTATATTCCACAAATCTGGTGAGCCTTTATGGTTCATAGGGACTATATCTGTGTGGTTATGGTTGACAGTGATATTTTCAACATTTGCAGAGTCTCTTGCAGAAGGGAGGGGAAAAGCGCGTGCAGAGTCTCTTCGAAAAACACGCACAGAAGTAATGGCAAAAAAACTTGACAATCCTGCGCTATATCATCTTGTACTAAATGATCAAATAAATCTTCTGAAAGAAAAATTCGAGCTTATATCCTCTGCACTTCTCCGTAAGGGAGATTATGTAATTGTAGAAACAGGAGATACAATTCCAGGTGATGGTGAAGTTGTTGAAGGCGCGGCACTTGTGAACGAGTCGTCTGTCACGGGAGAGTCTGCTCCAGTTGTGAGAGAATCAGGTGGAGATAGGAGTGCAGTAACAGGCGGAACGAGAGTAATTTCCAACCAGATCGTCGTGCGTATAACAGCTAATCCTGGAGAAGCGTTTCTAGATAGGATGATCTCCATGGTTGAAGGGGCAAAGCGCCGTAAAACTCCGAACGAGATTGCGTTGGAAGTGTTGATAATGTCTTTAACAGGAGTATTTCTACTCGTGGTCATCAATTTCAGTTCATTGTCAATATATAGTATACAGTCAGCAGGACAGGGTACTCAGATATCGATTACAGTCCTTATAGCACTTTTTGTTTGCTTGGCACCGACAACAATTGCAGCACTTCTACCAGCGATTGGAATTGCAGGCATGGATAGACTATTTGCAAAAAATGTTATAGCTATGTCAGGAAGGGCTATCGAGGCGTCAGGAGATGTAGATATACTTCTTCTCGACAAGACTGGGACAATTACCCTTGGAGACAGACAGGCAGTTGAATTTGTTCCCATGGAAGGACATACAGAGCAGGAAATTGCGAAAGCCGCACTATTTGCATCTATGACAGACGAAACACCTGAAGGAAGAAGCATAGTGGTACTTGCAAAAACGAAATACCAGATGCGTATACAAGAGTTACCTGCAGGAGAAAAATCAATTCCATTTACAGCTCAGACGCGTATGAGTGGAGTTGATATTGATGGACAGTCATATAGAAAAGGTGCGTCATCTGCGATTATTGAATATGTTAAGAACAAGGGAGGGTCTATACCTTCAGAACTAGACAAGAAAGTGGAAATCATAGCAAAATCTGGAGGGACTCCTCTTGTTGTATGTCATGATGATAAAATCCTTGGTGTAATACATCTTAAGGACATCTTAAAAGGCGGAATAAGAGAACGATTTGCACAGTTGAGAAAAATGGGTATTAAAACTGTTATGATAACAGGAGATAACCACCTTACGGCAGCGGCCATTGCTGCTGAGGCAGGTGTAGATGACTTTCTTTCAGAAGCAAAACCTGAAGATAAACTTAATTTAATTCGTGAGAATCAGAAACAAGGTCATATGGTGGCCATGACTGGAGACGGAACTAATGATGCACCAGCACTGGCACAGGCAGATGTTGCCGTTGCAATGAATACAGGAACACAGCCTGCAAGGGAAGCTGCAAATATAATAGACTTAGACAGTAATCCAACAAAGTTAATGGATATTGTCGAGATTGGAAAACAAATACTGATAACACGAGGAACACTCACGACGTTCAGTATTGCCAATGATATTGCGAAATATTTTGCCATCATACCTGCGGCTATGATGTCCATATATCCACAACTAGATATACTTAACATTATGCATCTAGCAAATCCATACAGCGCGATCCTGTCGGCTGTTATTTTTAATGCAATAATTATTCCTATGTTGATACCGCTTGCATTGAAAGGTGTGAAATACCGTCCTATGCCTGCTGAAAAACTATTGGCATACAATCTGATTGTCTATGGGGTTGGCGGGATAATAGCGCCATTTATTGGGATAAAAATTATTGATATGGCGATAAGTATGTTTATGCGGTAGAAAGACTAAGTGTGTTTGTGTGGTAGAAAAGCTATACACACATAAAAGTAAATAATGAGGACAAATAATGAAACAAATGACACAAATAAAGATAGGATTGAAGCTATTTGCAATTCTGGTAATACTTGTTGGTATTGTATATCCTGTTGTGACAACTGTGTTGGCACATATATTCTTTCCAAAAGAAGCCGGAGGAAGTCTCATCCGCGATGCTGGAGGTAATGTGATAGGTTCTGCTCTGATAGGACAGCCTTTTTCAGATACAAGATACTTCTGGTCACGTCCTTCGGCCACTTCTGGCTATCCATATAATCCAATGGCTTCCGGAGGTTCAAATCTTGGTCCTACAAATAAGGATTTATTGGGACAGATTTCTAATAGAACAGATTTGCTGATGTCATCAGGCATCCATACTCCAGTACCTTCTGATTTAGTGGAGGCATCTGCTAGTGGTTTAGATCCTCACATCAGTTTACAATCAGTTATGGTACAAATTCCTCGTGTTGCAAAGATGCGTAATCTCGATGAGGAGACGTTGAGAAAACTGGTATTTGAACATGTTGAAGAAAGGCAGTTCGGATTTTTGGGAGAACAGCGTGTCAACGTATTAGAATTAAATCTTGCGTTGGACAATATTTGATTATGAATTATGAGATACGATACGTAATTGTTAAAAAATAAGTGTTATTATTATGAGGTAAGAATGGTAATAATTGAACCTTGCGGAAGACTGAGAGTTATTTTGTCTCAGATGGTCATGGATATGGTTGGAACTGCCAATCCTTCTAACAAAAAAGAATATGAATATATGATGAATGTGATCATTCCAAATCTTGAGATACGTGCATTGGAACTAGCCGGAAAATGTGAAGCACTTGGAGAATGTGAAAGAGGAAAGTGCGATACTGATTTGATTAAAAAATTTTTTGAGAAAGCTAGTGATGCTCTTGAGGAAAAATATGCAAAATACAAAGAATCTACGTGTAAATAAAGATTGTGGCGTAACTACTGGTAGATTTAGTTTTTAAGAAAAAATAAGATAGGAGTTGTCAAATGTCTATACGTAAAAAATGTTATTCGTTATTATGGAACAAATATGTTTGGATAATGGTGATGATATTGTCTGTATTTACAGGCGTCACCATGGCTAAGGAAGATATTTCGTGTTATCATTGCCATACCAAAATCATTGATGAATTCAGGAACAATATTCATTACAGCAAAGGCTTCAGTTGTGTAGATTGTCATGGAGGAACAGAAATATCAAATTCCAGTTTGGTTTCTGACTCTGCAATGTCTGGTAATTTTATTGGCAAACCTAGCAGAGAAAATATCACAGATATTTGTTCAAAGTGTCATGTGCAGGAAACAAAAGATTATAAGACAAGTATTCATTGGGAACAGATACAAAAGGGACACACAGAAGCAGCAACCTGTACTGACTGTCATGGAGTTCATGACATTCGAGCAGTAAGCGATCCAAATTCGTCTTCAAACCACCAAAATAGCCCTGCCACATGTGCCAAGTGTCATTCGAACAAGGAATTGATGAGTGCATGGTATTATGGCATCAAGACTGATAGATTTGATACTTATAAAGAATCTTTCCACTGGCGAGCGCTTGATAAAGGTTATAGTCTTGTAGCGACATGTGCTGACTGTCATGAGAACCATAAGACGAAGGCAACAACAGATCCCAATTCTAGTACATTCCCAGACAATCTTCCAAAAACGTGCGGAAAGGCTAATTGCCATGTAGGAGTGAATCTTGATGTAAAGGTGTCTCAAGGACTCATACATGACAAAGAATCGCTGCATACAGGTGAACTTATGTTCAATAAGACTGGTATGAGTCCACAGATGACGTATTATTTCCTTGGTCCTTTTGATCTTGCGTACTGGATAGCAATATTTTTCAAGATTTTGACTACTGCTGTCATAAGTTTCTTTGTTGGGATGGTTATTCTTGATTTCCTTTCAAGACTCAAGATAAATAGGAGATTTTAATATGTCAAAACAGAGATCAATTGAAACTTTAAATCCAAAAATGGCAGGAGATAAAAATATGAGTGAAATTTTCTTTAAAAGATTTACATTCAACCAACTATTCCAGCATTGGGTAATGATAGGAACATTCATGCTTCTAGTAATTAGTGGAATGCCCCTGAAATTCCCAGATGCATGGTGGTCCCATGTGGTTGTGAATGCCCTTGGCGGGTTTGCTATGAGAACAACTATACACCATACTGCAGGTCTAATAATGGTTGTTCTTGGTATTTATCATGTTGTTTTTCATGTATTTGTTGACAAGGAGTCAATACTTGACAGGAAAGTATTGCCAACTATAAAAGATGCCAAGGACTTCTGGCAAGTTATAATGTTCTATTTTGGAAAAGCGGAGGAACCAAAATATGGCAGATATAGCTGGAAGGAAAAATTCGATTATTGGGGAGCGTTCTGGGGCATGGTTATGCTTTGCGTGACAGGGCTTGTAATGATGTTTCCATTCAAGGCAATGGAGTTGATTCCATATGCATATGTCCACCTTGCCACAATAATTCACACGGATGAGGCGTTGCTCGCAACACTATTCATATTCATCGTACACTGGTGGAATGTTCATTACTCCCCTGAGGTATTCCCAATGTCAAAGGCGTGGATTACCGGTGACATATCTGAGAAACAGATGCAACATGAGCATACCCTTGAATATGAAGAGATTATGAGACAGATGGATGACGCTTGGGAACATGGGTCCTCAGGTAGATAAAAAAATACATCATTGCGCGTAACAAACATTACGAGGAGGTGAGTACTATGGAAGGAAAGAAGTATGTCATAGCTGCAGGAACAGCAATTGTGGCTACGGCGCTTGCATACAAATTTCCGGCAGAATTTTTTATTGCATTTGCGGCCGGATGGATTTTCGGTATTCCTGCACTATTCCTGGGCTATTTAGCCTATGGATTGTGGGTATATAGAAAAGACGCCAAGAATAGGATCGTTGTGCATACAAAACCTTCGGCAGCTATGCAAGCAGTCCTTCGACGCGAGCTAGATCTCCAGAAGGAAAAAGAGTACCTGAAAACGAAGAATCTTTAGGCACAATAGATAGCTTGATAAGCTACAGCCCCTGAGACATGTCGATAGCGACCTATTCATCAGGGAGCTGTTTTATTTGGTCGAAAGCTTTCTGAGAACGTTTTATGACATTACGCTGCATGTGGATGACTTACCAACAATAAAAAGGGAAGTGGGTAGTAGTTACTTAAGAAATTTAAATCTGGTGAATAATATACGTTGAAGATATGATATAAAATGATAAATGATGAAAGTGATGGGCAGTATGAATATCCGGAGTCATGGTTCTGCAAAATTTGTGAAACATATCATGACCCAATGTACCCATGTTCTGATAATTGGTATTGGTTGGTGACTTAAAATGAAAGATGATAAAGCTACCAAGGAGACAAGTATGCATGGCTAAATTATTTTATGCTTTTTCAGGAGACCCGATAACACGTGGTCATAGGAATATTGTTGAAAGAATAAGGAAGATGCATCCTAACGATGAGTTGGTCGTTGGGATAGGAGTCAATCCTGATAAAGAGTATTTATTTGATCTGAATGAACGAGAAGAAATGGCGCGCAAGTATCTGTCGGATCTTGGTGTAAAAGTAGTATCTTTTGAAGGTATGCTTACAGATTATGCTCTTGAAAATGGATTGGATGTTATTTACAGAGGAATAAGAGATACAAACGATGTTCGCGAAGAGTTGAATTTGTTCTATGCCTCAAGAACTCAGAATACTGACATAGAAATGTGCCTGATTCCTGCATACGAAGAAATGACACATATCAGTTCGAGCAATGTAAAGGCAATTGCGAAAGAACATGGGATGATCCATACGCTTGTACCATTGCACGTAAAAGAGGCAATAGAACATAAAATGTTGGGACAATGTATTGTCGGTATTACTGGTATAAGTGGTGCAGGGAAGACCTATTTGGGAGAAGAGTTAAAAAAGATTGCCAGAGAATTCGGTATCCCGGCATACCATATAAATATTGATACATTGTGTCATCAGATTCTGAATGAATCAACAGAGGGTTTGTACGTAAAAACAAGACAGGGAATAATGTGCGACTTTAAAGATTGCAAAGATATAACTTTATCAGGAAGCGATAATTTTATAGATAAGAAAGTTCTAGGCAATGTTGTCTTCGGGAAGCAGAGTGAGATGGAAAAACTTAACGATCGGATGCGTAAGCCGATGATGGTCAAGATAACAAGAGAAAAATATGGTAGCGATAAAAAAGGGTTAATTTCGATCGATGGAGCGCTCATTGCAGAGTTTGGTTTGACTCATATATCGAATAACAACATAATTCTGATAGACGTAGATGAATCAACACAAGAAAAGAGGTTATTAGATAAGGGACTGAGTCGTGATCAGATTAAACATAGAAAAGAAAGCCAGTATACAACAGAAAGAAAAAGATCTGAGATATTGAAAAAGATAATAGATGATAAAAACGGATACTTATGGGAAATTGACAATTCCGATGGTATGAACCCAGACCTAGTCGGTTGTCTGAAAGACATAATATTGAAACTTGATCATTATGGTGAACTACGTTTCAGGGGATTATGGAATAGGATTTGTGCAGACGGAACGCCAGATGTGGAATACAAGAGACTTGTTGACGCATACTCAGAGTCACATAGGTATCATCATACACTTGGGTGGCATGTTATTGATGGACTAAACGAATTATGGAGAATAAGACCTCTTCTTGAAAAACCTGATGAAGTAGAGTTTGCGTGGTGGTTTCATGACTACTTTTATAGAAAACAATCAAAAGTTAATGAGAAAAGGAGCGCTCAAATGGCATATTCTTTGTGTATGGGAGCAATGGTAAGAAAAGAATTTGCTGAAGATGTCCAGATGTTCATACTGGACACAGGACACAACGAAGTTCCAAAAACAATGGACGGAAAGTTTATAGCGGATATTGATATAGCGATATTTGGCAAGCCTCCAGAAGTTTTTGATGAATATGAGTGTAGAATACGAAAAGAATATTCATGGGCAAGTAAAGATGAATATAATGTAGGGCGATCTGCGATTCTCCAAAGGTTTCTTAGTAGACCAAGAATATATTATACAGACGAATTTCAGAACAAGTATGAAGAGCAGGCCCAGGAAAATCTGGAAAGGTCTTTGTCGAGTATGCTTGGTAAAAAATATCAAAATTGAAAAGATGTGTGAAAATTGCTACGATGTGATTATTTTCAATCGGAACAGGATTCATATTTGAAGGAAGAGAAAATAAGAGTACTGGTTCTCAGATCATGGGAGTGGGATTCATTCTTGTAGGAATTAGCTTAATATTATAGTTCTACTTTTGAGCATGGGAAGCAGATCAGATATCTAAACGTGGAAATAGATCAGTATTTTTGTACGATATCTATACTATATCTGTGCTTATCTGTGCATATCGCAGTATTTCTTTTATAGTAAAGTTTATATACCATAGTGTCGTATTATGTGTACAGCAAAAGTTGTTTCATGGCTGGTGAACTGAAACAAAGATACAGATAGTTTCAGGGATGTTATCCTACAACTTTTTGATGTATGCACATATTAGTATTGGCAATGCTTCAAAATGCAAAGGATGCTATCTTAGCTATATCGTAATGCATTCGGAGGGTTAATAAGCGTTGTTTCTATTTAGTGTCATACTCAGTAATGAAAGGATTAAGAGAGAAGAAACTGAAGAACAAAAACGATTTCATAGTATGAGTATGATACAGTGCTACTATGTACAAAATAAACAGGATGAATATATGTAAAGAAGAAAATAAAACAGGTGACAACATGTTAGAACAAAACAAAACGGATAATAGAAGTGATAGTATATTGAAGGGTAATAAATACATAAAAGACAACGGATATCTAAAAACAGTTTTAAGAATTTTTGGAATAATTCTTATATTATCAGTTACAGTTTCTGATGCTACAGATAGCCCATTAGTAAAAGTAGCAGGATTTAGAGGCTCAGATTATGGAGGACCTTTAAATGGTAATAAATATGGGCATGACCAGGTTGATCCTGCTTATTGGGTAATGGTGGCACAACAGATGTCTGCTAAATTTCCAGGAAGTTCTCCAGGCGCTCAATACGTAGTGGGTTATATCGAAACGCCAGAAACTAATACATATATGCCATTTCCTGCGCCTGCAGGTTACAGCGGGATGTCAAATGTTGATTTCGGTCCAACAGGTGTTGAAGAGGAAATGCTGACAGCTTTCGATAATGCAGGTATGAAAATTATCTTACAGGTAGAACCAGGAGATGCAAACGTTTCTAGGCTTGCTACAATGATACTTAACAAATTTAAGAATCATCCAAGTGTTGTTGGATTCGGTGTTGATACTGAGTGGCTAAACTCTAGATCATACAAAGACGGAAGACCTGCGACAGACTCTGAGATCCAATCTTGGCTCAATGCTGTTCACGCCGTAAATCCAGATTATAAGCTATTAGTAAAACATTGGCTACCTAGTCATCTTGGTTCTGGACATGTGACAGGGGTTACATATATTACAGATAGCCTTAATCTTGGCTCATATCAGGGAGCGGTCGATGAGTATGTTAATTGGGCGAACTCTTTTTCAGGTTCAGAAGTCGGATATCAGATAGGATATGAAGAAGATATGAATTGGTGGTTACCAATGAGCGATCCTGCAAAGTCGTTAGTGACAGATATAAAGGCAAGAGTTCCTTCAGCAAATATTTATAGTGTATATTGGGTTGATTTTGCGATAACAAAAGAATTTCCAAGTTCAGGCAAGATCCCAAGCTCAGACCCAAGTCCAGTAAGTACTATCACTGTAACATATCCAAATGGTGGAGAGAACTGGTTGCAAAACTCTCAACATAACATAACATGGACATCAAAGAATATTACAGAAAATGTCAAAATAGAATTATTGAAAGGTGCGTCTATTAGTAGCACAATTTCGTCTGGTACTGCTAATACTGGGAAGTATAACTGGATTGTTCCATCTGGTCAGACAGTAGGTGTGGACTATAAGATAAGGATTACGAGCACAAGCAATTCTTCTGTTAATGATACAAGTGATGACAACTTTGGTATTAGTGCGACACCTAAATCAATTACAGTCGTATCACCAAATGGGGGAGAAAGATGGAGAAGAGGCACTCGCTATTCAATAAAATGGACAACCGTTGGTAGTATCGGATCGTCTGTAAAGATAGAATTACTAAAAGGAGGTATTCTTAGTCGTACAATAACGTCGAGTACTAACAATGGAGGAGCTTACAGTTGGACAGTTCCATCTAGACAAACTACTGGAACTGGTTATAAGATAATGATTATAAGTATGAACGATTCTTCTATCAATGATACCAGCGACAATAGTTTTACAGTCAGATAACTTCTTGAGACATGAAAAAGATCGAAATATAGTCTCATGATCAGGATGTCGAGAATTACACACTAAACGATCTTGACAGAGAAGACTTTATGAAAAGGGGAGATGACTACAAGAATGTATTTTACAAGCGACGGCTTTGTCATATCTGGCTATGAGTTATTTTGGATCATTTTTGGAATAATAACTATTGTAGCAATATTAAAATTGCTTGGTAGGATAGTCGGCCGCATTGTTTCTAGATGGAACAGTAAGTCTGAGGATTATCCTGGCTCAACGAAATCTGGCAATTATCATAGCCAGAAGAAATTTAGAGATTTTGCAGATTTCTATCTAGAAAGCGATCTTGACACGAAGAGATCTTTAGACTCTTTAGATACTTCAGATACTTTAGATATTTCAGATACTTCAGATACTTTAGATGTACATGGAGAAAATGACTTAGACACAGAGAGGCGAGAAAGAGTGATATTCGAGGAAATGATATCAAATGTACCATTCAGGTACGACGAAAAGACAAAGATACTAACAATAGGAGAAGGACATAATTCATCAGTCGAACCTATCAAAGTGAAGTTAAGTAGTCTCGACGATCTCAGAGAGTTTGTAGATAGACTGGAGGATTATGTAAACGAATAAGATCGTACAATAATAGGAGTTGAAAATGAGATTGTTTGTAGATTACTTTGACGAAGCTAAAAGAATTGCTCACATACATAACTGGGAATATGAAAGACACAATTCGGTGATGATAAGGTCCTGTAGTTGTATGACTATGGAAGAAGGCTTCATAGATGAAGACCCAGAACTTATATCAACTGCACCAATGAGACATAGAGATCTCAATAAAATAGTATGGAAATCGATATGAGTTTCATGTATATGTTTGTCAAAGATGGTAACATTTACATACGCAACGACGAAGCGCTACCAGAAGATTATAATAATGATGCTGAGAGGTGAAAATGAGTGAAAATATGACGTCTGGCAAAATTATGAATGATATCGATAAACTGGTTCAAAATTATATGGACGCAGCCAAGGAACAGAACAAGATTCCAACAAGGGACGAAACTATAGAGAAAGTGACAGATAGACTGGAACAGTTGCTAGAAGAAGGTTATGGAAATAATGATATAATGTGTATTGTGTCTGGAATGGCAGTAGGAATTGCAATAGTTTTGCAGATAGAAGAGACACTAAAAAAGAACGGGTAGTTCACTTATGGAGTAACAATTATGCAGGAATTGAGTATTGAAAAAGCCATAATGTTCTAAGAGAAAATGGTACGATATTGGAAGAATAAACAATCTATATACAAAAGACAAGCAAATAAGGATATATGTGAAGAAAATATACAATTTGGACTGAAAGAGATAGCAAAATTGAAGAGTAAGCAGACTGAAAGAGATAGATAAATTGAAGAAAAAGCTCAGAGCAGAGTTTCATTTCTGAAACTCTGGAGTACATTTCTAGTATCAGTATGTTAAACTTCATTTGTTCTAAAGATTATGCGAAGTTTTGTGAAACTTTACATGATCGGAATCGAATAGAGAATATACAAAAACGCTGAAAATAGAGAATACACAAAAACGCGGAAGATAGAAAAACACACACAAAAACATGAATAAGGTATAAGTATGAAAACAATAAGTATAAATACCAACGAGGTACTGTCGTGACAAAGAGCGTAAATGTAAGCGATGTACAGAAATGAAAAGCAAACATAGAAGAGGTATAGACATGGTAGATAAACCAAATAGATATATAAGTTTTGGGTTGTTGTTATTAGTAATGGCGGCTCTTGTATTGGTACCGGCAGCATCGGCGTTGCCAGAATATTATTCGGCATTGAAAAATGTATATGGAGATACAGGATATTCTTGTGGAACATGCCACATTGATCCAAATGGAGGAGGAGAGAGAAATGCATATGGAATTCTTTTAGGGAAGCAGATTGCCTTAGGAAAGACCCCAACTGACGCATTAAAGGTTATTGGAGCTCCACCTAAGTCTCAGAATACGACTGTAGTATCAGCGTCAAATGTGACATCAGTGACAAATGTGACATCAGCACAAAATGTGACATCAGCACAAACGCCGGTAGCAACTGTAACACAAGATCCTACAACAACAGATACACAAAATCCTACAACAACAGATACGCCGATCCCATTACCAACGAAAAAGTCTCCAGGAATTGGAGTAGTTGCTGTAATTGGCATAATAGGAACAATCTACCTAATTAGAAGAAGAAAATAGGAAGACTGTAAGTCTTTTCCTATTTTTATTTTTTATTTATAGTAGCTGCTATCGAAATGATACAAAGTGCAAAAGAAGAAAATAGAAACTGGAGAATTGGAAATAGTCGGTGTATACTGTGATATCTGTGGAGACTATGCTAAATGTAGACATTGCAAGATTTGCCATAGAGACTTATGCAACAAATATGCTCGTCGTCATTATGATGAATGGGGAGACGGTTCTATAAATATTGTACTGAGTGTTGGGAAATTGGTGAGTCTGTCAGAAGACGGAAATCTGTTTCGACTGAGATTTACGACAAAGAGATAGAATGTATAGAAAATGATTGGGGAAAGAAGATGCTGGAGAAAATAGCATACAAGGACAATGAGTATTAGGGCAATTGGAGAGATAAAGCATGTTTTCAATAGATGAAATAAAAAAGAAAAGAGAAAGTTATGAAAGAAAAATAGAGGAAATCTTGAAAGAATTTGAGAGAGAACTTCCTCCAGAGATTAAAATAGAGAGTTCTGTTGTGCTAAATAGAGACAAATCAATGAAATGTAGTATTAAGCTTGAGGTCGAAGATTTGAATAGTTGATCAAAAGAGAAAACAAATGAGAATAGAAGTATTTAAGTCGGCAATGAAGCCAGGTGAATGATGATGGCAGTACCAAAACTATTGATCACCAGTGTTCAGAACGAGAGTTGTGCCGGTGTAACGTACCACGTTGAGGGAGAATTGGTACCAGTTCTTCACGTAGAACTAAGCGGTATGCCAGTTTATTTTGAACATCACATATTGCTTTGGAAAGATCCTGCTGTTCAAATAGAGTTCAAACCTCTCAAAGGTGTCTTCAAAAGGATTATTGCAGGTATGCCAATCATTATGACAAGAACAAAAGGTAATGGAAGGATTGCATACAGTCGCGATGGAGTAGGACAAGTTTTCGCTATGCATCTTAAACCAGGAGACTCGTTGGACGTACGAGAACATCAGTTCCTTGCAGCAACAGATAATGTGGACTTTAGCTACACACGCATAAAGGGGATAAAAAATATCATATTCGGTGGTACGGGCTTTTTTGTTGACAACTTTACGTGCCAACAGAATGGAGTGCTTTGGCTACATGGTTATGGTAATGTATTCGAAGTAAATTTACAGAAAGGTGAACAGATTGATATAGAAAGTGGCGGATGGGTATATAAGGATGGAACTGTACAAATGGAGACGATTCGCCAAAATCTAAAGACCAGTATTTTTGCTGCTGGAGGACAATTGTTTTGGAACAGATTTACTGGTCCAGGTAGAGTTGGATTGCAATCAATGTATGTACACATGCCAACTGAAGATTAGATGCGTATGTACCTATATGCATAATAATAAATGATTAGACATTTCTGCTAATTTCTGCTAATAACATAAGGAGAATATAAAATGATATTTGAGATTGATAAAGAACAAGAGGAAAAAATTAAAATATGGCTTAACGAAATAAGAGTAGAAGACGAGTATTTTCCTCAGTTAATATATTCGTTCATTCCTGGAGACATAGGCAGCATAATTATCATAAGAGAACGTGTTACGGGAAAAGAATTGGACATAACAGACACAAGTAAATGGTAAAAATGATATGGTGTTATGATGAACATTATACCAATTAAAAATTGGGGAAAAGATCACTGGTCGACATTTGCGTATGCAGAAACACTGGCTGTTGATCATAATGGAATAGTTGTTCCAGAGCCGATGAGAATGAGAACAAATCACAATACGCATCCGTTTATGAGAAGTCCAATAGATGAAAGTAAATATCCAACTATATTGAAAAATGGTGAAGCTGTTCGTGATCATGACGATTGGAATTGTCTAGATGACGCGGTCGAAAACGGATTATTGGATGATATTGGGACTGGTCTGATCAGAACATTTTCACTGACCAAAAGGGGTAGAGAAGTTGCAGATTTACTACGTGAACACAAGTCAAGTGGAGGAACATTTAAGAATTTCGACGTGGAGATAGATCAAAAATTTATGTTTGAAAATAAATAGAAACTGGGCGTTGGGGAACTGTTATGATAAAAGATAATATAAAGGACATGACCAAAAGAATTCTAGGATTGCCGTCGAGAAGCGATAGATTAAACGATAAAGGTGTTAGTGAAAGCAAAAGAAAAAGATATGAACCTGCGTTTTCTTGTTTTGATGAGGCTATAAAACTTAATCATAGACACAAATACGCGTGGTTCAATAAGGGATCTGTTCTAAGTGATCTTAGTAGATACAAAGAAGCTATAGAATGTTTTGATAAATCGTTGGAGATAGATCCTAAATTTGTAATTGCTTTAAATAACAAAGGTAACGCTCTCAACAAACTTGAAATGTTCAAAGAAGCCATAGAATGCTACGATAAAGCTCTTAAAATTGATAGTAAATCTTATTTGGTACTATCCAACAAGGCTTTCTCTCTTGAGGGTCTCAAGAAATATGAAGAAGCTATAGAATATTATGATAAATCGTTGGAAACAAATCCTGGGTTTCTAGAGGCCTTAAATAATAAGGGATCAATTCTCAATAATAAACTCAAGAAACATAAGGAAGCTATAGATTGTTTTGATAAAATACTGGAGATAAATCCAAAAAATGTGTTCGTATTGGCTAACAAAAGTAGGGCTCTATATAGTTGGGAAAATAGTCTGTCAGATCTTGCCAAGATGAAGACTGGTATAGAAGCAGAAGAATTGTTGAGACAGTCTGCTGATAAGCGTGCTGAAGCAGACGAAATTAAGAAAAAGTGTGAAAGTATTAAATAATATGAAAACTCGAAATGAGTGATGAGTCTATAAAATGAATGTCGAATAGTGTGAAGGAGTGAACATGAGAATTTTAGAGACACGAGGAAAATGATATATATTATGACAGGAGAAAAAATTGCAGGAGATGTAAAAAAGGCGATTGAAAAAAGGATATCGGACATAGTGTTTAAGGATGAAATTGAGAAATTGGGAATAGTTGAAAAAATGGAAAAAGCAGAAAAAGTGGAAAAGAAATAATGTTGTTACAACATTTGTGCAAGAAAGCCCTGACGCTTTAGCACGGGGATGAATTGCGCCATATATAAATGAAAATGAAAGAAACGAAAAATTATCATTCTGATGGAAGGATGATATATAGCTACCAATATCATATAGTATTTTCTCCTAAATATAGAAGTATAGAAGTATGGAAGAACAAAAAGATTTAAATGGTGATTAAATGCTAGAACTTGTTCCAGAAGACGATGTGAAGAAAAAGAAAGGAAATAGTAGCATTTATATTAAATTCGATCGTTCAAAATATAAAGAAGAAAAAGGAGAAGAAAAAGGAGAATGGTTCGATACTCTGAATGAGACTAAAGAAAGAAGAAAGAGTCAGATATGTAGGGTCTATGAGGTGAAGGTAGATAAGTCTCATCTAAATAATGAAACTGAAAATCAATTGAAGATGCTGTCTTTGGAAGCAAAGTGGTATTGTAATCATATAAGATCTAAAATTCAAACAGGATATAAATATGATGAGAAAAATGGAATTTATATCCAAATAAATAAAAATCAAGAAAGTCTATTTGATATTGATTATAAAATAGATAAAGTTACTGTCAAGATTGGATATAGATATGAATTAAGAGAATTAAAATATCTGACTTCTCAAATGAAACAAGAGTTATTGGATAGAATCAAAGATGATGTAAAAAGATTGTCTGAGAAAAAGAAGAAAGGTCGCAATGTCGGAAAATTGAAATTCAAAAGCGATGTTAGGTCTGTTCCATTGAAACAATATGGGAATACTTATAGAATTCTTGACCATAAGTATATAAAGATTCAGGGTGTTAAACAGAATATAAGAGTAAGAGGATTGAAGAAAATATTGGTGAGATTAGGAGAAAATATAGAAGTTGCAAATGCAGATTTTATAAACAAACATGGAGATTTCTATCTTCATATAGTGACATATCAGGATAAAAAAGTTGTTGATATGCCATCAAAGGAAATTAAAGAACCAAAATCAATAGGATTAGATTTTGGAATAGCCGAACAGATCACATTATCTAATGGTGTAAGAATAAATTATAGGATA
>Ga0208038_1000173_pt1 | contig 65004 bp, 51 predicted proteins | sample June2015DPH_16_1_FD_184714 | JGI IMG/M metagenome (GOLD analysis project Ga0208038, IMG submission 184714) | Peatland microbial communities from SPRUCE experiment site at the Marcell Experimental Forest, Minnesota, USA - June2015DPH_16_100... | ecosystem: Environmental > Terrestrial > Soil >...
CGGACCAACCCTGCAGCCTCTTCTTTATAATCCACGCTTTCAGCTGATCTAAATCTCTATCCAAGCCCTTTCCACTCTTACGGTAGTATTAAGACGCGAGAGTGTAAGGCATTTTCTAGATAGAACACGCTAGTTTGCTGGTAGAAAGCTTTAACTATAGATAATTTCTGTTCGTTCTAATGCATATTAAGGAGAAAAATTTGGAATGCCTACTTGTCCACATTGCGGTGCAACGGTTCCCGAGGGTGCAGTTTACTGTAGCAACTGTGGAGCCGCGATAAGCTCCCCAGCAACGTCGATATCTACCTCTCAACCACAAGTGACTTCACAAGGGTCACCTACTTGGCCAAACGCATCCAGTAGCGGCGACATGTCTGCGCGATTGGAAAAAGCGATGAGGCGAGCTGAACTGCTAGGTTATGCGGCAGCGGGTCTCGGAGTAGCTATCCTTTTTGTTCTAATAGTGATCTCTCTATTGTAAACATGGAGGAAAACGAAGAAAATAGCTTAAAGGGGTGGTAAAGAAATGGATAGCACTCTTGAACAAACGGTTAAAAGAATAGAGCGATTAAATAAAATCCTTACTGTAGCAGTTATCGTCGAGATTCTGGTTCTGTTACTGTTTCTGTAGATTCAAAGCTTTCATTGTTTTCATTTGCTTGCTTGTTAATTAATAAATAAAAAAGCGTTTCAAAAAGCTATACTGCAAGCTGGCTTTTTGGCTTGAAATTATAAATTATTCAAAGTTTTTAATTCTTCGCTGTTTTGGATTCTCAAAAATGATTTCTCGACTAAGACTCTCTTTTACTTCGACCATTCAGGAGTTAGAAACTTCGATATTAGGAAGTTTTCATAAAGATAAGTCTTAAATTTGCATTACGTAGAATAGAATCGAGATGAAATGAACAAAGCAATACTCACTGGTACAGGAATATTGCTGTTTTTAATAGGTTTGATTATGGCGTATCTTGCTGGAAGGGAATTAACAACAAATATTACTGTAACAAATATGTTTTCACATGCCTATAACTATTTAATAGAAGCTGTTATCGCAATCGCTTTCATGGTTGTTGGTGGAATCTTCGTTTTCTTCGGAGTCAAAAAGTCTTAAATCTGCATAGCGTAGAATTGAAGAACTGAGGGGAAAAGTTATGGAAGATAGCTTACGCACAAAACTTATTGCGGTTTGTTCTTGTGTCTTGTTTTTGGTGGTAGGATTCATATTCTTATGGTATAGTTCAAATATTAGGATGTTTTTTGTGCTGGTCATATTCGCATTTTTGGCGCTTGCTCTTGCTTTGAGAATTGGTAGGCAACAACACAACCGTTGAAGCTTTTGACTTTTGAGAAATTATGTAAGCTTCTTTCTATTCTGTAAAATACCCTGATATACTCAGCAAAAGATTTATTTTGATAAGCCATGATTAAAGAAGGGAGTAAAGATTTACCGTTGAGAACAAATAACCTTAGTAACATAAATAAATTTCAGTATCAAAACTATTGTCATGCCAAAATGTTTCAGTGCCTTTGTTTGTCAGAGTGCTTAACAGATGCCATACAATGAACTGAGAAAAGATTACTTACTAAACCGCTGGGTCGTAATCGCGACAGAACGAAGCCGAAGACCCACCGACTTTGCCAAACAAAAAACTGAAACAGCCCAAAGCGCGGTTTGTCCAATGTGCGTTGGCAACGAAAACATGACGCCGCCAGCCTTAATGTTATACTTGAAAGAGAATGGCGAAATAAAAAAGGCTAAGGACCCGCTGGTTGGCGAACGCCCGAAAAACTGGCTTGTCCGCTGCATCCCAAACCTTTACCCAGCGTTCAGTCCACCCAAACAACCCCAAGATGAAGCCGAAATCTTAATGAACGAATGTTTTAGCTATGCGATTGGGCATCATGAGGTTTTAATTGAGTCTCCAAATCATGATGAGGACCCAGCTGACGCTCAACTGCCCCAGTTGGAACGGGTTATCCATGCGTATATTGATAGGCTCAGAGAGTTAAGCGCAAAGCCATACGTCAAATATGTCTCAATTTTTAGGAACTATGGGCAGCTAGCAGGTGCGTCGCTTTCTCATGCGCATAGTCAAGTAATCGCGACACCCGTCATTCCTGTAATAATCCAAGAAGAGCTGGATGCAAGTAAAGTATTCTACGGCAAACAGGGCAAGTGTGTTTTCTGCGACATGATCGAGCAAGAATCAAAAAGTCCAAGGCTTGTTTACGAAGATTCAGATTTTATTGTTTTTGCTCCTTACGCAAGCATTAACCCGATGGAGTTCTGGATTATGCCTAGAAAACATGCCGCCAACATCCTTGACTTGGATGATGCTGAAGTGTCAGCGTTTGCTAAAACCCTCAAAGCAAGTCTCAAAGGCTTAAAGGATTTAGTGAATGACCCACCGTACAATTACGGTTTCCACTTAGCCCTAAACAAAGAAGCACAAGACTATTACCATTGGCACTTGGAAGTTTACCCCAAACTGTCAATTTGGGCAGGCTTCGAGATAAGCACAGGAACATACATAAACACAATCACGCCAGAAACCGCCGCTGAAAGCCTCAGAAAAGCAATAAAACCCTAAGTTTTCATAAATTCCTTCCAGAACTGCAGTTATTTCCCGTGTTTAGTAGGTTTAACAAGCATTTAAGTGAAGGATTGCTTTGTCAAGGTTTCCTAACTTAACTCAACACTATATTTCTCTGGCAACCTTTTTATCGCCACCCTTTTCTTAGGTAAAGTTGGATAAGTATGAGTAAAGGGTTAGCCTTAGTGCTTGTCCCTGTTCTTTTTCTCGGCTGTTCTTCTTGCGGAACACTCTGTTCTCTGAGGAGAGCTATAAGCATGCGCATAGCAAGTATTGTGTGGGCAGCGGTGTATGTTAGCCACTGTTAGAAGAACAAGCTTAGCAATCATCATTTTTGCATTGTCACTATTAGCGGCAGCTGGAATACCACCTTTGCATTCTGCTACTGAGGATTCATGGGTGCCAAATGCACCAATGCATCGAGGGCAAATCACATGAAAAAAACCGTCGTTCTTGCGTTAATTCTCGTATGCCTGATGGCTTTAGGAGTGGTTTGCATTCGACCCGTTAAAGCTCAGTATCAAGGCGATATTACCATCAATGTTGACGGCAGCGTAAGTCCTTCAACAGCACCCATTCAACACACTGGCAATATCTACGTGTTGACAAGCAACGTTAATGGCAGCATATCGGTATCGAGAAATAATGCTGTATTTGATGGGCAAGGCTACACTTTAGTTGGTGAACTCTTTTTGAATGGCGTATCAAATGTGACAGTAGAAAACTTTAACATTGCTGGCAGTGGAGGATTGCAGGATGAACAAGTTGGTATTTCGTTAACCCGCACTTCAGACGTTGTAGTTGACAATAACACAATAACTGGAATGGGATCGCTTCTTGCAATGAATGCTCAGGGGCTGTATGCTGGAGTATATGTCGACGATGGGAGTTCAAACGTTATCTCTGGAAACAACTTGGTAAACAACATAGACGCTATTTATTTCTATAATACCAAAAACAACTTCGTTGTTGGAAACAGTTTAACGGACATGTCGAATCCTTGGGGCATAAATGGTCCCGGCGTGTTTTTTGATAACGCTTCGAATAACACGGTTTACCACAACAACTTTTACAATCCTATTGGAGAACAGGCTAGCGGTTCCAATTCAATTAATATTTGGGACGATGGCTATCCGGGCGGCGGAAACTACTGGAGCGACTACCAGACAAAGTACCCTAACGCCGTTGAGATAGACAATTCAGGAATAGGCAATACACCGTATGTTATAGATTCACAGAACAAGGATCGATATCCGCTTATGGAACCCTTCACCGCCGCCACTTATTTGCTACAGACTACTCCACCGAGAATATCTGTTTTGTCGCCGTTAAACCAGACGTACAATGATTCCAGTGTTTCACTAATTTTCTCTGTTGATAAAACGGTTAATTGGGCGGGCTATAGTTTGGATGGGAAACAGAACGTAACCATAAGAGGCAACACTACCCTAAATAGTAATACTGTAACTAATGTCACCATTGCTAACATGACAAGTGGCTTGCATAGTTTAACAGTTTACGCTAATGACACATTCGGAAACGTTGGTGCTTCAAAAAACATTACTTTCCGAGTGGAATTGCCAGAGCTTTCAAAGCCTTTCCCGACTGTACCTGTTGCCGCTGCTTCGGGAACATCAGCAGTAGTTGTGGTGGGTGCTGGTTTGCTGGTCTACTTCAAGAAACACAAGCCCAAGACTCACCGCATAATTGAAGGGGAACTTACATGAAAAAAACCGTCGTTCTTGCCCTTATTCTCATATGCCTAATGGCTTTAGGTTTGGTTTATGTTCTACCCGTTAAGGCTCAATATCAAAACGAAACCGATATTACCATCAATGCTAACGGCAGCATAAATCCTTCAACAGCACCTATTCAGCAAAAGGGCAACATCTACACCTTGACAAGCGATACGGCTGGAAGCATCACGGTGTTCAGAAATAACACTATACTAGATGGAAATGGACATGCAACAGACGGAGTCATTGTAGGTGAAATTACAAACGTAACCATTACAAACTTTACAATTACAGGTGGCTTGACTGCCATTACTTTGACATATTCGTCAAAAACCACCATAGCAAATAACACAATAAGTCAAACAGCAAATAACTCCCCCCTCCCATTTAGTGGGACAAGCAGTGGAATCAATGTTATAGGCGGAAGTTCAAACATTATCACGGGTAATAACCTCTTCAACAACACCTTAGCCATATATCTCTTGGGAACAGTGCAGAACATCATTGTTCAGAACAACATTACTGGCAGTTCGTTTGCAGGAATAGATTTTGACTCGAGTTCAAATAACATCATCTACCATAACAACTTCGTTAATAACTCAATACAGGCTATAGACACTGGGTTATATGCTTTTTACCAAACAGTTCCCCTGAACACTTGGGATGATGGCTATCCTTTTGGCGGAAACTACTGGAGCGACTACAAGACGGTATACCCTAATGCCACCGAGATAGATAGTTCGAGAATAGGCGATGTGCCATATGTAGTATACGTAAATAATACGGACCAATTCCCACTTATGGAACCCTTCACCAGCGCCACTTATTTACTAGAGACTACTCCACCGAAAATATCGCTTCTAGCGCCACTAAACCAGACATACGATAAGCCTAGTGTTCCTTTAGTTTTCACGACAGATAAGGCCGTTACTTGGGTGGGTTATAGTCTAGATGGGAAACAAAACGTAACCATTACAGGCAACACCACCCTAACTAACATGACGAACGGTTTGCATAACCTTACAGTCTACGCAAATGACACCTTTGGAGACATAGGCGCTTCCCAAACCATCACTTTCACCATAGCCTTACCGATTCCAACCGCAACTGTCGCCGCTGTTTCAGGAGCATTAGCAGTGGTTGTGGTTGCTGGTTTGTTGGTTTACTTCAAAAAACATCGCCACTAAAACTGTTCCTTCAGAGCCTATTTGGAGCATATTTGAATATCTAACAATAAAGTCTATGTTAATTGTGCCAAAAAGTACATGAATAAAACACGTTTCTATGTTGAAAGCGCGCGTAATAGTTTCTATGCAGTGCTATGTTGAATCATATTTGGGGCATATTAGAAGCATCTAGTAGACCGAGTAGGTAGGCTGAGCACACACAAATACCCTAAGCCAAAAGCCAGCTAAGTAGACACAAATCTAGGTTTGATCAGCAACACGTCTTCTATGTAAGCTCGGAGGGGCTCGGCGACGCTCCATGCTTGCGAGATGCAGCCTCTCGGCGTGTTTGGTGAATCGCAATCGTATATTTCGCTTAATGTGCCTAATCCTGCTTGGTTGATTCCGCTGCTGAATAGGGGCAAAACAAGATTTTTCATTGCATACTCGCGTGATTCAGTGCTGTAGCCGTTTATTTTCAAATATGCTGTTATGAATGGCCCCAGCAGCCAAGGCCAAATGGTTCCGTTATGGTAAGAGGTGTCTCTGCTTAACCTATCGCCAAAGCATTTACCGACAAACTTTGGGTCATTTAACGCTAAAGTGCGCAAGCCATATGGTGTTACCAACTCACGATTCACCATGTTGACAACTTGCGCGCCCTTGTCTTTATCCAGCATGCTAAAATCCAATGAGACGGCGAAAATCTGGTTGGGGCGAAGTGATGCATCAGCGTCATTAGTGTCCAGAACGTCAAAGAGGCAACCTGCGTTGGTGTTCCAGAATTTTTCGTTAAAGCTAATGCTGGTTTTATCTGCCATCACAGCGTATTTTTCAGCTAAGGCTTTCTCGCCGAAGTTGTTTGCCAGCAACTGCATTATTCGCAGTGTATTGTACCATAAAGCTTGGATTTCCACGGCTTTTCCAACTCTTGGCGTAATCTCTTTGCCGCCTACTGCTGCATCCATCCACGTTAGCCTTGAACCGTGCATTAGTAAGCCGTCGTAATCTAAACGAATACCAAACAAAGTGCCCCGTTCATGATAATCAATTGTTGCTTGGAGATTTTTCCAAAGCCTTTCTTGAACAAACGCGGAGTCCCCAGTGTATTTTAGGTATTGAAGCACAGCGTTAACATACCAGAGTGTGGCGTCAACAGTGTTATAGGCTGGCTCACCCGACTTATCGCCTACAAAATTTGGAATAAGCCCATTTCGGCTGTATTGAATGTAATTTTGAAGTATTTCCTTTGCATCGCTAAATCTGCCAGTAACCAGCATAAGACCAGGCAATGAAATGAAGGTGTCTCTGCCCCATGGTTCAAACCAGTGGTACCCGGCAATGACGGCTTTCCTGCCAGCGGTATTCTTCACTATGAAGGAGTCTGCGGCTAAAAGAATCCAGTTTAACCAATCGCTTATTGGAACCTCAGGGTGTAAACCATAAAATTTTTCCAGCAGATTGCTTTGCTGTGTTAATTCTTGATTGAAAGAAGCATTAACTTCATCGATTGTGTCGCCGACAGAAGTCAGAGCTTCTCTTGCTGTTTGGCTTTCATGGTTTACGGCGAAGCTTACCGCAAACTCTTTTTCTTCTTTAGCTGGAACTTGAACTTCAAAATATCCGGGTTGGAAGCAATCGTCACTACTGGCTTCGCCTCTTGAGGCTTCCGTGCGATAGAATAAGCGTTCTATCCAGTTGATTTTCTCCTTGAACTCTCCGTCAGTTGAGCGGCACAAGATTGTGGCTTCTGGATTCTGGAAAGCTGTTTCTAACTCTTTGCCGATGCTTTTTTGAGTGAAGCCCAAAGGGTTTTTCAATCTATCTTTGACCTTGTGAAAATATCTGCACGTTAAAATCGGGTAGATTTTAAGTTTAGCCTCGAAATTGTTCTTGTTAGAAACCCTATAGATTACTGAGACAGCATTCTTGTTTTTAGGCATAAAAACCGTTTTATTAACCTCAATGCTGTTAAAACCGTAAATGTACGTGGGAAAAGGCGCTACTCTAAATGCCTTTAGGAACTTGTATCCCTGCGGGTAAATCACATCCTGAAACTCGTTAGCACCCAACCGGTAAACATCATTACCCACCAAAACATCCTCGTCAAGCTTTGAGACACACACTGTGCGGTCGCCGGGCGGATGCAACGCGGCAACCAATAATCCATGATACTTCCTTGTGTTAATGCCTAAAACAGTGCTTGATGCGTAACCGCCCAGCCCATTGGTTATGAGCCACTCCTTCCGCATAACCTCGCCAAAGCGGGAAAGCGTTTCTTGAGTGAAGACTATGGAGGGCATTTTCATTTTACGGCATCAGCTTTGCAATGTTCTTGTCGCGTGGAGCACAGAAATAATTGGCTACTGGGACACATTTTGTTCTGAACAAAAGCAGATGAGGCTTCGTTAACTTGTACTCAGTAAGGGTTTCAGCATACCCCATGCCTTTAGCAAAAACCAGCTCTGCAGCATCGTAAATTTTCAAGAATTCAGGTGAAACTTCCTTTTTCTGCAAGCCAACCGCGTCGGTTCCCGTGGTTAATATGTCGTCAGCAATTTTATCCATGCCTGAGAATAACGCATCATCTAAAGTGGCATCGTTAATTACTGGTCCACCCTTAACGACATATGTTACTTTTAAGCCCATGTTTTTTAACTGTTCAACGAGTAACATGTCAAAAACGATTTCTCCAGCGTTATCCGCTAAGAAGAGAACACTGTCTGCTTTCTTTGCCAACTCATATGCTTTGTCAATATCATCAATAACTAAATCTTTAGATGCTCCCCTAAAACAACCCGACAAATTGTTCAAGTTGAACCTGTGGCCTGGAATATCAAACTCCATAACATTCCCGACAATAGCACATAGACATGCCTTCTTGAACCTTTCCTGCTGATTATTACCCTCTTCCACAAGCTTTTTTGCACGCGGCAGCATTTTCAACGCTTTCTCGTTAGCCGCCTTCTTGGTTCGAAGATATGGGTCATTGTTGCCTGTTAACTGTTTAATTATGCGGTCTCTTTTGGTGCCTAAATCCGCCGCCACAGACGTTGGTTTGAATTCTCGATTTAACAGTTTAACAACTTCAGCGAGGCATCTGAAACGTAGGGCAGGGTTTGTTGTAGCTTGGTAGGTTTGCGTCGTTGCCCGTGCAAGCAGGCAAGATTCACATTCAGCTTCAACTTTCAAAGTTACTCACACAGTTATTGTTTTGTTGCGTCGGCAAATGCACGTAGGATACTATATGGGTCTTTCGCTTTTACTATGCCGCTTGCAACAAGCACGCCGTTTGTTCCCAGTTTTAAAGCTACTGAGACGTCTTCGCTTTGACTTATCCCTGCACCACATAGAATAGTTATATTTGGGTTAATTTGGTGAACAAGATTAACCGTATTAGTGACTACTTGGGGCTGCGCTTTTGAAACTGCGATTCCCGTGCCAATAAGCTCAGGTGGCTCTATGGAAACAATATCTGGCCGTAATGCAGCCGCGGCGGCACTTACAGTGGGATTATTAGCGCATACACAAGAAATTAGCCCTTTTTCACGAGCCAACGCGATAATTGCATCGATATCTGAGAGTTTCAGTTGCCTCTCCGAATGATTAATTAAAGTTCCAACCGCACCTGCTTCCTTAACGGACTCCGCAAGAACATGACCTGTACTGTTGCCAGGCTTAATGGGGTCAATGTGCTGAGCTAACACAGGAATCTCAACCGTGTCTGCAATCCTTGCAATGTCAGCAAACTGCGGCGCTACCGCAATAGATGCACCTGTTTCTTTGGTTACTTTTTCAGCGTTCTTTGCAAGTTCAACGGCTTTTTGCCCTGTTGCCTCTAAATAAGTTTTAAAATTTACGATAATTATGGGTGTTTTTAGTTTCAAGTGGTTTGCCTCGCTTAAAGGGTAACGTATTTTGTTAATATCGTTTGCCTTTCAAAAAATGCAGTAAGGTTATTTTAAGTTAAAAAAATGTTATGAGACAGATGCTTTAACTTGCAAGGCAGCCCTTTTAGCAGCATTAGCAGCATTTTCCATTAACATGCCTATAAGCTGTCCGTTTCTAACCATGACAGCTCGCTTCATGCCCTTTTCCTCCATAAGCTTCATGGCTGTAATCATGGATTCGTTTGCTTGAAGAATTATAAGCGGCGTATAGTTGAGGTCTTTTGCTAGAGTTTTCTTAGGATCCTTGTGTTCTTCAACTATTTCCTTCAAAAGGTCTCTGTCGTTTATTACCCCAACTGGCTTATGATTCTCATTGATCAATACTGAAGTGACGTTGTTTTGTAACATTTTATCGACAACTTTAGCAACTATGTCAGTTGTTGAAACCTCAACTATGGGAAGTTTAGTGCCTGCTTGGTTGCTGATTTCCGAGATGTCTATTCCTCTCTTCCAAATATCACTAAGCATTTCACTTACCCTTTCTATTTGGCTGGGGTCGCTGGAGTAGAAGGCGTCAGCCAAGTAAAAGGCAGATTCAGTTCCAAAATCGTTTAGCGGCGGCATCTTAAACATGAACAAGTGCTTGTTGTCAACCAGCATCATTGTTAGGTAGCTGATTGGCACGTGTTTGATTTCATAATGGGTTGAAAGTCGCTGTGCTGGTTCAAGATTATCTAAGTCTATGGATGCCATTATTTGAATTTTCAAGCCTTTTTTGAAGTAATTTATTAATGGGTCATTTTCAGATAGGCGGTTAATGCTTTGTGATGTTGTGATTATTACAATGTCTTTTTTTGCTGACTCAAGAACCTCAGTCACCTTGGACCAGGCTTCTTCAGGGTCTTTTATGATGAGCGTTTCGCCTATCGGTATTCCGCTCTTCAACTCGTCTATGCGTCTTGAAGCGTCAACTCCGCTTTGCCACATTTGGACAAAAAAAGCTTTCAGAACCGAAATGAACATTTTGTCATTTATCCATAAGCCTTCATCTTCCAAATTAAGCACGGAGGCTTCATTGCCAAAAGGCGCATACAAGATGGCTTCTTCTTCATCTGCAATCAAAAAGCGCGGGAAAAATTTGGAACTCATGTTCACATGACGAAGTTTAATGTTTAACTTTTCTTCCGAAATACTCCTATCTATCCGCTCTGCAACTTTGAGGTTTTCATGGGAAATTTCGGTTATTACTTGAAATGGTATGTTTCGATCTTGGGAAGAGATGAAAGCTGTATCAAAAATGCCCGCGATATCTTCTTGAATTAAACCTAAAGCGGTTGTTAAGACAATAACTTCAGCGTTCGACTCCTCAATCATAGATAGCATTTTGGCATGAATCTTTTTTTTGCCCGTGATAATAGAGAATTTGGCTACAGGATATTCTGATTCGGGAGCGCTTATTGATTGCCAAGCGGTTAAAAGAGGCTGTTTCTGGTCAGTTAGGTTGGTTATCTCGTTCTTTTTAGCATTAATAAATGAGTCAACTAGGGTTTCAAAAGGAACAATGGTAAAACGCGTAGGCCTTTCCAAGGTTGCTTCAATAAAGCCTTTCTCCTGCAGCTTCTTGAATGTACGGTATGCTTGAACACGCTCCATTTTAAGCCTTTTAGCCACAAAGCTAGTTGATTGGACACCGCTTTTGGCAAGGAACATGTAAACTTGAATTTCCCTCTTCGACAACCCAAGAATCTGCAAAAACTTAGTGACATCCTTTTCGCTCATCAAGTAACCGCCGTTTAAAACCCGCTGTTCCTAAGTTAAAAATGTACCTCGACATTTATATAACTAGTGCTTAATTGTAGACTTTTTGCCGAAACATTTGACTACAACTAAAACATCTTTATGCTTAAAACATGGTTAAGCAAGCTTTTTTTGCAACGTGCCTTTCTCATTTTTTGCTCTTTTCGCAGGCTTCCATGATTTTCTAACAAAACTCGGATAATCATCATTTTTTTCCAGCAGCTGCCTCAGGAAAACCATGGTCTTCCCGTCAGTTAAGTATCCGCTGCCAAAGTCGCCGTATTCAACTTTTAAAGTTGCAATTTCTCTGTCACGCTCTACTTTAGCTATGATGGATGCTGCTGAAACAACTGGGAAAATCTTGTCTGCCTTATGTTTAGAAATGATTCTGGTTTTGTTTTTTAGGCATTCTCTGATGTGGTTTCCAAAGCGGTGCTCAACTGTGTCTGCTGCATCAACGTAGGCTTCATCGGGCTTTAAGGCTTCAATTATCTGCGCCATTGTCTGTGCTTCAAGCCTGTTTAGTTTATGCAAAATTCTGGCGCTTTCAACTGCTTTGTCAATTTGGTATGGAAGCACCTTTATTGTCTGGTATTTTTCGCTTAAGCGGATGATTTCAGGGTATAATGTTTCACGCTTCTTGGGCGTTAGAAGCTTTGAATCTTTCACGCCTAATTCGCTTAAAAGGGGCAAATTCTCAGCTTTCAGCATGACGCCAGCAACTACTAAGGGACCGATAACGCATCCACGCCCAGCTTCATCAACACCAGCAACCAACATTCTTCGTTTTCAACCTTAACTATCAATGGCGTTAGTAAACTAAGCTATATTGCTTTTTCCAAAAACTGCTTCTACAAAGAAAAAGCAGCTAGATTGCAGTAAGAAGGCGGGATAGGGTATCAATTTAGCAACTGAATCTCTCTAGCAAAATTGAGGGGAGAGTGTATACTGTTTGCTTAGAAGTTTCATTGGCTAAAAGAAGGCGTCGCTGCTCGTAAATCAGGTTCGTTGGGCTAATATCATGGCGTGTGCTTTGTCGAAAGGCTCCAAATTCACAACTTCTTTAATATCAAAGCGCCGTTTGCGCAAAATATTTGCTTCTTGCCGATATACCGCGTCTGGGTCCATCGTTACATCGATGCTTTGCGCTTTCACAGCTAACATCACCCAGCCTAATGGTTTAAGGAACATGTCTGCGTTGTCAGCGAGCAGTTTAGCCTGTTCCGGCTGCGCCACATCACAATAGATCGTGTCCACTTTGCCAGAGATGAACATGGCGTATTTTTCCGGCATTCGGGCATCCTCCAGAAGCGGAGAAATGTTAGACCGATAAGCCGCAACATTGTTAACTAAATCCCTAATTGACCGCTGAGCAAATTCGACGCAGTAAACATACCCACTCTCGCCGACGATGTCTGAAACATGGCTGGGTGTGGTTCCAGAAGCAGCACCCAAATAAAGCACTTTGAAGCCAGGTTCTATGGGCACATTTTGCACGCCTTTAAGAATAGCGGCTGCCAACTTGCTTCTGAAAGCATCCCAAATGCGGTATTCAACACCTTTAACCTTAACGAGGCGTTCGCCGTAAACGTTTAAGCCAGGCGTTAAGTTGCGTGTGGCTAACCTTTGTACTCCGTCTTCAAGCGTGGCTTGGTAGATTTCCTTGAATTTTGGATGCGGTTTAACCTTGACGTGCACGCCTGTCTCTTCTCCGATTCTGACCGCCGCCATAACGTCTTCCGCCTCGGTCACCTTCCCTGAATTGTTGTTCCCGTCTTTCTGGTCTTTGCTCTGGCTTTCTTTCTTTAGGTGGCGGCGGCTCCTTGTATTTCTCGCGTATTTCTTCCAGTCGCTTGTTTATGTCCGCTTTTAACCTATCTCCGATAAAATGACCTCCAAAAGCGTCAGCTCTAGCGGCGATGGCTAGTTTCCCAGCGATTACCCTTGCGATTTTTCCTCTCTGCCACCTCTTAGCATCATGCAACAGTGTATGCTGGAAGATTAAGCCGTGCTTTGGCGGTCTAGCCCCAGTTTTCAAGGAGCGAAACAGCGCTTTTTCTGCACCTAAAACTTGAATAGTGCTTGCTGGTCTCATAGCCAAGGTTCGCAGGCTGCCAGCTATGGCTATTAAGCGTGCACCGAGAAGTGCACCTGCAACTGCACGTACGTTGGGCGCCATTTCCTCCATGGTTCTATCAATATAGTTCTCCATGTTCTTGCGCAGTTCATAAAATTCAAGCACGTTTTTAGCTAAGGCTTGTATCTGCTCTAAATCACGTTCAGCGATGTCTGCGCCCATGGATGATTCAGCAGCTTTAGCGACTAATCCTGCTCTTTCTTTAGGAATATTTTCCTTTTCCAAGGCTTCTGCTGTGTAGCTTTCTCTGTCGCCTAAATTCATGACTAGCCGAGCATAAGTTTCATGTTTTTCGATTAAGCGGTCAAGCTCTGGGAAGTACACGCCGTACCATTCTCTAAGCCTGCCCATGAATAGGTTGACTGTGCGGTCTAAATCATCCAGCGTCTGAATGCCCTGAGCGATGATTAGGTCTCTTTTTTCGGAGGCACCTTTTATTCTTAACTTGGCAAGTTCCAAGCTGACGTTGCGGTTCCAAAGGCTTAGGTCTTGTTCATCTTTTACAAAGCCTGATTCAACTGCAACTTCATTCATGAGTGAACGGAGAACTTCAGCTTCGGCAGGTTTCGCCACTTCCACGGTAACGTTCATTTTGCGTTGAACTTCTTCTGCCAAGTTGGCGTTTTCAAAAACAAAAGCGTCGTAACCTACGTTTTTTAGAAGGGAAATTAATGAGAATAGTTCGTCGGACATTTTTCCGGCTTCAGCTTTAAGCAAGCTTCTTGCTGCTGCCTGAGGTTTTTTTGGAAACAGAACCTTCTCTGCTAAACTGTTTTTGTCGTCGAAAGCTGCTACTCCGTATGGAAACTGGATTATGAATGTTTTCATGTTTCTGAGCCCCAATAAACTAACTATTGTCATTGCTCTAACTTAATAAATAGTTTCTTTGCCTTAAATTGAAAGAACCGTATTTTTCCATGTTATCGGTCTCTTTAAAGACTGCTCTAATGCCAAATCTACTTCCCCTTCCTATTTTTGAATAGAATTTCTGTATAGCCAAACAGGCTCACAAGCCACCGCTTGAATGCCCTCTCGCAACAGGGAAAATGGGATAAAATTAAAGACACTATGTTTTTATTTGATGGAACTATAAAATAATTGCGGGTTTAAGCGAAATAGGTTAGCTTAGACGCAAACAAAAAATTTCAGGAAAGAGAGAGGGGAATCATTCGCCTGCATCTAAGTTAACCATCGACTCACGCTTTTAGGCTAATCCTTTCTGCGTGGTTGTAAATACTAGGTGTGTCTTGAATGATAAATAATGATGTGACTGTGCCTTTACAATAACAAGGTTTTGAGTTATCGACTTTTTTATTTTGATTATTTAGCAGCCTAGGAAAGATGGGCGATTTCTTAGGGATCTCATGTTTCAACTGGGCTCTTAGCTGATTCCTTCTTCTTTCTTGTCATCTGGTTACGATTCTAAAGAATATAAAATAATGTTGTCACAGTTTGAAGCAACAAAGCGATAAATTAGTGTGTTTTTTTGCGTGATTCCTCTTTGTGCTCAGTATAAAAAGCATAATTTATGGAGAAGACAAGGAAATTAATAAGAAATATCGCCGAATGTGAAGTTTAACAGCAAAAAACTGAATTGGGCATCTGCAAGCCAAATAGCTAAAATGACTTAGAATACTTGAATGTCGTGCCACATACATCACATGTGTAAATTGCTATGCAGAAGACAGAGTTCTCTAATTTTTTATCAGGTTTAGCAAGCTCTTTTCCGCATTTTGGACAGATAACATTGCAACACGAAATCATGAAATTTCAACTTATCTTTAGTAGCGTTTAAACTATATGAAAATTTGTTGTCTCAAACAAGCTACAACAAATGCTTTCCACCGCTTTCACTTCAACCAATCTTTCCCCTACACTGGAATGTCGTTTCATCACTTACCTTTTAAGCACTTTAGCCCTCGTTTTTCAGTTATGCTTGATTTGTACGAAAGCGTTGAGAATTTTAGTTTTGCTTTAAATAAAGCCTTTAGCTAAGTTTAAACTCTGCCACTGAATTATAGGTAGAGCGCCAATCTGGGAGCCGAAGGGGAAAAGGGTTTATGGTAAATCAGCCATCGCATCGTGCACACGGCGTGAAAGTGCTCAAAGCCGTTTCTTCACCTCTCAGACTGCAAATCCTCAACTTACTATTCGACAAAAGCGCTCTCTCATACACTGAATTAATGAACCAGTTAAAAATGAACCCCAGCCGAGACGCCGGCAGATTTGCCTACCACCTAAAATTTCTGTTAAAGGCAGATTTGGTTGAAGCAGATGTTGAAGCAAAAAAATACTATCTAACTGACCTTGGCAAAATGGTTCTCGACGTAGCTGACCGCATCGAGAAGAAAGCATTTAAACCCAGAGGAATGCTTGTCCGCACATCACATTTAACAGTGGAAGAGTTTGATGCAAACAAAATAGCCAATTCACTTATAAAAGAAGCAAAAGTTCCAGCTGAATTAGCGCAGAAAGCGGCTAAAGAAGCTGAAAAACGCCTAGTTAAATCAAAAACAAAATACCTCACAGCATCCCTAATCAGGGAAATTGTTAATGGCATTTTGGTTGAGAAGGGCTATGAAGAATACCGCCATAAACTCACAAGAGTAGGCATGCCTGTACATGAGGTAACGACTTCATTAGAATCAAAGGATGACCCCACTGACTCAGCAACGTTACTTACAAAAGCAGGCCAAGCCGTCCTTGGCGAGTACACTTTGCTCAACATTTTCCCAAGAGACATAGCTGACGCTCACCTCTCAGGCGCCATCCACATTGACGACTTAGGCACATGGATACTAAAACCAGACGAGATCAGCCATGACCTGAGGTTTTTCTTCCAAAACGGCCTCAAACTGGATAATCCACTGCAAGTTTCAATGGAGCCTCCGAGTAACTTTGAATCAGCGTTGGCAGTTGCCTTCAACGTTCTCTTACATGCCAGCAAAGAAACAAACCGAACTCAAACGTGCGATTACTTCAACGTTTTTCTCGCTCCCTTTGCAAAAGGCGCTGAAACAGCAAGAATAAAGGAAAACCTACGCTTATTCATTTTAAACCTAAACCAGCATGCCAACGCAACGTTGGGGCTTGAGCTTTTAATTCCAAAATTAACCTCGGAAAAAGAAGCAATTGGTCCTCAAGGAAAAATATGCGGCAAATACAGTGACTTCACCCAAGAAAGCCAACTTTTAGCATCACTTATCATTGAAGTCTTCACGGAAGAGAGTTCTCAGAAGCCCCTGCTCAATCCCAAACTGGTCATAAAAATTAACAAAGATACTTTACCAGATGAAAACGCAAAGGCAGTTCTCCTCAAAGTCCACCAGTTGGCAACGGAAAAAGGAACACCCTACTTTGCCAACACCATAAAGAAAGAAGCAGAAAACACAGTTTTTTCCGCTTCGGGAGTTAAACTTACACCTGACTTTACTGGAGACTGGGAAACCGACACCCTTCGCACAGGCTGTCTTGGTTGTGTAACAATTAATTTGCCAAGAATCGCTCAAGAAAGTGAGAAGGATAAAAACAAGTTTTTCGATTTAGTGAGAGAACGTTTTGAACTTGCCGCCCGAGCTTTAGGAGTAAAAAACAATGCACTCAAGCAATTCGGAAAAAACTCATTGCCTTTCCTGCTAAAAAACACCAGTGGAGACACATACTTCAGGCTAGAAAACTGCTCACGGATAATAAATTTAGCTGGGTTCAAAGAAGCCGTAGAAGCTTTCACTGAAAAAAGCATAAACTCGGAAGAGAGCCGCAAGTTTGCCGAGGAAACAATTCAGAACATTTTGGCTTTCAAGCAGAAAATCGGCAGGAAACATGGAAAACGCTTGTACCCTGTAATACTTAGCAATTCTGAAGCATCAGAAAGGCTCGCCCAATTAGACATCGAAAAATACGGTGTGGCCAAGGTAAAGTTCTCAGGAACAAGAGAAAAACCCTATTACTCAACAGCAAACAGGTTCCAAGTTAAAGCTGGTGAAACCCTCAGCATACCATCTGAAATGTTGGAAACGACGCAAAAAATGAAAAGGCTAAACGCTGGGGGAACCTTAGACATTATAGACTTGGAAGGCGCTGAGTTTAAGCCTGAAGCACTAATGGATTTGACCCAGCGCTTAATTGAAAACCAATCCTTGGAATTCTTCACTTATAATCGAATAATTAGCTTCTGCGATAACTGTAAAAAAAGCTGGCTCGGAACATTGCATAAATGCCCATCATGCGGCTCCATGAGCAATCTGGTAACGTTCGACCGCTTCACTTCTACATGAAAGCTTATTTGACGGCGCCAAGCACAAGCGACAGAAGCGCCATTCGTACTACAATGCCGTTCCAGACCTGCTGGAAATAACGCGCCTGCGGAGTACTGTCAACTTCAGCGGCAATTTCATCCACACGCGGAAGCGGATGCAGAATTATCATGTCTTTCTTTGCATTTTTCAAAGTTTTCAAGTCAATTCTATAGGTACCTTTAACTTTGGCGTACTCCGCTGCGTCTGGAAAACGTTCCTTCTGAATGCGGGTGACATATAAGACGTCAATTTGCGGCATTATGGTTTCCAAGTTGGCGTCTTCAGTTACTGGAATCGTGTTTTTTATTGTTTGGAGCACGTCTTTTCGCATGCGGAGTGTTTCAGGGGAGACAAGGTAGAGATCTATGTTGTAGAGTGCAAGTGCGTAGGCAAGCGAGTGAACAGTGCGTCCATACCGTAAATCACCGATTACGGCTACTTTTAACCCGTCTATCTTGCCTTTTTCTTTGCGCATAGTATATAAGTCAATGAACGCTTGCGTCGGATGCTCCTCTGCGCCGGTGCCACCGTTTATTATTGGAACCTTAGAAAACTCCGCAGCCAATTTAGCAGCACCTTCCAAACTGTGCCTAAGCGCTATTGCATCAGCATAGTTCTCGACAGTGCGAATAGTATCCGCCAAGTTTTCGCCTTTCTTGACCGATGCAATTTCAGCATCCGCAAAGCCAATGTTGGACCCGCCTAGTTTTAGCATTGCTGTTTCAAAGCTTAAACGCGTACGAGTGCTAGGCTCAAAAAACAGTGTTGCAAGGATTTTTCCCTTAAGCATATCTGAACCTTTTGAGGCGAGGGGCTCCATGGATCGGCTGACATCAAGGATGTAGTCGATTTCTTGGCGAGAAAAATCTTCAATGGATATAATATCTCTTCCTTGAAACTCCATTTTAAGGCACCTAAAAACAAGAAGCCGTTAACTGCTAAATAACACTTTGTATGCTCAGCGGTAACTTTTTTTCTTTGCATATTAGTGCTTATATGCTTTTGTTGTTGCCTAGCGACTGCCACACATTTTTAATAACGAGAATAAAGCAATAATAATTTAACTTAGAAATTTTGAAGGAATCTTGATGGAAGCAATTTTGGAAAAAGTTTCTAAACGAGAAAAAACCAAAGAAATTTTTAATTCACAAGGATATATGCCCCGAGTATATGAAGTTAGGTCACCATGCCAATGGCTGAAACACTGTTATGATGGCAAATGCCCAGCATTCACAAAAGTCAATGGAAACTTTTACTGCGCACGTGCCAAGCAAATCCATAGCTAAACACTGTTTTTAGAACTTAACTGGGAGTTAGCATTAGCTCTTCAACGCTGCTATCGCTTCTTTAACCACGGCAACTGACTTAGCAAAGCGATCTTTTGTCTGATTAGACAATTCAAGCTCAATTATCTTTTCAACCCCGCTTTTCCCAAGAACAACGGGCACACCAATTGAAACGTCTGAGAAACCATATTCACCATCAAGGCATGTGGACACGCTCATAACTCGATTTCTTCCCGTTAGAATTGCGTCAGCTGTAATGGCAATTACGGCGCCAGGAGCATAGATTGTTGAGCCTTTGAGTTTGATAACGTCAGAACCTGATGTTACTGTTAAATGAATTATTTTTTCGATCTGCTCTTTTGTTAGAAAGTTTGTTATGGGAATACCTGATACAGAGGCGTATTCAACCAGTGGAACCATTGAATCGCCATGTTCACCGATCACTAAAGCGCTAGTATCTTCTCTTGAAACATCCAATTCACTAGCAATGTATGTTCTAAAGCGTATTGTATCAAGGATATTGCCCATGCCGAATAAGCGGCTGCGTGGAAAACCTGATTCTTTGAATGCAACGTAAGTCATTATGTCAACAGGGTTTGTAACAATCATAAGCTTGCAGTCAGAAGCATACTTGACAACCTCTTTTACGATGGATCTAATGATTTGTGCATTAGTATTCATCAGATCAATGCGAGTCATGTCAGGCCTTCTGCCAAACCCAGCTGTCACAATCACAAGCTCCGACCCTTGCATTTCCGCATAGTTGCTGGTTCCGTGGATTTTGCCGTCAAATTCGATTGCTGGTGCCGCCTGCATCATGTCTAGGGCTTCGCCTTTTGCTTGGTTTTCGTTAGCGTCAATCAGGACTACGCCGCTTATTTTGTAGCGGAGAATGTCGAAGGCAGCCGCGCTTCCTACTTTGCCGGCGCCAATTATAGCTATCATGGGTAATTACCTACTGTTTGATACATAATTGATGTACACTCTTTTCAATTTTAATAGAGCTATTCTAACCTTTAATGTGCTTCGCAGAATAAAAAGAAACTTTTAAAATATTCTCCTTTTTAGATCGAAAATTTTGATCAGCCCCCTTCTCTTTACGGCATAAAGTAGGTAGCATTCGCTTGTATATTCACGGTTTGAGTAATCGTAGATAATGTATTGTCAAACACAAGAAAGTAAGTTCCATTTGAGTCAAGGTTGGAACTAATTAAAGCGGTTGTGGTTTGTCCACTTTGGTAAAGCGCACCGAAGTAACTGCCAGTCGCATAATCTTCAAAGTTGCTGCTGTCAAAAATGTAAACTATAATGCCGCTGCCACTACCACCTTGTACCGTAAACGTTCCTGATACATGAATGCTTGATGCATTTGGCGGAATAATGAACTGGTAATCTACATACGTACTAGCGTTTACGTTAGCTGTCCTATTCACTATCTGAATCGTATGTGCTATGGGAGGCGGAGAAGGATTTTTTTTGCTCAAAATCACAACAGCGCCTGTACTGCCAGCAACAATAAATACGATCAGAACCAATGCCAGAATTTTTCTTAATTGAATAACTTATTCCCCTTTTAAATTGAACCTACTTTAATTTCAACATGTTTCATAGTGTCTCGGTAATATAAAACTTAGGATAATTAGAGATAGAGAGAAGAAAAAGAAACAAAGCTGAGCAAAATACTACGAGTAACAATGGAACTATTACGGTGTGGGTGTTAGCTCTATAAGCTTTCTCTTTCTGCAGTACTTAAGATTTAAGCCAGCTTCTTCAGGAACCGAGTTAAAGTAAGAAAAATGTGATTTATCTTACTATTATTACTGGGCAAGGTGTCAAATGTGCCACTTTCTCGCTTATACTGCCCAAAAAAAGTTCTTTCATCTTACTTAACCCTCTATGTCCAACAACAATAACGTCGAAACCGCCCTCCTTAGCAGTATTAACAATTTCAAGGGCAGGATCCCCTTCCTTTAACATCGACGAAACGGACAAGTTAGGCTTAACTGCTTTCGCACGAGCAACACTTCTGCTTAAAATTTCGTCATGAATCTCCCTTAAATCCTTACCAAATGCAGCCGTATTGCCACCTGAATAAGCAATGGATTCTTCAGGAACTGCACCCATTGCCAGCGACTCGGAAACATTCAAAATCATGATAGACGCATTAAATTTTTCAGCTAAATCTAAAGCGAAATCTAATGCTCTATCAGAATTTTCAGATCCATCAACGCCCACTAAAATATTCCTAATCACCATAAATTATCATCTCAAAAAGATAATTCTTAAAACAACCATTAAGCTTTTCCCCAAACCCAAAACATTAACGCAATTGACCTGTACTTTACTTAAGCTTTCAAATGTCAGATTGCTTTTTTCACCGACTCCTTTAAACAATATAAAGGTAAAGTGCATTTAATACCTAAAGAGGATGTGGGGGTTCATCAATAAATAAGCATATTCAAATTCTAATAGCCATGCTTATTATTGTAACAATAGTTTTACCAGCGTTCAATTTTTTTAGCGCCAAAGCCCAAGTAACCGAAGACCAATCTTCATGGACCACAATGACGCCCATGCCAACAGCGCGAGGTGGACTCGACGTTGCAACTGTAAACGGAAAAATCTATGCTATCGGAGGCTTGAGTGACGGTTCACCAGTTAACGTTAACGAAATGTATGACCCCGGCACAAACGAGTGGACAACTGAAGCGCCTATGCCAACAGCTAGAAGCGGTTGCACCATCGCGGTTTACGATAACGAAATATACGTTATAGGCGGAGCAGTCGGCAACGGGTATGTTGGAAACAACGAAGTATACGACCCTGGAACGAATACTTGGGAAACAAAAGCTTCGATGCCTACACCTAGAGCTGACTTAAGCGCAAGTGTAGTGAACGGTAAAATCTACTTAATCGGCGGCGAAGGATATTCAAGCATAAGCCCTTATTATAGTGAAACTAATGTGAACGAGATTTATAATCCAGCTACCAACACATGGACTACAGGAACACCAATTCCAACGGCTGTTTATGGTTACGCATCAACCGTGATAGATGGCAAAATTCATATTATTGGCGGTTCACAGGTTTCAAGCTTACAAGGAAGCAGCATTTATGTTAATTCAAACCAAGTATACGATCCTCAAAATGATACGTGGAGTTTAGGTGCAAACTTGCCTTCTGCAGTTGCTTATGGGGCTGCTGCGGCAACTGAAGGCTTCATGGCTCCTCCATTGCTATATGTTATCGGTGGATATTTTTTGAATTCTTTCAGCAGTAATGTTCAAGTTTATAATCCAAGCAACAACTCTTGGAGTACTGGCGTTTCGATGCCTACAGCTCGGGCATACTTGGGCGTTGCTGTTGTAAACGACGTTTTATACGCAATTGGCGGATTTGATGACCAAAACGGGCTAAACACAGTTGGGCTAAACACAGTTGAGGAGTACACGCCTATTGGTTATGGAACTGCTCCACCGATAATTCAGATTACCTCTCCTGAAAACGAAACTTACAAGAAAGTAACCTTAAATTTTACTGTTAACAGAGACACCGAATGGATGGGTTACAGTTTAGATAACCGAGCAAACGTAACCATAATGGGAGAAACAGAATTACTTAACTTATCTCAAGGGGCACACAACATAATACTCTACGCCAACGACAGCCTCGGCAACATGGGTTATTCTAACAGAGTTTTCTTTTCTATAGATATAATTCCTCCAAAAATTGTGATAATACTTCCTCAAAACCAATCTTATGGATCCACAGACACCCAACTAACTTTCACAGTGAATAAGACAGTCACATGGTTAGCTTACAGTTTAGATGGACAACAAAATGTAACTATAATCGGAAACGTAACTTTACCAGCGTTATCTAATGGTTCACACCGTTTAACCATTTACGCTACTGATGAAGTAGGTAATACAGGTTCAAAAACGGTTTACTTTAACATAGCGCCTTTTCCAACAGTCACGGTTGTAGGAGTCGCAGCCACAATAACGATAGCTTTGGCGGCAGGATACATTCTTTGGGAACGCAGAAAACCAAGTAACAAAAAAGAAGAAATAGGCATCCTTCCTAAAGGTTAGAATTATTTCGCAAAAGAAAAAGTTTAGGCAGAAAGTTATTCACAGCCAAGATAGATTATTGTTTTAAATTTGTGGTTACATAAAGAAGCAACAAAACACCTCTGCAAAAGAGAAAATTTAAGTAAACATAAATCAACGCTTCTAAAGAAGGGCTCAAGTAATGGGTTTCGAAATTGATTACATTGTGGCTGAAAGATCAGGCTGTTCCTCCAAACTGGTAATCGCAGACCGAATCTTTTACGTAAAACTGTTTTCTTCTGAACCATCAAGATTTTTCTCTGGAGACCAAAAAGGCGTTATCCAAAAAGAAATCTCGAAAGCCGAATTTGACCTGTGGCTAAACATTTTAGCTGATAATGAAATTGAGGTTTTAGATATTCAAAAGAAGCTTTGTTTAGGAAAAAAATACTAAGTTCTAAATTGTTTTTTTGGGTTGGTTTTGCTGAATTTTTAAGTTGCGACTTTGGGGATGGCGCAAGTTGCGACTTTTATGGTTTGTTGAGTTGTGTTTTGTGGTGGTTGCTGGTGGTTGTTTTGGGGCTTTTTTATGGCTCGGGCGTAGGAGAAAAATACTAAGCTCCTAAACATCTTTCCATCTTGTCTTCTTATAGGCAACAAACAAGATTATGGCACACACCACCGAAAGGACTACCCAATCAAAAATTAACAGGCTGACTGGAATTTTGAGGTAGCCTGTTGCTGACTGCATAATTTCCGCTACATATGTTGTCGGCGAAAGGTAAGCGATGTATTTGTATGCCGCAGGAACATAGGTTATCGGATAATATACTGGCGGCAACGTAGTAAACAATAGTGAAAGAAGCCTGGAGAAAGCATAGCTTTGAACTACATCATTTGAGAAAGTGGATAGCATGAACCCTAAAGCTACTGAGATGGCGAACATCAGCAATAGTGCAATGGATAAGATTGCTATTTGAAGAAACGAATGTTGTAAATAGATTCCGGCGAGCGCAATAAGAATAGCTAAAGAAGGGATTGAGTAAACTATTTCCGCAAGAGTCATTCCTCCCATGTATAGGCGTGCACTTGTCGGCGAGCTTACAATCATATCTTGAAGCTTGAAGTCATTTTTTAAGTGCGAAAGGTCTGATTGGAGAGCAATTCCGCTTGAAAAGAAAGTCATTATCAATCCGCCTTCAATTGCGGTTCCAAAAAGACTGCCATGGGATATGAAGGTAATTACAATCAGAATCGAAAACGGGGCGATAACGGCACTTAGCAAAACGATAGGGTAGTTTATCATTTCATAAACGGCATTCACCAGAACTCCTGCTAGAATTTGGCTAAGTTTACTGCGCTTCAGTTATTCGTCCCTCGCTTTTTGTCCAACAAGGTAGAAGAAAATATCATCCAAAGTGACCGGAGTAATAGAGAACTTTACTCCTTGCTCAGCGAACGCTCTGGCTAAACCGAAGGCTTCATCTTCATTGGTCATTACCTGTGTGACCCCGCTTTTGTCTGTGGTTACTTCGCCATCTTTCAACTGTGGAATCTGCACTTTAGGCGGCAGTTTGATACTGTACTGATATCTTGCGGTTTTTCTAAGCTCTGAAAGAGTGCCAAATGAAACTAATTTTCCATCTTTAAGAATTCCGATCTTATCTGCAAGTTGCTCTGCCTCTTCAAGATAATGAGTTGTAAGAAAAATAAACCGTTCTTTTCCAAGCACTCTGAGAATTTCCCATAGCTCTCGCCTTGAGATTGGGTCCAAGCCAGTTGTGGGTTCATCAAGAAAAATAACGTCTGCTTCTGAGGCGGTTACAGTAGCGAGGAGAACCTTTCTTTTTGTGCCACCTGAGAGGCGGCTAGTCAATACATTAGCGTACTGTTCTAAACCAAGCTTTGCAAGCGACTCATCAGCAAGCCTCTTAGCGTCATTGTAGCCGTAGCCTCGCCAAAGAAGATATGAAAAAACAGTTTGCTTGGATGTCATCCACCTTATCGTTCTCGCTTCCTGCGGGACAATCGCAATTTTCTCCCTTAACTTGCTTTCCTGCGTTATTACGTCAAAACCGTTAATGCTTGCGCTTCCAGAGGTAGGTTGAAGCTCCGTGGCAAGGATTCTGATAAGAGTTGTTTTTCCAGCGCCATTTCTGCCGATTAAACCGAAAATACCGTTAGTGTCCACTGTAAAGGTGACGTTTTCAAGAGCTTTTCTATGGTCCTCGTAAACCTTTGTCAACCCGCTACATTCAAGCTTGCCCATGAATCATTACTACCTGAAAATAGGACAATACCGCTTCTGTATATTTTAATTTGCCTCTGTAATTTTAAAAAGCATGAATTTTACAGATTATATTTATATTAAAAGTATACCTGCGATTGCAGATGCTAAACAGTCTATTCCTATCCAGATGAATGTCATATTTACAAAATAGCCGTAAGTCAAATAAACGTTAGAGTGGATACGGACGAATGGAAATGCAAATATGATCATCGAGAAAACTACGATGACTATGCCTAGCAGAGTAATAAGAGTTCTTAAGCCAGAATTAAACTCACTTGATAGTATTCCAACGGTGATTCGCGCGAACCCGTAGCTTAATAATCCAATGCCAAACAAAAAACGAAGCCAAAGTGTTCCCGTGGCAATCATTATAAAAAACAGGATTATGACTGCTGCCATTATAGTTAAAACACTTGTTATGGCGTTGACTTTTTTTGTTAAACTTGAAAATCCACACAAAAAAGTACTTCCCAACCTGAGAACCCCCATTGCTAGCAGTGCTGTTCCAAATAACATAAAAGTTAGACCAAATGTACCAAATATTGCAATGAAAAGCCTAAAATCAAATAAATCTAACATAACCGATGTTAATACTGCTAACCCCAACAGAATCTCAATTACATTATAGACACTCGAATTTTTTACCTTCGTGTTTTCATCGTTCATAGAATAAACCTTTGTAGTTAGAGACAATACTTTGATATTTCTAAATAAAACTTGCCTCATTATCGAACTTCTGTAATTTTTAAAAAAGAATCAATTTTGCAGAGTACATTTATATTAAAATTCTTAATTACTGAAAGGTGAAGAGGAAGAAAAATAACATGACCGTTTATTTAATCCCTTGGGATACTAAACGTAATCTAATGATGGAGGCAAATCGCCTCTACGATGAAGCAGGAACCTTCGATTGCATACAAAAAGGTGACCTTGTAGCTGTTAAATTGCATGTAGGCGAGTTAGGCAACCCATATTACGTGCAACCATTTTTTGTCCATGACATAATCCGCAGGGTTAAGGAGGCAGGCGGCAAACCCTTCCTAACAGACTCCAACACTTACTATCACGCGCAACGGAACAATGCATACGACCACATGGTTACGGCGTTAATGAATGGGTTTAACATGGCGCCGTTTATTGTGGCAGATGGGCTTAAAGGCGAAAATTACCGAACAGTTCCCACCAAGGGCATACTAAAAGAGATTGAAGTGTCAGGCGCTATCGCGGAGGCTGACGCCATGATTGTTGTCTCGCATGATAAGGGTCATGAACTCAGCGGGTTCGGCGGCGCCATAAAAAACCTCGGCATGGGCTGCACACCAAGAGCAGGCAAGCTTCGGCAGCATAGAACAGTAGGCTTAGAAATAGATACATCCAGATGTATTGGCTGTGGCAAATGCAAAGAAATATGCGAAATGAACTTGCCTGAAATTATTGAGGGAAAAGCAAGAAACACCTCAGCTTTATGCATGCGTTGCCCAATGTGCAAACATGGTTGCCCCATGGAAGCCATAAGCTTCACCCATCAAGAAAATATCTGCAGGGCGCTCGCTTCAGCCGCTTACGGGGTACTCTCCACCTTTAACCCGAATAAAGTGTCATACGTGAGCTTTGCCAAGGACATCACTCCATACTGCGACTGTTTGCCTAATCCAGGCGAAGTAGTCATGAAGGACGTGGGCATCTTTGCCTCTGACTCGCCAGTTTCAATCGACGCCGCATTCCTAGAAATGGTTGATTATAAAGTATTCAATGAAGCGTCCCATGTGGATTGTATGCTGCAGGTGCAAGAAGCTAAAGACTTAGGCATTAAAGGCACCGTGAAACCAAAAATAACAAAACTAAGTTAAGCATCCCTCAATTTTTCTTCTTTTTATTGGTTTTTTAACGCTTGCTTTTTTGTTTGCCTTCTTTTAACTATGTAAACAACAACTATGATTACGATTGCAGCTACGGCAGCTATGATTAAGTAACGGGAAATGCCCGCTACCTGCGTCCAATTTTTGCCCAAGTACCAGCCCAAGTAAATCAAAATTACATTCCAAAGTAGACAACCTGCAGTGGTGAAAGCTATGAACTTTTTCAATGGCATCTTTGCTGCTCCTGCAGGAAAAGAAAATGTCGTTCTGAAACCTGGGATGAGACGGCTTATAAACACCATTAAATTGCCATTCCTAAGAAACCATTTTTCTGCCACTTCAAGCTGGTTCGTTGATAAGAGAACTTTGCCTAAAATTTTGTGTTGAATTAGGGATTGAACGCCTTTTAACCCGATGTAGTAGTCAACCAGTGAACCTGCTATTCCAGCAATGGTTGCAAGTGTTAAGGTTATCCAAAGATCAAGTTGCCCCCTGGAAATTAAGTAGCCAGCAAACGGAAGAATAACCTCGCTCGGGATAGGTAAAGAGCTTGATTCAAGCAGCATCAACACAAAGATACCTGAGTAACCCCAAGCCTGCACTGTTGCAGTTACACCACGCGTTATAGAAAGGATAATACTAATTATTGGCTCGCTTGTAATCGGACCGCCTTCGATAACGACGTCCTCCAAAAAATCAAGCACAAAATAAACGACAACTATGATAGCGAATGCTATAACAATTAATTGCGGCGCTTTTCTTCGCAACTGTTCAAGACTTCGGTTGGAGACCAAAATGATCACTTAATCTTAATTGTCCACCCTGAATATATCTTAGTTTATTCCCTCCAAAACGAAAAAATGAACGGTTACTGCAAACAAAAAATGGGGTTTTGATGTATATTTAATGCTTACAAAAGCTCAAAACATTCACTTCTTCAGATGCTGGTTATCATTGTGCACTTAAGAAAATAAATTTTGGCATAATGAAAATATGAAGAAAAATGGTTGGGGCTTCCGACCGAATTTGAACTGACGACCTCTACCCACGAACCGCACGAAAGCCGCTCTGTACGGGTTTCTCTAGGCAGCTCTAGAAATTCGTTATTCCCTAGCAGTGTCAGCAAACCCGTGTGTGTTTGCTTAGTTGAATTCTTTTCTTTCGAAGAGCATCAAGCCCAAGATTGTCATGATGATGAAGTACAGTCCTATGATGGCGAGTCCTTGAGGAACCGATGCGTAGAAAGTAGTAGTAGTAATTGTATGACCATTGCCGAACGGCGTAGATGTCACGAGCTTCGATGGGGGATAAGTCGCATTCAATATGCTGCCTATTATCCCTGACCCGTAAGTCAGAACAAACCACGGTTCAATCCCGACAAGATCTGAGACCAGCGTCTGAATTAGCGTGAATCCGAACAGTAAGAGGATAACCGTTACAAGAATAGATATGGAACTGCTCTTAAACAGCGAACTGAAAAAGAACGTCAATCCCATGACTGCCGCGAGATAAAACCATGCGAAAAGTAAAGAGTAGACGAATTGATACGGCAGACCTGAGCCAAAATTGGCTATTGTAATGGAATAGTAAACTCCATTGGCTATTGTAATCACTGTGAACACGACCAGTATTGCAGTAGCTGCTAAGAAAGCTGACAACCACTTCCCAATATATACGGACGACCGTCTAATAGGGTTAGGGATTCCGAAGTAACCTGTTTTATTCTGAAACTCCCCCGAAATGGCGTCTCCCCCGAAGAAAATTCCAGCCAGTATAATTACAAGGGTTACGGAAGTACCCCACCAACTGGAATAGAACCCAAGATTTGAAACTAGAAAACCTTCAGGACGTCGCCACGCCACTATGATGGTAAGAAGAGCGGCTATCAATAGAGTAATAATCAGCATTATAAGGAACCTGCGCGACCTAAAGTATTCGAGAAACGTGTACTTCATCGAGATGCCGACTTGCGCCATGCTACCAGGTATTGTATTTTCAGATTCAAAGTTTGTTTGGGTCATGTTTATCACAACGTAGCTGTTATAAGTTTGAGATACGCGTCTTCAAGCTCTGAGGACGCTGCTCTGTAACTTATGACTCCAATGTTCAGTTTTACCAAATCAGAGAGAATCCGTTCTTGCACATCCAAGCCTCCGCTGAACTTAATCCTTAGGTTTCTATCATCTGTTTGCTCTGCTGAGACTACGCCGTAAAGTTTCGCGATGTTCCGTGTTACTAATTGGGCATTGATGGGACGCTGAAGCCCAACTTCAACCATGTTGCCTCCTCCAGAAAATTTGGCAGTCACATTTGAAATTGTGTCATATACGATCAGCTTACCATGGTCAATCATGGCGACCTCGTCGCACACCTCTGAAACTTCGCTGAGAATATGGGAACTCATGAAAATCAGTCTCTTCTTGCTCCTCAGGGATTTGACGATGTCCCTGACTTCACTCATTCCTCTAGGATCAAGCCCGTTGGTGGGCTCGTCTAGAAGAAGGATGCATGGGTCACTGAGAAGTGTAGAGGCGATGCAAATTCTCTGTTTCATTCCCTTGGAGAACCTGCCGACCCTCTTATCGATCCATTCTTCCATATGGACTTCGGAGACGGCTTCTTCTATTCTCTTTTTACGCTCTGTCGCCGGCACTCCCCTGATTTCAGCAATCATCATCAGCGCTTCGCGAGGCGTCAGTGAAGGGTAAATTTCCGGCGTCTCAATCAGCGCAGCGACAGATGCCAGTGCTGCCTTCTTGTTAGTATGAACGTTTATACCGTTTATCAGAGCCTCTCCAGAAGAAGCACGGATCAAGTCCGTGAACATTTTGAGTGTGGTTGTTTTTCCTGCCCCGTTTGGACCTAGAAAACCAACGCATTTTGCGCCCTCTATTTTGAGGTTCAATTCGGAAACCGCTGCAAATGAGCCGTATTGTTTTGAAAGCTTAACCGCTTCAATCGAGGGAACATCGCAGAATGGCATATTATCATCTCCCGAGCAAACATGTCTTTCTAGCTTATAAAGCGAACTCCACGCGGTAGCTTATCTTATGATTAATATTTCTTTTGTGGTTGGATCTCGCATTTTTGAGTAACATCCAAACTTAGGAATCAAATCCCAGCAAACCGCTTGAGAAAGAAAATTGGCCTTTATCAAAATAAGTTGGTGCGGAGATGATTTTAAGCTCAATTACATCCAGCAAGTTTCAAACGTATAAGGAAATACTTAAGGAAGAACATTTGTTTTTGATCAAAAGAAGCCAATTTTTAACCACTTTATATTACGCTGTCCGTAGAATATAGACAGTATTTTATTGCAATTTGGTGGATACACAAACAGCAAAGTCGAAAAATCCACTAACAAAAAAGGGATTAGGGCTATTTTAAGCAATGGTTTGAATGGTTTGAATATGATAAAGATAGAATGTTTTGTTGTGTCCAGTTGAACATTCTGGAATTTCATCATCAGCTTTTAATGTTTTTAACCAATCATCAACCGTTGAGAAACCAGATTTCGCAACATAAAATGCTAAGTCATAATGCTTTAATTTTGCTGGAGACGCTACGTCAAATGTTTTAGTAGTAAATTCTGTTCGTGAGTTGTTTATGTTAGTTTGAGAATCATGATATGTTTTGCAGATTTCGACAAACTCTTCGAATTTAATTACAAGATTAGCATCAGCATCATAACCCTTAATCTTGTAGTATGAGTATTGTGGATTTTCAACGTCTGTAAGTATGAAAACATTATCGTTTTTCTTAAGATAATTGAGGGCATTGGGGTCAATCTCGATTTCTAAAATGTTTGAGTCACTATTTCCGCTCATACTGCTTTGACCTTCCTATCATTTAAGCAATTATTTAACATCCTATTATTATTAAACACTATAGTATAAACCCCTCAGCGTTCACTTGCGACCCTGTTAACACGTTATCGTACCAACGCTTGACAGCATAATCATCGAACAAGGAAAGGTACTTGTTCTTAACCCTTGCTGGCATAAGTAATTCTACGGTGTGTCAAGCTTACGAAAGGGTTTAGTCGGGAATCTATTGGGAGTGGGCCGAGATAAACTTGAAGCAGCTCTCTAATTTTACTTAAAATGTCAACTTATACAATACATTGTAATCAAAACATAGTAATATTTCCATAATCTTATTTTTTACAAAAATAAGTTTTGGTGGGGCCGGCCGGATTTGAACCGACGACCTTTACCCAAGAACTGCGCAAAGCAGTCCTTTACGGGTTTCTCTAGACACGCTCCAGAACTTCGTCATTCCTCTGGGCGAGGTCAGCAAACCCGTTGCTTGCTTCTGGAGCCCGTCGTCATACCTGTCTAGACTACGACCCCACCGACAGGCTCGGGCAATTAAGTGAACCTGCAACAATAAAAATTATTCGTTTTTTTAAGTATGTCTGCTTTAGGAATTTGCGGTCTCGGGAACAAACCGCCTTAGCCTTTGCAGTGAGCGCAGTTTTTCTTTGTCGCCGATTTTAGCCTCCTGCACTGATTGTTTGAGGATTTGGATTGACTCGTCCATTGCTTTGCGGTCAACTGGAAACGGAACACCGTCCTTCCCCCCATATGCAAAACTGAATTTCACTGGGTCTTCCCAACTTGGCTTCTCTCCATAAACCAACTCGGCTACGAGAGCTAAACCGCGGACTGTGGCGGGTCCAACGCCTTTTACGCTTAAGAGTTCCTCGTAGTTGTTGGGTTGGAACTCGTAGACTCGGCTGAGTGTGTCCCAGTTTATGTTGCGGGGCATGTTGAGGCTGTTTAGGGTTTGCTGCCACGGGTCACTTGTTTTTGGAAGCCAATCTTGCAGCGACTTCTGGTTAAGCGGTTTTGCAGTAGACTGGATAAGATTCATAAGTTTGCGGGTGGGTTCCTTTGCCAAATCAACAGAGGCTTTCCTAGCGGCTTCGCTATCTTTTGCCACCATATTCAAGGCTCTTTCCCGTTTTACGTTACCGACAATAGCATTGTGGGGTTCAACAACAAAGTCAGTTACGTTATCGGATAGCCAATGGTAACGCCTCGCCGTGCGGTCTTCCGCGCTCATGCCCTGCTGGATTACCGCCCACTTTTCATCTTTAGTTATTAAGAAGGCGTGGTGATAGAGCTGGTATCCTGCTTGGATTGCGGCGTTGTCTACTTTTGCAGCCATTTTGCTATTGTAAGTGAGCATTTTGATAGTTTCTTCGGAAAAACCAAACTTTTCGCCAGCCAAAGCGATGTCGCTTGGCGTTTTCTTTGAGGTTCTGCCTTTTCCTCCGCAAACAGCGATGCCGTGCTCTTCCGGCGACAAGGCGCCTTTGAGGATGCCTGTGACTACGGTGGTTACTCCTGAACTGTGCCAGTCGTAGGCTAAGACGCAGCCGAACGCTTGAAACCAGTACGGGTCAGATAAGCGTTGGATAAAGGTGGCTGTGCCCTGCTCCTCAATCATTATGTCTGCTATTTCCCTGGCTAACTTACGCATACGCACAGTAAGCCATGAGGGTGCCTTTCCACCATGAAGTGGCAAGTTTGCAACGCCAGTTCTATACATTACATTAATTCACTCTTGATTGATGGATTGCTTTTGGGATATATGATTTTTTCTTAAAATTCAACGATGTTCTTGCTCTAATTAAAGATTGCAACTACTCCTGTCTTTAACTAGGTTGGTCGAACTCGCTGTTAATAGTTAAGGTAGCTCCACGGTTCCTGCGACTCGGAGCTTTGCACCTTCTAAATACATCAACACCGCTTTATCGTTTGGGCGATAGACAAGCGGTTTATCCAGCGTTAAAGTCAAAGCGGGCTTTCTCCAGTCACCCGTGTCGGCTACCGCTTCAACTTTAGCGGTTATGAATTGCGTCCAATGGCCAATATGCATTACCATTCCCTGCTTTATCGGCGCCTGCCAATACTTAACCAATGAAGCATGCGTTTCCAACTTGGATGCAGTCTTAATTGATGGGTCATTTGTTAAAACCGCTCCGCGGTCTAAATCTTCAACTTCAACGTTTTTTAATGCAAGCCCAACACGGTCGCCTTCACCAGCTACATCAAATTCGTCATCGTGCTTTTGGATAGAGCGGACTTGCGCTGTTTTTCCATCTGGAAGAACGTTTAGCGTCGCGTGCTTCTGAACGATTGCGCTTGTAACTACGCCTAGTATGACGACACCTACGCCTTTAACGTTAAATGCATGATCAACCGGTACTGTTCCAATTGATTGTTGTCCAACTGGAACTTCGGGGGATTTTTGTTTTGCTGCCTCTGCTAAGAGCTGTTCCCTTAGAAACGCTGGGTCATCTGCTAAGAATTCAAATTTTTCCAGGTTTGTTCCTTTTATAAGTGGCTCGATTTTTTCTTTGGGGATGTAGTTTCTTAGGATTATGAAGCCGCTTTTGATGTCTGCGCATTGGAGCATTATTAGGCATTCGCCGAAAGACGCGTTTATCTCATCCACGACGACTATTGCCTTTTTCGATAGAGAGACAGCGTAGAACAGTGGCGCTAGCCTTTCGGGGTACCGTGTGGGTTCAATGAGGGTTACTGTGGCTTCGCCTTTTTTCAGGTTATAGAATGTTATGTCTGTGGTTGTGCCTTTTTTGCCAAGGCTGTTGCCGTAATCTAAAGCGCCGAGAATGGCGACTGTAATGTTTCCCATAGTATCATTAACCTGTAAATCACCGCATTGTGCTTCGTCTTAAAGATAAGCATTATGAAGACATTACAAGCTTTCACATGGAAATTTTGCTTAGGCACAAAAGATTGTAACTATGCTAGCCAAAAGCATGTACGAAAGGTTCTTAAGGTATTGGGTATTCTTCTAAACGGCAAGAAAACGGCAGAACTAACTGCCAATTCAAGGTAACGATCAGCTTCTTCAAACGAGGCGGGTCTAACCAACTGAAAAAGTTAAAATAGTCCGTTGAAGAGGTGAAAAGGTATGGAAAACATTTACGCAGCGATGCTCCTTCACAAGGCAGGAAAAGAAATAGATGAAGATTCAGTAACAAACGTTCTCAAAGCAGCAGGAATCACAGTTGACCCAATACAAGTAAAAGCACTAGTGGCATCCCTCAGCGAAGTAAACATTGACGAAGCAATTAAAGCCGCACCGACAATGATGGCTGCCGCTCCAGTAGCTCCAGCAGGTGGCGCGCCAGCAGAACAGAAGCCAGCAGCCGCAGCTCCAGAAGACAAGAAGAAGAAAGCTGAAGAGGAAAAAGCCAAAGAAGAAGCAGCTCTAGAAGGATTAGGCGCCCTATTCGGGTAAATTAGCCCCTCTCTTATTTTTAACCAATTTTTCCCAAAAAAATATTTATTCACAAACTCGACAATAAAACTTGAAATCTCTTATTGTATAGGTAAACTTTGTTCTTTGAGTGCTCCGGGTGGTTCCTTAGCAACCGGCACTTTAGCTAGCTTGTTTCTTTCGCTAAGTAATTTCCAAGCGATAATGGGTGCCCAACCGCTAATAATCATCACAGTTCCCGGGAAACCACCGATGTTTCGTCCAACGATTGGTTGCAGCCAAGCTAAAATGTCCTCTAGGCAGGCTTCCCAAATGCCAAATGCCACAGCCATTGCTACGATCGATATAAAGGCGGTTTTTCTACCGAACTTGTTGAATGTTTGAACTGCCAAAACTCCTGCAAAGAAAAAGTCACCTAAACCAAGCCCTCTAAATAAGATGCCACCTTGAGTCGAAATAATAGTTGGAATGTTTGGCAAGTAAACGAGAACTGGAAGCCCAAGCCCAGTAAACTGGGTTGCAGCTTGAACCATTGTTCCTGTGCCTATAACCAAAGTGATATCCATCGCAGTTAAGAGAACTGCAAAAAGCCCCACAGTCCTCCAGGAGAAGAGGGAGGAAAGATACAAAATTATCAAAATAGCAAAGGTTAACCCGAAAACGTCCATAAGGTACGGAGTCCATATTGCTGCGGTGCCTGGGTTATGAATGAAATTAAAGAATACGAATAGAAGAATGAATATAGCTGCCGGTTGAACGGCCACATACCACCGCTCTTTAAGGGATGTCTTTTTCTGTGCATAAACTGTAGCGCCAAAGCAGAAGGCTGCTAGCCCAAAAAACGCTATTACTCTGTAAACTGTAAAGGCATCTTGAAGGGGACCTAAAAGGCAAGCAAACCCTGTAATCAAGCCTGCTACGCCGAACCCAACGGAAAGCAACTGCGCTCTTATTTTTGGGAGGTTAGAGAACACGTATGAAAACGTGAAAAGCAACACAGTGTATGATGTGAGAAAGAATACAAGAAGGAGATTTTGGAACACTGCCCCGGGGTTAATTATAGAAGTGTAAGCTATAGCAGAAATTATAATCGCCATAAAGATGACAAGAAGAATTATGTCCCTTGTCTGGAACTCTTTTTCCTCGACAGTTGACTGCAGTCTTCCTGCAACACGTTTGTTTAAAAGCAAAGCAACAGTAACCACAGTCAACAACGCAGTCGGCATTGCAACGTCAAGATACAGCATAGAAGCACAAATAATCAACGATGGATTTATTCCTTTAGCTGAAAACTAAAGAAACACACCGATGCTTTCAGTGGCGACCAAAGGTAAAGGTGGTTCAATTTTACTACTATCTTTCGTTAGTTAAATTGAGGGAGGGAGGGGTATACTTTTTAACTGTTGAAATGGCATGTAAAAAGTGACCTATTAGCGATTAAATTGAACGTTCAAAATGGCTAATGAAGCCAAAAGCGCCTCTTCAGTCCTAACTGTCGCAGTACCCTGCTCAGGAATCATGTTTACAACAAAATCAACAATCGCTTCAAGCCTTGCACCTTCCTCTTTGGCAATCTCATGCAAACCACGCGATGGAGCACCAAAAGCCACTAAAACATGTTGGGCGTTGCTCAATTTTCGCCCTATCTGACCTGCAACATCCATGAATTTATCGCCAATTCTTGCGGTAGCAATAACCAAATCAAACCCGCCATCCCCTGCAAGTTGACCAAAAGAGCGTTTTTCCACACGAACCCTGAAACCCCAATAAAACGGAACGCTCTCACGATCTACAGTTTGAACTTCAACCCGTTCGCCAACTTTAACAACTTGCAAAGTTAAGCGGTCACCGTCAGCGAACTGTTTTTCCCTCAAAAGCGCCGGCTGATCAACGCCAATGTCCACAAGCAAGCCCTCTTTAGCTTGAGATAAAACCAAGCCTTCACGGTATTCGCCAACCTTCAAATCCCGGGTTTTACCGCTTACAGGATGATGAGGCGTACGCAACGGAGGCAAAATCCCAGCAAACTGCAAGCTGGGCTCAAGTTTGAAGAGTCTTTTGCGAAGATACTGGGGCGTCTCCAAGTAACTTAGCAACAGCGAAATAAAATCCAAGTCTCTTGTCTGATTGGCTTTAGGGTTGTCTGGGTAAACTATGATTTCATCCACCCTGAAAATCGCCGCTGCCCGTCCAATCAAGCCGATTTTTGATGTTTTCTCCCGCAAATGTGGCGTGTCAGAGATTACGGATGCTGGAATGGCGATTGCAAGTTTCTTTTTATCCATGACGCTTTCTGCTTCCTGCCGCTTGGTTAATGTGTGTCTGCGTTGAGCTTAAAAGTGGGGGATGAGATATAAAAGTGCGGGTTATTGGAGGATTCAAAAAATGAAGACACCCATTTTAGATGAACCTGAAAAAATTAAAGCTGTTGATAAGAGCAACATGATTAATTTTTGTTTGGACTCAGCTAAGCTTTACGATAAAGCAACCAAATTAGCCAATAAAATCCAAGTAAACTACCCCAAACCAGATAACATTATTGTTGCTGGAATGGGTGGCTCAGGAATCGGCGGCGACCTGCTGAAGGATTGGGCAAGAAACAAAGTAACTGTGTCCATTGAAGTTAACCGCGAATACCAGCTTCCTGCATACGCGGGCAAGAGAAGCCTCGTGTTAATAACCAGCTACTCAGGCGATACAGAAGAATCCCTAGGCGCTTTTTTTGACGCACTAAAGCGGAAATGCATGATTTTCTGCGTAAGCAGCGGCGGCGCCTTGCTGGAGAACTCTGAAAGGCTCAATGTACCGTATCTGCGTGTTCCAGGGGGTATGCCTCCTCGTGCAGCGCTTCCCTACCTGTTCGTTCCCCTGCTATTGGGCATGGAGAAAATGGGGTTAGTTTCAGGCGCCTCCGAAGAACTCTCTGAAGCCCTGACACTTCTTGAAAAAATCAGCAAGGATAACTCACCTGAGAAGCCAACTAAAGAAAACTTTTCCAAAACTTTAGCCCTAAACATTGGGCAGACTGCCCCAGTGGTTTACGGGTTTGGTTTTTACCGCAGTGTAGCTGAGCGTTTTAAGACGCAGTTCAATGAGAACAGTAAGGTTCCTGCTAAATGGGAGGTTTTCTCAGAGCTTAACCATAACGAGATTGTAGGGTGGGAGCGGGCTGGTGAACTTGGCAAATGCTTCTCCGCAATTTTCATCAGAGACAGAGAGGAGCCCACGGAAATTCGCAGCAGAATTGAGATTACAAAAGAGCTGGTGGGCAAAGCTGGCGTGGGACTGTTTGAAGTACCTGCTCAAGGAAAAAGCCCATTGGCGAAGATGCTGTCGACCATTTGCATCGGCGACTTCACAAGCATCTACTTGGCACTTCTGCACGGCGTAGACCCGACACCTGTAAAAACTATAAACTATCTAAAAGATACGTTGAAAGAAAATGGCGTTAAAGAAAAGATAATAAGCGAATTAGCAAAGCTTTAGCTAACTTGAACGTTTTAAGCTATGAACTTTGCGAATTCTTTTTCTGCAACCTCAAGCGATACCATTCGGGGTGGACGTTTAAACGCGTAAGCGCAAACTGGCTGCACCGCGCCATTAAGCTTCTTGTTCAACGCAAGTTTCAAAGCTCGCACTACATCGAAGAGTACTGAGCCAGCGTTTGGCGCGTCAACAGTTTGGAATTTGAGGTCAATCTTCATAGGTGCATTGCAGAAGTAGACGCCGCTTATCCAGAAGTAACTGTCACGTTTGTTCTGCAGGAAATCGACGTAATCCGTGGAGCCAGCCACTATCTCAGCCTTGTAAGGTATTGAAGCAGCTACTGACTCAGTTTTAATTTGGCGTTTAGCATCACGCGTGCGGTCTAAAGTGTCGACAGATTCGGTTCCTCCGCCAACATCAAGCTGGTAAGTCTCATCTATTCTTACCCCGTTGTCTGAAAGCAGCTTAAGCAATGTTTTGTGCAAAGCAGTTGAGCCAACCTGATCTACCAAGTCGTCGCCGACAAGCGGAAGCTTTGCATCAGCGAACCGTTTAGCCCACGCAGCATCGCTGGCAATGAAATTCGGCGTAGCGTTAACTAAAGCGCATCCTGCCGCTAAGGCTTGTTCAGCATACCATTGCGAAGCTTTTGCGGCTCCGCTGGGAAGCAAATTAACCATTACTTCAGCACCCGCATCTTTGAGAACCTTAGCAACATCTGAGTCGGGTGCACTGCTAACTTGAATAATAGCTTTCGTTGATTTTCCAAGGCCGTCAAGCAATGGTCCCTTGTTAACTTTAACACCTGTGGAAGGCACATCAGAAACCTTCGGCGCATTATTGGGAATAGCAAAAATCGCTTCTGAGAGGTCTTTTCCAACCTTGTGCTCATCAACATCAAAAGCCGCGACCACCTCTATGTCTTTTGGGCTTAAACCTGCCAAAACTGGATTGCCCAAGCCAATGTAATCTTCCGCTTTCTCAAGTTTCCCATAGTATTGTATGCCTTGGATGAAGGCGGAGGCGCAGTTTCCAACGCCGATTAATGCAACTTTTACTTTAGGCATTCTATTTGCACCTTGCTTGGCTTCTCTATTTGCGATTGCATTATAAAAAGCTACGCTGTGATTAATGCTTGATCAAAATGCCCATTGCAAGCCTTCGGGACCTTTTGGTTTCTTTTCGCAAGTCTATAAGAAACGCTTATTAAACGACGCGGATTAAAGTTTAGAAGCCAGATGCTTTGGGCGGGTAGATCAGTCTGGCATGATCGCCACGTTGGCATCGTGGAGGTCCCGGGTTCAAATCCCGGCCCGTCCACCAATTTTAGATTTCAAAGCTCTTGTTTTTGGCTACTGGTTATTCTTGGACTGGTGCTGGCGGGATTAATGCGTTGTTTAGGCTGGCAAGGATTCGACTTCCAAGTGGGGTTATGCAGTAAAATGAGTATTTTTGGTTGCCTATTTCGTGTTTGTAATAATGGTCTATTAATGCGCTTGAGAATAGTTTTTTTAGATGGAAATTTAACGTAAGCTTTTCTATATCAAACTCCTTTTGCATATCCGAGAAAGACAACCCCTTTTTTTCGCTTAGTAGTATAAGAATTGCTTGCCGAATTGGATTATCGAGTGCCGCTATTATTGCTCTGGTTTCTTTCGGTATTTCACTTGCATAGGCTTTGACTTGGGACAACAAATCAACTCATTTAGGTATAAATTAATTTATACCTAATAAATTAAACGGTAACGTGCTTGTTTAGCGTATAGTTTTCATGCTTGGGTCTATTCCGACTTTACCGCTTAAAAATCAGCCAAGCACCTCCCATCCCTACTATTACACCCAACTTCAACAAGTAAATAGCATAAAACAACTGTACACACATGCCTAACGCAAAAAGCGGGAGCCAAAAAAGAGTAGTTGTGAAGAATATTTAGGCTATTCTTCCTTGTATAGATGATTATGCTTGGCTTGCGTTGTCTACTAGATGTGCTGTTCCGTCTGGGCAGTAGACTTTTTCGCCTTCAGAAACTTTCAGGTAGCGTTGAATGCAGGTCTTCTGCAACTCGCAACCGTCACAATCGCGTGAAATCATTTTTTTTTAAAAATTCGCCCCTCTCCCTTAGCGATCTTCATATGAATAGGGATGATTGGATTTAAGGTATTTTACATCCTAAAGCTTGGCTAGGGCGTAAGTCTTAAGTTGTACAAAACAGTGGTGGCTTGAGGAATAAAGATATGGACGCGGCTAATTTAGCTCTAAGTCTCGCTAGCATAGTAAATTTTTCCGCTTTGATGTTAATGCTAAGAGCAGTTATAAAAAACAGAAAAATGCTACGTGGCTATAGCATTGTTGGCTCTTTCTTAACGTTCGTATCCATCGTTGGCTTCGAAGTGGCATATTACTTGCTTGGGAACCTTATTGGTTTCGCGTTGGGATGGGCAACTGTTGCGTTCTGGTTCATAGCTTTCATTTATAGCCTAAGGCAGAAATTGAAAGGAACAGAAAAAGAGAAGGAAATGGTTGAGCCTTAACTGACTGGAAATTGAATTGTGAATTTTGCTCCCTTGCCCTCTTGGCTTTCAAAATTGATAAAGCCGCCATGGGCTTCTATTACTCGTTTGCAGACGGCTAAGCCGAAGCCTTGCCCTCGAGGTTTAGTGGTGAATAAAGGCCTAAAGATTTGGGGTTTAATTTTTTCAGGTATGCCTACGCCTGTGTCTTCCACAGTTACGACTGCTTGACCTTGGCTGTTAACTTGTGCGCTTATGGTTAGTTTTCCGCCGTCTGGCATAGCTTGCACCGAGTTAGTTACTAGGTTGATTAGAACCCTCTTTAGGAGTTGTGGGTCAGCTTTCACTTGTGGAAAAGCTGGTTTCATGCAAGCGTTCATGTTAATGTTTTCTGGAATGACAACGGAACCTAAGACGACGGTAACAAGTTCCTTTAGGTTGATTGGTTGTTTATCTATTTTGACTGGGCGTACGAACGCTTGCAAGTCAGAAACAATCTTGTCCATGTAGACCGCTTGCTCTTCTATTATCTGTATGCTTTCCTGTAAATTGCTCTTGAGTTCGCTCTCAGGAAGCGATTCAACTTCACTTCTTGCAAGATATAATTCGCCGATTACTGCTTGAAGTGGGTTTCGAAGGTCATGCCCAACCATACCAGCGGTTTGCCCAATAGTTGCTAAACGCTCAGAATCTTTAAGTTGCTTTGTTCGCTCTTCAATTATTTTTTCTAAAATTCCCGCGTGATCTAGAAGATTTTTTTGAAACTCCTTCTGCTCGGTGATATCTCGAACAATGCACCATATGCCCATTACTTTTCCTTTTCCGTCAGTCAACCGCCAAGTTTTAACAGACGCCGGAAAAACCGAGCCATCCTTACGCTTATATTCTATTTCCAAAACAATGGAGCGACCAGTTCGCTGCGTTTTATTAACGATTTTTTCGCTTTGTTCCTGCCACTTCTCAGGCAGTAACTGCTGGACAGCTATGTGTCTTAGTTCTTTTTTTGAGTAACCAAGCATTTTTGCGTAGGTTTTGTTGCAACCAATCATTCGTCCCTTCAAGTCTCTGGCCATAATTCCGTCTTGAGATGTCTCGTAGAGCATGCGGTACCTTTTTTCTGAAATAACAAGTTGCTGCTCCCATCTCTCTTGTTCCTCAAGCTCTATTGCTTTTATCTGTTTTTGCTCAGTTATATCCATAAATACTGAAACAAAATAGGTCTTCTTTGGACTGTAAGCGTAAACTTGATACCATTTATCCTGAGGCTTACAGTAAGTTTCAAAATGCTCTGGCATACCAGTGGTGGCTACTCTGCCGTAAATGCCTATCCAGTCTATAGAGTCATTTTTTATTTTAGGATTGAACTGCGTTGCTTTCTTTCCAATTCGTTGTCTTTTAAAAGAATGAATATCATCATATACCTTGTTACTCTCAAGGAGAATGAAGTTAACAGGCGCGCCGTCTTTATCAAAAACCATTTTATACAAAGCCACGCCTTGAGGTAGATTGTTAAATAAAATTCGGAATTGTTGACTGCTTATTCCTAACTCTTCAAGCAAATCCCTGCTGTTATCACCGTTATCTATGTCTTGGGAAAGAGGGATTTTTGAAGAATGCATTAATGGGTAAGTCTGCTTATCGGGCTTTGATTGAACAAAATCGATAGAATTGGCTATCTTATTTACTCCCATAACTATAATCAGTTATATGGAGGTCAGAGAGAGTATAAAAAACTTTCTAATATCTCATGTGTTAATAGATAACAGGCCAGAACTTTTTGTTAGCCGACAGTTTCTACAGTTAAAGCGATTCAGATTCAGACTGCCGCTGAATACTTCTGCTGGTTTTTCACGGCTTTTTTCTTCGGTTTCTTAAACCCGTCAACAGCGTGATGCATAGCTAAAAGCCTGAATGATGCAAAAGCATACGTGGTCCAAAGTATCACATAACATTCTTTACTTGCTCCCTCATTTGCGGCTGACACCTTCCAGCTTTTTAGCTGAAACTTGTTTTTCTCAGGCAATTTTAAGGAGTGCAACTAGAAATAGTCTTAAAGTTGATTTGGGGATAGTATCTGTGAAGTTTGTATGCCGACTAATTTGCCGCCTGAAGCGTTGGATAAGTGGGAGGAGGTTGAAGCTGCCCATACTCCCAGAGAGAAGCTGCAGAAGATGCAGGAGTTCCTTAGCTGTGTTCCTCAGCACAAGGGCACGCTTAAGCTTCGAGGTACAATTAAGAAGAAGATGGCTATTATCCGCGCCGACTTGGAGGATAAGAAGCGGAAGGGCACGGGCAAGAGTAGCGGTGGACCAAAGCTTTTTGTTGAAAAGGAGGGTGCTGCTCAGGTAGCGTTGATTGGCATGACGAGTGTTGGCAAGAGTTGCTTGATGAGCGCCCTGACAAATGCGAACGTGGTTATTTCTGGAGCGCCTTATACGACTCGTGAGCCTGTGCCGGGGATTATGAATTATTTGGATGTGCAGTTCCAGATTGTTGAGGCGCCTGCGATTATGAAAGGCAGTGCGGATGGGCGGGCATGGGGTCCGTTGACGCTTGGATTGGCACGGAATGCTGACGGCGTGGTTTTGATGGTTGATTTATCACGCGATCCCGTGGGGCAACTGGAGCTTGTTATAGGTGAGTTGGAGAAGAGCCGAGTGCTTGTAAGTAGGCCAAGTGGTCGTGTGGATATTGACCGTCGGCATGCTGGTGCGGCTTTGCGAATTATTTTGGTGGGTAGGCTTTTGGATTGCTCGATGAATGATGTGGAAGATTTGCTGCGCAGCTACAAAATATCTGACGCGATTGTCAAAATCAGCGGTGATGTGCGGCTTGATGATGTGGAGGACGCGATTTTTGAAACTACCACTTATAAGCCTGCGTTGGTTCTTGCGAACAAGATGGATGTTAAGGGTGCCCAAGCTAACCTGCGCATTTTGAAGCAGTATGTGAATGGGAAGTTGCCTGTTATTGCAGTATCATGTGAACATAAAGTGGGTCTTGACGAGTTTGGGAAGTTACTTTTTGAAAGTTTAGGGATTATCCGTGTCTATACTAAGGAGCCTGGGTCAAGGAAATCAACGGGTCGTCCTTTTGTGCTCAAGCAAGGAGCCACTATTAATGAGTTGGCGAAGAATATTCATAAGGAGTTTGTGTCGAATTTCTTGTTCGCGATGGTGTGGGCTAAGCGTTTGCCGTTTAGTCCTAAGAAGGTTGGTTTAGGTTTCCTGTTGGAAGATGGGGATATAGTGGAGATTCACACGAGAATATAGCAGCCAAAAAATTTTGGTTTCAATTTATATACTGAGCGTATGTGTACGCATAATTCTGTGGAACCTAAAGCATTTTTGGGGTTTTCAAGTTGAGATTAGGTGCAATAGATAGTTTATGGAAGGAGAAAGCTTCGAAATAGAACTTAGATGCTGTTATTACTCAAATAGTTCGTCAATACAGAGCTTCAAATAGACAAAAAATAATGCTGCAATAGAATTTAACATGAAAGAAAAAAAATTATGGCGGAGGCGGTGGTGGTGGTGGCGGTGGTTGCTCAAACTGCACATTCTTGTTGCGCCTCCTAAGAGACAACAAAGCCACAAGAACAACTACAACTACCACTACCGCGGCTGCTCCCGCATATATTAGCACCGAAGATATCGGAGCTGGAGATTTTGTAGGCTGCGTCGAGGCAGTTGAAGAAGAAGTAGGTGTTGCCGAAGGCGGCGGGGAAGGTGTGGGTGAAGTTGTTAGCGGCGAGGACTGAATCAGGAAAGAATAATTTGCTATTTCACTTGATAACTGAGCTGTATTATCCGTCGGCGTTGCCGTAAACGACGCAGACTCACCAGGCGAAAACGAGGTAGATAAGTAAGAAGCTGAGTAATTCATAGCTACAACCGTTCCGGAAGCATTATAAAATGTGGTAACAACAAAAACATTCCCGACTGCCCCGTCGCCAGTGTTCTGAACGGTTCCGGAAGCAGTGTACGTACCACGGATGTCAATGCCAGTGGATCCGGCTGCAATCGAAAGACCTGAATACGGAGTTTGAGTAGTATCATTAACGTAAGCTACTAAAACGGTAACGTTGGTAACTGAAGGAACCCAGCTTTGGCTTTGGGTCACGCTATTCTGAGGAGTAAAATCCAAGTAGAAAGGAGCCTTCTGTCCAGGAAGCAGATTGTTTCCATATACTATACCAGTTGCGGACGCTACCATCGTATTGGAGGAATTGTAAGCAGCGCCTGCAACATCCACGTACCCTATGACGTTTGTACCTACATTTTGTATCTCGCCGACCGCAACCAAATCACCGACGTACTCTGCTATAATAGAGTCAGGAGTAACGTACCAACTGTAACTGAGAACCTTAGCTTCGGAAGTATTCGCTTTCACAGTCGGTGCCGACAACATGCTAAACGCAGCTACGATTAAAGCTACAAGAATTACAGCCGTTATTATCTTTTTCAAATTATCCTCACTTCACATTGGATTCCTTAATGGAGAAGTGTATCGGTATTAAAGAGTTATTAAAGCTTGTTCAAATTTACTCCCAAATATCGCGAGATTTTTGTTGTGCAAAATCGGCTAAAAATAGTTTTAATTCTATTTCCGCATATTTCTTTGAAGAGTTATTCTCTATGTTCTGAAGGAGATTGGTTATTGCACAGTTTATGGTTCTTATTGCGTGCCTCTACTACACACTTTCCAGTTAGTTTAAGGAATTATTATATTCCAAAAAAATTTCCGTATGAATTGCCCAAGTAAATAAAGGAAAAATGATGTTTTTATCTGCTTGATTGTGCGACGCGTTCGATTTCGTTGCGTTTGGCAATGCCTGCGCTTTTGATGTCTTTGTTTGCTGCCAAAACCAGTTCGTCTGCGAGTGTTTCTTGGATGCTGCGTGGGTTGTTTATGCTTGCGGCTCGTGCGCCTTCACTTATGTGGCGTATGGCAAGGTCGATTCTGCGTTGTGGTGCGACGTCGACGGATAGGTGGTAGACGACTCCTCCGTAGCTGACGCGTGTTGTGTCTTCGCATGGCGATGCGTTTTCCACGGCTTTAACGAGGATTTCTATGGGGTTTTTGCCTGTGCGTAAGTTGATTATTTCGAATGCTTCTTTGACGATGTTGGTTGCTTTGGCTTTTTTGCCGCTGTTTTTGCCTGAGCGCATGAGACTGTTGATTAAGCGTTCTACTATGTTGACTTTGGCTTTGCGGAAGCGCTGATGCTCATGTCGTCCCATGCTATGGGGCGCAACCATGGGTGTAAGGTTGAGGTAGCGCTGCAACCCGATGTCTTGAACTGAGATGTCTTTGAATGTCCACTTTTGGAAAAGTTTGATATCTTGAGGTTGAGCAGTTGTTTGTGACATATCGGTTACCTTGCTGGTTTTTGTTTTCGTCCGTAGACGAGTTCGTTTAGAGATACGCCGTTTATCATGACTACTTTCCAGCGTACGCCGGGGATGTCGCCCATTGCGCCGCCTCTTGTTCCGCCGATGCCTTCAACAACTACTTCGTCATGTTCATCTACAACGTTGAGTGCGCCGTCTCCGGGCAAAAACGCGGTTATGACACGACCGTTTTTGATGAGCTGTGTGCGGACGCATTTGCGGATGGCGCTGTTTGGCTGTTTTGATTCAACGCCTACTTTTTCTAGAACGATGCCCCGTGATTGGGGTGCACCCTGCATTGGGTCTACTTTTTCGTCTAACCTAAGCATGCGCCTGTTAAAGTAACGGTTAGACCAACGGAAATTCTTCCGTTTCTTTTTTAGTTGTCTTGCGGCGAATTCGCCTCTTGGTGACTTGGAACCCATACTTTAGATATTCCTTCTTTTTGCACATCCATAGTCAATATACCAATATATAAACAAAACGAACCAAATTCGCTAAGTTAGGTAACAAGTTTGCTTATCTTGATTGGAATGTTGATATTCCGAGGGTAGTTGATAAAGACGCAAATGTTGGGCAGTTTGACTTGTACAAGAACACTGTATGTTGATTCAACGATTCCAAGTAAACGGATTCAGTTGCTAGCACTGCATGAAACGCTGAAGAAACATTTTCGAACAACAGGGTTGTCAGAGTTTGGCCAGGTCATTTGCTAAATCTGGACATAGCCAAAAGGATTGGCGCAATTATTCTCGCTTAGTTGAATTTGTACATCGAATTGCTTCAGGCGGCAAAATTGGCATTTCTAGAATGCATTTGAAAAAGGCTTTTGAGCTTTTGTGCTTTTGTCTGAAAAAAGGCGTCAACTCGTATTGCAAGAAAGATAACTTTTTCTCCTATCTTCCCTAGCCAGCTCTGCTTCAAACTAGCAAGGGTTGAAATCATACTCGGAGCAACCGGCATTTTGGTTGTGTTCTGCAATATGGGGTTTTAGTAAAACTTCATGTCTCAGGACTTTTTAGTAAGGTTTGCTGAGGCTCTGGAACATTTTTAAGAAGAAGAAAATGCAAATTCTTGCTAATCCTATCTTTCGTGAATTTAACCAGAGCCTTCTCAGCCCTTATCTCTTCTCCACTGCTTTTTAAACCTTAAAAAGGGGGAAATGGATTTTTTGGTTGCCTGATTTTTATGGCTTCTTTCTTAGTATTAGTAAACCGACTACAGCTATTGCAATGATTATGGCGATTACTCCACCGACCATGTACATCATTAGGTCTGATACTGTTGCAAAGTTTTGTGTTACCGGTGCAGGAGTTGTTGCCGCTGATGCAGCACTGGCACAGAATGCGGTGTCAGCAGAAGATCCATAGTACGATTGCGTGCCTTCAAAAGTTGCAGTAACTGTAAAGTTTCCAGATATGGTGGGTGTCCATGTGAGGCTGTAGAAGCCGCTTGGGTTAGTGATGACAGTGCCTATGTCATAATGGTTACCGTTAGAATCAGTGACAGATATCGTGACAGGAACTCCGGTTACGTTGGTCGGCATTGGCTGCTGCTCGTAAACGTATTCCATCCACTGAGTCATGCTTGCGTCGGATACGCATGGTAAGCCGTTGGGGAAGTTGGCTGCTACTACATTTTGTTGTGAGCCCGCAGAGATGTCGGTAACTGTTCCGCTTATCGTTATTGGTGTGGCAGTTGTGACGCCAATGTCAGGTGCTGTAACGGTTGTTTTGCTGGGTCCCATTCCGAATGCGTAGATTTGGTTGTCGTAGCCATTGTATCCTACGAGTTCACCGTTTGCTACCGCCATAGAGACGAAAACCGCTGGAATGTCCCATATCAGTTTGCCTGTTGTGGCATTTATTGCGTATAGGTCATATCCGCGATACATAGGTGTGGGCGGCGTATGCTGCGAAGGACCGTAGTAAATTATGCCGTTTGCGATTGTTATTCCACCAAAGGTAGGCCAGCTTCCAAACGGAGTTTGGACACCGCTATTGCCTTCGCTGAAAGTCCATATGCTTGCTCCTGTTGTAACGTTGAAAGCGCAGACATCCCCGGAATAGCCGGTAGTATATAGTGTTCCGTAAGCTATCTGGGCAGCCCAGTCATAATATGACCAGTCATTTCCAGTTACGGTGTTCAGCGCTGGTGTTACGGCTGTTTGGAGTCCGGTCTTGATGTTAATGATGTGCCACTGCAGGGTTTCTCTTTGGAAAAATGCGTAGTACCCGCCACCGTATGCGTCGCCGAAGACGAGCAGTCCTGGTACGGCTGGTCCGCCTTGTCCCCATCCAACGTTTGTCCGGTTTTCAACCCAAAGTTGTGCGCCTGTAGTAAGGCTGTAACCTACATCAACAAAGATTGGATTCGCTGTGTTCGTGTTTATTTGTCCCTCGGCAACCATCACTCCGTCTGGATAGTCATAGATTGACGCTGAGGGGAAACCCGCCACTGTTGGAATAGTAACGTTCCATTGAATTCCGTTTGCCCAAGGTCGAGAAGCAACCGAGGAAGGTTCATAACTTTGTGAGTTTGCGGCTGTGATGGGATATTGAACAGCTAGAGTTGAGTTCCACATCGCAAACCAATTGCCCGCCTCGTTTAGGTCATAAACCAGTATTTCACCGCTCGGACCATAAACTGGACTCAGAGCGAGTGCACTGGGACCGAACATTCCCATTGAAGTGACTACATTTGTGTACTGTGTCACCAATGTTCCCGTTAAAGCGTCGTACTGATACCAAGTTGACCCATCCGGTGAGACTGTCCATAGAAACGCTTGTGACCCTGACATCAGACCTGCATCGATCGTATATACTTGAGCGCAAGCTATCTGTGGCATAGTAAGGTTCTGCCAGACTAGTTGTCCGGTGCGTAAGTTTATGCAGTCTACTCCCAGCAAGCCTCTTACAAACATGCTGCCAGGTGGATTTATGTCGTAGTACATGTAGCCGTCGATTATCCATTCTGCAAGTTTGTTTTCGTAGAGAAGACCTGTGTAGTAGTTTAATCCATATGGGCTTCCAGGTCGCAATGCAGATCCGTTAATTGTTCCTCCACTGAGGCCGCCTAATGATAATGGTGTAGTCCACAGTATGTGAGCAGTGATGGGGCCTTGGTTCGTGGTAGGGCTACCACCATCATAAATTCCTGAGTTTACCCAGTTTCCAACTAGGCTATACCAGTTGTCGTTTGTAGCAAATATCGGGGTTGACCAATAACTCGTTGGAAGGGGTGTTTGAGGCCATGGGAGCACTTGATTCGTCGTTACTGTTAGGTTCTGAACGGTGCTTTGGCTTGAGTCAAAGGTGTAATTGCCCGGCGGCGCACCGAAGTCACTGTAAGTTTGCATGTTTATCGTTACAGCTGCGAAGTTGGCTTGGAACAAGTATGTGCCAGTCGTGGTAGGCTTATAGGATATGTATGTTAACCCGTTAGGAAGAGTTTCAGGAAGTTTGTATGTGGTTTTTACGCCAGTAGTGGTGGTGACGGTAACGGTCATATTCCATCCGTAGAAAGTAGTGCCAGCTTGAAACGGTGCAAGGCTATTCCAGACATAGACAGTAACAGACTGATTAACGCCTACAGGGTTTGGTGAAAGATTCATGAAAGTCTCAGTTGAAAAAGTTCGCTGAACTCCCTGCGCACTAGCAGATGGCACAAGCATTGTTGAAGCTCCTATTGAGAATGTTAAAATTGCTGCAATCAAAATAGCCATAGTTTTACTTTTTAGCTTTTGCATTTTTATTTTCCTTCAATTTTTATTTTTATTGAGCAAGAAGCATAAAGAGCATTTGAGCGCGCGCTTCACGCTTTTTGATCAGTGATCCTATAAGTGTATACTTACTTATAATACTATGCAGAAAAGTGTATAATCGGAAAAGTGAATAAGCACCGACAGATATAAAACTTGTGGAAAGACTGTGGTGGCATAAACATTTGCCTTCGAGATAAATTAAAAAAGAAAGATGTATGTTTGATGCTTTGGCGCTATGGCTTTTTTTAGTATTAGTAAGCCGACATTAGCGATTGGTCCTGATAGACTATACACCTTCTGCCCTTACTGTTATGTCACAGAAATTGACTCCAAAACAGGTAAACTTTAGTCTGCAAAAGCATTCCCACAATTTTAAGCAATTTTCGGCGCGTCTGCATTTCGAGTACTTTTAACATGGTCGTATGTTTTTCTAGTGTTGATGCCGACTGACTGCAAACTTTTTTTGAACCGAAGATGCTAGAACGTTGCCCAAAAGCAGAAAGCTGACTTAAAACCATTTTTCCTCCATTTTAGGAACAACCTTGCGAGTATATAGTTTGGATTTTTTTTGTGATATGAGGTTTTAGTAAAACTTCATGTCTCAGGACTTTTTAGTAAGGTTTGCTGAGGCTCTGGAACATTTTTAAGAAGAAGAAAATGCAAATTCTTGCTAATCCTATCTTTCTTGAATTTAACCAGAGCCTTCTCAGCCCTTATCTCTTCTCCATTGCTTAAGACTAAAAAAGGGGAAAGTGGATTTTTTGGTTGTTTTGTTTTTATGGCTTTTTTCTCATTAAGAGCAAGCCGACTATGGCGATTGCGATGATTATTACGATTATTACAGCAACGATCCCATAAGTTAGAGCTGACATTGTTGCTAGGCCTGTTACAGGTGTAGCGGTTGGCGCTGGTGTTGCCGGTGTAGCGCTAGCGCAGAAGGCCGCATAAGCGGAAGATCCATAGTATGATTGGGTGCCTGCGAAAGTTGCAGTGACCGTGAAATTCCCTGATATGGTGGGTGTCCATGTTAGGCTGTAGAAGCCGCTTGGGTTAGTTGTGGTTGTGCCTATGTCATAATGGTTACCGTTAGAGTCGGTGACGGATATCGTGACTGGAACTCCGGTTACGTTGGTCGGCATTGGCTGTTGCTCGTAAACGGCTTCCATAAATTGAGTCATGCTTGCGTCAGATACGCATGGTAAGCCGTTGGGGAAGTTTGCTGCTACTACATTTTGTTGTGAGCCCGCAGAGATGTCCGTTACTGTGCCTGTTATCGTTATTGGTGTGGTAGCGGTAACGCCAACGTCAGGTGCTGTGACAGTAGTTTTGCTTGGTCCAATGCCGAAGGCGTATATCTGGCCGTCATAACCGTTCCATCCAAGCATTTCGCTATCTGCAATAGGGGATACGTCTCTCTGGAAAGCGCCGCTTATTTCCCAGACAAGTTTGCCAGTAGTGCAGTTTATTGCAAGTTTCTCTCCGCCTGGAAATAGCGGTGGATTATAACAACGACCTTCAGAAAGGAATAGCATTCCGTCAGCAATGCTTTGCGTACCGAAGACCCAAATAGGATATACACCGTATGGTGTATTATACCCAGCGGATCCGCGGGTATAGGTCCAGTCAAGTTTTCCAGTTGTAAGATTAACAGCATTCACGTAACCGCCGAAGTCCCAGACGTAAACCTGACCGTAAGCGATAGCAGCACCAGAAAAAATATAACTGAAAGCGTTTCCTACAAGTTGAGTTGGTCCCCAGAGTTGCTTGCCAGTTGTCAGTGAATAACCATACAGTTGATCTGTATCCTTGTCTTGCCTTACGTACACACCGTCGCCTGTAGCTGCAATGCTTATGTCATCAAATTTCGTCAACGGCTGGTTTACCGGTCCCCACAGCAATGCTCCAGTAATAGGATTATACGCTATATCTGTAGCGTAAGATCCACCGAACTGGTTGGCAAACGTCGGAAGGACGGCTGGAGATGAACTCAAAACTATTGCCTGGTTACTTTCTTCAGCGATACCAAAGTTTGGATTTACCAAAGGAACCGGTACTGACCACTCAATGCCTGTTGCCCAGTTGTTAGTGCCTGATGGCTTAAAATCACCTGTGAAAATTTCAGCCATTCCACCGACCGCAAATGGACCAGTAAGGCATAGGGATGAGTTCCACATAGTCAACGAAGACGCAGTAACTTGGTAATATTCATTGTAAGTGTCGTTGACATAGTAGATTAGTATTGATCCTGCGCAATTGGGTTCATTGGAATCTATCAATGCAGTCGTTGATTCTGCAAAGAGAAAAGCCAATGACCCGCTGGGTACATCGGTTACGGTTGCCATAGTATTTCCAGTCACTGGATCCAATATGTCATAATTACCATCCGGATTATATGCCCACAGAAGTGCTTGAGAGCCAAATTCCTCAACTGTATGGACTGTTATCACTTGACCATAAATTAACGTGTCAGTAGTATTCTTAACCCATAGCGTTTGTCCTGTGAAGAGATCCACTGCAACAATGCCTGCCATATCGGTTTGAGCAGGGTACCAATTGTAATAAAGTACTCCGCTGAGAATTATCGGTTCAAGATAGTGGTAAAGTGGGGAAGATGCTACGTACGCGGTTATTTCATTACCGGGAGTTTCCCCGCCAGGTTGACCTCCGGTTGTTATCGGTTTAGTCCACACTATGTGAGCCGTAGTTGGTGCAGTGCTATATGGTTGATAGTTGTTTCCAGAGCCATCATATCCGCCCGTATTGCAGAATCCTGGTCTTCCTAAGCCATACCAGTTCCCACCAATCGTTTGCGCCCATGCATAGTTTGATGCGTATATTGGAGTTGTCCAGTATGCCGTTGGAAGCGGGGGACTAGAATATGTCGGTATCGGCGATGTCTGTACGACAAGTTTGACCGGTGGGCTCATAGCGGGGTCCATATTGTAGGTCACACCAGTAGCGCTCGACCCTAATGATTGTCCAGGAAATATCCCTTGGAAGGTGTAGTTTCCAACTGCAGAGGGCACGAATGATACTGCGGCTACACCACCTGTATAATCAGATGTATATGGTCCGAGAGTTACATTAGTTCCGTCTGGCTTGACAATGTTAACTGTCAAACCTGTATATTCGGTTGCCGCCAAGAAGAAACTGGTACTATTGATTATGGGTATAGGTTTAGTGAAGAAGAGGCTAACGTACACCGTTTGGCCGACGCCTACGGGGTTAGGTGATGCACTGACATATAGATAGTCTGGGACATTCAACGTCGTCGGTTGCGCGTTAATAGTCGGTATAAGTATCATTGAAGCTGTCATTGAAAATGTCAATAATAAAGCAATAAGAATAGCCATAGTTTTACTTTTTAGCTTTTGCATTTTTATTTTCCTTCTAATTTATTTTGTATCGAGCAAAAAAGCATAAATGTATAAATACTATTTTGGGCGAGAATTTTTACAGCGTTTAAGCTTCTTACTCGATAGCCCCTTTGTATTGGCGATTTTGTTTATACGACTTGTGTGGGGGGGGAGGTGACGGCAAAAACGGATAGATGAAGTTTGTATTCAAGATAAATATAAAAAAGAAAGAGGGTTGTTTGATGCTTTGCGCTGTTTAGTTCATAACAGTTTTTCATTAAATTTACTCCATAGTTGATTAGCATGTAGCAATTTAAGCGATTCACAGGTTAGCTATTTGACATAAATCTAGTCAACATTTCGCAGGAAGACCCCAGCTGGGTAGTTGACGTAAACGCCGCTTTTTTCGAGCATACCAATAAAACGCGTTCTACCCTAGCCAAAAAAAGAAGAAAAAGAACAAAATAAGGTGCGAAACCGAGTATGCCGCTGACATAGGCGCATATATGGAAGTGGATTTTTTGTGATAAGTAGTTTAAGTAAACTCCCTATCTCTCTTCCAACCCTTTTTTCCTGTAGCAACGAGCACAAAAAAAATAGTGCATCAGCTCAGTGTAGCGTGTTTTTCGTCTGTGTGTGCTTGCCTAGAGAGAGGGAAGGTAGGTAGGCGTGAGTGATTGAGTGACAGAGAGAATTTGAGTGACTGAGTGATGGAGTGAGAGTCAGTGATGGAGTGACAGAGCGATGCAGTAACAGTGTGTGACAGTTAGTGCGTGGGGGGATTAAAATTTAATCCCTAACCACCAGAACCTTGCTTAATCAAATCATCAAAAATCATTTTCTAGAGAGAAAGCTTTTAGCTCATAAAAGCAGGTATTAATTAAATAAATGTGAGGCGATTTGGATGCAGAAGAAGTGCCCAGTTTGTAAGCAGGTTTATACGACGTTTGATAGCAAGAAGAAGTATTGCAGTGATGCTTGCGCTAAGAAGGCTGGCAAGGCAAAGTAACGCTTTGAAAAAATGCATGCGGTAACTTGATAACATTTTTTCATTAACTAGTGATATTGAGAATTTTCTTGAGCGTTAATTACGCAAATTAGAAATATTTGTTGTTCCATACATTATTATGAGGTTTAGAATGGAGGAGTATGTTAAGGGACCTGAGCCTGACAGGTGGCATTGGAAAAAAAACTGCAAACAGTACCCCCGTGTCGTCATTCAAAGCCGCACTAGAAGACCGGGTTATGACCTATGTGACGAGTGTCTAGACATAGAAAGAATCGAACTTCGCAAAGTAGCAGCAACTTAACCCCAGTTAATCCCTAAAATCGAGATTGCGAGCTTACAATGAAGCCGTCGCTCTATGCCCTGACCAATAGACAAAACAATTATTTTAATCGACTTTATTTTAAAGAAGTAAAAGTGCTTATCGTAAAGTTTTAGTGAGTATTTAGCTCTGGTTTTTTTCCTCTTTCAATATTAGCAAGTTTCTTTCCTGATTAAAACAATCAAAAACAACGCATTCTGCATGCAAAGTGCGCGGTCTTCGTTCTATGCACATCTATGTTGAATCATATTTGAAGCATATTAGAAGCATCTAGTAGACCCGGGGGATAGGCTTGAGCACACACAAATACCCAAGACAAAAGCCAATAGCTAAATACACACCATCTGAAATTTTATAAATGGAATCTGAAGGACATTAAGTCTAACGTGGCAAAGTCATGTACATGTTTATGGTGTATTCATCTACTGGTTTAGTTTCAAATCCTTTTTTGCAGCATAGATTGGTCATTTTTATGTTGGCGAGGGTAAACGTAACTGTAAATTGTTTCTAATTTCAAGTCCTTAGCTATATCAATAATGTAATCCATAAGTTTTGATCCTAATCCTAGCCCGTGCCATGAGTCGCTTACCATGATAGCAAATTCACCATTTTTTCTTTCCGAATCAAGAGTTAATCTTACTACGTGTATCAAATTCCGTCTTTATTGATGGATACTCATCGGAATTTTGGCTGAGTCAATGTTTGGCTGCTGAAGGATTCGTTCGATCTAAGTTAAGTTGACTTTTACAACGTGTGTGGAGCAAGAAATGCATGGGTCGTAAGCTCTTACTAACATTTCCAGCGTTAATTCAATCTCTTTTGGCGGTTTATCGATAATCTGCGGAAGAATAGATTTCATGTCTAACTGAATGTTTCCGTGGTTTTGGTTGGTTGGGATTATACAGTTGGCTTTTGTGCATATTCCCTTTTCGTTGTAGGTGTAATCATGGAATAATATGCCTCTTGGTACCTCTACTGCACCAACGCCGGTGCCTGCCTTCACTTTGACTTCTGGTTTATTGTAGTCTGGTTGAGGTTGGAGACCTGCTGCTTCAAGTTCGTTTATTAGTCGTATCGAATCTTCGACGCTGTGAACCACTTCGACAAGTTGAGCAATACTATTCATGAAAGGATTGTAGCACATTGGTAGAAGATTGAACTTCTCAGCTGTTTTTTGAGCCATCGGGGATAATCTCTTGTAATTGTTATTTAGCCTGGCTAAAGCACCTACCATGTACGATTCACGGTTATGCTTTGCCCATTTAGCGGTGGATTGCGGAATAATGTACTCGTTTGTGTATGCAAGATATTCTTTTACTGGTGCAGTGCCTGTGTCTGATGAAGCCAGTTTTCCGTCATAGAGCGTGTATTCACTTGGGTCAGTTAAAGAAATGAATTCTGTTTCTCTTTTGAAATCGGGTAATCTGCCTGCTAAGCTCTTGAATAATTCCGCCACTGCTAGAAGGTTTGGAATAGAATCTTGTAGTTTCTTTCTGAGTGCTATTAATTCTTTCATAGACGGGATTTTAGAGAAACCGCCTGGTATCAATCTTTGAGGATGTGTTGTTCTTCCACAGAGCAAGTTTGACATCTCATTTGCGGTTCTGTGAAGTTGAAGAACTATCTTAACCTCTGAAAGATTTGTGGACGCAAGAGGAATTACTGAACCTACGCCCATCAAGTCAGGTAGAACTAGAAAACCTACATGTAAAATGTGGCTCTGCATATTTTCTGCATGTAATGCTAGTTTTCTAAGTTTTAGGTCTTGTTCACTTATAGTTATGCCTAAGGCTGATTCTGTGGCTTTCAATGAAGCAAGTGTATGGCCAATTGAGCATATGCCGCATATGCGAGAGGTGATGTGGTGTAGTTCATTCCATGATCTTCCTACAACCATGGCTTCAAAGAACCTTGGTGCTTCTGAAATGCTCCATTCACATTTTTCTATAAGTCCATTTTTGACATTCACATTGATATTTCCATGTCCTTCAACTCTTGTTACATGGTGAACTTCAACGTCAATATTTGATTCTTTCATCTTTTTGTCTCCTGCCAACCAAAATACAATCTAAACTTACTAATTGCGTCATCAACTGTGAGACCATATTTTATCAAAACTTCCTTGTGGGAATTCTCATTTGGATTGTCTACAAGGCCTCGGCAACCCCAACATATTGTTCCCTCATTTACACAGCATGAATTGCAGCCAGCTCTAGTTACTGTTCCAACACAAAATTGACCTCGCTCAAAAGCACATACGTTCTCGTTTTTCTTGCATTCAACACAAACTGGGTAAGTCGTAGTTTCCGGCTTCTTTCCCAGTAAAAGTGATTTGACAACTTGTAAGAAGTCTTCTTTGTCTATTGGGCATCCATGAACGTAAGCATCCACGGGAATTACTGCATCTATGGCTCTTGCAGCGTAACTATCGAAGAGCCTAGCGTTTTCTCCATACACAGTTTTTTTGACGTTTTCCAAATCTTTGTAGTTTCTAAGAGAGTTGATTCCGCCGATTGTCGCGCATGATCCTATAGCAACTACGATTTTAGCATTTTTTCTGATCGTTTTTAGTCTATCCTCGTCTTGTAGCCTAGTGCAAGAGCCTTCAACAAAAGCTATGTCATAATTGTCGCTGTGTTCTTTCATGACTTCTCTAAAGCTAACAACTTCAACTTGACCAAGAAGAGCTAAAAGGTCTTCTTCGAGATTAGCTACTTGTAATTGGTCTCCTTCACAGCCTGCAAAATCAAAGAAAGCAACTTTGGGTTTCATTACAGAGCCTCCGGAACACCTTTTATTTTTGAATAATTGAAAACAGGGCCGTCTTTGCAGACGTAGATTTGGTTAATTTGGCAGTGACCACATTTTCCTACACCGCATTTCATTCTTCGCTCAAGTGACATGATTATGTGATCATCTGGGACATTTCGTTTTTTAAGATCTGCAATTACAAATTTGTACATGACTGGGGGACCACATAATATTGCTAGTGTCTTCTCTGGATCAAAAGAGACTTGAGGAATAAGCGTTGTAATTACACCTATGTTGCCCTCCCAGACTCCGCTTTCAGGACACCGGTCTACAGTTGGTTTGAACTCAACATTTTCTTTGGACGCTATTGAGACTAGTTCATCGCTAAAAAGCAGTTCCTTTGGTTCTTTGCATCCGTAAAGCAGATAGACGCGACCGAAGTCTTTCCTGTTGTCAAGAACATAATTGATTAGGGATCTGAGGGGTGCTATTCCAAGACCGCCTGCTATGAATAAGAGGTCTTTGCCCTTTAGAGAGCCAACGTCAAACCCATTACCAAATGGTCCTCTGATTCCAACTTTATCACCAACATTGAGCCTGTGTAATTTTGTAGTGACATTTCCTAACTTGCGTACGCAAACTTCGAATGTTTCTTTCTTTGTCGGTGATGAGGATAAGGATATTGGCGCCTCGCCTATTCCAAAGACAGAGACTTCTACAAATTGGCCTGGTTTGTGACTAAGTTCTGATCCGTCATCTAGTTTGATTTCAAACAGTGTTTCCATCGAAGTCATCGGTACTTTCTTGATTATGGTTGCTAGCTTCGGTACGTAATCTATGTCTCCTTCTGTTTGAATGTTAACGTCTGGCTGAGCAGCGACGGTTGCCATTTGCGTTCCGCTGTCTATATTTTCATGATACATGTCGTTGAATAGGTTAACAGGATTCGCTATATCGGGGAGGCAATTTGAAGAGCATCTTCCACAACCAACACAAGAAATAAAACCGAAAGTATCGAACAAATACTTTCCTTTTTTGAAATATCGATGGCGGTATCTTGTAGGTCTTGTAGCACGGAAGTTTTCTCCTGAGGCAATTTTCGCAAAATCTTCTAGTAAACAGCCATCCCATGTTCTGATCCTCTCACCTTGCTCTAAGGAAAGATCAAGGTTTTCTTTAACATCAAAACAATAACATGTTGGACATACTAGAACGCATGAACCGCAGGCTAGACATTTTTCAGAATGCTTTTCCCAAAATCCACTTTTCCCATAGCTGTCCTTAAGCAGTTCGGGAATAAGTTCAGGCGGAAAGTCAAACTTTTGCTGAGACATGCCCATTACTTCTCTTTTTTTCTGCCCAGCAATTTGGATGTCGCGTGCCAATGCGAGTGTGACGTTCTTTGCGTATTTAGATAATAGGTCTTCTCCTTTTTGAGAGCCAATGTTTATTGCATATCTATTACCCAAGTCTGTAAGCATAAGATCATAGCCATAATCTATAGCCGCACTGCCCATAAAGGAAGAAAAATTCCATTTCGACATCTTTTGAATGTTGACGCCTATTATGATTGCTGCCTCTCGTTTCTTAAAATAATAGGGATCGGACTTCGTTTCCCTGAATATTTCATCCATGTGAAGTAGGGCTACAATGTCATAAGGGTGAACACCTACAATTACCATCGGCTTGATTTCCTCTGGATTTTTAGCGGAAAATCCATCTGACAAGTCATAGGTAAATAAGGTTTCGCGTTGAGGGAAGAAATATTTTTTCGGAGGCAACAAAGTTACGTCATAGTCCAGACGCAATTCCTTGGCGGACTCAAGAGGTGCAAAAGCAAATTTATTCCCTCGTGATTTAACGCCAATAACGTTCAAAGAATCATCTTTTATTAACGCATCTATAAAATTCTGGAAATCTTCTTTGGATATGATTTTCATGTTTTGAGGATCTCCGAGGAGATTTTGGTAGGAATAACTGCTATGGCGCATTTAACCTTTGTGGAATAAGCTTTCAAAATTAAAATTTCTTTTTCCTTTCAAATATGAACAGCGTTCCTTAGGGAATTTATGTAAATGTTTTATTAGACACACGTTGGCTTGATCCGTTTTACAGTTATTATAAAACCTTTTTTATGCCAAACTATTTAATTACCTTTGTAATTATTAAAAATAGGTGTTTGAATGCCACGAGCGTATGTATTGTTTAATGTTGAGTCGGGTTCAGAAGATACCGTTCTAAAACAGCTCAGGAACATAAATAACGTCGAAGAAGCTTACGTTTCCTATGGCGTATACGATCTAGTCATACGAGTCAAAGCAGACACTATGGAAGAGCTAAAGGATTCAGTGACACACAAAATTCGCACAATCAAGCAAGTTCGGTCAACTTTAACTTTGATAATGATGGAAGAATAAGCTCCCTAAACATTTATTTTTTAGCTTTTTCTAATGTTCGTTTGCGTTTTTTGGTATTTTCTATAATTTTTTAATGTTTGAAACCTTAAATTTATGTATTTTTGGAGACACAAAGAGGAAAACGAAACCAAAGCCGGGCCGGTGGGATTTGACCACAAATGGGTGCCAGAACTGAAAAAAATTGTTAATTGACTTAGAAAAAACTGGAAAAACAGCCCAAAACTATTCAGAGTTTTGAGTTAAGTAGTGGTTGGATTGAAAAAATGCGGACTAATATTCAGTTCTCAGCAGAACAATCCAGACTAGTTGGTTGTTTAGCTCGCCAGTTTTGTTTTTTTCGGCACGTAGCTCTGTTCTAGGAGGTAAGCGTATCGTTTGTTGAACCATTTTTTGACAACTTCAACCAAGAATAAGTAGACAGCTATTATCCCCGCAAGGGCTAGATAGAACATTGCAGGGGGAGGCGAAAACCCGAATACGGAGCCGAGCGGCGTGTAGGGCAGTGCGAACGCAACCGCCACGACGGCTAAGGTGCTTATCAGCAAATATCTGCCAGGTTTACTTTTGTAAAATGGCGTTTTTCTGGTTCTCAACACAAAAACCACGAGTGCTTGTGTTAAAAGAGACTCCACAAACCATGCGGTTTGAAAAATATGCTGTCTTTGAAGTTCAGGTACAAATGCGGGCAGCATAGGCAAGAAGACAAACAGCAATAAGAAAAATGTCACGTAATCAAAAATTGAGCTTACTGGTCCCATGATAATCATGAATCTTCTTATGTAGGAGATATCTAGTCTTTTCGGTTTTTCAATGTACTCTTCATCTACGTTGTCTGTTGGTATAGTCGCTTCGGAAAGATCGTAGAGGAGGTTGTTTAGGAGAATCTGAATAGCCGTCATAGGCAGGAAGTTCAGGAACAAAGACGCTCCAGCCACGCTAAACATAGTGCCGAAATTCGAGCTGACACCCATCATGATGTACTTCATGGTGTTGCCGAAGGTTTTTCGGCCTTCCAAAACCCCTTGATCCAGGACGGTCAAGTCAGGCTGCAACAGTATTAGGTCAGCGGATTCTTTCGCGACGTCAACAGCGTTCTCAACCGATATGCCCACATCCGCCGTTTCCAAGGAAGGAGCGTCGTTAATGCCGTCGCCCATATACCCCACCACATGCCCGTTAGACCGTAAAGCCTTGATGACTCTGTCTTTTTGAGCTGGGTTCACACGAGCAAAAATATTGTTGTCCTCAACAACACGGGCTAGGGCATCGTCTTGGAGCTGAGCAATGTCGTTTCCGAGAATAATTCCTTTTATGTTGAAGCCCAAGCGTTCACAGGTTGTTTTTGTGACTAGCTCGTTGTCGCCAGTGACTATTTTGAGTTCCACGCCGTCTCTGGCCAGCAAACTGATAGATTCCTTAGCGCTTTCTTTAGGCGGGTCGAGAAAAGACAGGAAACCCAGAAAAACCATGTCGGTTTCGTCGCCAATCGAGTAATGCGTTTTATCATCTTTAACCTTCTTGTACGCGACCGCTAAAACCCTGTATCCCTCTGCGCTGAGATCGTTGTATTTCTGCTCAAACTTGCCTTGGCAAACATTTGTCAAATCGGTTAGGTTTTCGTTGGTTTCACAGTAGGCGCAGATCTTGAGGATTTCTTCGGGGGCTCCTTTGGAGATTATAAGTCTTTGCCCTTCGTACTCGACCACTACCGAAACACGTCTTCGAATAAAGTCAAACGGAATCTCGTCAATTTTGCTGATACCGGTCACGTCGAACTGCTTATACTGAACCACGGCGTCGTCCAGAGGGCTTTTCAGTCCTGCTTCAAGAACGCTGTTAAAGTAAGCATACATCAGTACTTTCGGGGCTTCTTTTCCCTCTAGATCCTCGTAATCGTTTAGCGTGAGCTTGTTCTCGGTAAGCGTACCAGTTTTATCGGTGCACAGAACGTCCATATTGCCAAAGTTCTGAATAGAAGCCAAGCGTTTTACAATAACGCCTTTTTTGGACATCGCTACGGCGCCTCTGGAAAGGTTAATGGACATTACCATGGGCAAAAGCTCGGGCGTCAAGCCCACCGCAAGAGCCACTGCGAAAAGCAGCGACTGCAAAATGCTACGGCTACCTGCATAGAAAAACGCGTTTACAAAAAAGACGAAAACCACAAGGAAAAGCGTGACCTCAGTCATTAAAGCTCCGAACCGCCTAAGCCCCTTCTCAAACTCTGTTTCAGGCGCCTTAGTCACAAGTTCTTTGGCGATTCCCCCGTACTCGGTTAAGCCGCCGGTCTTCGCCACGACTGCGGTTCCGGTTCCGCTAACCACCGAAGTTCCCAAGAAAACGTAGTTGTTCCAGTCAGTAAGCTCAGACGTCACCGTTGAAAGTGGAGCAGCATTCTTTTCAACCGGAAACGCTTCGCCCGTTAACGCTGACTGGTTAAGGTTCAGGTCCTTCGCGCTGATTAATCTACAATCGGCGGGAACAAGGTCTCCCGCTATGAGATACACTATGTCGCCCGGAACGATTTCAGAAAGCTTCACTTCTTGTTTAACGCCGTCTCTGAGAACCGTCGCCTTTGTGGTCACTCTTTCTTTAAGCGCTTCAGCGGCGTTCTGAGCCTTAGATTCCTGATATACGTCAAGAACAATGCTGAGAAGAACGATAAAGAAAATTATAATCGCGTCCGTTACGTCCCCCACAAACCCAGAGATCAAAGCCGCAATCAGAAGGATAAGCACAAGAGGATTTCTCAGGTGATAGAGAATCTCAACAAATCCGGTCCGTTTCTGCTTCTCAGCCAGCTCGTTCGGTCCGTACGTTGCAAGGCGGCTTTGAACTTCCTGTGAGGACAGCCCAGACTGGGATGTCTTCAGCTGAGCTAAAACTTGATCAGCAGGCAGAGTCAATAGCTCTTGGTTATCCGCCATCAAATCAACCGTGAAATAGTTGTTAAAAGCATAGTTTACGGTAGCGCTTATTAAACATTAAGCACTGGGGTTTGTTGTCTTTAATCGTCGCCAAAATCCGTTCGTCAGAGGGTCTTTGCTTCTTCTTCAGGTTTTATAAGGTTCGCTGGGTCGCCGAGAACAAGCAACGCGTCGTTTTCCTTAAGCTGATCTGGCAAGAATTTGGTAAAGATTTGAGTGAAAATCTGGAAAATCAATTAATAATTTGATTTCTTAGAAGAAGATGAAACTTCAAACTAACAAAGGGGGCATGAAAAATAAAGGAAACACAAATGTACGTATTGGATTTGACCAAAATAGATGGAAGCGGAGACTTCTCATGTCCAGAGTGTGGAACTGCGATATCTCCTGATGATTGTACCGAAGAAGCTTATTCCATTCAAGAAGCAAATGTTAGTGATCAGGGTTTGGAGGAACTGGTGATTCGCTGCAACACGTGTGCAAGTGAACTTCATTTGACTGGTTTTTCTCTCCTACAAAAGCTGTCGGGCATAGAGAAAGAAAATTGAAATGAGAAAAGAGAAGGAGCCTGTGCTGCATTGTTCACGTATAATTGTTATCTCCATGAAGTCACAAACAAGAGAAGGTTTCCCAAACTGCTCAGAATGAAGAAACCCCAAATAAGGCTCAAGCTTCGCATTCACTAAAGCCTTATGGGCTTTCCAAGATAGAAGCTCATAGCCCAGATTGAAAAGGTTATTCAAAAAGGAATTAACTGCTATAAGCGAGGTGATTTGATGGTTTGGAAGGATTGCGGTTATTTGAGCTTGACTAAGGACGGAAAGAAAGTTTCTGTTGTGGTTAAGCATGTTCGATATGTTGCAAAGCGCGCGCGTAATTATAATTTTATTAAGCGCCCAACCTATATTTTAGTGGGAGAAGAAGATGGCTACGCCTAAAAACCTGAAAGGAGGCTCAAACGCTCCAAACATTAAAAGATTCCAACACAAAAACAACCTCATGCGTTACCGTAAGTTAAAAGATATTATGACCCAGGAGGTTGTCACAATAACGCCTGAAAATACGTTGCATGAAGCTGCCCGCATCATGGGCGAGCGACACATTGGAAGCTTGGTAGTATTGAAGTATGAAACTCCTGTCGGCATAATAACAGAGAGGGACCTGCTAAACGCTGTTAGTAGTGGAGTTAGTTTGGAGAAAGATTGGATAGGCGGACACCCCAGTATAAGAGACATAAAAGTCGAGAAAGCTATGTCTTGTCCTACAACTAAAATATGTCTCGAATCTAGCATAAAAAAGGCAGCTCAAATAATGATTGAAAAGAAAACACGGCGCCTTATAGTCTGCGATTTCGGAGAACTTAGAGGCATAATAACCAGCTCAGACCTCATCAGAAGTCTACCCGAAATCCCCGAAACGATGAAGGTATGGTTTGACATTGACTACTTTATGACCAAGCAAGTAATAACTGCTGACAAAGAAACACTCGTAGAGAGTGTAGCAAAGATTATGGCAGCAAAACATATCGGCAGCGTCATCATCACGGAGCAAGGAGAACCGATAGGCATATTCACCGAACGAGACCTGCTCACCAAATTCTTAGCGAAAGAAAAATCACTAATAGAAGAAGTAGGGGAAGCATGCTCATCGCCGCTTATTACATCACCAACAAGGATAAGCGTTCACGACGCAGCTTGCATTATGGCTTCAAAACACATAAGGCGGCTGCCAATCACAAGAGAGCATAAATTAGTAGGTATTCTTTCAGCAGGTGACTTGGTTGAGGCATACGCCCGCGAATGACGCAACCTTCAGACTGCATGATTTATATTTTCAGCCAGCAAATCCAGTTACCACATATTCATGAATAAATGCTTTTTCATAGAAAATGCGCGAACATGGGTTTGGGTTTATTATCGTTTGTTTTTGTAAGGAGACAGATTCCCATCACCGCACCCTTTCATAGAGAAGGATTGATTGACTGATTGACTGACTGAGACTGACTAACAGAGAGGTCAAGGATATAGCTAAGAGGTTTTAGGTTTAAGGTCATGTTAGAGTCGTACGTGTTAAAGTCGTTAGTGTTAACGTAGTGAGTGTTAGAGTCGTACGTGTTAGACGTGTAAGTGTATGAGTCGTAGTTTGGGTTAGGGTTTGAGTTTGGGGATTAAATTTTAGTCTAACCAACCGTACTCACACACTACCTCACTCTACCTACCTTACAGGCAGCTAGTCTTTGGTTGTTTTGGTTTTTGCTTCTTTGTTTTTGTCTTTGGTTTTGCGTTTGGGCCTTTTTGGGAAAGAACTGTATAACGCGGAGGCTCTTGCGCGGATAATTTTTCTTGTTTCAACTGTGATGGGCGAGGTTGCGATTAGCTCGTCTAGTTTGTTTTTGTTTTCTTCTATTCTTTTTGTGAATTCTTCGTTGGATATTTTGCCTTCTGATTTTAGTTTTCTCACTTCTTCCATATGTGAAGCTATCAACTCGAATTGTTCGTCAATTTCTGTTTCTGACGCAGCTTCGGTTTGCGGTATTTTTTTCCTTACGTAGCGGAACAGCAAAGGCACTTGGAACACGATTGAAATGAATGACCGCAACCTTACGGTTGCGGTATCTTCAGAAAAATTATGGATGCTTAGATTGTTCTATGTAGCGTTTGATTGTTTCAGCATTGACCTGGCCAATTGAACGGTAGAATTTACCTCTCGA